>Ga0209514_10000513_pt1 | contig 78135 bp, 72 predicted proteins | sample Subgrocontami58m_FD_187452 | JGI IMG/M metagenome (GOLD analysis project Ga0209514, IMG submission 187452) | Subsurface groundwater microbial communities from S. Glens Falls, New York, USA - GMW37 contaminated, 5.8 m (SPAdes) (version 3) | ecosystem: Environmental > Aquatic > Deep subsurface >... | reverse complement strand
AAAACCAGTGGACACCAGTAGCATGATGATCGGCAATAAATCCCGGGGCCGGGGATTCCTCCGAACACCAACCACCCCCAAGCTCATGCCTCTTCTCAAAAATACCCACTTTCATGCCTCCATATTTTTGGAGATACATGCCGGTTACCAGGGCCTTGTTTCCACCTCCGACAATAATTACATCAAAACTTGCGTCCGCCATTTAATTCTCCTTTCTTTTTTGCCACCTCGTTGTAATAAACGTTAAATAGCCTCTTACTTAAATCGACTCCGGCTCACGAGGAGGATTCCTCGAACGCCAGCGGAAGAGATAGGGTAGCAACTTAAGGTTCAGCCCCAGGATCAGCTTGATCATGTCCAAACGATCCTGAACCTGTATCCCCGCTCGAAGATGCCACTCCACCGGCTTGTATGTCTTAAAGTGGAGAATAAGCATATCCTCATTTATCTCTAATTTTTCCAGATTAGCGTAAAGCTCGGTATTCCCCAAACCGGTCGATCGAAATCTCATGCGCACCCCCTCTCTTCCTTCAGATTAATTCACTAAAATTCAGCTAGTTCCGGGTGCTTTCCCTTTTTGGGATTCCAGTTGAAAAGGAGCTTCAACAATTTAAAGTTGAGTTTAAGCATAGCCTTTACCAGAGCCAGGCGATCCTCCGGTTGCAGTCCGGTCCTGATGTGCCACCTAACCGGCTTGGTGGTCTGCATCTCCAAAATGCGCAGATCTCCGTCCGGCCGCAATGCCGTCATATGTGCCTGAATCTCAGTTTTCCCTAACCCTGTGGATCTCAGCCGCAACATCGTTTAACTTCCTTTCAGCAAGAATAAGATTTATGCACGCTCCAAAGATGAATCTGACTGATCTTCGGTATCGGTGAGCGAGGATGTTTATAAAATTATAAGATTAAATCAATATGGTATTAATATGGTATTTATTAGGTGCTTTTTTAGGCATTTTTGAGGGATAAAATGTAGGTCCTGAGATTTATCTTTTTATTGGCTATCCCAAGCTTACCTCTTATATTATCTCTATATGAATCAACGGTACTCTTCCCTATGCCAAGGATTTGCGCTATTTCCTTTGTCGCCTTTCCATCTTTGATGAGGGAGACAATCTCTACCTCTTTCGGTGTTAACCGAAAATGTTCCGACGACATCAATTTCAGGAATGGAGAGGAAATATCATCAAAGTTTCTTTCGATGATCTCGAGGAGGGTGGACTGACCAATATTCAATCCGCTCCCTTTAAGTTTTTCAATGTAGGGAACGATACGCACCCTTATATTGGACACGATTCTTTCCTCAAGCTCTATTTGATCATTTTTGTAGTGATCTATGAGAACTTTCAAGGCCGTGTTCAATTCTTCGAGAGCCCTGGACTTGCTTGACAATTCTTTTTCCCTAAGCCTGCGCTCGGTGATGTCTAATGAAGCACCAGTAATTCCTAACACCTGACCTTCAGGATTAAGAAGCGGTTCGACAACAAAATCATGAAATTCTGTCCGGTCTTCCGAGGTGATTTCAATCACTCCACGTGCTCCTGTCCCTTTTTCAATTACTCTTCGCTTGATCTCTACAATTTGGCGCGCCGCATCAGGCGGAAAAAGTTCGAAGTCCGTTTTGCCAATAACATGTTCAGTAGTGTATCCAACTTGAGGCTGGTAGAACCATGTATAGCACAGCTTAAGATCTTGATTAAAAACGGCCATATTGATAGGAGTTAAGGCAACTCTTAAGCGCGCTTCGTTTTCCAGGCGGGCCTCATAGGCCTGCCTCCGTTCGGTGATATCCTGGGCTGTACCACGGAGCCCAATGATCCGGCCATCTTCATCACGCTTTGCTTCACCACGCGCCGAAATCCACCTTGTCCGACCGATCGGATAGGCAATCTCCAGATCGAGTTCGTAAGGTTCTCCTGTTTGCATGGCCCTCTTCACCGCTGCGTCCAACCGCTGCGCGCTGTCAAGCGAGTAGATTTTGAGGTGGTCACGATAGTTTTGTGAAGAAGGCTCTTGCGGATCGGAATTGAACACGCGATAAAATTCAGCGGAACACCGGGTAGTATCGGTTATCGCATCCCAATCCCAACTGCCGACATGCGCCAGTCTCTGGGCCTCTTTCAGTCTCGCCTCGCCTTCTCTTAACGTTTCCCCCGACCTCTCACGCTCGGTGATGTCATGAGCATAAATGCGAACTGTCTTAAGCGACGGCATCACAATAATGGTCTCTTTAAAGATCCTTTCTTTTATCTCTACCTCACGATTAAAAAAAGATTCGCAATCTTTCTTCAGATCTTTCAATATGACATGAAGATCGGAGGGTAGAAAAAAAGGCAAATTTCCTTTTTTCATACCCATATTTTCCAAAGCCTTCTCTGTTGCAGGATTAAAAAAGATAATTCTACCGGAAGAATTCAACTCAATGATAGGATTTGGATCAAGTCGAGGGAAAGAGGTAAGGCGCGCCAACTCGTCTTGTGTTTTGCGGTTGATCTTCTCCATAACTAAACTCCAGTGTACTATGCGAGGGCTTCTGGTCCACTAAAGACGCTCATTAGTTGTGATTCCTTGCGTAACTGCTTCAAAGGCACGGAACCAGGCATTGAATGAGCCAAAATCCTCCCTGGCGGAAAAATAGAAAAAGGGCGCCTTGGCCAATGTCCCGTCCACCAAAGCCTGGTACTCCGCTAATCTCTCCTCACTTATATCGTAGGGCCACACGGCATCCCTTTCGCGTTGCAGTCAAAGCCGCATAACATCCTGCTGGTCCGCCTCCCACCACAATAACATCGTAATCATTCATGGTTTCTCCTTATTTATGTCACGTTTCTTACTGTCATTGATTCCAATTAGTTAGTAAAGTGACTATCACTACCTATGCCTTGATGCAAGCTTCTCCTAAAAATTCGTCAGCCGATGAAGCCTTTTTATGGGTAATTATCAACGCATAGAACTGTTTAGTCACAAGATGAACTTCGTTTCGAAAATAGGTGTATAATTTGACCAAAAATGCTGTTAAATTTATATACCAGGGTGTCTCCTTTCAGGTTTTGTTTTCTTTGCGGAAAGAAGCTTCTACCTGATTGTATACACCCTTTTCAATTTCTAAAACCTATCGTGGACGTATATGTGTTATTTGCTTGACACAAGGTGGTACAGCACATAGTTAGATATATAAAGGGAAAACGATGTCGCAAGTGGCAATCATTGGCTGCAAAAGTTACGAAGTCAACGAAGTCAGGGAGGCCGTCACACGGGGCTTGGGCTTGCTCGGTGGAGCGGAAAGGTTCGTCAAACCGGGACAAAAGCTCCTCCTCAAACCTAACCTGCTTGCCGCTGATCCGCCCGAGAAATGTGTTACTACCCATCCGGCCGTGTTCAGGGCCGTGGCGGAAAGCTTCAGAGCCGCCGGCGCGCTTTTAAGTTACGGTGATTCACCGGCTTTAGTAAACATGGAGGCCGCCGCCAAGAAAAGCGGACTGCAGGCGGTGGCGAAAGAATTGCAGCTTCCGGCCGCGGATTTTAAATCCGCCGTCGAGGTATTTCATGAGCAGGGGATACAGAACAAAAAGTTCTTTGTCGCCAAAGCCGTCCTGGACAACGATATCGTGGTAAGTCTCCCGAAGCTCAAGACCCACGGCCTTGAAAAGTATACGGGATGCGTGAAAAACCAGTTCGGCTGTATTCCGGGAGTACGCAAAGGCGAGTATCACATCAAACTTACCAATGCGAATAATTTTGCCCAGATGCTTTTGGATCTCAATAGTTTTGTGAAGCCCGCGCTCTATGTCATGGACGGGATCCAGGCAATGGAAGGAAATGGCCCCCGGGGTGGGAAAGTCCGCAAAATGAACATGCTGCTATTTTCCAATGACCCGATTGCCCTTGATGCCACCGTGTGCCGGCTTATCAATGTCAATCCCGAGTACGTTCCCACGGTAAAGTTGGGACACAAAGCGGGAGCAGGCACTTACCTTGCGAAAGAAATTCTGTTGGTGGGAGACGATATTGACAACTTCCGGCAAGACGATTTTGACATCGACCGTTCAGAGCTAAAACCCTTTAATAGAAAGGGTATGGTAAGCTTTATGAACAACTGGCTCGTTCCCAAACCTTACATAATTGCAGAAAAGTGCAAAGCCTGCGGCCAATGCATATCAATCTGCCCGACGCAACCAAAATCGGTGAACTGGAAGGGAGGTAAGAAAAGGCCCCCGGCCCATAATTATGCTACCTGCATCCGGTGTTACTGCTGTCAGGAACTCTGTCCGGAGAGCGCTATTGAATTGAAATTTCCCCTGGTGAGAAGGTTGTTCGTAGGGAAATCAAGGTGATTTCAGTTTCAATATTAGGCTTAGAGGAGATATTCACTGCCCATCGTTTTATCCCTATCAGGATTGAGGAAGCGGACGGCGAAGCGGCAGTTTTACGAACCGCCCAACATTTATGTAAGCAGCTTTGCTCCTGAATATGTCGCTGCCGGTGGCAGCATCAACAATCGCGAGGTCGCCATTGGTAAAAGCAAACTTCATATCATCAAACAAGGCGTCGAAACCGCTGCCGTAGAAAGTAAAAGGGTCCTTAATAGGATCTGCATTATCAACGTCATAGAGTTTGAAAAGCGGTTTTAGCTTGGTTTGAATAGTGTTAACGACAACGGGGAGGTTTAATTTAATTTTCTGTAGAGTTACCGGCTCCGGGTGCGCGTAGATTTGTTCCGGATCATCTGCACCGGCTGCGGCAGTTACCGCGAGGTGAGTAAGGGGGTTGATATTGACGATACCAGGTTTCTCGGCAAAGGAATACAAGAGATAGTCTGTCCTGCCGATGCTGCCATGGGCTGTCAGGATATAGGGTCCCTTCATGTCGGAGACATCCAAGGAAAATGTGCCGCTCTTGCTGATAAAAGCCGCCTTTTCACGGGTTGGTGAGGAGGCATCCTTGATTGTTACCAACCCGGTCAACGCATGGCCTACAAAGGCCACACCACTGATCATCCGGGTAGATGCACTTTCAGTGCTGCAACCTGCAAGCATGAGATAAATTGCCATGAGGTAAAGTCCGGCCCGAGCATGACCGCTTTGTTCTTTCAGGTTTCTGATCAGCCGGTTTCTTGGGCAGGCATGCCTGACAAATCTATATAGAGGCATTTGCATATTCTATCACCGAAATGGAACACTGATGAAATACACCGCCATAAAATTCATGTCTTTAGGCAAGTGATCTAATTTAATATTTTTTGACTTAGTGTCATCAGGGACATTCTCTCCCTGCGAATTTATCCACGCTTTGGAAGATCTCCAATCGCGGGCGGTCATTACAGCCGTGCTCACCGTAGAACAACCGGTTAATAGCAACAGAATTAAGGATAAGATTACTGCCCTTAAGAAATATATTTTCATCGATGATATCGACCTCATAATATAGTTATCTTGCCCATGCTAAGATCATGCCATATCTCTAACAATTTATAACTATTTATTATTATACGTATTTTGTCAAAGGCGAGAACTAATAAAAGAGGAATTTTGCATTGTTTTATCCTTCAAAACAAAAAAATAATGGAGGATAAAGCCTACTAATGAAGATTTTGAGGGCGGGATAGCACCAAGGTCATAGTGGAATTTGCCTTAGGTAATAAGCTTTTCAACAACTTCATTCGTAGGTCACCTGGAGCAAGGGCGCAAGGATGTTTCGATTGGCGCCCGTCGTGTCGTTGATTTCGATCGATCCCGCGGAAAGCGCCCCTAAATCCTCCAGGATGCGCAACTGGAAATTGATCAAACCCAGCCGCTGTGCCTCTCTCATCAGGGAAGTCACATTGACGGACACATGGTTACTGAGGTCGCTTTGGAATATCGGTGGTACGATGGTGGTGCTGGCCAGGGCCGGCTGCAGCGTCAGGTCAAAATCCGTTCCGATCAGGAGGGGGGGCTGAAAGGAGACAAGGTCGATGCGGATCGGAATCGTCCCTACCAGTGGCTGCGGAAGGATGCCGGTAATAAATATATCCAGGGTTGCCGCTACGATGACGGCATTCCCCGGCACACCGCCGGCACCGGTCAGGGGAAAGTCCAGGAAAGCGCGGGATTCCGCGCCCGTAGTCGGATCAATACCGGCAAAAACGCTCTGCACATTTCCCTGCGTCACCGTTAATGTACCGGAAAGGGGATCACGTGAAATGTCGCCATCAAAGGCCGGGTCACTGATGATCTGGGTGGTAAATAACGGTGGTCGCCGGCCACCGTCACCGTCGCCGCAGGCCGTCAGAACCATTGCCATGAAAAATACCGCAAAAAACGTAACGAAAACCCTTCTCATAACACCCTCTTGGATGGCACCCTTTTCCTGTCGCCCATGCCACAATCAACAGGGGCAAGGCATGCCCGCGTCCCCGACTATCTTCTTTGGCCTCTTCCGGATGAACCTCCACTGCCGTGCGGCGCTGACAACCGACCTCTTTCTGCCCCACGCGGAGATGGCGGAGCTACCGTTGCACCACGCGAGGGCGCGCGTAATATCCTGCCACCACGCGCAGGGGGTACCGTTCCCCGGTCCGGCAAGTTCATGGGCCTGTTAAATATCCTTCGTTCACTTCTCGGCACACCTGTGGGCACAAGTCCCCTTACCCGAGACCCGCCAATGCCCCCAAAGGTTCTTCCCTGGAACCTCAACGTCGGGTCTATACGAAAAACCCTGTTCACTCGCACGTCACGAAAATGATTAGAAACAACAAACGCCCTCCTGTCTACAATAATGGTCCTATGGAAATCATGGAGGACAAAAAATCCGGGGAACCAGAAACCGGACCACCAGAAGGGAAAGGGAACCCAGGCATACATATAATAGAAATCGGGCGGCGGCGTGTAGCCTGTTACTACCGGCGGACCTTGATCATAATAATAATTGTTTATAACGGAAGGATTAGGATAATTCTCGGAACCCGAAGGGCCGGCCTCCCTGTTGCCCTCGGAAGCATAAGACAAGCCGGCTTCGGAGAGCGTCTTGTTAAACCTTACCAGGGATTCCTCTTTGCTAAGTGATATCTTCTCGGAAACAGCAGCATCGTTCATGGTTTGCTGCAATTCACCGGCGATATCTGGCGTCACCGGATAATCGGCAATCCATCCATTCCGCGGCAAAATGCCTACATCCGCAAGCCGTTCTTCCGCCTCTGCCTCATCGTCCGTTGCGCTGAGCCCCAAATTGAAGACCAACTTGACGGCAAAAGTGCCTTCGCGAATCAAGGGTGCAGCAATTGGCGGCGAACCGGTTGGCGGCGCCGTTTGCGAGTAAACTATGACTGGCAGCAACAGGATCAACAGGCTAAAGAGCGTCATGCCTGCGGTTCTGATAAAAAGTTTCATTATGATTTTTCCTCCTTATTTCTCTGCTTACCAAAACTATCCTCAGCATCAAAACAGGGCAATAAGGATTAAATGGAAGGATTATCGTAGGAAAATACTACTTCAAGGAATGAGAAGGAAGCCGTCCGCCGCTGTTTTCTCGTCCTTCAGTTCCGGTAGTTATTTCCTACTGATTGGCTGACGATAAATCATTATTGTATATTTTTCATTATCTTTATAATCTTCTATAAAATCCAACAAAATGAGTTTTTACGAATTCCGGATCAGTCTCCTGATAGTTGAAGGGGTAACAGTAGCATCTTTAAAAAAAAGGAGATCCAGATGGCCACGCAAGGAAAGGGCGCAAAATTTATTGCGTGGTGGAGAATCGCGCGACTGCAATTCTATCCGATGACTTGGCTTGCCTATACGCTGGGCGCAGTTCTGCAGTCATCTCTCGCAAAAAAATATTATCTTTCGCTCTATCTGGTGGGCTATCTGATACTATTCCTGATGGAATTGTGTACTATCCTGGTAAACGAATATTTTGACTATGAAACGGACAGGCAAAACGAGAACTACAGCATGTTCACCGGCGGTACGAGAGTTCTCGTGGACGGAAGTCTAAGTTTTAAGGAAGTTAGGATTGGCATCGCCCTGGTTCTTTTTCTTATTTTTTGCTTCAGCTTCGTCTTGAACCGCATCAGCCCTTTTAACACGCAACTAATCACGACCTTACTGATCGCCCTCGGTCTCTTTCTCGGCCTGGGATATACCATGCCTCCCTTCAAATTCTGCTATCGGGGCAGTGGTGAAATTGTCGTGAGTCTAACACACAGCATTTACGTAATTCTTTGCGGTTTCGTTTTTCAAGGTGGAGCCTGGAATGACCCGCGCCCTTGGATCATAAGCATCCCTTTGTTCTTTTCCATCTTTGCTGCGATCACGCTGGCCGGCATACCCGACAGGTCTGCCGACAAGATGGTGGGGAAAAGAACCATGGCCTTGTTATTCGGCCCCCGCAACAGTTTGCGGATTGCCATCTGGTGTATCATCATGGCCTACCTGTCCGCCCTGTTATTAGGGGAATTTAATACCATAACAATTGTGTTCCTGTCCCTGAACTTGCTTGTCCTACCCCACTGCGCCATGCTCGTCTATTATCTCTTCAGGCTCATGAAAACGGGTTTCTACGAAGAAAAAATCAATCGGGAAATGGGTATGTCCCTGTCGTACATAATTTGGTTCGGACTCATACCCTTATTTTCTCTGGCCATAAAATTACACCTTCTTCCTTACCATGTTTGAAAAGTAGACAGGCCATGGACGGCATGATTGGCAGCGTCGCTGGAAAAGTAAAAAGTGGATAATTTACCGGCAGTTAGAAAGGAGAAAAAAATGAAATACCTAAGATACGCTGCTTTGCTAAGCATTGCCATGCTGCTTTTATGCACTGCTTCCGGAGCCGGGGTGGAACGTCAGGTGTTCACCGCTGCCATAGATGCGGACGGGGTGCAGCGAGTCGAGATGCTGGGTACTTCTTATTACTTTACCCCTAATTATATCATTCTCAAGATTAATGTCCCCGTGGAGATCAAGATCAGAAAAGAGGGCCTTACCCCCCACGACTTCGTGCTTCAGGCGCCGGAAGCCGGCATGGATGTCAAGGTTGATTTGGGCAAAGAACCGATCCTGATTAAATTCACCCCCACAAAGGCCGGAACTTACCCCTTTTTGTGCGACAAAAAAGTGATATTTATGCAGAGCCATCGGGAAAAAGGTATGGAAGGGATAATCGAGGTGCGGGAATAACCGCATAATAGACAAGGAACCTATTGAGGTGTTTATGGATCGTCTTCGCGGCATGGATCTTGTCCGGCAATTCTTTTCCGGTACGGCAACTACTTATGATCATATTGTAAATCTTTGCACACTCGGCTGCGACGTCTGGTGGAAGGGCCGGATGCTAGAGAAGATTCCCGTGGGCGCCCTCAAGATTCTGGATCAGGCCTGCGGAACAGGAATCCTCACTTTCAGGCTGGCAAAAAAATTCCCTCGCGCCCGCATTGTCGGCGTCGATGTGACGGAGGAATATCTGGAGATCGCCAAAAAGAAGGCCGCAACCCTCGGAATAAAAAACGTTGAATTCATCCTGGGCCGGGCCGAGGAAGTCCTGCTGGAGCAGGGCTTCGACTGCATTACCTCCTCTTATTTGGCCAAGTACGCCGAGTTGGAAGACCTGATTCCCCGCATAAAAACAATGCTGCGAGACGGCGGCACCCTTGTCATGCATGATTTTACCTACCCCGCCAATCGCCCCTTTGCGGTGCTCTGGGAAGTCTATTTCAAACTCCTGCAAACCGCCGGTACCTGGAAATATCCCCAATGGAAAGCGGCCTTTGACGGCCTGCCGGCCCTCCTTCATGAAACTACCTGGGTCAGCGACTTGTTAGACATCCTTAAGGAACATGGCTTTTCCGACATAAGCCTGCAAAACCTTACGGTTGGCACTGCCGCTATCGTAACGGCAAAGAAGAACGCATCATGAAGTTTGTCCTGCTCTTTGCCTTTCTCATCTTCACAGGCATCGGCTATTGGCTGCGCTACCTTAATCTATCCTACCTGAGATTACACGGACACAAGGTGCCTCCCGAATTCGCCGGCGCAGTCGACCCTGCAACACTTACCAGGATTACCGATTATACCCTGGAAAACAGTCGTTTTGGCCTCGTGGCATCGGTCCTCGACAATATTCTCCTGATCACCTTTCTCTTCGGAGGACTCCTGCCGGTCTATGACAGATGGATCATGACCCTAACGCCATCCTTCATCTTCCGCGGGATTCTATTTATGCTCTTCCTGATCTATGCTCAGACCCTTCTCGACATCCCCTTCACCCTTTACCAGACCTTCCGCATCGAAAACAAATACGGATTCAACACGACGAATTTCAGGCTCTGGCTAACGGATCTTTTGAAAGGTCTCGTGATCGGTACGGCCATAGGCACAATCGTGGTTAGCGGCGCACTCCAATTGGTCGCTTGGTGTCCGGCCTCATGGTGGTTCTGGGTGTGGCTTTTTTTCCTCTGCTTCAGCATCTCCATAATGTACGTCTCGCCCTACATCATTGAACCGCTCTTTTTCCGGTTCGAGCCGGTTAAGATCGAGGGTCTGGAAGAACGGATAAAAGGCCTGATGGCGAAGGCCGGGCTCAGGGTGAGCCGGGTCTTCCAGGTGGATGCGTCGCGGAGAAGCCGGCATTCCAACGCCTACTTCACTGGAATCGGGAGGGTAAAACGGATCGTCCTGTTCGATACGCTCCTGGCGCAAATGACCCCGGAGGAAATTCTTGCGGTACTCGCCCATGAGGTCGGTCATTGGAAGAAGAAGCACATCCTGAAACGAATCGTCGTCATGGAAGCACTGTCGCTGTTGGGGCTGTATCTTTTCCACCGGTTGCTGCAGGGCACATGGCTGATCGGGCTTGTAGGCCACCCCGAAGCTTCCTTCTATGCAAAGGTGGCATTCCTGGTCTTCCTGGCCATGCTTGTGGCCTTTCCCCTCACACCGTTGGCAAACTACCTCTCTCGCCGGGCTGAGTGGACGGCTGATCGATTCGCTGTGGAGCTCACCAGCGATGCCGGCGCCATGGCCGGGGCGCTTGTCAAGCTCTCAAAGGAGAATCTTTCCAACCTCCATCCCCATCCTCTCTATGCAGCCTTTTACTATGGCCATCCACCGCCGGTCGAGAGAATCAGGAGCCTGCGGGGCTTTTCAGCCGACAAGAAATAGCGGATAGAGGTGGTTTGCCTATCTTGGCAGCGTGACTCCAAGACGGTGTCTCGCCCTAGAACCTGTAGCCGAGGCCAAACAGAAAGATATCGGTGTCCTTGCTATAATTAGTCACAATCCGGTTCATCACGAACCGTACTGCCAAGTCCGGATTGAAGGAGAAACTGCGCAAGGATGCCGTTACAGACATGATCCCTGAAGCAAATGCGGAGCCTCCCTCGTCTGGATGGGGGCCACCCCTTTTGTCGACGGCTAAGTATGCCCCGAAACCACCGCCCAGCGCCAGGTGATCGCTCAGAAAATTCCTGACCAGCCAGAGCTGGGTAATTGCTCCGTTGCGGCGAATTAGCTCGTTATCCCCTTCGTTCAGCCATGCTGCGCTCACATCAAGATAGGGGAAGAGCCCGCGGCGGTACTCGACGCACGAGGCTATTGATTTGGGGTTTCCAGGATTGTTGACGATCGTCTGACCGATAAACAGTGTCAGTTCGTTGTTGGTCACCCTTTCTAGCTGAGATGGTGGTTTCGCCAGAGGACCTACTGTAGCAGGAGTATCAAGCTGATACCCAATCCCCGCGACGGCAGTGACGGTGTCGATGCTGTCCCTCGTCATCACCCAGTTGACACGCGTCTGAAAAAGCAGACGGGATCCAAGATACCACGTAGCGGAGGCTCCAAGCAGTCCGCCCAAGCCGTGTTTGTTGCTGGAAAGCCCAAGCGGCATCTGCGTCGTATCTGCGTAAAGATAGGGACCGGCGCCGACTGCCAGCGACAGGCGCCTTTCCAAGAGGTTTACACGCCCCCAGAGCGTGAATGGCGCCAGACCATCCCGGTGATGGTTCGGCACATGTCCCTCGTTCAGGTAAGAAACAGTGACCGCCCCATTTTCACCCATCCCTTCCCGGTACTCCACTTGGTATGCGAATGAGTCGTACTGTCTGCCGGCCTCGTTGGTGCTGCCATAGAAAACAAAAAGCTCACCACCTGACGCTGGGCTGACAGAAACCAGAATCAGGATCAGCACAAGAAACCGACGCATAGAGTCACCCTCGTCCCCAAACAGGCCACCAATACGGTACAGTTATCAAATATAACTTATTTGAAAAGACTTTGCTATCTTGCGCAGCAGTTTAAGAATAATACCGTTACATGTCAATGAAAATGGCCATTCAAGCTAAGTAAGTATTACCTCTCAATCTGCTTACATTTATTTCTCATTGCCCTATTATTAGACGCCACGTAATAATACATAAAAAGCGCCAATCCAACGTAGAGAAAGGAGAAAGGATAATGGTAGACGAAAGGAGAAAGATAATGCCTAAATTAATGTTTAAGCTGTTGGCGATCCTGCTTCTCACAGTTTTGGCTTGGCAGCCTGCTTTTGCTGCCGAAAACAAGGACGCCAATACATACGATCGGGATTCCGTGATCAAGGACGCAACAGAATTTTTCGGGAAGAGCACGGAAGGACTGGCCAAGGTAATCGAGAAAGCGTTTAAGGATTATGGTCAGCCGAATGCCTACATCAAGGGCGAGGAGGCCAGCGGCGCCTTAGTAGTTGGCCTGCGTTACGGCGATGGCACACTGGTGACAAAGAGCGGCGAAAGTCGCAGGGTTTACTGGAGCGGCCCTTCCGTTGGCTTTGATTACGGCGGCAATGCATCCAAGGTTTTCGTGTTGGTCTACCACCTTAGCGATAGCGAACAGTTGTTCAAGCGTTACCCCGCTGTGGACGGCAGCTTCTACTTCGTCGGTGGCGCGGCAGTCAATTACCAGCGGCGCGACAAAGTCGTCCTTGCGCCGATCAGGCTGGGCGTGGGCCTGCGCGCCGGCGCAAGCATCGGCTATATGCACTACACCAAGACCAAGACTTACAATCCGTTATGAGGTGCAGCGGGCCGCTTGATGCTGATTTCCCAGATATCTTCTTATGCATAGGGGATGGCACAAAATGAAAAAGTTACTTTTTGGAACAATGCTTCTGGCGTTGGTAATGGTCGTTCCTATTACAACGATGGCAGCGGTAGATATAAGCATCGGGATTTCCTTGCCACCGCTTATCGTATTTGCCGCACCTCCAGAGTTAATAGTGATACCGGATACCTATGTTTACGTCGCTCCCGATATCGATGTCGACATCTTTTTCTGGAATGGCTGGTGGTGGCGTCTATGGGAAGGTCGCTGGTATCGCTCACATTATTACGACCGTGGTTGGGGTTATTATGATCGTGTCCCAATTTTTTATTTTGATATCGACCCAGGTTGGAGGGGATATTATAGAAACCATAACTGGCAAGGACACCGGTGGAACTACGAACGTATTCCCTATCAACGACTTCATCAGAACTGGAGAAGCTGGCACAATGATCGACGTTGGGAAAGGCGAGGAACTTGGGGCGTCTCTAACTATCAACCTCCACCACAAAGACAGAGGCAGGAACTAAGACAGCAGAGGCAACAGCAATATCAGCAGAGACCAGAGATTCGGCAACGTCAGCAAGAGGTACAACAACGACAAAGACAACCTCAGGTTCAGCAGCCAAGACAACAATTTCAGGAAAGAGGTCAGGAACCGCAAAGGCGGGAGCAAAGACCTCAGGTTCAACAGCCAAGACAACAATTGCAGGAAAGAGGTCAGGAACAGCAAAGGCGGGAGCAAAGACCCCAGGTTCAACAGCCAAGACAACAATTGCAGGAAAGGGGTCAGGAACAGCAAAGGCAGGAGCAAAGACCTCAGGTTCAACAGCCAAGACAACAATTGCAAGAAAGAGGTCAGGAACCGCAAAGGCAGGAGCAAAGACCACAGGTCCGGCAGCCGCAACGCTCTCGGCCTCAAGGAAAACCAGAAAGAGAGGAGGAGGAACATAGACACTAGGAGGGCAAAAAATTTTAAAAAGTTGCGCTCTATGATATCTGTCCGTTAGAGCAAGAAAACCATCAGGCAGACCTTCAGGATTATTTTGGAGCTTTTTTTTGGAGCTATTTTTTCTTGACTCACAATCACCTATTTCCTATACTTGCCACACTAAAAATCCAAATTTTATCAAGCAGAAACGTTAAAAACGTTGTCTGAGAAAGCGGCTTGAAACATGCTGCAAAAGCTGGGGGCCTTTGCGCAGGTAAGTCATCGGGAGCTCCTGGGAAGAATCGGCGGGCTTAAGGAAATGATGGCAAAACGAGGCATCGATTTTGCCATCATTGTGCAAAACGTGGATCTCTTCTATTTCACCGGTACAGTCCAGAAGGGATTTCTGGTCATCGCCCCGAATTGCGCACCCCTTCTCTTTATAAAAAAGAGCGTCGTCCGGGCGAGACTCGACACCTCCCTCGATGTTATACCCATAAAGACGGAACGCGATGCGCTTATGGTCCTTGGGGAGAAAAATATCCTCCAGGGACAGGGGGCCATGGAACTGGACGTGCTCCCGGTCAAGGAATACGAACGGTTCAAGAAGAGCATCGGGTTCGGCAACATTGTGGATGTATCGCCGTTGATCAAGGAATTGAGGACGATTAAGAGCCCCTTCGAGCTGGAACAAATAAAAATAGCCGGGACGCTCTTCACGCATGTCTTTGCCCGGGCGAAGGAGGTTATCCGTGAGGGCATAAGCGAGGTGGAAATCGATGCCGACCTGGTTGCCGAGGGAAGGAAGCATGGCCATCATGGCTACCCCAGGATGCGGGGATTCAACCAGGAGATGCTGCCTATTTCCGTCTTTTCCGGCTTCTCCACGGGCATTCCTTCCTACTTTGACGGCCCCATCGCCGGCCTTGGGCTTACCCCCGCCATGCCGCAAAGCTCATCCTTTCTCCAGGTGGAACGCGGCATTCCCGTTATCGTAGACTACGCCGGCTGCTACAACGGCTATTGTACCGACGAAACAAGGTGCTTTACAGTTGGAAAGATGAGGGAAATATTCAGGAAGCCTTACGAGGTGGCCAGGGAAATCCTGGAAGATACGGAGAGCTTCGGCAAGGCCGGCATCGAAACCACAGAGCTTTTTCAGAGGGCCATGCAGATGGTAAAAAAGGCCGGACTGGAAGACCACTTCATGGGGCATGGTGAGGGACAGGTCTCGTTCATCGGCCACGGCTTGGGGCTCGAAATAAATGAGCTGCCGGTTATTACCGCCCGGCATAGCCGGATTCTTCAGGAGGGCATGGTCTTCGCGTACGAACCTAAATTCGTATTCCCCGGCGAGGGGGCCGTGGGGCTGGAACTCTCATTTATTGTCAGAAAAGACGGTCTCGAAAGGGTTTCAGACATTCCCCTCGACATCGTCTATATCTAGATAGGAGCGGTATAGTTATGAAAGACATCATGGCTTACTTTTCTTCCCACCCGCTGGCCATAATGGCAAGCGCCTTTGCCGCGTTGCTCATCTGTTACTTCTTGTTTAAAAAAATTATCAAGCTGGCCCTGTTTCTGATCCTCGTCGCTCTGGCCATGGGCGGGTATTATTATTTCAAGGATCCCGCAAAAGCGCCGGAAAACATAGGTTCGTCCCTCCGGGAGGCCCGCGCCAAATCGGGCAAACTTCTGGAAAAAAGCAAACAGGCCTACGACAAAGGCAAAGATATGTTCGAAAAAGGCAAGGAAATGTCAGAAAATATATCAAAACTGCTCAACAAGAGGGAGGAAAAGCAGGATCAGGGAAGTGAAAAAGCGCCCGCCCCGTAGAATACGGCGTTTGCAAGTAACCGATCTCACTTCTCAACCCTGTCATGTCTAGCCGTTATCTCCCGGAGACGAAGGATCTTTTCCCTGATATTCCCGGCGGCCAGGATTTCCGTAACGGCACAGATAAGGCGTGCACCGCGTTCCGCCACTTCCCCGATGTTGTGTTCCTTGATCCCGCCGATCGCCACAAAGGGGACAGGGCAGTGTCTTACCGCATAGTCCAAATAGGACAGACCTACCGACTCACAAACATCTTTTTTTGTCCGGGTCGGAAAAAGCGGACCCACGCCCAGATAGTCCGCCCCCCCGGCAATAGCAGCCGAGGCTTGGGCAGGAGAATGGGTAGAAAGCCCGATGATCATTCCCTCGCCCACCAATTCCCTTACCCTGGCGATGGGCAGGTCATCCTGGCCGATATGCACACCGTCGGCGGCGACGGACAGGGCAAGCGCAGCATCGTCGTTGACGAGGAAGACAACGCCGGCCTCGGCGGTCATCTTTCTAATTTCCAGGCATTCCCTATACTTATAACGTGATTTCTTGTCCTTCTCCCGGTACTGGATAATCTTGATGTCCGCCGCGATCATTTCCCGCACCACCTGCACGTTGGTCCGGCCGCGGGAGAACTCCTCTCCCGTTATGCAATAAAGGCCCGCCGTGGGAATTTGCTTCTTGCCAGTCATAATTTTCTCTCAAGCCTATTGCCAGTCCTTGAAGATGGGCTGATAGCCCCGGATCAGGAGCATTTCTTTCATTTCCTTTACATCCCGCTGGTCGGAAATCTCGAATTGCCCAGTTGCCCGTTCCCCCCGGCTATGCCCTCCCACCTCCGTGGAAGACCAGGCAGACATCTTGGTTACACCGAGCGGCAGGATATGATCACGCAGAGAGGCACTTTCACGGGTGGAAAGAGTAAGGCCGGCGCGGGGCAAAAAAAGCCGGCCCGCTAAAAGAATCTGGACGAAACTCCGGTCATCAACGGGCGCCGGTGGTTGAAACGTCCCCTTATGGGGGCGCAAGCGGGGAAAAGAAAGGTTGATTTCCGCCTCCCAATACCTGTTCTGGAGATAAGCGGCATGGAGGCCGGCGAAGAAGGCTTCCATGCGCCAATCGGCCAGCCCCAGCAGGGGACCGATGGTCACCGTTCTCATGCCCGCCCGGCAGCCCCGTTCCGGCGTATCGAGCCGGTAGCGATAATCCCGCTTCGGCCCGGCCGGATGGACGCGGCCGTACACCTCTTCATCATAAACTTCCTGATAGATGGTGAGTCCATCGGCGCCGGCCTCGATCAAATCCCCGTATTCGTCAATGGTCAGGGGATAGACCTCAATGGAAAGAGAGGAAAAGCGTCTGCCCAAAACCCTCAGACAATCTCTCAGGTAGGCGGGCGGCGTATGTGCACGTGATTCGCCTGTCAGGATAAGGAGGTGCTTCAGATCTCTGGCCGCGATTTCTTCCGCCGCCTCCGCCAGTTCATCCAAGCTGAGTTTTTTCCTGGCAAATTCATTTCTCAAACTGAAGCCGCAGTAAAGACAATGATTTTCACAGAAGTCGGAAAGGTAAAGGGGAGTAAAAAGGAAGATAACCCTTCCAAAATTCTGTACTGTAAGGAGGTGGGCTTTCCGCGCCATTGCCTCAAGGAAGGTCCCGGCGGCGGGTGACAACAAGGTTAAAAAATCCTCTGGCCCGAGCTTTTCCTTGACCAGCACTGCTTGCACGTCACCAGGACAAACTGCGGAGAAAAAGCCATCAAAATCAAATTTCTTATACCCGGCACAAATATCATAAAACTCCATCAACAATCCTTAGCGTAAAAATCCCGTCAGCGGGGAAGAGGCCGCTGCCGCCTGCCGGGCCGCCGCTGGCCCGGCTAAATAAGCCATGCGGCCGGCCTTGATGGCGTAAGTAAAGGCCGTCGCCATAGCCACCGGGTCGCCTGCCGTGGCGATAGCCGTATTCACCAGGACAGCCGCTGCCCCCATTTCCATGGCCTCGGCCGCCTGCGACGGCCTGCCGATACCGGCATCAACAATGATGGGCAGCTCGATCTCGTCGATCAAGATCCGGATCATTTCTTTCGTCTGCAGACCCTGATTCGTGCCAATTGGCGCCCCCAGGGGCATCACAGCTGCCGCACCGGCTTCCTGCAATTGCCTGGCCACCATCAGATCGGGATTCATGTAAGGCAAAACCACGAACCCCTCGCCGGCCAGAATCTCCGTGGCTTTTATGGTCTCATAGTTGTCGGGCAAAAGATAACGATGATCGGCAATGACTTCTATTTTTACCCAGTTTCCCGCGCCGGCGGCTTTGGCGATGCGGGCGATGCGCACCGCCTCCTGGGCCGTTCTGGCGCCGGAGGTATTCGGCATCAGGATACAGCCTGGGGGAACAAATTGCAGAACATTCTCCTCCCGCGAATCGAAATCAATCCGCCGTAAGGCGACGGTTACCACCGAAACGCCGGAACACCGGATGACCTCTTCCATTAATTGGTGGCTGGAAAACTTACCGGTACCCAAAAACAGCCTGTTTTCCAGGAGGGCTCCGCCAATGCTCAAATGATCATCCATGCAAACGCCCTCCGCCCACAAATCTTAAGACCTCCATTTTATCGTCTTCCTTAAGGACAATGTCTGCCCACACCTCTTTGGGGATAATTTCCCTGTTCAGTTCCACCACGATGCGCTCCGGCTCCCAGTTCTTTGCCATCAAGAACTCGCTGATGGTCAGAGATTTTAAGAGGAACTCCTCTTTTCCGTTTAAAACAAACTTCATCATTCAAGTCCCGCTCCCAACGGGATGACCTTCAGGGCACAGCCCGCATTGGCCAGGCGCCGCTAAGGGGATCAGGTAAGCTGGGATCATCTTTTTAAATAACCTATATGAAAAACAACCCTGCGTGTCAATTAAAGAATGGGCATCCGGGCAAAGCCAATATTTTCTTGACATACAAGGCGCTTCTTCTTATAAATACGCGCGTCAAAAAGCACTGCACTCTGCACTACAGTCCGGTGGAGAAATAAGGAGGCATGAGCATGCTCAAACAGGAGTCATTGGTCACAGACATATTGGTAATCGGCTCCGGCATCGCCGGGATGATTGCCGCCATCGAGGCGAGGAAAAGCGGCGCGGAAGTGGTCCTCCTCACCAAGGCCGGCCTGGGCAAGGAATCTTCCACCGGGCGCGCCCGCACCTTCGCAGACTACACGGAAGACCAGCCGGTACAGGTAAACATTCCCGGACGCGATTTTAAGCCGGGCAAGTATATCGAAGACCAGGCGTTGGTCCGCACTATCGCCCAAGAGGGCCACCAGCAGATACAGAACCTCATTAGCCTCGGCGTGCCGATGCGCCAGGCACAACCCACCGGCAAGTACGATACCGTGATAATGTGGCGGCCCAAGGGCAGCGAAAACACCCATGGCGGCGCTATCGTCCTCGATGTCCTGGCACCCGTGGCCATAGGGATGGGCGTCAAAGCAGTGGAAGGCTGCAGCGCGGCGAGCCTGCTCCGGACGGACAACCGCGTGGCCGGGGCGTCGGGACTCCTTGCCGACGGCTCGTGGCTTACCATCTCCGCCAAGGCGGTGATACTGGCGACGGGCGGCGCCGCCGGCATTAACCAGATTTCGTCGTCTTCGCCCGAGGTGGTGGGAAACGGCCATGCGATGGCTTTGCAAGCCGGGCTGAAACTAAAGAACATGGAATTCAACGGCTACTTTGCCGTAGGCCTTCCCACCCCAGCCGGACGCTACGTCCACTGCGCACCCGTAACGCTGATGATGGAAAATGCCGTCCTGCGCAACGACCAGGGTGAAGATATCGTGAAGAAACACTTCGGCATCACCCTGCAAGAGGCCGTCCCGCCGCTCGATATCAGGTTTGACTGGTTGCCCCGGGCGGTGGCGCTCGAGACGGAGCATGGCAAGGCCTGGCTCGACCTGACCAAAGTGCCGGCCTCTGAGTGGGATAATTTGCCGGAACGGAACTGGAAACAGATAAGGCAAACCCAGGTGGACATGAAGACCACTCCCCTGGCCATCCAGCCCATGAGCCATCATTTCTACGGCGGGCTCATTACCGATACCTCGATGCGAACGTCGCTGCCGGGACTGTATGGCGCCGGAGAGGCGGTCGCCGGCTGGCGGGCCGAAAAAGCCATGAACAACCTCGCCAGTTGCCTTACCATGGGGGCCATTGCCGCCAGAACGGCGGCCGCCGAGATCAAAGGCGTAACGTCTTCGGCCGACAAGGCGCCGGATGCAGGTCTGGCCCAGGCCCGGGAAATGCTGGCCGGGAAAGGAAAGGCAAAAGGTGCGGACATATGCCAGGAGATCAAGCGCATCATGTTCCGTCATGACGGCCCGGTAAAAAGCAAGACCTCCCTGGAAGAAGGGTTGAAGGGACTGAAAACCCTGGCAAAGGGTCTGGGTGAACTCCAATGCCAGACCCCTCAGGAGATGAAGGACGGGCTCCAGGCACGGGCCATGCTGCTCACCGCCGAGGCGATGCTGAAGTCGGCGCTGCTCCGGACGGAGAGCCGCGGCGCCTTCTACCGTCGCGACTTTCCCGAGCGAGACGACAAGAACTGGCAGCGGCCCGTTCTCTCCCGCTACAATGCGCAAAGCCAGGAGGTTCAGGTGGAAGCAGGAGAGAAAATAACCTACGAGCTGTAAAAAGTAAGAGCGGCAACCTATGAGAAAAGTAAAGCACTTCGTCTCATACTTGTCCCCTTGTGGCCTCGTAATCTTCTTCGGTATCAATATCAACACCGGTAAGAGTGTCGTAGATATCCACCCGTTTTACCCGGTCACCGTTCCGGGCAATGATGGTTTTGCCGCCACTGTCTCCGGATAAATTAAGGAGATCCGTTCTGAATTCGGAGGGAAAAATCGTCGGGTTACCTCCCTGGCCGTTATAGAAAGGCACGATGATATGCCGGGGACTTTCCATGTACTCGTCGATCAAGATATCTATGACCGCGGGAGTTAAGAAAGGCTGGTCGGCAACGAGAAACATAAAGGCATTCGCTCCCGGGTGTGCCGCCTCCACCCCCAGCTTGACGGCGGCGCTTTGCCCTTCCGCAGCCCGGTCATTGCGCACCATACCTATCGCATAGCGTTCTCCTAATTCCTTTAGTTGTTCATTGCGATAGACCAGGATAATTTCATGCAAACGGGACGCTTTCGCCGCCCTCATGACTCGCTCTGCCAAAGGGAGGCCTCCGACCGGCAGGAGCAGCTTTTCCTCCGCCATCCGCCGGGAGAACCCCGATGCCAGGATAATACCGGAAATCATCATTATGGATATATCCTGCCTTGTGCCATGGCTGCAATCACACACCTGCTGACGGGTACATTCTTCCGCTGCCGGAGGCGGCTCAGAATGTCTTCTCCATACGCCCGCCGCCGGGCATCTTCCGCTTTATTGAGCAGTACATATCTTTTGCAACCTTCCGGAACCCCCTTGAAGAGCCCCTGGGGCGAGACAATCAGCTCAACCACTGCTTCTGCATCGAGCAACTCGCCGGGAAGGCGTTTCACCACCTGGCAGAATAACTCCACGCGGTGCACATGTTCTTCGGTAATGGGGTTTCCAAGGGCATCGAGACCAACCACCCCGATGACCCTGGTGGCGTTGTCAGGCACAATGGGTTCATAGTGGGCAGGCGCCTTGATGGGCTTCCGCTTCGAGCCGTCGGCTTCGACCAGCAGGCAGTCAAACAATCCTTCTTGAGAAAGCTGGGCGAGAAAACTTTTGTCCACGCCTGTCAGCTTCGTTTCGTTGCCCACCTTCACTGCTGTTGCGCCCAAGACGGTAATCGTTCCGGAGGGAATATCGCCAAAAAAATTTTTTTCGGACAGGTTATCGACGATTACCCGGTCGCATTCTTCCCGGCCGGGGCGGATGATATTCGTGGTAGTAGTGACAAGTACGCGCTTCCCGAGAAATTTAAGCGCTTGCGCCAGCGCAAACATGGTGGTGGTTTTTCCGCCGCCGCCCACAAGACAGATCAACTCCGGTCCATCGAGAGACAGCTCAAAGGCATCGACAATATTCATGGGCTCCGTAGTGAGAAGAAGGGCTCGACAAAAATCAACATCTTGCCGCCGCAGACGTCGCCACCACGCGTGCCAAGGTCGTCGGTGAGGTCGGCCTCGATAAGGACCGGCTGCTTCTCGGTGATCAGACAGCGCAGGGCGGCACTCCGCACCTGGTTCTCTCCGCAGCCCCCTCCGATCGACCCATAGGCAGTGCCATCGGCACAGATCAGCATCTTGGCGCCCGTTTCCCGCGGCGTGGAGCCCATCGCCTTAACAATGGTGGCCAGGCAAACCGGGATGCCTTGTTTTTGCAGGTCCGCAAGCTGGACAAAGAGCTCCTTATCGGTCATGCGCTGCCTCTCACGGCGTTGCTCAGGGCCTTAGCCTGGCCCATCCCCTTGCGGCGCACACAGACCAGTTCCGCAGTGATGGAAAGGGCAATTTCTTCCGGTGATTCAGCACCGATGGGAACCCCGATCGGGGTGAAGATATCCGCGAGCCGTTCCTTCGCTATGCCTTGCTCCGCCAGCATCTCCAGGACAAAGCCCACCCGCCGGCGGCTGCCGATAAGGCCGATATATGCCGTTTCGTGTTTAATGATTTCTGTGAGACATTCCACATCGTGCTCATGCCCGCGGGTAATGATAACGACAAAAGTGGAGCGGGCTGTCGGAATGCGGCCGAGTGCCCTGACAAAATCATCGGCAATGACCTCGCATCCGGGAAAACGGTCGGGACTTGCAAAATCGGGACGATCGTCAAGCACCGTTACGGCAAAGCCCACTTCTTTGGCATACCGGGCCAGGGGAATGGCGATATGGCCCGCCCCGCAGATGACAATCCGCGCCTTGGCCGACATGATATCAAAAAAAACCGTTAGACTTTTTCCGACCTCGATAAGCTTCTTTTTCTGCTCGGAGAGGACCTGTAACGCCAGGTCGGAGAGCAACTTGTCGGTCTCGTCCTGTCCCGTTCCTCCTTCCCTGAGGCCATCGGGATGGATGATGACTTTTAATCCCGGGGCGATTTGCCGATCAGCAGAAGAAATGACCGTGGCCAGGCAAAACGTTTCCCCCTTGGCCAGAAGCTCATTTATGCGTAACACAGTATCCATAAGTTACTACACCACGAGCGTATTGTTCCTAACGGCCACCAGCTCCGCGGCGATGGAAACGGCGATCTCCGCGGGAGTGCTGGCGCCGATCTTGACGCCCAGGGGAGAATGGATCTTTTTGATCACATCTTCACCCACGCCCTTGTCGCGTAGTTGCTGAAAGGCTTTTGCCACTTTGGTTTTGCTGCCGATCATGCCCAGATAGCGCACCGGCTTGTGTATCAACTGCTCCAAAACCTCGAAATCGTGGGCATGCTTGTGCGTCAGGATCACCAGGTAAACGTTATCGTCATAGGCGAGGCCGGCGATCACTTGTTCATAATCAGCGGCTATCACCTCGTCAACCCAGGAAAGACGGTCCCTAGTGGCAAACTCAGGCCGATTGTCCACCACAGTCACGGCAAAATCAAGCATTTTGGCAATCCGGCTCAAGGCGCTGCCAATATGCCCGGCGCCGAAAATCACCAACCGCGGCAATTGCCGCAGGGGCTCCAGAAAAACGGTCATGCCGCCGCCGCAAACCATACCGATATCCTTTAAATCGTAGCGCATTAATTTGGGCGCCGAAGCATTCATGAGTGTCAGCGCCTCATCGATGATCTTCTTTTCGATGGCGCCGCCGCCGATTGTCCCGACGATGGTGCCATCCGACCTGACGAGCATGCGGGCCCCTTCTTCGCGGGGCGCCGAACCCAGGGATTCGATAACAGTTGCCAAGACCACAGGCACATTAGTTTTCCTGGCGGCAACGATTTCCTCAAATATATCCATGATAGACCCTCATTTTACTCGTTTTTTCTCATAACAGGAATTTTCCTTGAATTCTATTTATATTTTTTGGACAATCTCGATAAAGGTTTCCAGTGTCTTCAGATTATGGCAGGGAAGAAAATAATCGATATAGGGCATGGAGGCCGCCATCCCCATACAAAGCGGTTCAAAGTTTTCATACTTCAGATTAGGATTAAGCCAGATAATTTTTTTAAAGCCTTTTTTAAAAATCGCCATTTGCCTTTTCAGCGTCTCAATATCACCGGTGTCCCAACCATCGCTCAAAATCACCAGGATCCTGTTCCTCTTGCGCAGTTTTCCGCCATAGAGGGTATTAAACTCCAGAAAACTGCCGCCGATATCCGTACCCCCGGACCAGAAAAGGACTTGGCTAGAAAGCAGGGAGAGGGCGGTCCCGATAGAATGGTGACTGAGAATGTCACTGATGCGTTTTAGTCGCGTGCTAAAAACAAAGGTCTCCGTGTCCGGCACATACTTTTGCAGCTCATAGATGAATTTAATCAAAAAAGTGCTGTAGACATCCATGGAAGCGCTCACATCGGCCAAAAGCACCAGCTTGGAATGTTTTGGCTTTTTTTCCTTGGTAAATATTTTGACAATCTCCCCGCCTTTCTGCCGGGAATGGCGGATGGACTTCGGTAAATCTATGGTCCTTCCTCTATGGCTGGTTTTGAAGCGCCGCCCCCGCTTTTCCTTAACCTTGATACGCAGTTTCTTGAATAAATCGTCAAACTCGGCAAACTCAGAGGGCTTGATATCCTCAAAATCCTTTTCCCTGAGTCTTTCCGTTAACGAATAAGTAGGCACGGTGATTTCTTTGGATGAGGCACCCTCCTCTTCGGAGTCTTCCGCCGTTCCCAGCTTGGCTTCTTTTTCAGAATTATCCTCTTTCTTTGACGATTCCCCCTGCTCAGAGGGATTTTCTTTCCCACCCTTTTGCTTCTCCGGCGGGTTTTGCTTCTTATCCTGTTCTTCAGGTGTGCCATCAGCGGGCTGAGCAAGGTCTCCCTCATTATTCCAGAACTCCTGAAATAACCGATCGAAAACGGGGAAATACCTGTTACTCACCAACAAGGTGGACCTGAGAGTCAGATAAAACTGCCTCATGTTGCTGATATCCACATGTTGCAGGGCGGCGATGGCATCTAATTCTTTAGCGGTATGAACGGGTACACGGTTCTTGCGCAACAGATCGGCAAAAAGGAGGATTCTCTCTATTAGGTTATGGGCGTAACGCTGATAATCTGCTTCACTCAGGAATTGTGCGGGTCTGCGATGAGCCACTTATCCCTCAAATACGGCATCAGCTTGGGCCAGCGTTTCGGATTTCGTATCCTGGAAGCGCTTCACGTCTTCCTTGAATTTAAACAGGCAACCGCAGGTGAGGTCCATTGTTTCTGCATCAATGTCCGCTTTGTCGAGGATAGTCAAGGCCTGAGACCAGTCAAGCGTTTCCGCAACCCCGGGCTTCTTAAAAAAATCCTGTCCCCTGAGGGACGCCATAATGCCGGCGATCTTCTTGGCAAGATCTTTATTGATATCGGGGAATTTAGTCGTGATAATCTCCATCTCCCGTTCCGGGGTGGGATAATCGATAAAATGATAAAGGCAGCGTCGCTTGAGGGCATCGTGCAGTTCCCGCACCCGGTTCGAGGTAATGATCACCAGGGGTTTATGAATTGCTTTGACCGTGCCCATCTCCGGGATGGTGATCTGGAAGTCGGAAAGGACCTCGAGCAAAAATGCCTCGAACTCCTCATCTGCCCGGTCCACCTCATCAATCAAGAGCACCACCTTTTCCTTGCTCCTTACCGCCGCCAGAAGCGGCCGGGGAATAAGGAATTCATCGGTGAAGATATCTTCCAGATGATAGGACTGCCCGCAGGCATCGACAGTTTTTATCTTCAAAAGCTGCTTGGCGTAATTCCACTCATATATGGTTGAGGCGGCATCGAGACCCTCATAGCACTGCAGCCTGATCAGTTTTCTGCCTAAGATATTGGCAAGCACCTTGGCAACTTCCGTTTTACCGACTCCCGGTTCGCCTTCCAGGAGCAAGGGCTTTTCCATGGCCAGGGAAAGGTATATGACAAAGGCAAGCTGGTTATCACAGATATAGGAATCTTTTTTCATTGCCTCTTTGATTTCTTCTATAGACAATGTTTTTTTCATTATTGTCTCCTCATTTAACAACGGCAAGCTAACCATCTGTTACTCTTTTTTCATACCATTACAGCAGGTTTTTTGGTAGGGATTTTTCTGGACCTACCCTGTGGTTAAGGGCTTCTTTCGAAAAATATCTTGAACATGCAGGTCCGATAAGTTAACTTACTAACCTTACTAAGCATAGAAAAGAGGAAATCTTGCCATGCCGCCTAGAGGACTGAATCAATTGACCATCGGGATCAAAGGTGCCGGAGATCTGGCCAGCGCCGTCGCCTGGCGACTCTATATGGCCAATATGCGAAGGATCTTCATGATGGAGGTCGCTTCACCCCTCGCGGTCCGGAGGGGGGTAAGTTTTTGCGAAGCCATCCATGAAAAGAGGAAAACAGTCGAGGGGGTTAGTGCAGCCAGGGCCGAGAGCGTTGAAGAGATAGCGCGGATTTGGGAAAAAGGGGAAATTGCCGTCTTGGTCGATCCCGCCTGGCTGAGCCGCGAAAAACTGCAACCCCAGGTCATGATCGATGCGATCGTAGCCAAAAAAAATCTGGGCACGACAAAGTCCGAGGCCCCGCTGGTCATCGGCCTGGGGCCGGGATTCATGGGCGGAGAAGACGTGCACATGGTTATCGAAACCAACCGGGGGCATAATCTGGGAAAGATTATAACCGCCGGAAGCGCCGAAGCCAATACGGGCGTTCCCGGCACGATCGGCGGGTACACAGCGGAACGCGTACTTCGCGCTCCCCTTAAGGGCCTTTTTCGCGCCAGGACGGAAATCGGGGATATGGTCGGGTGCGGAGATACGGTAGGCACTGTGGACGGCGCCGAGGTCAAGGCCCCGATCGCCGGCGTCGTTCGCGGCTTGATCCGCACCAACACCGATGTGCCTCAGGGGCTGAAGCTGGGTGATATCGATCCCCGGGGGGATAAGAGCTACTGCTATACGATTTCCGATAAGGGCCGGGCCATAGCGGGGGCCGTGTTAGAGGCGGTGCTACGGGTTTACAATACCTGATAAGTTAATCCCCCTAAATCGGGATAGTTCGTTAACGAAATTGCTGAACGGCAAGCAATTTCTAACTCACTAAACCATGGCGGCAATGTCCAGCACCAGCTTTTCCGACGCCGCCCATCCCAAACAGGGGTCGGTGATGGACTTGCCGTAAATACCATCGTTGATGTTCTGGGCCCCCTCTTCAATATAGCTTTCCACCATGAAGCCCTTGATCAGTTTCTTCAAAAGAGAGGAATATTTCCGGCTTTCCATGACCTCCCAGGCAATGCGCGGCTGTTCATGGCAACGCTTAGCGGAATTGGAATGGTTGGTATCCACAATTAGAGCCGGGTTTGCCAGGCCCCGCTTGAGGTACGCGTCAGCCAGCCCCATGAGGTCTTCGTAATGATAATTGGGATCATGCTGTTGGTAACGGTTATAAGAGCCCCGGAGAACCGCATGGGTGAGCGGGTTTCCTGACGTCTCAACCGCCCAGCCGTTGTGGACGAATACATGGGGCATCTGGGCCGCCTGGACGGAATTGAGCATGACTTCCAGATCGCCCGAAGTCGGATTTTTCATCCCCACGGGGATATCGACGCCGCTGCAAACCAGCCGGTGCTGCTGATTTTCTACGGAACGTGCCCCTACGGCCACATAGCTTAATACATCGGCCAGATAATCAAAGTTCATCGGATATAACATCTCATCGGCGGCAGGCAGATGCGACTCCCGCAGGGCACGTATGTGCAGGTGGCGGATGGCCTTCAGGCCTTCCACCATGTCCGGTTCTTTTCCCGGGTCGGGCTGATGGGCCATGCCCTTATACCCTTCCCCCGTAGTCCGGGGCTTATTCGTATAAATACGGGGCACGAGTAAAATCTTCTCCTCCACCAATTGCTGCAATCCCGCCAAACGCGCAATGTAATCGCAGACCGGATCCTCATGATCGGCAGAGCAAGGGCCGATGATCATGATCAGCTTATCACTTCGGCCGGTAAAGATGGCAGCTATCTCCTGATCGCGCCGGGCCTTGGCCGTTTTTAGATCAGCAGAAAGCGGCATATCGCTCAGGATTTCTTCGACCGTGGGCATTTTATGCAGGTGTTGAAATGACATGTCCTCTTCCTTTAGCTAAACAAGTTTCCGGAGTAATATCATGCGTCCCGGCAAATAGCAATTGGGAAGGCCGGATACCAGTAAAAACACCGACTGAGCATGTGCATCCGGCTTACAACGCCCGGCGGTTCGACGGGACTTTTCGAAAGTGATCTCCATCTCCCTAAAATACTTGACCATGATCAATTTATGTCATATACGACCGAAGGAATGTGGCAACCTTAACGAAGATATTTTCTTTCACGGAGAGATAATTAATGATTATTCGCTGCTGGGGTGCGCGTGGTTCCATTCCCGTTTCCGGTGAAGAGTATTTGCGGTATGGCGGAGACACTACTTGCCTGGAGATCCGCACTCAGGATGATGAGATAATCATTATTGACGCCGGCTCCGGCATCCGCCGTCTGGGAAACCAGCTGCTCGCCGAAAAACGCTATGATTACACGATGCTTTTCACCCACGCCCACTGGGACCATCTTATGGGGTTTCCCTTTTTCAAGCCCATTTACATCGAGGGAACTACTCTCTCCGTTTTTGGTTGTCCCTTTGCCCAGACGTCCATTAAGCATATGATTTCTCGGATCATGCTTCCTCCTAATTTCCCTGTTAATTTTGAAGATATAAAAACGACGATCACCTACCATGATTCTTGCGATACGATATTTGCCTTGCATAACCTGGATGTAACACCCATCCCCTTAAGTCATCCCAATCAGGGCGTCGGCTATAAGTTCACGGAGGGAGGAAAAAGGTTTATCTTTCTTACGGATAATGAACTTAGATACAGACATGAAGGCGGCCTTACCTATGGGGATTATGTAGACTTTTCTTATGGTGCAGAAATTCTGATGCATGATGCGGAGTACTTGGAAGAAGAGTATGATAATACCAGGGCTTGGGGGCATTCCCTCTATAAGGACGCCTTGCATTTGGCGATTGATGCCAAAGTAAAAAAACTGGCCCTTTTCCACCACAACCAGGACAGGTCGGATGGGGCCATCGATGCCATCGTCTTGGATTGTCGTAAAATCATCCGGGAGCGGGGAGCCAATCTGGAGTGTTTTGCCGTCCGGCAAGACATGGAAATCGTGATGTGATCATTAAGGAATATTATAAATATAAGGAGGATTTTAATGCAGATTCCCAAGTATGTATATAACTTTGGCGGGGGCAAGGCAGAAGGCGATGCCGCGCAAAAAAATCTGCTGGGTGGAAAGGGAGCAAACTTGGCAGAGATGTCGCTCCTGGGCTTGCCTGTTCCGGCCGGATTTACAATCACCACGACATGTTGCAATGACTATTTCGCCGCCGGCGGTAAATTCCCCTCCTCTCTCCACGAAGAAGTAACGGCGGCGCTGGCGGAGACCGAAAAAATTATGGGCAAGAAATTCGGCGACCGGGACAATCCCCTCCTCCTTTCCAGCCGGTCCGGGGCGCGTCAGTCCATGCCGGGCATGATGGAGACGGTTCTCAACGTGGGCTTGGCTTCCAGTACTATCCCCGGCCTGGTTGCCCGGACACAAAATGAACGTTTTGTCTATGACGGTTACCGCCGTCTTATCATGATGTACGCCGACGTGGTCATGGAAAAGGCCGAAGGTCTCGAACCGGCGGAAGGACAGGGTATCCGGGTACAGTTGGATGCCATGATGGCCGCGCTGAAGAAAGACCGGGGATACCGTGAAGACACCGAACTCACCGCGGAAGATTTGAAGAAACTCTGCGTGGACTTCAAGGCGCGCGTACGCGACGTGCTGGGCCGGGAATTCCCTGACGATCCTCAGGAACAACTCTGGGGAAGCGTCGGCGCCGTTTTCAAAAGCTGGAACGGCAAGCGTGCTGTTTCCTACCGCCGCATCGAAGGGATCCCCGATAACTGGGGAACGGCGGTAACCGTCCAGAGCATGGTTTTCGGCAATATGGGCGATAATTCCGCCACCGGTGTGGCCTTTACGCGCAATCCGGCTACGGGTGAAAACCGCTTCTACGGCGAATGGCTTGTGAATGCCCAAGGCGAAGATGTGGTAGCCGGTATTCGCACCCCCAATCCGTTGAATAAGGCTACCAAAAACGAGCAAAACAGCCACCTGCCTTCACTGGAGGAGGCGATGCCCGATGTTTACCGGCCCCTGGATGAGATCCGCCAGCGGCTGGAGCAGCATTATCGCGATATGCAGGATATCGAGTTTACAATCGAAAACGGGAAGTTATATATGTTGCAGTGCCGTACGGGCAAACGCACGGGAACAGCAGCTTTGAACATGGCCATGGATATGGTAGCGGAAGACTTGATTGATGAGAAGATTGCGGTTATGCGGGTTAAACCGGCCCAGCTTGATGAACTGCTCCACCCCATCGTCAGTCCCGAGGCGGAAAAAAAGGCGAGCCCGCTGGCCAAGGGACTGCCGGCCGGCCCCGGGGGAGCCTGCGGGGTAATTGCCTTTACCGCAGCGGACGCCGTAAGCATGGCAAAGACGGGGAAGAAGGTCATCCTTGTCCGGGAAGAAACCAATCCGGAAGATGTGGAAGGCATGCGGGCCGCCCAGGGGATCCTTACCGCCCGGGGCGGTATGACCAGCCATGCGGCGCTGGTAGCCCGCGGCTGGGGAAAATGCTGCATCGTCGGTGCCGGCATGATCCATGTGGACGCCCAAAACCGGCAGATGGTGGTCGGCGGTGAAATCTTCCGGGAGGGCGATATGCTCACCCTGAACGGAAGCCGTGGTTATGTGTACCGGGGGAAATTGGAGATGATGGAAGCCACGGAAAATCCCCGTTTCCGGGCCTTCATGGACATGGTGGACCGCTTGCGAACCATGGGGGTCCGCGCCAACGCCGATACGGCAGCAGATGCGCGTGTCGCCCGTTCCTTTGGCGCCGAAGGCATCGGCCTGTTTCGCACTGAGCATATGTTTTACGGGGCCGGCTCCGACGCCCCTCTCTTCCTGCTCAGGAAGATGATCCTAAGCGGAAAAACGGAAGAGAGGCAGGCCGCTTTAAATGAACTCTTCCCCTATGTGAAAAAGGACATCGCGGCAACAATGGAGGCAATGGATGGTTTGCCGGTGACAATCAGACTGCTCGATCCTCCTTTGCATGAGTTCGTTCCCCAAAGCGAGGAGAAGCGCGCGGAACTGGCTGCTTCCCTGGGCATCACCCCGGAGGATGTGCGCCGGCGCGGGGAGGAATTGCACGAATCCAACCCCATGATGGGTCATCGCGGCGTGCGTTTGGGCATTACCTTTCCGGAAGTTACGGAGATGCAAGTACGGGCAATCTTTGAAGCGGCGGCGGAACTTCTTAAGGCCGGCAAAGCCGCCCAACCGGAGATCATGGTGCCCGTTACCTGCGATGTGCGTGAACTGGAGGTTACAGGAAAGATTGTGGAGCGGGTCCACAGCGAAACGCTGAGCAAATTCGGCCTTAAGGAGCTTTCCTACGAGTACGGCACAATGATTGAAATCCCCCGCGCCGCACTGCTTGCCGACCGCATGGCGGAGGCAGCCAAGTTTTTCTCTTTTGGCACCAATGACCTGACACAGATGGGTTTCGGGTTCAGCCGGGATGATATCGGCGGTTTCATGGGCTCCTATCTGGAACAGGGCATCCTGGCCGCGGATCCTTTCCAGACCATTGACCAGGATGGTATCGGTCAGCTCATCCAAATGGCCACGGAAAGAGGCAGGAAAACCAGACCAAAACTAAAGGTGGGCATCTGCGGCGAACAGGGAGGCGATCCGGCATCTGTTGAATTCTGTTTCAAAACGGGACTTAATTATGTGAGTTGCTCTCCCTACCGGGTGCCCATTGCCCGGTTGGCGGCCGCCCAAGCGGCCATCAAGAGCCAGGGGGAAAAATAACCACCTTTGAGAGGCAGGAAGGATTGCCGGGGGCGCGCTGATCGGCCCCCCTTGCACTTGCACGAAGTTAGGGTGGGTTGCACAAGTTACGTAAACCCGCCCGATCCTTTTTTCAGACGCGCCCGTAATCGTCGGCAAGGCGCTCAATATCATCTTCGCCAAAGTATTCGCCCGTTTGCACCTCGATAAAGACGGTATTTTCCGAACCGTGATTGCGGATGCGGTGCCAGGCGCCCGGGGCGATGTCGGCAGTCTGACCGGTTTTCAGGTCCATTACTTCGTCATCCAGGGTGACAAGCCCCCTGCCGCTTATAACGTACCAGTGTTCCCGCCGCCGTTGGTGACGTTGCAGACTCAGGCGCTGTCCGGGATAAACGCAGATCCTTTTTACTTTAAGATCCGGTTCATCGGCCAGCACCTCGTAATATCCCCAGGGGCGGTGCTCATTTTCCATTGCTCTGGCCTATCTTGTGACAGCGTTCCATAAAACTATTGGAAAAAGCCGATCGAATGCCTGCCGCCCGGTCCTACGCTCTTTTCCCGCCTTTCTCGCTTTCAGCAGATGCTTTCTTATCCAATCTCAACGTTTGACCGATTTTTAATGACGTTCCCTTAATGTTGTTGATCTTTTTAATCTCATTCACACTCGTGTCAAAACGTTGCGCTAAGGAATGCAGCGTGTCGCCTTTTTTAACCTTATAGCTAAACCGGACATTTGCCTGCCCCGATTTGTCGGCTTTGCGTTCCTCTTTTTCCGCAACCTTCGCCGGCTGGTTACCCCGTACGGCAATCAGCAATTGCTGACCAACACGCAGGTTCCTCTTGGCCAGAGATTTGTTTTGAGTTCTGATCGCACCGGGGGTGGTTCCATATCTTTTGGCAATGCCGGATAAGGATTCACCGCGCCTGACCTTATGCCGAATAGTGGCAACTCGGCGTGTCTCGCTCTGGCGCGGCTTCTCTGCGATGGGAATTTCGTCCTTGATTTGGGCAAACTTTTCAAGGAAAGCAGGAGGCACTTTTAAGCCGTACTCCTTGTCCGGTGTTTTATTGAGCTTCAACTCCGCATTGAGAAGACACAACTGGTCTTCCGACATCCCCAAGCAGGAAGCAATATCGCGCAAATTCATCATCTTGTCAGTTGTTACGCTGTCATAAGCATAGGCAAACTGGTTCTCCGGCGGCGTTTCGAGGTTAAAACCATATTTCTGAGGATCCTTGATGATCTGCAGGGTGGCTAAAAAACGAGGCACATAACGGGCTGTCTCATTAGGCAACTTTTTGTACAAATCCCAGAAGTGATCCAGATACTCGATATGCTGTCCCGCGATAACCCGCATCACCCTGCCCTCACCACAATTGTAAGCAGCCAAAACGGTCAACCAGTCACCAAACATGTCGTGCAGATCTTTCAGGTAAGCGATCGCAGCCTGGGTGGCTTTTTCCACGTCCATCCGCTCATCTATCCACGCATCGCGGCTCAAACCGTATTTATAACCTGTCGAGGGGATGAATTGCCATAATCCCAGGGCCCGGGCAGTGGAAAGGGCACGAACCTTAAAGCCGCTCTCCACAAGCGGGAGCCAGGAGAGTTCCTCCGGTAAACCGGCTTTCTTCAGAGCGGCCAGGACAGTGGGCCGGAAGATGGCAGACCGCTGATAGGAATTAATAAAATAATCCCTCTCCACGGTTTGAAAACTGCGGATTTCCCTTTCCACCTCGGCATTCATGACCAAGGGCACTTCGCTTTTTCTGCCTTTGATAACCGGCTGTTTGGAATTATAGACGGCAAAAATCTTTTTTGCTATCAAGAGGCGCAGGTCGTCTTTTTGCCGTGCGATGTCCGGATCGCCGTTGGTATCTAAAATGAGGGCATAAGCCTGATCTAGGGCCTCAAGGGCGTTTTCGATGTCACCCTCCACCCAACTCTCCTGAGAATAGTTCAACAATTCAAGGGCATTTTCCATCATCTCCTGTTCGACGTGCAGCTCTTTCTTGTTTTTTTCCTTGGGAGGGGCATTTTGAGCGGCCTCACGTTTCTTATCCGTTTTCTGTGCCGCTTTATTTGGGATTGATTGCTTAATTGCTTCTTCCACTGCCGGGACGGAAGAAGGGACAGGCGGATTTTTTTCGGTGATCACGGCAACAGGGCCCGTTAAATTTTCCTTCCCGATTACGGCGTCAGCTTGACCGGGGATAAATAGAGTGAATAAAAAAAGCGAAATCATGGTGGGTAGCAACCAAAGAATCCTTCTCTGTCTCGACATTATAAGTCTCCTTTTTCGTTGACTTTACAAACTACCGGATATTTAGCTGGCGCCGCCTTGATCCGCCAAAAGATCACAATTTTCGGCCACCATACCATATCTTTCCCATTTTACCCACAATTTTTGACGGCGGCGGGATTTTTTGACTTCTCACGTGGCCGCATTTTAGCTCTAAATCAACAACTCCCTTTCTGTCCCTGTAAAAGATAAGCTTCAATGAAATCGTCTATATCCCCATCCAGGACCCGGTTCGCGTTGCCTACTTCCAGATCGGTACGGTGATCTTTCACCATCCGATAGGGATGGAGGATATACGACCGGATCTGGCTGCCCCAGGCGATATCCTTTTTTGTTTTATTGATCTCCTGCTGCTTCCCCTTCTTTTCCTCGAGTTTTAGCTCATAAATACGTGATCTTAAATACTTCATGGCCATGGATTTGTTCTTATGCTGCGAACGTTCATTCTGACATTGTACAACGATCCCCGTGGGAAAATGGGTAATCCGCACGGCCGAATCGGTTTTATTGACATGCTGCCCCCCCGCGCCACTCGAACGGAAGGTGTCGATGCGTAAATCTTTTTCATCTATTTCCACCTCGATGCTTTCATCTATCTGGGGATAAACAAAAACGGAGGCAAAAGAGGTGTGGCGACGCGCCCCGGCATCAAAGGGAGAAATGCGGACGAGACGGTGGATACCCACTTCCGCCTTGCAGTAACCATAGGCGTATTCTCCTTCCACGGTCAGAGAAACGCTCTTGATGCCAGCTTCATCACCCGGCTGATAGTCGATAACCGTCGCCTTAAATCCCCGCCTGTCCATCCACTTGAGATACATGCGAAACAGCATTTCCGCCCAGTCCTGGGCTTCCGTACCGCCGGCGCCGGCATGTATGGAAATGATCGCATTCAAAGGATCCAGTTCGCTACCCAGCATCCTTTTCAGTTCCATCTGCCGGACAGCCCTGTCGAGATCGCTGAGTTCTTCCCTCACAACCTCCAGGATATGACTATCCTTCTCTTCCATCGCCAGCGCCAGGAGTTGCGTCAGATCGGTGAGCGTTTTCTGCATTTCATGCCAACCAGCGACGGTCACAAGAAGTTTATTTTTTTCTATTAACGCCTCTCTGGCTTTTTCCGGTTCATTCCAAAAACCATCCTTCGAGGACGCTTTTTCCAGCTCTTTTATCGTATATTCTCTATTGACGATGTCAAAGACAATCCTTGAGCAGTGAAATCCTGTTATCCAATTCTTTAATAACGATGCTTAAATCTTCATTCATCTTTTTTCCTCCGATAATTCATATAAATCAATAATAACGAAATAAAGCACAAATAGACGAAGAGGTCCCCATATGCCACATAAAATGTTTTATTGTCAATAAATCTTGCCTGGCCGGGCAGGGCCGTCTCGACAAACAAGGCCGTCTGCGAAATTATCTTCCCCGTCGGATCAATAATGGCACTAATGCCTGTATTGGCGGCGCGAAGCACGTAAAGACGATTTTCCACCGCCCTGAACACCGTCATGGACAGGTGTTGGTACGGCGCCGACGAAGTCCCAAACCAGGCATCGTTGGTAATATTTACCAGCAATTCCGCCCCTTCCTTCTTATAAGTACGGCCTGCTTCCGGAAAGATCCCTTCATAGCAGATGAGCACCCCAATCTTGTGTCCAAGGAGGAAGAGCGGAGCATATCCTTTCCCCGGATGGATATCGCCTGTCCCCGCTACCAGCTTGCCGGCGAAAGGGAACAAACCGCGCAGGGGAACATATTCACCGTAGGGCACAAGATGCACTTTGTCATAACGTCCGGCGATACTCCCCAGTGGGGACAGGAGAAAAGCGCTGTTTAAAAAATTAACCCCGCTTTTCACGTTTCTGTAGCCAGGGCTGCCGAAGAGCAGCCAATCACCCGTTTCCCTGGCCATCCGGCAAACTTCCCTGGATTTGGAATCGCTGTCCTGAAAATAAAAAGGGGCCGCCGTTTCCGGCCAGACGATAAGTCCGCCGCGGCCGGGCGATGCGCGGCGGGAGAGCGCATTATAAGCGGCCAAAGCTTCCTCTTGATACCGGGGTTCCCACTTGACTCCCTGATCGATATTGCCTTGGATAAGGGTAACATCGATCGCCGGCGCGCTTTCCATTTTCGCCTGCATCTCGTGGATGCGCAGCTGGCCATAGATCAAAAGGGCGGCAAACATCAGCAAGGCGCCCGTAACTTCCCGGAGAAGACTGCCGTCATCAGGAAAAGTTTGCACAAAACCGTTCACGATATCGCAAATCAGGGCATTGATAAAAATGATCAGGAAACTGATGCCGTAGATCCCGGTTATATCGGCACTTTGAATTAAGGGCGTATAAAGAAACTGGGAATAAGCCAGGTTTTCCCAGGGGAAACCCGTCAGGAGATGGGACTTCAGATATTCAAGGCAAGTCCATAAGAGCGGCGCGCCAATAAGTTGCGAAAGGCCTCTTTTCTGCAAATAGTAAACGCCGCCGGCAAAAAGGGCGAAATAGATGCTGAGGTAGGCGGCTAGAGATAGCAGGACGGCCAGGCCCAGCACCCAGGGCTGCTGTCCGTAATTTACGATTACAGGTGCCAGCCAATAGAGTAGCCCCACATTGCACACCAGGCCCGAAAGAAAACCCGTGGCCATGGCGGTCTTGATCGACCCTTGAGGCAGGGCGAATAACAAGGGAACCAAGGCAACCCAGGCCACGATGCCGGCGCCGTAGGGTGGAAAAGAAAGAAAAAGCAGCGCCCCCGAGACCAAGGCCAAGATTACCCTCTTGTTTGGAATTGCATAAAAAATAATAAGAAACCTCTTTTTTCCCCTGTGCTTTGGAAGTTGAGTGATATTTGCCCATAGCAATGGCAGCAAATATATAACATCCGTTATAGACGTCAAGGAAAACTACGGCGCTACCGCTGCAACTGAACATTGACAATACTCAATAATTATGCAATATTGGCCTTGGAAATCCGATTTGAGAAACAGCACGCATCCGCCTTGTTCTTGGCAAACCTCGGTTGAAGCTGCCCTATTATAATATTACGCCACTTTGTGCAGGAGGAATTTATGGACCTGATTAAATGGAAGAACGAATATTCTATCGGCGTAACTAAGTTGGATAATCAGCATAAAAGAATTCTCAAGATTGTGAATCAAGTTTTTGGGATGCAATTCTCCAAACAAAATGAAAAAGAAATTGAAGAAATATTAAATTATTTGCAGGATTATATTAAGGAGCATTTCAAGACAGAAGAAGAATACATGCTGAAACACGACTATTCAGGTTATGAAAGCCATAGGAATGAGCACAACCGGTTTATCGATAGTCTATTTGAAGCTCAGAAAGAACAATTCAAATATGGCCGGGTGATTTCAATTAATATTTGCAATTTGGTCTGGGACTGGTTTTCCCAGCATATTCTCATAAGAGATAAGCAGTTAATGAATATTGACAAAATAAAGCATCCCTCGTCCTAGAATATTTACAAACAATTAAGGCCTCTGTACCGGGGCCTACCCCACCATCAGTGACCACAGAGCTTCCTTTATGAATTGTTTCGGAAAGAGGCTGTGCCCGGGAATTAAAGTGTTTCAAACAGGCGGCGGCAAGGCGTGGCGGCATCGAACTAATCTGTTGATCCTGATTGTCTCGGGGGTGACGGTCCTGATCTCGCTTAGTCCTTTAGGGTCGCTTCTGGCCGCACAGGCCCCTGACATCGCATCCGCTACTTTCGCGGATTCCCAGGGAAAATCTATTACGACGTTCAACGGAGCGTCCGGGGCGGAGACCGGGCCGCAGAGCGTGAAGGGGCGGATAGCGCCGTTGCTGCAGCAAGTCATCGCCAAAAGCGCCCAAGCGCGCGCCGGGCGAATCCCCCAAACGGCCGCTCCGGCAAAAATCAAGATCATGCTCCAGCTCGACGCGGGAAGGACCTTCGACCCGGGCGTGATCACATCCCGGGGCGGCAGGGTCCTGCGACACCGAGCGAATCTGGTCACGGCGGAGATTCCCCCGGAGCAGATTGAGAGTGTCATGGAGGCGGAACAAGGGATTGCCTTTGCCCGCCTGCCCCATCGCTTTCGCCCTCTCGCCGTCACCAGCGAAGGGGTCGGCCTGACGGGTGCGGGTAATTTCCATGACAGTGGATACAGGGGGGTCGGCCTCAAGGTGGCGGTGATCGATGGGGGATTCAAGGGCTTGGCCCAGGCGCAAAGCAGCGGCGACCTGCCCATGAATGTCATGACGAATGATTTTACCGGCAACGGTCTCGAAACTGAGCACAAACACGGAACAGCATGTGCGGAAATCATCCATGACATGGCCCCGGATGCCGAATTGCATTTGCTGAAGGTTGCGGACGAGGACCACTTTTACGCTGCCTACGATTACTGCTTGCAGCAGGGGATCAAGATCATCAGTCTTTCCATCGGCACCTTCGGAACCGGTCCCGGCAATGGAACGGGTCCCCTCCAGGATATCTGTAACGACGCTCGGGCCCATGGCATTTTGGTCGTTGCCGCGGCCGGCAACGCCGCCAATTATTCCTCCAGCGACGGCGTCCCGATTGGCACCCACTGGGAGGGAACTTTTACGGATGCCGACCAGGATACCATCCACGAGTTTGCCCCCGGAGTTCAGGGGAACATTCTGCTCGCCCGCCCGGCCCATGACGATGATGGCAATCCCGAGCACGACGAGGTCACGGTCGTCATGCGGTGGGATGACTGGCCCAATGCTGTCACCGATTACGACCTCCATCTCTATACCTATGACTATAACACGGGCACGCGCGGCGTTTTGGCCGGTTCCTCCGAGGGGACGCAAAGCGGATCGCAGCAACCCGTCGAAGCGATCATCATCGATCTTCCGGACAATCTGCCCTATCAATCCTATCAATTCTATGAGCTGGAAGTGGTGAGGAAGCAGGACTCACCGGCCGGAAAGAAGCTGGAAATCGCCCTGGGGGGCAATTCTGTTTTTCTTAGCGCCACGCGATATGCACCGCCCCTTGCCACTTCCGCAGGCTCGATTATGGAACCCGCCGATGCGGCCAGTGTTTTCGCCGTCGGCGCAATCAATTCCACACAATGGTACGGGGGGCCCCAGGAAAATTACAGTTCCCAAGGCCCGACCAACGACTGGGCTGGAAGCGCGGCCCGCATCAAGCCGGACATCTGCGGGCCCGACGGGGTAGGCTCGAATACCTACGGCACATCCTACCCCGGCTTCTTTGGAACTTCGGCGGCCGCGCCCCATGTGGCGGGGGCGGCCGCCCTGCTCTGGTCGGTGCACCCGGAAATGCCCCCCGGCGAAGTGCAGTCCACCCTGGAAAACTGGGCAGTGGACATGGGAGATACCGGCAAGGACAATCTGTGCGGGTGGGGACGGCTGCGCCTGCTTACCTACACGCTATCAATATCCATTATAACTCCCTTTCCCGGTTCGGGAACGATTTCCAGCGCTCCCGGCGGAATCAATTGCGGTAATTCCTGCTCAGCCTCTTATCCTTCCGGAACAAACGTCACCCTGACGGCAACCGCCAACCCAGGGTTCATTTTTGCTGGGTGGGAAGGGGCTGCTTGTCCGGGGACAGGACCATGTACCGTAACCGTGGATGGTTATAAGAGTGTATCTGCTCTTTTCGATCGGATTTCTTATCCTTTGTCAATCTCCATGGCCGGCACCGGCTCTGGTACGGTCTTTGATTCCGTCTACACGAGTTGTTGGAATACCTGCACAAGTTCTTATTACACGGGAACATCTGTTACCCTCACGGCGACGCCGCTTTCCGGCTCGACATTTACCGGCTGGTCGGATGGTTGTTCAGGGACAGGACAATGTACGGTAACCATGGATGGGCCAAAGAGCGTGACGGCCACATTTGTCCTCAATATCTACTCCATCGCCACGCCGCCCCCGGCCAATGGGACAATTTCCTGCGATCCCGCGACGGTCACCTCTGGTTCAAGTACGACCTGCACAATCACACCGAATACCGGCTACCATTTGGTCGCGCTTACCGACAACGGAGCAGATGTAACCATGGCCATGGTTGATGCAAGCTATAAGCTTTACTATGTTTCGTCCAACCATACGCTCAGTGCCACTTTTGCAATCAACACCTACACCATTGCCGCGGCGGCCGGAGCGAATGGCGGCATAGCGCCTTCGGCCACGGTCAATCACGGCTCCAGCGCCACCTTTGCCATTACCCCGAATGCGAACTACCATGTTGCCGACGTTCTGGTGGACGGTGTATCGGTAGGCGCTGTGGCAAGTTATACCTTCCAGAACGTCACAGCCAGCCACACAATCAGCGCCGCCTTTGCCATCGACACCTTCACTCTTTCCGTAAGAAAGGCGGGCACCGGTTCCGGCATCGTGACCGGTGTGCCCGGCGAGATCAACTGCGGCAATGCCTGCGCGGCGGCTTATGCCGTAGGCACGGAACCGCTGGTCACTCTTGCCGCAATCCCCACCTTGGGTTCCACGTTCACCGGCTGGTCGGGCGGGGGATGCACGGGGACCGGCGCCTGCTCCCTGCTCATGAATAGCAATAGGCAAATCACGGCATTGTTTGCCAATCCCCGGGGCGACGTGAACGAGGATGACAAGGTAGATCTCACAGACGCAATAGTAACCCTCCAGGTTTTAACCACCGCCGGAGGAACAGGAAGAACTTTACCCATGGCGGCTGATGCAAATAACGACAACAAGATCGGCATGGAGGAGGTAATTTACATCCTGCAGAAGGTTGCTGAGACAAGGTAAAATTTTGCGGCGATAACATAATGTTGACGATTAAAACAAGTTTTGATAGTTAGGACTGAAACGCTTGATAGGGGGGAACATTATGCGTACCATCACGATTGAAGAACATTTCCTCAGCCCGGCATTCCTCGCAGGACCCGGCAAGGAGATGAGAGAACAGGCAAAAAAAAGTCCAGAAAATCCCTTGTCTCGGGCTTTTGAACAGGCGACGGATCTTGGCGATCAGAGAATCGCTGCTATGGATAAGGCGGGCATCGATGTGCAGGTGCTTTCACTCACTTCGCCTGGAGTGGAACAGCTTGAGGGCCCCGAAGCCATCGCTGTCGCACGGGAAACGAACGATTTCCTGTTTGAAGCGGTGAAAAACCATCCCGATCGCTTCGCTGGATTTGCGACGTTACCAACCTCAGCCCCTGACAAAGCGGCTGATGAATTGGAGCGGACGATTCGCCACTATGGCTTCAAAGGCGCCAACATTAACGGTCACATTCGCGGGCGCTATCTTGACGATGCTTTTTTTTGGCCGATCCTTGAGCGGGCCGAGGCACTTAATGTCCCCATCTACATCCACCCAGCCAAGCCACCCCAACCAGTTATCGATGCATCGTATACGGGCTTCAGTCCAGAGGTATCGAATATATTCGCCGGCTCGGGATGGGGATGGCATATTGAGACAGCGGTTCATATCATCCGTATTATCCTCGGAGGAGCGTTTGATCGATATCCGAAACTACAGATTCTAATAGGCCATCTTGGTGAGGTACTCCCCTTTATGTTTCAGCGGTTCGATAGGAGCCTGTCTATCGCAAAGACCAAGCTCGAACGTCCGGTTAGCGCCTACCTTCAGGAGAATATCCATTATTCGTTCAGCGGTTTTAATTTTATGCCGGTGTTTTTGAATCTTTTGCTCCAGGTTGGTGTAAACAGGATCATGTTCTCAGCCGACCACCCCTATGGCTCAATGGAGGAAGCACGGGGCTTTCTCGAACTGCTGCCTGTAAGTGATGCCGATCGTGAACGCATCGCACACGGCAATGCGGAGCGCCTTTTAAATTTGTGATGGAGCCGTGGCTCGAAGCAAAGTTTCCGGCTACGGGTTCAGCGCCCGCCAGGCGTTTGTTGTGTGGGGCTGCTGATCTCGATTTCAGAGACCCGTTGCTCTTCGACCCTGTCCGCGCGCTACTTGACGCCGCTAAAGACCTATGACTCCTAAAGAAGATACATCCGAGACAAAACGCTCTCATCCCAAGTTCATCGTTTTTCTGGCGTTTATTATTATCGTCATCCTGGTCGTCCTGGTACTCCACAGAAAGGATCTGCTGTCTCCGAAGCCGTCCCCACCCCACCCCCGCCCCCAGCCCGGAGAGGCAGCGCCGAATTTTACCTTCCCCGCCTTGGATGGAAAGTTAGTCACCCTGGCCGATTACAGGGGCAAGGTGGTGCTCCTGAATATCTGGGCCACCTGGTGTCCCTCCTGTGTGGAAGAGATGCCTTCGCTGCAGAAGCTCTATCAGGAGCTCAAAGGCGAACCCTTTGAGATCCTGGCGGTCAGCATTGACAAGAGAGGTGCGAAGGCCGTGGCCCCATTCATGCGCAATAACGGCCTCACGTTTCCGGCCCTGCTCGCCGCCGCGGAGAAGTGCCAGGAGTTATACGGCATAACCGGCGTGCCGGAGAGCTTCATCATCGACAAGAAAGGGATCGTGGAAAAAGTGGCCATCGGACCGCTGGATTGGGCATCACCGGAAATCATCAGGCATTTGCGTGAACTGATGAAAAGTGAGTAACGGAAATCTGGGGCCATGCAGGGGCATTTTTTGGTTACCAGACCATGATAGAATGATGAATGAGTATGGCATGAAAAAGAGATTATTGGCGGTTTTATTTCTCACGGTCCTGATCGCCGCTTGCAGCAGCCCCTTGCCGCCGGAAGTGCCAAGTAGGGAACCAGTGCGGCTCCTCTACCAGGCGGGCGAGGTAGTATCCGCTTATGATGCGGCGATCCGGAAAGCGGAAGACGAACTGGCGACGCTGGCCCAACTGCCGGCCCCCGACCGCACCTCGATGGAGAAATCCTTGCTGCGCTTCGAGCAGATACTGGGAGACCTGGACGACCGCGTGCTTGCGGTGACTTCGCTTTGCTATTTCGGCACCAACGCCGTTGTGCGCGAGGAAAGTTTTGCCTGTGCTGCAGAATATAGCAGCTTCATCAAAATCCTTTATACGAGAAGCGATATCTATCAGGCCGTGAGAGACGCCATCCCCAGGGATGACGATGAAAAACAGCTATTGAAATACCATCGGAAGCGGTTTGAAAAAAGCGGGCTCGCCTTGGATGACGCCAAACGAAACGAACTCACCGCGGCGCTCTCCGCGGTCAGCGACAAGGAACGGCAGTTCAGTAAAAATATCGCCGACGATCAAACCACTGTCGAATTCACCGCCGCAGAGTTGACCGGCGTCCCGCAGAATTACCTCGATAGCTTCGCCAAAACGTCGGACGGGACCAAATACATTGTCAGACCGGAGTATCAAAATTACGTGTGCGTAGTTACCTATGCCCACAGCGCCGCGACGCGTCAGAAGATGATGCTTGCCTATCATCAGGTCGGCGGGCCAGCCAATATTACTCTCCTGAGCGAGGCCATCGACGCCCGGCGCAAGATCGCCAGTCTTGCAGGCTATGCCAGTTGGGGCGATTACCAGACCGACGGCCGCATGGCCGGGACGGCGAAGACTGCCGTGGACATGCTCAACGGCCTCAAGACTGAGATAAAGCCCCGCTTCGACACGGATATGCAAAAGATGCGGGAGGCGAAAGGGGCCGACTTCGGCGGTGCCGCTACCCTGGATTTGTGGGACACGCCTTACTATGCCAAGAAAATAAAAAAGAAAGATTACAGCTACGATACCGAAGCGCTCAAGGAATATTTTCCCCTGGATGGGGTCCTCGACGGGCTGTTCGGCATCTGCGGAGAGCTGTTCGGGATTCAAATCGAGGAGGTCAAAGATGCGGCGGTGTGGGATAGGGCGATCAAACTGTACGCAACGCGCGATCTGGCTAGCCTGAGGATTCTGGGGTACTTCTATCTCGATTTGTATCACCGGGAGGGTAAAGACAATCGGTTCTTCATGAGCGCGCTGCTGAACGCGCGCCTGCTCAGCGACGGAACCTATCAAAAACCAGTGGCGATATTTCTCGGGAATTTCGTTCGCCGCGTCGGCGACCAGCCTCCCCTCCTCGAACAGTGGGAGGTGGAAACCGTTTTTCACGAATTCGGTCATGTGCTCCACGTGATTCTCTCCCGGGTGCCCTATTCATCCCTGAGCGGATACAACGTCCCCTGGGATTACGGAGAGCTGCCTTCCCAGATGCTGGAATTCTTTGCACGAGACAGGAAGATCCTCAGCCGCGTCTCCGGGCATTACCAAGAGAGAAGTAAAAAAGTCTCCGAGGAAATGCTGAATCAACTCGCTGCCGTCAATACGTTTAATCTCAGTTATCGGTATTATGAGAAAATATGGCAAAGCCTTGTCGATATGACGCTGCATACTTCGGCCATCCCCCTCGATCCCACCGCCACGTGCAATACCATGTTCAAAGATACCCTGGGAATGGAGCTGCCCGCGGGGGACTTATTTATGGCCGGTTTCGGCCACCTCATGGGCGGCTACGACGCAGGGTATTACAGTTATATCTGGTCCGAGGTGTATGCCTGGGATGTGCTCGCAGAGTTCCAGAAAACGAACTTCGGGAGCGCCGAAATCGGGGCAAAATACCGACGAGCTATTCTGGAGCGCGGGGCGATTCGCGATCCCTCTGATTTGCTGAAAGATTTTTTGGGCCGTGCACCGAATGACGGCGCCTTCCGGAAGTGGCTGGGGATTTAGCCGGGTTTCGGTTGGCGGCCCTACCATCACAAGCATTACTTTGCTTTTCCTTTCTTTCAACCCGAAATCCTTAAAATATCATTTCCCTGGAAATCTGGGGACACCATACTAGTTTTATGTTGACAAGCATAGTTCACAGTGTCAGGGTAATCCCATGTCAAGAATCGCGCGAGTGGTAGCATCTGGATATCCTCACCATATAACTCAACGGGGCAATCGGCGGCAAGAGACGTTTTTCTGCGATGAGGATTACCGGCTGTATATGAGACTTATGGGGGAATGGTGCTCTATCCATAGGATTGCCGTGTGGGCGTACTGTCTTATGCCGAATCATGTCCACCTGATAGTGGTTCCTGAAACAGAGGATGGTCTGCGGTTGGCGATAGGAGAGGCCCATCGGCGTTATACTCGCCATATTAACTTTAGAGAAAACTGGCGTGGGCATTTGTGGCAGGGGCGGTTTTCTTCTTTTGTGATGGATGAGAAGTATTTGCTGGCAGCGGCGCGGTATGTGGAACTTGATCCGTTGAGGGCAAGGCTCGTGGCAGATCCGGCTTCATATCCTTGGAGCAGTGCGAGGGCACACATTAGGGGTACTGACGATGGTTTAGTGTCGGCAGAGCCGTTGCTTAAATTAGTGGAAGATTGGAAGAGTTTTCTCACCGGTGGCCTGCGGGAAGAAGAGTACAAAGAGCTGCGCAGGCATGAAAGGACCGGACGTCCGCTTGGAAACATGAAGTTTACCGAAATGTTGGAAAGGGGATTGGGGAGAATACTGATTCCGAAAAAGGGCGGGAGGCCGAAAAAACAAAAAAACTAGTATGGTGTCCCCTGATTTTCCGGGAAGAGTTTTCTCACCGGTGGCCTGCGGGAAGAAGAGTACAAAGAGCTGCGCAGGCATGAAAGGACCGGACGTCCGCTTGGAAACATGAAGTTTACCGAAATGTTGGAAAGGGGATTGGGGAGAATACTGATTCCGAAAAAGGGCGGGAGGCCGAAAAAACAAAAAAACTAGTATGGTGTCCCCTGATTTTCCCTGATTTTCTCCTGATTTTTCCCTGATTTTTCCTAGAAAGATGAGAAAAATATCATTGACGAAATTATCCATTGATAGTACAATTAACACCATCATAGGAGGTACAACCAATGCCAAGTGCACCTAAAATTATACCCATTTCCGATCTTAGACAAAACGCCAGTGATGTGGTGAAGAGCGTTTCATCTTCGAGAGAACCTGTTTTCATTACTCAGCGCGGAAGAGCGGCTGCTGTCATGGTTAGCATGGAAGTCTATAAGAACGCGCAGCACGAAATGGATATTTTGCGTTTGCTGGCCAAAGGCGAGAAAGAAATAGCGGCGGGAATTGGTCATGAACTCGACGACGTGCTAAAAGAAGCTGACCATTATCTTGAGGCTGCAAAACTTTGACAATCTTATTTACGCCCACAGGTCGCCGCCAGTTTCTTGAAGCCATTGCTTATATTCACCGTGACAAGCCATCTGCGGCAGTAACTTTTCGTCAGAAGGCAGAGAAATCGTTGTCCCGTCTCAAGAAATTTCCAGAGTCGGGAAGACAACTGCCGGAGTTTCCGGAACTCCCTTTTCGTGAAGTTATTGTGAATCCTTATCGTTTTTTCTATAAGGTTAGAGATGATAACGTATGGATCGTAGCTGTATGGCATGGTGCTCAGCTACCTGATGAACCTGAAAAATAGCGGATAACGAATCGTTTCACCGGATCGCTTACGCTCCCGGTGAACTTGGCGTTGGGTACACAGTAAATGAGAGAGACGTAGAGAGCATATGTCAAAGCATTTGAGCCATAATGATTGGGTTATTAGATGATGCTACCGAGCAGTGCAGTAAGCAAAACGGGGAGGGATATGAGGTCTATCTGAATTTCCATGCCTTTATATTATCACTTTTAAGACAGTACTGCGAATTAAGTTTAAGGCCTTGCCTATTTTCGCAGTGTTTTTATCATTTTCCAAGAACTGCCCCCGGGTATCCGACACTCCCAGAAGTGTCAGCCATTGACGGGATTATTTGTGATGGCAACAGCCGCAGCCGAAGGCGAGCTGTATTTCTTGTTTTGATCAACAAGCTCACCGTCCTGGACTTTGCCGTAATATGTCTGCCCTTTATGCGTGGCACGGAATTCTGTGCCATTGGGAAACCGCACGCCTTTTGGAAGGCCTGGTGTCAGGTCTTGACGGGCTGTTGCCCAAATAATCATGGCGCAAAGTCAGCATAGATGCTATAAAGCTGCCACATTAATCATGATATTTGGAGTCAACGACCATGATGGGAAAGCAGCCCCGACCCCAAACCAGCCTCTTCTATGTCGGCATCGACATCGAAAACCGAGTAAGGCAAAACCATCCATTGAGAAAAGTACGTTGGGAATATTGCCGCTTTCTGGAATCCGCGGCATTTTTCGGAAGGTCCGCACACATTCATCATAAGGAATAACCACAAAAGCCGGGCGTCCGTCCTGGCTGATGATTTGGATATTAGTAGGGTCGTTCATTGCGTTTTTTTACTTCTGAATCACTTTTTGTTCACAGGTGAATTCATGATAGTTGACTGAAATGTTGTTTTTGTTATCAGTTGTTGCTAGATTTAAAATTATTAATTGTATTTTTTAATTTAAGGATAATTTCGGTGCGATTCCACCTTCGATATCAAGTTTATATCTTAACCGCCGCGCTCCTGCTGTGCGGGGGATCTATTTTTACCAGCACAGCTTCCACGGGTTCCAAGGAAATAATATTTATCTCCGGTTCCGGCTCAAGCATCGGTACCATGCAACTGATGGCCAAGAGTTATCAACGGAAGCACCCCCATGTAGACGTTAAAGTGCTCCCTAGCATCGGCAGCACTGGTGGCATCAAGGCCATAAACAAAGATGTGATCGATATCGGGCTGACGAACCGTCTTCTCAGGCCGGAGGAAAAAAGTGCGCAAATCATCGAGGAACCTTATGGCCGCACGGCCTTTGTCTTCGCGGTGCAAGATTCAAACCCTATCAAAGGTTTAACACTTGCAGAAATAGAGGAAATATATTCAGGAAAGCGCCAGACCTGGCCTGATGGAATGCCCATAAGACTCATCCTTCGTCCTTTAAGTGACAGTTATTCGGCATATCTAGAGGGTATCAATCCAGCCTTAAAGTCGGCTTCTCAGAAGGCTCATTCTATTCGTGGTATGTTTGTCGGCAACACGGACCAGGAAGCGTCTGCGCAAATTGAAAAGACGCCTGGTTCATTCGGCACAACCAGTATGTCACTGATAGCAGCAGAGAAACCAAAGATTAAAGCGCTTTCAGTTGATGGATCACAACCCACGCTCACAAATGTTTCCACAGGCAAGTACCCCTACGTTCATACACTCTATATAGTCTACAAAAAGAATAAAAACCGGGGTGCGATCAAAGACTTTATAGAATTTGTTTTTTCCAAAGATGGTCAGAAGCTTCTCTCTGATAACGGACTTGTGACGTTATCGCGTATCACCGGCAAGTGATGTGATTTATGCTTTATAATTCCCAACATGGGCAAGCCGCATCGAAAAAATCCATCACGCAGATCATGAGCATTCTGGGTGCTTTTGCTGCTTGTGTTTTTGCCCTTTCAACACCCATTGCGTATTACGCAATTTCAATAAGTGAGATGCGACAAAGTCTCACGTCAGAAGCTGAATTTCTCGCAAAATCCCTTGAAAAACTCATTCAATCCAGGCCGAATCTATGGGAATTTGAAAGCATAAGGTTGATGGAGATTATCTCGAAACCTTTGACCAGTGGGAAAGAACATGAAGTGGAAATTCGTAATGTGAAGGGGACGCTTGTAGCAAAAACTGATTTTATAGAATTAGATCCAATAATTTCGGTTTCAGAAACACTTTTTGACTCAGGAAGACTTGTTGGGTCGATTGTTGTAAGGCATTCTATACGCACTCAAATCATCATTGCAGCTATATTGGGAATTTTCACTTCTCTTCTTGGCTACCTCATCTATGTTATTTTCCGCAGCTATCCTATTAGGATACTTAAGAACACACTAAACGAACTACAAGAGAGCGAACAAAAGTATCGAGAACTAGTTGAGAACGCTAACAGCATAATCGTTAGATGGAGCCAAAATGGCGGGAAAATATTATTCATGAATGAGTTCGGGCTAAAGTATTTCGGGTACACCCAAGAAGAGATTGCGGGACGTCATTTAGTAGGGAGTATTGTCCCGGAAAATGAAAGTACCGGCAGGGATTTGACGGCTCTTCTGGATAAAATAATCTCCAACCCTCAGGATTTCGAGCAGAGCATCAATGAGAACGTGCGCAGCAACGGTGAGCGGGTATGGATCTCCTGGACAAATAAGGTGATGACGGATGGAGAGGGAAAGGTACTGGAAGTCTTAAGCATTGGATCTGACATTACAGAGCGCAAGCGGGCTGAAGACGCATTAAGAGAGGTGACCCAACGTCTCCAGCTTGCAACAGACTCAGGACACATAGGTATTTGGGATAGGGACATCCAATCTGGTACGCTGTTATGGAATGATAAAATGTTTGAAATCTACGGAGTTTCCAAGAATTCTTTCACTCCTTCTTTTGACGCATGGCAACATTGCCTGCACCCTGAGGACTACGATCGGGCGATGGAAGCCAGCCGGGCTGCCTTCCTTGGAGAGCAAGAATTCATCATTGAGTATCGAATCTTGCTCCCAGATGGGGCCATGAAGTGGATCAGAGCTGATTCCAGGGTGATCCGTGATGCAGGCGGCAAGCCCTTACGTATGATTGGCATCAATCGGGACATAAGCAAGCGTAAATTTGAGGAAATCAAGAGCCAGGCCTCTCTCCGGGAAAAGGAAATGCTTCTCAAGGAAATCCACCATCGAGTGAAGAACAATCTGCAAGTCATTTCCAGCATGCTTTCAATGCAGGCAAGGAATGTCGGTGATGAAACAGTGCTGAGTGTTTTAAGAGAAAGCCAGAATCGCGTTAGGGCAATGGCTGCTGTTCATTCAATGCTGTATAAATCTAACAATTTTGCCGAAATAAACTTTGGAGTTTATATACAAGATATGGCGAAGCAGTTGTTTAGCTCTTATAATATAAATCCTGAAGTAATTTCGCTTTCAATAAGTGTAGAAAATGTTCTTCTCTCAATAGAAACTGCGATACCCTGCGGTCTTATAATTAATGAACTTATCTCCAACGCATTAAAACATGCTTTTCCTGACAACAAGACGGGTGAAATAAAAATAGAGCTGAGTCAAGGTAATAGTGAAATCAGAATCATTTTTGAAGACAATGGCGTTGGCTTTCCGGAAAACGTCGATTTTAAAAAAGCAGATACGCTGGGACTGGATCTCATAAATTTACTTGTTGAACAGCTTGAAGGCACCATTGAATTGCATCGAAACGGCGGAACAAGGTACATGATAATGCTGAAAAGAGAAGAATCTCAAGAAGAATTTTATGTAGACCGCCGAAAGAATTAATAATATGCGTCCGTTCCACCTGTAAGCCTCAATTCAAACAACTACACATCACTAAGAAGTTGTGAACATAATAGAAGAGAATAGTCTAGAATAGACATACCTTCGTCTAATAGTTTACAAAGTCGAATGTTGGGGGAAATAGACGATGCAACGGCATGTAACCCAGGCGCAACCCAAATAAAAAAGGAGCTAACCACTAATGGCTAACTCCTTGATTATATTGGCGGGGCCGATGGGACTTGAACCCACGCCCTCCGGCGTGACAGGCCGGCGTTATAACCAACTTAACTACGACCCCGCATACTCCTTTATTAACAAATCCTCTTCCTCGAAAAAGGGAAAACCTTATAATTCCTGGTAGGCGGAACAGGACTTGAACCTGTGACATCCACGGTGTAAGCGTGGCGCTCTCCCGGCTGAGCTACCCGCCCCCTCATCGTTACAGTTTCCCGGCCTTCTAACAACAAGGAAGTTTTTTGTCAAGCAGGAAATGACATTTTAAATAAATATCAACAGGTTACTTTTTCAGGATATACCATAACTTACCACACTCCTGCTTAGTGGGTTAACTGTGCCTGCGGCATAGTATCCGCCGGGATGGCCGGCATATCAAGGTTTGGCTCCTCCGGGCATTTTTCACGGCCGGCAATTTCGGTCGGCGTTGACAAGGCGACTTTTAAAACGTCATCCATATGCTCGACAAAAACAATCTGTAGGGTTTTTAGAATATTGGCCGGAACATCCGCCAGGTCCCGCTCATTATCCTTGGGAATAATCACTGTCTTGATGTCGGCACGATGCGCCGCCAGCAGTTTTTCTTTTAGTCCCCCTATGGGCAGCACCCTTCCCCGGAGGGTAATCTCACCCGTCATGGCCAGATCGGCACGCACCTTTCTTTTTGTAAAGACGGAAGCGATGGAAGTGGCAATAGCAATCCCGGCAGAAGGACCATCCTTGGGTATGGCGCCCTCGGGGACATGGATATGGAGATCCATTTCCTTGTAAAAATTGTCGGTCAAGCCAAAGCTTTCCGCCCGGGCCCGCACATAAGTCAAGGCGGCCTGCGCCGATTCCTGCATGACATCGCCCAGCTTGCCGGTAAGGGTCATTTTCCCCGTGCCCTTCATGATCGAGGCCTCGATGACCAGCAATTCGCCTCCCACTTCCGTCCAGGCCAGACCCACCGTCAAACCTACTTCGTCCTTACCCTCCGATTCACTGTGCCGGTGCTTGGGCACCCCCAGATACTTGGCCACGGATTTGGAGGTTATCTTAATCTGCACGTTATGGCCATTGGTCACGACCTCACGGGCGACCTTACGGCAGACAGAGGCGATTTCCCGCTCCAAATTCCTGACACCGGCCTCCCGCGTATAATTCCTGATAATAGTCAGGAGGGCGCCATCCGTTATGGACAATTGTTCGCCGGTGAGGCCGTTGGCTTCCAATTCCTTGGAGACGAGAAATCTTTGCGCGATGCTCAATTTCTCCGGTTCCGTATAGCCGGCAATGCGGATCACCTCCATCCGGTCCTGCAAGGGCGCCGGTATCGTCTGCAAAATGTTGGCCGTCGTAATGAACATGATATCGGAGAGATCATAATCAACCTCCAGATAATTGTCATTGAAGGCATAATTCTGCTCCGGATCAAGAACCTCAAGCAGCGCGGAAGAAGGATCGCCTCGAAAATCCGAACTTAACTTGTCCACCTCATCGAGACAAAAGACGGGGTTGTTGGAACCTGCCTTTTTAAGCAACTGCACTATCTTCCCGGGCAAAGCGCCGATATAAGTCCTGCGATGCCCCCGGATCTCCGCCTCATCACGCACGCCGCCTAACGACATCCGCACAAACTTTCTGTTTGTCGCACGGGCGACCGACTTGGCGATGGAAGTCTTGCCCACCCCCGGCGGGCCAACCAGGCAAAGGATCGAACCTTTGTTTTTCTTTACGAGGCTCTGGACGGCAAGGTATTCCAAAATCCGCTCCTTTACCTTCTTCAAGCCATAATGATCCTCTTCCAGGATGGTCTCCGATTCCTTGAGGGTTTTATCATTTTCGGTCTTCTCACCCCAAGGCATGTCCAGAAGCCATTCTATGTAGTTCCTGACCACCGTGGACTCAGCCGACATCGGTGCCATCATCTGGAGTTTCTTTATTTCCTGCCGGACCTTTTTACCCGCCTCTTCCGATAATTTCTTCGACTTCAACCTTTTTTCCAGGTCTGCTATTTCGTTTTTTACGTCGTCCTTTTCGCCCATCTCTTTCTGAATGGCCCGCATCTGTTCATTCAGATAATAATCCTTTTGCGTCTTCTCCATTTGCTTTCTGACGCGCCGCTTGATCTTTTCCTCAACCTGCAGGATTTCATTTTCCGCCATGATGAGCGTATAAATGGCTTCGAGCCGCTCATTGATGTCGAATATCTCGAGAATTTTTTGCCGGTCCTCAAGCTTGATGTTAAGATTGGCCACCACGATGTCGGCGAATTTGGAAGGCTCATCCATAGCCGCAAGGGTGCTTGATATTTCCACGTGCACCTTTTTGCTCAGCTTCAAATAATTCTCGAAGGCCTCCTTTATGCTCCGCATCAGGGCATCGGTCATTTTCGCGTCCTGATTTACCGTCTCGGTTATCTCCTCCACCTTCACGGAGAAAAACTCGTCATTGGGCAAATATTCCTTGATGACACCCCGTGCCCGTCCTTCAACGAGAACCTTTACGGTTCGGTCGGGAAGGCGCAATAATTGGATGATGATACCGACGGTACCCACCGAATAGAGATCTTCCGCTTGGGGATCGTCATTCTTGGCATTCTGTTGTGCTACTAAAAAAATCCCTTTTTCATACTTCATCGCCGATTCCAGCGCGGCAATCGATTTTTCCCGGCCGACGAAAAGGGGGACAATCATATGGGGAAACACGACCACGTCCCGCAAAGGCAGAAGCGGCATGGCCGTAGTTTTGTCGTTTTCTTCCTTGTTCACTATATCAAGCATATTATTTCCTTTGTATCCTTATTAAGGATCAGCATCGGCATCAAGCCGTCTCCGATTGCGATTCAAAAAGCAAGATCGGTGGCGCACCATTAAAGACAACTTCTTCCGTGATTACGCATTCTTGCACATCATGGCGGGAAGGTGTGTCGTACATGATATCCAGCATGGTGCTTTCAATAATGGAACGAAGTCCCCGGGCTCCCGATTTATGTTCAACCGCCAATCTCGCGATCGCACTCAGGGCGCCATCGGTAAATTTCAATTTCACATTTATCAATTCGAATAGTTTCTTGTACTGTTTGATAATGGCGTCCTTCGGTTCTACCAGTATCTTGACCATATCTTCTTCTTCCAGCTCATTCAAGGTGGCGATCACCGGCAGCCGCCCAATAAACTCTGGTATCAAGCCGTACTTTAAAAGATCCTCCGAGCGGACTTTCAGAAGCAACTCGCCGATGTTTTGCTTTTTCTTGCTTTTAATTTCGGCACCGAATCCCACACCGTTGTGTCCCACACGCCGGGCGATGATCTTGTCCAATTCGTTAAAGGCGCCGCCGCAGATGAATAAAATATTAGTGGTATCCACCTGGATAAATTCCTGCTGGGGATGCTTCCTGCCTCCCTTCGGCGGTACGTTGGCAATGGTGCCTTCCATAATTTTCAGAAGCGCCTGCTGCACCCCTTCTCCGGACACATCGCGTGTGATGGAAGGATTACCGGATTTTTTCGCTATCTTGTCTATCTCATCGATATAGACAATGCCCCGGGAGGCCCTGCCCACATCGTAATCGGCATTCTGGAGAAGGCTCAGGATGATATTTTCCACGTCCTCGCCCACATAGCCGGCCTCGGTCAGGGTCGTGGCATCAGCTATGGTAAAGGGAACATTCAACAACTTAGCCAGGGTTTTGGCCAGCAAAGTTTTCCCCGACCCCGTCGGGCCGACCAGCAGGACATTGCTCTTCTGAACCTCCACATCGTCTTTCTTAACACCGGCCAACAAACGGCTATAATGGTTAAAAACGGCGACGGAGAGCACTTTCTTGGTGCGATCCTGGCCAATAACATACTCGTCAAGGATGAACTTGATATCCTTCGGCTCCGGGATGCCTTTTTTCACGTCCTCTTTTGCGGAGACGGCATTCTCCTCTTCGACGATACACTTGCACAGGTCTATACATTCATCACAGATATACGCAGAAGGGCCGGCCACCAGCTTTCTGACCACGTCTTGGGATTTCCCGCAAAAGGAACAAAACAGCACTCCCTGCGGCTCTCGATGATTATTATCTTTCTTTGTCATTAATACTCCTGTTTGTTTATTTGCAAGTTCTCTTACGACGATGCTATCGGCGGCTTCCTGACAATAATCTCGTCAATTAAACCGTACGTTTTCGCCTGTTCACTTGTCATATAATAATCACGCTCCGTATCCGCCTGGATTTTTTCCAGCGGCTGTCCCGTGAGGCTGGCCAGGATGCGATTTAATTCGTCTTTCAATCTCAGGATCTCCGTAGCCTGGATGGCGATATCCGTAGCTTGTCCCTGAAAGCCACCCAAAGGCTGGTGGATGAGAATGCGCGAATGAGGGAGCGCGTATCGTTTGCCTTTGTTACCGGCGCACAACAACAGGGCACCCATGCTGGCCGCCTGCCCCATGCAAAAAGTCGAGACAGGGGCGCGAATATATTGCATGGTGTCATAAATGGCCATTCCCGAACTCACATTCCCGCCGGGGCTGTTGATATAGAAGAAAATTTCCTTATCAGGGTCTTCCGCTTCCAGATAAAGCATCTGGGCGACAACAAGATTAGAGACATTATCGTCAATCGGCGTCCCCAGGAAAATTATCCGGTCCTTGAGCAGGCGGGAGTAGATGTCGAAAGCGCGTTCTCCCCTCCCGTCCTGTTCCACCACCATCGGAATGAGCGTCATTATCCAGCCTCCCCGACTAACTTTGCGCCTTCCTTGACCGTCGTGATTTTGGCGCGCTCTTCAATAAATTTGAGGACCTTCTTATTCGAAATTTCCCCTATCAAACCGGCAATGACGGCCCTTTCGGAAAAATATTTTTGCATCGCTTCATGATCTCTTGACTGAGCGGCAATCTCCTCGATCCTTGCCTTGACCTCGTTTTCGGTGGCATGGAGAGATTCCTTGCGGGCAATGCTGTTTAACAGGGACGACACCTTCACCATGCGCAGAGCTGCCTGCCGGTATTGATCCTCATATTTTGCCTGAATCTCCCCGGCCTTGTCGCTAGGCAGCCCTTCCATGGCCATCTTTCTCCCGACATCGGCCAGCAAATACTGGTATTCGCGCTCCACATAGCAATCCGGCACCTCAAATTCGTTTTCCTTCAGGAGTTCGGAGACGATGGCTTCCTGCAATTCATTCTGGGCACGCGTATCCTTAAATTCCTGCAGCTTTTGACGGATGTCCGCTTTAAGTTCGTCCAACGACTTAAATTCCGCAAAATTTGCTACAAAACTTTCGTCAAGCGGCGGAAGCTTCTGCTCCTTAATGCCCTTTACCGTGACCGTGAAAGAAGCTTCTTTCCCCGCCAGGTCTTCCTTCACATGATAATCCTCGGGAAACCGTACTTTTATCTCCTTCGTTTCACCATTGGTCATGCCGACCAATTGCTCTTCAAAGCCGGGTATAAATCGTTTGGCGCCGACGTCGAAAAAGAAATTATCCGCTGACAGTTCCTTCCGGGCAATCCCGTCTATGAAGCCGCTAAAATCCAAAATGATAGTATCGCCCTCCTGAACGGGACGTTCCTCTTTTATATCTTCCAGGGTGGCCAGTCGCTGCCGATACTCTACGAGCTTGTCTGCCACTTCCTCGTCTGTAACTTCCTGCACTCGCTTTTCCAAAACAAGCTCGGTATAACCCTGTGGTTCGATGACGGGTTCAACTTCAACCGTGGCAATAAAGGTAAAATCCTTCTCCTCTTCGATGCCGTGCTGTTCGATATCCGGCCGGCAGGCGGCAAATAGTTCGTTTTTTCTCAAAGCCTCGGGATAGAGTCTTTCAATGAGATTGGTGACCGTCTCTTCCTTGACGGATTCCTGATACAAGTTCTCTAAGATATTGCGGGGAACCTTGCCTTTCCGAAATCCCCTGACATTGACCGTCCTGTTTACCTTTCGATAAACCGCATCCATTTCATTTTTTACATCCTGCCATGGAACATCGAAGGACAACCTCTTCTTAACCGGACTGACATCCTCCACCTTCACCGCCGTTGTCGCATCACTCACAATATACCACTCCTTAAACTATGATTTCCTTAGAAAGGCGCATTCCTGGTGCGAGAGAGGGGAGTTGAACCCCTAACCGCTTACGCGGGCTGGATCCTAAGTCCAGTGCGTCTGCCATTTCCGCCACTCTCGCTAAAACGCAATTAGGTTTGATATATATTCATTAGCCAAACAATTGTCAACGCAATTGTGGCAAACATCACATCCTCCCCCTCCCGGCAGTCGGGGTTATTTCGTCCCTTCATTTCTTATTGACATAATCGAAAATGTCACTATATTGCCATCAATATAATCTTTGACTAGGGGTTGCCGGCGTATGTATTTTGATGCGTCTCAAATATCCCAGGCTAACTGGGCCTTTTCCCACGCAGAAAAAGTAGCGGCTCGCCATTATCGCATGGGTGACGATGGGTTAAAGGGATTGCGTTACGATATCAAAACCCTTGCCTATCTTAAAGAGCAGGAAATTAATGAGCGGGCCTTTGCCCAATTGTGCCGTTATAATTATCAAAGCGAGCGGGGGAATAACAAAGAAAAAGGTTTTTACTTCTATAGGGTTTGCCTGCAGGACAACCGCATCCTGGACGCAGTGAATAGAACTTCCGCATTCATTAAGCTGCCGCCTTTGTTGTTATACATTGCCGCCCATGAGCTTGTTCATGTGATTCGCTTCGACGCCGGTGAGGAAACTTTTGAGGCCTCACCGGAAGAAAAAGAGCAAGAGGAGCAGCGTGTGCATGCCATTACCCGGAATATGCTTTCTTCGTTATTTTGCCCCGGCTTGAAACCGGTGCTTGATTGCTTTAGCGATCGCCTGCGAATAGGCGATCTGGTAAATTAGATATTATTTTGGGAGGATTTACATGCCTATCTATGAATATAAATGCAGAAAATGCGGCGGTGAATTTGAGGTTTTTCACAAAATGACCGATGCCGATGTCAAGAGCTGTAAATTTTGCCGTGGTCCCGTCAACAAATTAGTTTCTCTCTCTTCTTTCAAGCTGCAGGGATCTGGCTGGTACGTCACGGATTACGGCGGAAAGAAACCCGAGGTCACGGAACATAAGACGGAACATAAGAAAGAGGAAAGCACTCCGGAAGTCAAGAAGACCGCGGCAGAAGCCGCTCCCGCCGCCACAGAGAAGAGCTAGCTTCTTAAAATAGCCCGTGCTTAGCTAACCCGATAACCTAAAGGTCACAGGTAAACAGGACTTTCTTCAGTACCCCCTTGAGGGGTATAGTACGCTAAAGAATTTGCTTGACAGCAAATTCTAACTCATTGACCCCGCACAATTATTTTACAGTCGGTTGCCGCAACGATTTCCCCAACAAGCGAGGCGCTTATCCCTTCCCGGTGCATCCCGGCAAGCAGTTTTTCTGCCTCTGCGGCGGGTAGGGAAATCAAAAGTCCGCCCGCCGTCTGGGGATCGAAAAGAACGTCTAACAGCCAGGAGGGGCAAGCGGCGTCTACTTCAATCATGGGCAAGCGGAATTGCTTATTCCGCTGCAACCCGCCCGGCATGACGCCTTTTTCCGCCAGCGCCTGGATCCCGGCAAATAACGGCACCCGGGAGGCATAAATGATCATTTGCAGGTTGCTGCCTTCGATCATCTCACAGGCATGGCCAAGAAACCCGAAACCGGTAACGTCCGTCACCGCATGGACGTTGCCGGTTTCAATCATAAGTTCCGCTGCCTTCTTGTTGAGTTGTGTCATGGAACTTATCGCCTCGGCCACCAAGGCTTCCCCGGCAAGGCCTCTTTTTACCGCCGTCGCCACTATGCCTGTACCCAAGGGTTTGGTGAGGATCAATTTGTCCCCATCCTTTGCCCCCCGGTTCAGCAAAACCTGCTCCGGATGAATAAGACCCGTAACCGAGAGGCCGTACTTCAGCTCGGCATCATCGACACTGTGGCCGCCAACGAGCAAGACACCCGCTTCCCGCATCTTCTCCAATCCTCCGCGCAAAATATCGCGGAGCACGGAAATATCCATTTTTCCGATGGGAAAGCAGACCACGTTCATGGCGGTCAGGGGTTTCGCCCCCATGGCGTAAACATCGCTCAAGGCGTTCGTTACAGCAATCTGGCCGAAAGTAAAGGGATCATCAACAACCGGCGTGAAAAAATCGATGGTTTGCACAATGGCCAGATCATCCCTCAACCGGTAAACTCCTGCATCTTCAGCATGTTCCATACCTACGATCAAGTTGGGATCGGCAATCAAAGGTAAACCGCTTAACGCTTCCTTCAGGTCACCCGGACCTATTTTGCATGCTCACCCCGCCCCATGCACGGTTTCAGTAAGCCGTTTTGGCAGGTCATTCATCATGCTCATCCTCCTTTGTCCAGGTATCCGGGGCTCCCCGGCAAATCATCCTTCGTTGAAACACAGCAATAAAGGCTATGATTGCTTATAGCCGTAATTTATGGTATTTGCAAGCTATGTAAGCTGGCGGAAGGGGAGCATAAAGATGTACAAGCAGGTCATTCAAACGGATGCCGCCCCCCGGGCCATCGGCAATTATTCTCAGGCGATCCGTGTCGGCAATACCGTCTATCTCTCCGGCCAGATCCCCCTGGAGCCCGCTACCATGGAAATGGCTGCAGGCATCGAGGCCCAGGTGCATCGGGTGTTCCAGAATATCGCTGCCGTGGTTTCCGCCGCAGGCGGGACAATGGATCACATCGTCAAACTGAATATTTTCCTCACCGACCTTGCAAACTTCGGGGTAGTCAACGATATCATGGCCTGCTATTTTCGCCCGCCCTACCCCGCCCGCGCCGTCGTCGGCGTGGCGGCCCTTCCCCGCGCAGCGCGCGTGGAAGTGGAGGCGGTTATGGTGCTTACGGCCATTTAGGCGGTATTTAAATCAACCATTGGGTGAAAGGGATAATGGAACAGATACGCTATTACAGCACCAACCGGAACCTGGACGCTTCCTCGGGCATTAAACCCTACCGTCAGTTGGTCTCCTTTAAAGAGGCGCTGCTCATGGGACAGGCGCCCGATGAAGGGCTTTTTATGCCGGACCGCGTACCGCAATTATCGCTGGCAGCAGTAAAATCTCTGCGTGACGCGCCCTATGCCGATGCGGCCATGCTCATCGGTGCAACTTTCTTGGCAGGGGAATTGCCAAAAGAGGATTTACGGGTACTTGTCGATGATGCCTATGATTTTAAAGTCCCCTTAGAGCTGGTCCGGGACAGGAAATATATCATGCGGCTGGATCAGGGCCCCACGGCCTCTTTCAAGGATTTCGCCGCCCGGATGATGGCGCGCCTGATGAGCCGCTTTCGGCAAGGCGATCAACACCTGAACGTCCTGGTGGCCACCTCGGGTGACACGGGGGGCGCGGTGGGCGACGCCTTTCGGGGCGTCCCCGGTGTAAATGTCTATATCCTCTATCCCAGCGGGGAAGTGAGCGGCCGGCAGAAAAAACAGCTCGACACCATCGGTGGCAATGTGCAGGCCATTTCCGTGACGGGAAAATTCGATGACTGCCAGAATCTTGTCAAGCAGGCCTTTGCCGACCCCGACCTGGCCGCCATGAATCTTACCTCGGCCAACTCCATAAATTTCGGCCGCATCCTGCCCCAAATCGTCTACTATGTCTATGCTTATGCCCAACTGGCCGAAGCTGGTGAGGAGATCGTTTTTTCCGTACCCTCGGGAAATTTCGGCAACGCCCTGGGTTGCGAGTACGCCCGGAGAATGGGGTTGCCGGTCAAGAAAATCCTTACCCCCACCAATGAGAATGACGAATTTCCCCGTTTTTTGAAAACAGGCCGCTACGAACCGGTTTCGCCCTCCCGGGCCTGCCTGTCCAATGCGATGAACGTGGGACATCCCAGCAACCTGGCGCGTTTCTTCGATTTATACGGCGGAACCGTCGATCGGAGGGGCAAGATATATAAATACCCCAATATGGAGGAGATGAGAAGGCATCTCTTTTCCGTCAGCGTCTCCGACGAGGAAACAAGGCAAACCATAAGAAATGCCTGCGACCAGCACGGCACATTGCTGGAACCTCACGGCGCCGTGGGCTGGCGGGGTTTGGAACTTTATCTTGCCGAAAGCGGTGGGCAGCCGCTCAGCGTTTCCCTGGAAACCGCCCACCCGGCAAAATTCCCCGAAGAAATTAAAGCGCTGCTCAATATCACACCCGAACTGCCGGCCAGCATGAAAGAACTCGACAGCCGCAGCGGTAATGCCTTGCCCATGCCTAACGACTTCGCCGCGCTGAAAGATTTTCTGCTGGGAAACCTGCGGGCAAAGGAATGAACCGCATCTCTCGTCTTATATTCCACTTGTAAAAAAGTAATTTCTTATTAGTGAGTTATCAATAAATGGGAATGACATCGAAAGACTGATTGGCAGAGCAGAATAGCTCAACCAGGAGGGGAACTAGCTTATTTTAATCTACCCATCTTCATTAATCGCCGCCCTGAGAGGCGGGCGGCCTTGGTGATCGGGAACGGGAGTTATGATGTCGGACCACTAAAGAACCCGATCAACGATGCGACGGATATGGCCGTGGCCCTCAAGCAACTGGGATTTGATGTCATCCTGAAGACGAATGCCCGAATACAGGACATGGATGATGCTGTACGGGAATTTGGCATCCGTCTGAAGCGGGGGGGGGGAAGGTCTTTGCTTCTATGCTGGGCCACGGTGTCCAAATCGGTGGGAGAAATTATCAGCAAATCATCCTCGTTAAATCTTCAACCGAAGATCATCATAACTGTCCTGCTGCTATCTTTTAAACTTGAAGGGCTGGATTATAATTATGTAATTATTTTGACAATATTTATCTCAGTCTCTATAACTAAAGAAAGTCTTGCCTGTGAATTTACCTGTCTTGGGTAAAGACGGATTAGTCAGCATCGTTTTTCATTGCAGGGGGGAACAGATGCAGAAAGACCCATCTGGGACAAATCGAGAACTGGTTGAAGAGATATCCGCCTTAAAGCAGAGAATCAAGGAACTGGAGCAAGCGGAATCTGAGCGCAAGCGGGTAGAGGAGGCGCTGCGAGAAAGCGAACAAGCGGCCCGCCGGCTGGCTCAAGAAAATAAATTGATTGCCGAAATTGGGCAAATTATCAGCTCAACACTTGACATCGGTGAAATATACGGACGTTTTGCTGAAAAAGTGAAAGAGGCAATTGCGTTTGATCGGATCTCGGTTAGCACAGTGAACATGAAAGACAATACCCGAACACTGAGGTATGATCAAGGTGACCGCTTAACGTCCATGCAAGTTGGGCAAACCATGCCTATTATCAAGACAGGGATAGAGCAGGTGTTGCGTATAAAATCAAGTCTGCTCATTAACAATAAGGGCAGAGAGGATCTGCAAATTAAGTTTCCAGGCATATCAAAAGCCAGACATTCTTTTGAAACATCGATTTTAGTTCCTTTGATTTCAAAAGGCGAAGTGATTGGAGTGCTGGCTATTCATTCTTATAAAAAAAATGTCTATTCTGAACAAGATCTAAACCTTGCCGAAAGGGTTGGCAATCAGATCGCCGGCGCCATTGCCAATGCAGAGCTTTTTCAAGAGCGCAAGCAAATAGAGGAGGCCCTGCGGAACTCGCATGCCAATTATCGAGCACTCGCTGAAACATCCGATAGTATGTATCTGCTTGACAGAGACTGCCGGTTCGTATTTGCCAACGATTCCCATCTCAACATAATTGGCCTAACCAAAGAAGGCATATTTGGCAAACGACATGCTGAGATCAACCTTGGGGACGGGTCAACTGGGGATATCGCGAAGGGGGTACTCGACTCAGGAGAGCCGTTTCATGATGAGATGATTGGCAGGCGAAGCAAGCGGCATTGGTTGCGGACCTTCTCGCCCCTCAAGGATGATTTGGGCAATGTCACAGGGGTAATCGTCATATCGAAAGACATCACTGAACGCAAGCTAGTGGAGGAGGCGCTTAAGGAATCGGAGGAAAAATATTACGATCTCTATGAAAATGCGCCTGATATGTATTATTCCATGGATTTAGCAACCGGGGCCATTAGGGAGTGCAATGAGACCTTTGTTCGAACAACCGGATACAGCAAGAAAGAATTAATTGGACACACCGTATCCGAGCTGTACGATGAGCACAGTGCGGGCGATGCGAAACAATTGCTTCGGCAATTTCAAGAAACAGGCGAGATTTCCAATGTTGAACGTCGGATTAGGTGTAAAGATGGCCGTATCATCGACGTCAGCTTGAATGTTTCTGCGGTACGGGACAAGGGCGGAAAAATTACGTACACCAGATCTATCTGGCACGACATTACCAAACGTAAAGAGCAAGAGGAGATGATTCGTGCCCTATCGATTACCGATCAACTCACCGGTCTTTACAACAGAAGAGGATTCAACACTTTGGCCGAACAGCTGCTGAAGATAGCGGAAAGAACAAGGAAGGGCATATTTATCTTATTTGCCGATGTGGATAATCTGAAAGATATCAATGATAAATTAGGCCATAAGTCAGGTGATGAGGCCATTGTTGAGGCTGCCACTGTGCTCAAAGAGGTGTTCCGAAAAATGGATATTATAGGCCGTATGGGGGGCGATGAGTTTGCAGTAATGGCAGCGGAAGCATCTTCAGAATATGCCGATATGATTAAAAAGCGTTTACAGGATCAGCTCGACATCCACAACTCACGAGCCGGTCGAGATTATATTCTTTCCTTAAGTATTGGTATGGTTTACCATCCACCTTTACCCCCCAATTCCCTTGATGAACTTATAAGTTGTGCCGACTCGCTGATGTATGAAGAAAAGCGGCGTAAAATGTCTTGGGATGTTCAAAAGAGAAGCAATACATAATATCGAGCCCTCATGTGTCCGAGGAAGGACTTGAGTTGACCAGCTTGTGTACATGGAAAGAAGGAAGGGAAATACCTTATCCTTCAGAAAAGCTTTAGTGTCATTCAACCTAAAACCGTCTCCTATCATAATCCATCATCTGTCCAATTTCCTTTGAAACGATACAATGACGAGTTAGATCCTGCCCTGCTCGTCATTATTTTTGAAGCTTTATCATTATGCAAGCTTGACACATCCTGCATTATTGTATACTCACAGGCAGAAAATAAATATTTATAAGTAAATAGCGGAGTACAAGAGAAAAAATGGCATCTATAAATTTCTTCCCTGACCTACAGGTTCTTAAATCGACCTATCGTGCTCTGTATAATAGAAATTACCGCCTTTATTTTGGGGGCCAGAGCATTTCTCTTATTGGCACCTGGATGCAACAAATTGCCATTAACTGGTTGACATTCAGCTTAACTCACTCGGCATTCCTCTTGGGCGTAGTCGGCTTTTCAGGCCGAATTTCTACTTTAGTTTTATCTCCCTTCGCCGGTGTATTCATAGACAGGTGGGATCGTCACCGCACTATCGTTGTCACTCAGATCCTCTCTATGATCCCGGCCCTTTTACTGGCAATTCTTGTCCTTACGGATACAATCAAGATTTGGCAGATCATTTCCCTTAGTTTCTTCCTGGGCCTTATTAATACCCTGGACCAACCCGCCCGGCAGTCTTTTGTAGTTGATATGGTTGAAAAAAAAGAGGATTTGGGAAACGCCATTGCCTTAAACTCCTCTATGATGACGGTCGCCCGTTTCGTGGGTCCCGCCATAGCCGGTATTATTATTTCTGCGGTTGGTGAAGGAATATGTTTTCTTCTTAACGGATTAAGTTTTATTGCCGTTATTGCGTCCCTGCTGGCAATGAAAATTACATCGAAGAAAAAAGGGGCGCAAAGCGCTACCAAAACGCAGATTCTGAAAGAAGGATTTGCTTATGCCTTTGGATTTCCGCCTATTCGGTCAATCCTCCTGCTCTTGGCCTTGGTCAGTATAATGGCTATGCCCTATACGGTTCTTATGCCGGCTATCGCAAAAGACGTTCTGCATGGCAACGCTAATACGTTTGGTTTTTTAGTGACGGCTTCAGGATGTGGAGCTTTGGCCGGAGCCATGTATCTTGCTTCTAAAAAAAACGTACTGGGCTTGGAAAAAACCATCGTAATCGGCACTGCACTCTTTGGAAGTGGGCTCATAATCTTTTCTTTATCTCATATTTTTTGGTTGTCGCTGCTACTGATGATTATCGTTGGTTTTGGAATGATGCTATCATCAACACCGTGCAACACGATAATCCAGACCATTGTAGATGAGGATAAGCGTGGCAGGGTGATGAGTTTCTTTACAATGGCTTTCTTTGGTACGATGCCAATTGGTAGTTTATTAGGAGGCAGTTTAGCACATATAATTGGGGTGCCGGCAACTATCATGGTTGGCGGTATCGCGTGTCTTTTTGGTTCGATCATGTTTGCAATAAAACTCCCATCGCTAATGGAAATGGTTCGGCCAATATATGTAAAAAAGGGAATCATTGTAGAGGAACAAGTCAGCAATGAATTTCTTAAAATTAGTTGATATTTATGAGAGTTCAAATGATTGTTTAGAAGGAGGGAATGATGGCAAAGGTGGTTGTTGTAGGAGGTGGAGCGGCAGGATGCGGAGCGGCAGTGGCGGCAGCCAAGGCAGGGGCGGATGTCACCTTGATAGAAAGGACCAATATGCTCTTTGGAGCAGCTATCAGGGCGGGGCGCTTTTACCATAATGGAGAGATGGTCGGGATTACGGAATGGAAGGCCTTAGGCGGAGGAGATATCCTGGAGGCATTGGAATCCATTGTCATCCATCATGGGAGTGTCGTAAACGAAGAGCATACCATGACCTATAATACCACCATCGCGGAACCTTTAGTAAAATCGGTCGTGGAAAAACATAAGGTAAAGATCCTCTTAGAGGCAAGGGTCATTGACGTAAAAAAGGATAGTGAGACCATTAAGTCGGTCGTTCTGGCGGATGGCTCGGAGATTCAAGGGGATGCCTTTGTGGATGCTGTGGGCTCCTCCGGAGGGGTCAGCACCTGCAACAAGTATGGGAAGGGCTGCGTGATGTGCATCTATTATCGCTGTCCCATCTTTGGAGACAGGGTAAGCATTGCCACCAAGGCAGGCGCCCGCTCCTTCCACCGATATAGAGCCGACGGCACTCCCGGAGCATTAGGGGCCGCCGTCAGTCTTTATAAAGGCAGTCTCTCCAGCGAGATAAGAGAGAAACTGCAAAAAGATGGCGTCATGACCATTCCTTTGCCCAAGGAATTGATAGACTACAGCAAGCTCGATCTGATGGGCTCTACCAAAACAAAGGGGCATATGGAGTATATCAATCTGGTAGATATAGGGGATACCGCCAAATGTGTGGGTATTGTCTATTTTCCTTTGGAAAACTTTAGAAAACTGCCTGGTTTTGAGCGGGCGATGATCGAGGATCCCTTAGGAGGCGGCAGGTATAACAAGATAGGCGGTATAGATTTATGCTCCACGGATAAAGGCGGTAAAGTGGAAGGCTTTAGAAACCTCTTTGCCAGTGGAGAAAAGGCGGGAGGATCAGGGGTCGTTCCCTGTATCATGATGGGTTACCTATCGGGAAATAATGCTGCCAGAGCCGCTGCCGGCAAGGAGCTTCTTATCCTGCCCAGGGCCCTGGTCATGGGAGATCTCTTCCATATGAGGGCAGAGGCAATGGCCGGGGGTAACGCCCCTCCCAAAGGATATTCCTTAAATCATGGCGAATTCTTTGAGAATATGAAAAAAAATGGCTTCTATCCGCAAAGCCCTGAGGAGATCAGTCTGAGAGTGGAAAAGGAAGGTCTGACGGGCATCCTGTCCCGGAAGGTTTGTTAAAGAGACAACGCTTAAACATAGATATGAAAAGGGAGGAAAGCACATGGTAACAGGAAAAGCGCCGCGTCCGAAAATGCCCAAGGTAAAAAGAATCACCAAGATGGAAGAATTGGTGCCTGCCGCCAGGAGAATGATCAGCAAAGATGCCCCCCATCTGTATGAAGGCATGGAAATTAAAAAGGGACAGAAAGTCCTTATCATTAATGATACGACCGCCGACCAGCTTGTGGTTGAGGCCCTGTCCGCCGCCATCTTGGAAAAGGGAGCCCATCTCAACGTGATCACCCTGGAAGGAAACAGAGGCATGAAAGATCCCGGCGAATTGATGGACAGCCAGTTTTCCAACAACTGGTATCCCCAGTGGGTGTGGGATGCCGCCAAGGAAGCTGACCTCGTCGTCCCTCATGCCTTTCTAAAAGCTGCCCATACACCTTTGCCTAATCTGCCGAACAAGCCAAAAATAAATAATTGTTGGGAATTAACCGCCGACCTGATGCTGTCGGAACATCAGACATATCCTGTGCAAATCAGGGACGCCATTGATGAAATTGCCTGGTCCCAGCTATTCAATTGCACGACCGCCCACTGGACTGACCTGGAGGGGACGGATATAGAGATGAAGTTAACACCGGAAGACTGGAAAAGAGTAACAGCAAAGAAGCTCGCCCACACGCGGACACCCTACCATCCCGGGCACCTTATGTTACCCGCACCCGTCATTGACATGAATGGAGTCTTCGTAACCAGCAGCGTGACCTTCGGCGGACCGATTCCCCGCACTAAATTCTATATCGAAAACGGTAAAGTGGTAAAGGTTGTAGGCGGGGGGAAATACGGCGACAGGCTCAGGAAAAGCTTTATCGAACACAAGGATCTGCACACTAAGGCGTCTTGTCCCGGCCCCGGAATAAACTGGATTACAACAATCGGCATCTGCACCAATCCACATGTCCGGCAGTCCCCTTTCTTTAAAGAACTGGAAGGCTCGGCACGCATCGTTGCCTGGACGTTCGGACACCGCCGCGCCGGAGTGATGCACACCTCTGTTGGTGAAGGTCTCGTCTCTCCCACGCATAAGATCATCCGTCATATGGATACGTTCTTTAATACCTTGGTGACAGACAAAGGAACGGTCATCGAAAATGGCCATCTGACAACGCTGGATGATCCCAAGATCAGGAAGATTGCCAAGAAGTATGGAGATCCGGATGTACTCCTCAAAGAGATTTGGGTTCCTGCTGTTTCCGGCGTCAACGCGCCGTAAAACATGTGTCTCAAAGATGCCAAAGGAATTACGCGTAAGACTTTTTATTACTCCGGCAACTTAATATCTCAAGTCGCGTCATTCCGGCGCTCTTTTCAGTCCCCGCTTGACGGACCCAAAGGACCCACAGGGCCTAAAGGCCTAAAGGGAAAGGCCGGAATCCATTGAAAAGACTGGATGCAGGATCGAGTCGACCCAAAGGGCCTAAACGGGATGACAGATTTTGACATGTTTAATTGCCGGAGTAATAGCTTGGATAGGCATGGAGTAAGAGTACCGAGCGGCATGAATTACCCGGTCGAGTAATCCAGGAGCATGACTATGGCGTTTACATTGCAAATTGGCGATAGGGCCCCGGATTTCGAGTTACAGGCAACAGATGGCAAGGTCTATTGCCTGGCTGACTTTGCATGGGCCAAACTTCTAGTGGTCTTCTTTACCTGCAACCACTGTCCCTTCGTCACTGGTTCTGATGAAGTGACACGTGTTACGGTTGAAAGGTTTAGAGATGAGGGCGTTGCTTTTGTGGGCATCAACTCCAATAGTGAAAACACCTACCCGACGGATGATTTTGATCACATGGTGCAACGGATGAAGGTACATTCCTTCCCCTGGGTTTACGCACGAGACGAATCGCAGGAAGTGGCAAAGGCCTATGGCGCGCTAAGAACCCCCCATTTCTATGTATTCGACCATAATCGAAAGCTCGTTTACACCGGTCGAGGAGTAGATAATCCCCGCGATCCGGCCAAGATTACGGCCAACGATCTGGACAGAGCTTTGGAGGAACTTCTCGCAGGTAGACCCGTAACAATACCGGTGACCAATCCGATTGGCTGCAATGTCAAATGGGAAGGGCGAGAGGATCGTTGGATGCCGCCTGAGGCGTGCGATCTGGTCTAGTTGACGGATGCGGAAGTGGCACGCCGGGACGTAGGAGAAATAGTCTGACCGGTGTTTTTTTCAAAGACGCCTCCCAATACTACTGTTCAGCTCGGCTGATCGATCCTGTCCGTTGAATGCGAGGTGAAAGATGGCATTATTGAAGGTTGCTCTTTCCGGTGGTCGGCGCTGAGAGCTCCTTCCTGCAGGTACTCAATATTTGACACAATCGACTGAAAGGTATAGAGTTTATGTCGAACCAAACGAAATAAATGGGCAAGAAATGAACACGGGAAGCACCGTTCCCCTTTCCTCTGAAATAATAAACCTGAACCGAAGAAATGGACGGTGTAATAATGCAGAGGTTTAAAATCGCCCGAAAAGCACATATGCGGAACCTGATGCACACTGTTTGGCAATGAGTATTTTTTCACTAAGTTCGATGAATTGACAATACGTGCTTCTTTCCTGGGAGGTACGATATGGTTGTGGATACAGGCGGAGCCCCTAATGAACTGACAATACATTCTTTGCGGAAGACGTTATCGCCGTATACCAAACCTGACTTGCGACAAGCGGTTCTGCAGATAATCAACACCTTTATTCCCTACATTGCTTTGTGGTTTGTCCTTGTTTACCCGGTGAATCACAAATATTCCGTTGCTGGCATTTGCGCGCTCATATTCATCGCATCCCTTTTCCTTGTGCGCATATTCATTCTTTTTCATGACTGCTCACACGGTTCTTTTCTCGCCTCACAGCGGGCCAATAAGATTCTTGGTTATGTGTCAGGCATATTGACCTTTACACCGTTTACATACTGGCAACACAATCACCTCGTCCATCATGGCACGTATGCGGACCTGGATCACAGGGGTGTCGGGGACATTTGGACATTGACGGTTGAGGAGTATCTGGCAAGCTCCAGAGTGATGCAATGGGCTTACCGGCTCTATCGAAATCCTTTTGTTTTCCTCGGAATAGGTCCAGGATACTCTTTCCTGGTTACTCAGCGCTTTCTGCACGAATGGGAAGGGAAGAACGAGCATTTCAGTGCGGCGGTTACCAATCTGGCTATTCTAATGATCATTTTGGCAGCCAGCCTCACGATCGGGTTAAGAACCTATCTGCTGATTCAACTACCGATAATTCTGATTGCTGGGGCCATTGGTGTGTGGCTGTTCTATGTGCAACATCAGTTTAAGGGCGTTTATTGGTCCCGTCATGAGGATTGGGACCCGCTGAAGGCTGCTTTGAAAGGCAGCTCTTATTACAAATTGCCCAAAGTTCTTCAGTGGTTCACCGCTCATATTGGCTTGCATCATGTCCACCATGTGCTTCCCCGGATTCCGAACTATAAGCTGCAACAATGCTATGATGCATCATTAGTGATGCAGGATGTTATGCCCCTGACCCTGCGAGAAAGCCTGAAGTCGTTTTCTTTGAATTTGTGGGATGAAAAGAAGCAAAAGCTGGTCAGCTTCAGATCCTTGAAGGAACTCATGCACTAAGCTAATTTTAATGTGCGCAAAAACTACTTGCTTAGCAACGACACTGAGCTGGACGCCCATGTCGCTGCTAAGCGATTACGGAACCTATGGCAGGTTGGCAGGAATAGCACCTTTCAAACGGTACTGCTTAAGAAAAAAACGGGCAATGGTTATCGATGCCACCTACGAAGCCGAAACTCTCAGCTTTTTAGTTGAGGTGAGGATTATCCCTTATAATCAAGTCGCTGCAAGTTGAAACCCTTTCTCCCGAAACAATCTCAGACATGCATCTGCTACAGTTTTGTCATAATAGTTTCCGCGGTTTTTCTCGATCTGCTCCAAGGCTACATCGATACCCAAGGCAGGGCGATAAGGCCGAGGGGAAGCCATCGACTCCACCACATCGGCAACGGCGAGAATCCGGGCCTCAACGCAAATTTCTTCTCCTTTCAGGTTTCTTGGATAACCGGAACCATCCATCAGCTCATGGTGCTGATGGACGATTTCAGCCAAGGGCCAGGGAGATTCTACATCTTTTAGAATCTCATAGCCCTTCCTGGCGTGTTCTTTAATTAGTGAAAACTCAAGTTCAGACAGTTTTGTCGGTTTGGACAATATCTCCGCAGGGATCGATAGCTTCCCAATGTCATGGATGGAACCGGCCATGCGGATGCCGTCGATCTTTTCTGGGGCAAGACCCATCTCAGTGCCAATAGCACGGGCAAGATCAGCAACCTGGATCTGGTGACCGGCAGTATAAGGATCTCGCGCTTCCACGGCGGATACCAGGACATGGATGGTTGTGCTAACCGCCCTCCTGAGACTGTTAAGGGTATCTTGGAGTTGTTTCTCCGCCAACTTAATATTGGTAATATCTTTTGAAATAACAGCAATCTGTGATACTTTTCCGCCTGCCTCCCGGCCTATGATCGGGGTGAATGTACGGAGATAAAATTTCCCATCCCTTTCACTTTTGTGTTCTTTTGTGCCCGGTTTGCCAGTTTCGCATACCTCACGGACAGATTCTGCAAACTGCTTTTCGTCCTCCTTGGAGTGAAAAACGCTGTATCTTTTACCGATAACTTCTTCCAGTGGGAGGCAAAACCTTTTTAGGTGCCCTTCATTCATGAACAAATAGGTGCAGTCCCTGTCCACCAAATACATGGAATCGACGTAAGCCGCTAATGAACCGTATTTCTCCAATAGTTCTTTAAGATTATCTTCGGTCCGCTTACGCTCGGTGATGTCACGTTCTGTAGAGGCAATACCGATTACTTTTCCCTTATCATCCACCAGTTTTGTGACTGTTAGCCACACGTCAAGCAGACGCCCATCTTTAGTTAGCCGCTGGGTCTCAAACGATGCGACTTTTTCACCCGCAAGCAGTTGGCTGATAAACTCTTTTTTTTCTGCCACGCGATTGGGGGGCGTTAAACGCCAAATACTCATCTGAAGCGCTTCTTGTTCGCTATAGCCGAACATCTTCTCTGCGCCATGGTTCCACGCGGTGATATTTCCTTCAAAATCCTGGATCATGATCGCATCATTAGAGTCGCGCACCACCGTCACCATGCGGCTTGCTTCCTCGTCCGCGTGCTTACGCTTTGACTCCCGCTCTTCCAGAATCGCCGTGTGTTGTTGGAGATGCTCTAATTCTTTTATCAGTGCTTGCTTGGTCTTGGATGAATTTTTCGTTATATCCCCCGAAAAACGATGAAGACTAAAAGAAGAGATGATGCGCTTGTTGGCGGTGTCTTAGCCCTATGGGAGGATAAAGAGTTTTCCTGGGATGTCAAGTTAAAAGTGGTCTGTGTCGCACCAAAATGAGAATGTCCTAAATTGCCAAAGTAGAAATGTCCTATAGTCGGGTTATAATTTTCCCCTAAGTAAGAGGGGGTAATTATGGCCGAAAGTGACATGATTGTTATGAGCATAAGGGAGATCAGGCGACTGAAGGCAGTGCAGTCGGCCATAGACGGGCATGTAACCCAGAAGATGACAGCGACGATGCTGGGGCTCAGCGAGCGCCAGGTGAGACGTCTGGTAAGGGGCGTGAGAGATCGGGGGGATAGAGGCGTTATACATGCGTCAAGGGGATTGTCATCGAACCGAAGGATAGCCGAAAAGACAAGAGAGGTGGTGTTATCCCTGTACCGGGAGCGATATTCTGATTTCGGGCCTACGCTTGCAACGGAGAAGCTTTGGGAATGCGACGGCATTAAGATAAGCGATGAGACGTTGAGAAGGTGGCTGATCGAAGCCGGGTTCTGGAAGAAGAGGCGGAAGCGATCGTGTTTTCGGCAGTGGCGACCGAGGAGAGAATGTTTTGGTCATATGATTCAGATGGACGGATCTCATCATGACTGGCTTTAAGGGCGTGGTCCCAAGCTTGTGTTGATGGCCTATATCGATGATGCCACGAACACAATCTATGGACGGTTCTATGATTATGAAGGAACGATGCCGGCGATGGACAGTTTCAGCGGCTATATAAGGAAGTATGGACTCCCCATGAGCGTTTACCTGGACCGGCACACGACTTATAAATCACCCAAGAAACTTACGGAATGGGAGGAGGTCGCAGGTATAGAGTTGTTGAGTCAGTTTGAAAGGGCGCTCAAGGAACTCGGGGTGGAAGTGATTCATGCGCGGTCCCCACAAGCCAAGGGAAGAATCGAAAGGCTCTTTGGCGTACTTCAGGACAGGCTGGTCAAGGAGATGCGGTTGGAGGGCATAACGACGAAAGAAGAAGCCAATGCGTTTCTTGAGGAGTATCTGCCCCGGTACAACGGGCGGTTCATGGTATGTCCAGTTCATGAAGCCGATGCCCATGTAAAGGTTCCCCTGCATGTCGATCTGGACAGGTACCTGTGCATCAAAACGAAAAGATCCATCGGGAAGGATAATACCATTGCCCTTGACGGCAGGCTCTATCAGATCCAGGAGCAAGGCGGCAAGAAAGTGGTTGTGGAAGAGAGACCCGACGGTTCTATGCTCATAGTCAGCAATAACACTTCTCTTAAGTACAAAGAGATAACTGAGATACCGAAAAAGGTGGTGGTTCCCAAAGTGGATGCAAGAGAGTTCAACCGGCCACCAAAACCATCGAAAGATCACCCCTGGAAAAGGAGCTGGAAAGATTGGATACCGGCACACCAACAGAAAGCATCCACCTATTGACCAAAATAGGACATTTCTACTTTGGTAGGAATAGGACATTTCTATTGTGGCTTGACACTGGTATTGTTCTTGGTTGACAGGCACCCGACTATATTCTAATCTTCCCCATCGCCGATAAAATGGGAGGTGATGCAGCATGGATCAATCCGCAGGAAACATGCACGAAAAGATGAAGTTGCTCAAGCAGTCCTATTTGGAACATTTGCCAGAAAAGATGAAGGAGGCTTGGGAATGTTTTGAAAATTGTTTTCAGGCGGGGGAAAACCAGGAGGCGCTATCAAGCCTACAGCTCATCCTGCACAACGTCAAGGGTTCAAGTGCCACCTTCGGCTTTCCGGACATTAAAAGCAAAGCCCTGGAGGCTGAAGAAATGATTAAGCAAAAAGTGTCCCTTCTCCTGCCTGTTGCCGAATACCTAGCGGAGCTTCGTGACGCCCTGGCCGCGCTGGAACTGGCCATCACCCTGCACAGGGAATCGGGCACGGCGGAACGGGCAACCCACGTGTACAGCCCCTCCGGCGAAGCCTTCACCGCCTCGGAAGAAAAGTTGATCTTTATCGCCGCCGACGATGAATACATGCTGGAAAAAATGTCTGCCCAGCTAAGTCAGTTCGGTTATCAGGTACGGACTTTCCCGCGGATTGAAGATCTGCCGGCCGCCGTAAGAAAGGAGACCCCGGCGGCAATCATCATGGACATCATGTTCCCGGAAAGCAACCTGGCCGGCATCAAAGTCACAAACCAAATACAGCGCGAACAAAAAGTGTCCTTGCCGGTGATTTTCATTTCCGGACGCAGCGATATCGATGCCCGTCTCGAGGCGGTGCGCGCCGGCGCCAGCGCTTATTTTGCCAAGCCGACCATCATTTCCGAACTCATCGAAAGTCTCGACCGCCTGACGGGGCACAAAGATTTTGAACCATACAAGATACTGGTCATCGACGACGAGCCCGATATTGCCGACTATCATGCCTTCATCCTGCAAAATGCCGGCATGAAGACCAATATTGTGACCAATCCCCTGGAGGTTCTGGAAGCATTGAGCGAATTGAATCCCGACCTCATCCTGATGGATATGTATATGCCGGCTTGCAACGGCGCGGAATTGGCCAAGGTAATCAGGCAGACGGGCACCTATTTCAGCATTCCGATCATTTTTCTTTCCGCGGAAACGGATCTGGACAAGCAGGTATCGGCAGTGAACACGGGCGGCGATGATTTCCTCATGAAGCCGATCCGGCCCGATCACCTCGTTTCCTCCGTCATGGCCCGGGCGGAACGCCTAAGGATAATCAGGTCACTCATGGAACGCGACAGCCTCACGGGACTGCTGAACCACACCAAGACCAAGGAACAGCTCGATATTGCCATCTCACGCACCAACCGACGGGGCGGCAACACGGCCTTTGCCATGATCGATATCGATAAGTTCAAACAGGTTAATGATACGCACGGCCATGCAGCCGGCGATAAGGTTCTCATCATCCTCTCCCGGCTTTTACAGCAACGGCTCAGGAAAAATGATGTCATCGGCCGCTATGGCGGCGAAGAATTTGCCGTCATCCTGAACAACGTTGAGCCCGAGGATGCAGAAAGGGTACTCAATAATCTGCGGATCAGTTTTTCCAAAATCAAATACCAGGTAGAAGATAAAGAATTTTCCGTCAGTTTCAGCTGCGGGTTTGCCATGTCCTCGGAATATAATACACCGGGCGACATTTCCCGCGCCGCTGACAAGGCCCTTTATCTGGCCAAACATAACGGCCGGAACTGCGTCATGCAGGCGCCGGGCCAGCAGCCGGTAGTTCCTTAGAGCTGCGCAGACCTGAAGAAGAGAGGCATATGGGAAAAGCAACCCTGAAGATTTTGCTGGTTGATGACGATACGCTTGTTCGCGATATGATGGCGATGATCCTGGAGTCCGAGGGGCATGACTTGGAAACAGCCGATCACGGCGCGGAAGCTTGGGAAAAATACTGCGCCACTCCGACCGTCGGCCTGATCATTTCTGATATGCATATGCCGGTAATGAACGGGCTGGAATTAATCAAAGCCGTACGCAAGCTCAACAAAACGCTGCCCCTTATCCTTCTGACGGGAAACGAGGAACCGCCGCCGGACCTGGAAGGAGAAGCCATCGATTTCTTCCTTACCAAAGACGAGAATATCCAGGAGACAATCCTCCGTGCCATCGATACTATCTCGATGCGGCGCAGCGAGTAGCCCAGCAATTCCCTGCTCACGGATCAATCGATTTCGATCAGGTGACCATCAAAACTAACTTTTTGGCCATGCCTGATTTTGCGGCCTCTTCTGTATTCAACTTCTCCATCGACGGTGACATGCCCATTCTCAATGGCATATTTGGCCGCACCACCTGTATCGCACAGGCCTGATGCCTTGAGAAGTTTATTAAGTTCAATGTAGTCGCTCGATAATGCGAATTTTTCCATGAGGTTACTTTCCCATATCTTAATGCCAGAAACGCCCCCCTTAACCAATCCGGCATCACGCATCTAATAATCGCCGTTGTAGCAGCGTCTGCATATCGCGGCGGCCATCGACAATCAGCAGAACGTAGACGTCCTTGTCCATGATGCGGTAAATGATACGGTAGGGTTTGAAGAAGATCTCGCGGTATTCACGAATCCCTAACGCCGCCAGTTCTTTAGGATAGGCGCCCCGCTCGGGGAATTCAGACAACCTGGAGAAAGTTTTCTCGATTTGCTCCAAGACATAGTCCGCTTTTTGAGGCGCATCGTGCAGCGCGATGTAGTCATAAAGCGCTTCGAGATCACGTGCTGCATCATTGGTTAGTAAAACCGCGAACGGCATCAGGAGCCCTCCCGCCGTGCGCGCAGACGTTTAATCACATCTCCTGCAGACAGGACCTTGCCTTCCTCAATCTGATGCATCCCGAGCGCCAGGATTTTTAGGAGAGCCATTGTTTCCTGGGTTTGCTCGTAGCTCTCGATGTCCTGTATGACCACCTTGGCTTCGCCATTCTGGGTGATAACCAGTGCCTCTCGCTGTTCGCCAAGATTCCTTACAATTTCGGCGGCATGGGCCTTGAGGTAACTGATGGGCTTGATCTGTCTGGACAGTTTCATTGGAGTACCTCCACTTCTTAAGTGTGACTAAATATAGTCCATAAACAGGTCTATTGTCAAGATTAATGATTTGCTCGATGCTGAGTCAGATGGATGCCGTTTCCATACAAGGCAGACAATATCTAACTCTTCATCGTTACTTCTCCAAGGTATTCCAACACAGAATCTTGGGTCAGGATTAGAACTGGTCGCTTTTTATCTGGCGGTAAAAACTTGTACCAATGTATTTCACCGTGCTTCATTCATCACCCCAAGCACCTGCTCAGTTTCCCAAACTGAGAACTCATCGGCGGCAACTGGGCATCTTTCGTACCCCTGGCGATGCTTGCGTTCTAGTTGCTCAAGGCTGTAGCGCGCAAGGGCGTCACGAAGCGCCTTTCTTGCAAAAGCAGAACGACTTGTTTGGAGCTCCTTTGAAACGCGATCCACCACGGTGACAAGATCATCATCAAGTGTCATCTGGATGGTTCTCATATCGCACCTCTATAATTTGTTTCTTTATAGCTATACTTATCCACATTGTAGACTATGTCAAATCGATTTTTTCGGCCAACGGCTCCGCTTCACCCGTGTGTCGTTTCATCGGGTGCAGCGCCGGTTGGATTGCGCTTTCATGCTTCTCCAGCACCAAGTTCCAAGGGGTCAAAGTTCCAAGAGTTACAAGGGCTCAGATCTTGCAATCATGCATCGATATCCTTGCTTTTTCTTTTTCAACGCCTGGCCTATAGTCGCATTATAGCCCCGAAAAAATAGCACGATGTTCTGTATGGTATAGACACTGGTGGTACATTCAGCAGCACTTGCTGCCAGGAATTGCTGGATTGCAAGCCCTGACCCCATGCTGTGTTACTTAGTTATTACCCCCTCTTACAAAAAAATATCCATTGACATGCAAAAACAGTCCCCCTATACTTCCGGCCATCGAAAGCAATGCCCTATCAATTTAATATATAATATATTGAAAAACAAACGTAAGGAGGGTGGATATGCAGCTCGGACGGGGAGTTTTAAAACTTATCTTGATCGTTGTTTTATTCAGTTTATCAGTAAACGCATTCGGCGCTCCGGCGCCGAGCGGTACCGATTGGAATAAAACCATAGCCGCAGCCAAGAAGGAAGGCAAGGTAGTTCTTATCGGCCCGCCCGGTCCCGACATCAGGGATGCCCACACGATCGGGTTTCAAAAAAAATATCCCGAGATCAACGTCGAGTTCAGCGGCATGCGCGGCGCCGAGGTAGCGCCGAAACTGTTGGCCGAGCTTAAAGCGAACCAGTATTTGACCGACATCGTGGTGGCCGGTGCGACCACCGCGCTGTTGAGTCTGGTGCCGGCCAACGCGGTGGTGCCCTTGCAACCTTACCTGGCGACACCAGAAAATCGGGATACCTCTAAATGGAAAAATGGCAAGCTGAATTTTACCGATGCCGCCGGTATATACAATCTGTATTTCGGTTCGCGGGTGCAGATAGCGTTTGTCTATAATAACGAACTCACACCGCCGGCAACCATGAAGGCAAAAATTAAATCCTGGAAGGACCTGCTCAATCCCGAATGGAAAGGCAAGATTGCCGTGCTCGATCCGCGCCAGGCGGGTGCCAGTTTGGACCTGGCGACCTATTGGTACACCAACGAAAAGCTGGGCATGGGCAAAGACTTCATCCGCAAGCTGTTTACCACGCAAAACGTCTTTATTTCGAGGGAAGAGCGGCAGCTCTTGGACTTCGTGGCAAAAGGTCGTTATCCGATCGCCATCGGCCCGAGCGGCACCTTGGCTTTTCAAATGGTTTCCCAAGGATT
>Ga0209514_10000511_pt1 | contig 78276 bp, 92 predicted proteins | sample Subgrocontami58m_FD_187452 | JGI IMG/M metagenome (GOLD analysis project Ga0209514, IMG submission 187452) | Subsurface groundwater microbial communities from S. Glens Falls, New York, USA - GMW37 contaminated, 5.8 m (SPAdes) (version 3) | ecosystem: Environmental > Aquatic > Deep subsurface >... | reverse complement strand
TAACATTTAGGGCAAGGGATCCCATTGCAGGAGATACTCGTCTATAACTATCTACTGTTAAAGGTTGACCTTCTACTCTAGCTTGTTCCTCTTGCCAACTATTATCTATTTCGGTGGATATTGTTCTCAACAAGTCGGGCAGTCCGCTTTCAGGCAGTCCGTACCCACGCCAACGACCTTCGGCACCTGTATGCGGCTCATTATTTTCCATAAAAAGAATTAAATCCAATTGAGATTATATAGAAATTATGAAACCTTTTCAAGGCGTAGGAATTATCGGCTGGCCGGAGAGGAGGCGGGTGATGTCTCGAAAAGTAATTAAGGCAATTAATGCCAGTAAAATCATCATGCCAATGGTATGGGCGTAGCGTTCAAAGTTGGCATTGACCCGCCTTCTGGTTACGGCTTCAATCAAGATAAAGAAAAATCTGCCACCGTCTAAAGCCGGAATTGGCAAAATATTAAAAATTGCCAGATTAAGACTCAACAGTCCGGCAAAAGACAAAACCGCCATTGGTCCAAATCGCACCACATGCCCTGTCAGCTGTGCCACCCCCACCGGTCCTGCCACTCCTTGCGGCGCCTGCCCCAAAATAAGCCAGCTCCACAGCATCACAGCCAAACCCGAAACCGTCGCCCAGGAAAGATTAATTGCTTCCAAAGTACCGGCAATCGGCGCCTCCAAAATGGAGTAATACTTAATAACAGAGTCGGAAAGGGCCACCCCGATAATGCCAACCGTTCTTCCCTCTATTACCTCTTTTTTTGTTGTTATGGCCACCTCTTTTGTTTTATTTTCCTGTTGAATTGTTAAAACAATCGTTTCCTCAATTTTCGGCTGAATTTTGCTTTGCAGTTCCCGGATTGTTTTTACATTTTCTCCATTGACTTTGGCAATAACATCTCCCTTGACCAGCTCAACTTTGGCCGCAGGAGAATCAGCCACTATTTCGTCAATTTTTACAATACCTGTGGCTGTCGGCACTCCTTGGGTAAAAATGTAGGAGAGGATAACAACCGCCAAAACAAAATTCATCAAAACTCCGGCCACCACCACTGCCGCCCTCTGCCAAATAGGTCTATTAAAAAATGCACGAGAGGTCTCGGGCCCTTTTCTCTTGAGAAGAGCTATACCTGGATCATCTTCTCCATAAAGCTTCACAAACCCCCCAATCGGCAGCCAGTTAATAGAGTAGATAGTCTCGCCAATTTTGATGCCAAAAGCTCTTGGCGGCAATCCAAACCCAAACTCTTCCACTTTGATGCCAAACTTTTTAGCCACCAAAAAGTGCCCCAGTTCGTGAATGAGAACCAACACTGTCAAAATAAGTATAAAAATTATAATTGTTATTATCATTATATGCTCATTAATTCTTTCTCTTTGTGTTCTCCCAAAACTCCAATTTCCGCCATCATCTCATCTGTTAGTTCCTGAATTTGCTTTTCCAAACGGCTCTTTTCATCTTCAGCTATTTCTTTGGCTAAAAATTTTCTTCGGATATCCGCCATAATTTCATGACGCGCCTGCCGAATCATAATGCGTCCGCCTTCCAGCTTGGTGTGCATCAGCTTGACAAACTCTCCCCGCCGCTCTTCCGACAACGGAGGAATACTAATTCTAATAACAGCTCCGTCTATCGAAGGATTAAGCCCCACATTGGCTTCTTGAATTCCTTTGGCAATTTCTCCAATTATTGACTGATCAAAAGGGGTAAGCACCAGAGTATGGTGATCCGTTGTGCCAATGGTGGCTAACTCCATTACTTTTAACCTTTGAGTCCCGCCATAAGCGTTAATTACGATGTGTTCAACAATTGACGGCGTAGCCCGGCCGGTTCTGATGGTTCCCAAATCCCCCTTCAAAACCTCCAGGGCCTTGCCCATTTTCTGCTTAAGTTCGTTCAATAAATTCTGATCCATATTTTATCTTTTTGGAGTTACCGGCCCATCGCTAAAACTATGTGGATGATGCCAAGCATACCGCATTTCCGTTTCCAAAAGTCTATTCACTGCAGCTGGCTGCCCCGTTCCTCTTAACACCACCCCGACTGCACGCAGTACTTCCTCTGCTCCATTACGGATCGAAAAAGCTCCGCCATAACTAGGTACCCAATCAGTTGTTACTCCGTTAGGAGATAAGTGCGTATGAAGTAGTTCTATCTTGCCATCCGCAGTAGGCTGGAATCCAACGCCTTTATACTGTTCTCCTTTTTCATATGGACTTTGTCTAAAATCATAAACTAATTTCACTCCCTGCTCTTCCACAATAATTCCCGCACTCTGTCCTTCTTTTATCAATCTCTCTTTTTCTCTTATAAGTAACCTATGACAATACCTCCCTTGTCCCGTTTCTATAAATGGCCTAGTAGTTTCTGCTCTACGAGAATTAAAGTAAAATTCTACTGCTTTAACGAATAATTCATCTTGTACTTCAAACCTACTCATGCTTTCATTTACTCTCCCACTTCAAACCGCTCGAATCTACTTGACAAGTATAACATAACATAATATAATATAATATTATTAACACGCCCGAGATGCATGCATCTCGGGGTTTTTTTTATGCAACATTCCTAACAAAGGACTCTATAGCCTCCCAGCCTCGCAAGTCTTCGACCCTGAGGCTCAGACCCGAAGGGGTGAGACCTTGCAAACAGGTCAAGCCAGAATGATATAAGTGCGAAACTTGTATAAATTTAAAACCCCAAATTCCTCTACTCTTACGGGAGTGCTCCTATCAAAGATCTTTCTCTTTCTCCACTTTTTTTATTGGCCTCGAGTAGTTCTCTCCACGCGAAACGAACCTCGGCTACCCAAGGAGTTCTCGTTCTTGAAAACTCAGGGTCCTCCTCCAATCTATCTCTCGCTCCCTCTGTTTGCTCGAGATATTGCGCAAAAGAAATCCATCCCTCGCTGCTTGGTTTTTTAACATCAACCTTTAACTCTCCCGCCGCTGAAGCTACAACTCTAACACCATACATCATACTTATTTCATGACTAGACTGTCTGGACCCACATAAGGGATCATTCCAAGTATTATATCTAGAAGAAACGCCCCAAGCCACTTCTACGCAATCGGCGGCATCTTTTCCGCTTTCTGATACCAAAGTCCGTGAACCATCAGCGCGACCATAGACAAAGCGCACAATGGCTCCACGACTCAACATCTCTTCTGCCAATGTATACACCTCCCCAACTGCACCCGTCCTTTCAAGCATTTCGCTAGGCATTAAAGGACGACGCTCGCTACCATGTCTTAATCTATTTACAAAACGTTCTAAACCCGTTCCCATTTTTCATTCACCTCCTTCAGGCAGGAGAATATTTTACGAACCAATTTCAAACCGCTCGAATTTTTTGACTTTAATATTTTCTCCCAATTTACCAATGATGCTTTTGATTAAATCGCTAATCGTTAAAGAGGCATCACGAATATATTGCTGTTTTAATAAAGCATCAACGCTTTTCGGCGCCATGGCGGCCACTTGCATACATAGTTCGTGGGATAAATTTTTGAAGTCGGCCGTTTTGGCCACAAAGTCGGTCTCACACAAAAGTTCTAATAATACACCAACCCGTCCGCCGGAATGAATATAGGCATCAACAATACCCTGACTTGTCTCTCTTCCTTCTTTTTTGCCTGCTTTGGCAATGCCGTGTTTTTTAAGCCAAATACGGGCTTTCTCGTAATCGCCCTTCGCTTCGCTCAGGGCAAGCCGACAGTCGGCCACCGAAGCCGAGGTTTCCTCACGAAGTCGTTTTAGAACTTCTATATCAACTGACATATATTAATTTTCTAACTTCTATCATCCATCTTCAAATTACCATCTTCTACCCTCTATCATCTACCGTCTTTATTTTTATCATTTTGACCCTATAGTTTTTTTACTCGTTTTCTTAGCCTTGGGTTTTTCAGATTTACTCTTCTCCTTCGCATTTTTCCCTTCCACCCACGCCTGCGTAATGTATTCGATGATAAGTTTTAGAGAGCCAACTGCATCGTCATTGGCCGGAATTGGATAGTCAATAAATGTGGGATCGGCATTGGTATCGACAATGCCAACCACCGGTATTGAACACCTTGCCGCTTCTTTAACCGCCAAATCCTCTTTGTGCGTATCGACAATAAAAACGGCGTCTGGCAACTTCTCCATGTTGTAAACGCCGCCATACAATTTTTCAAGTTTTATCCGCTCTTTATTCCAAAGGCCTACTTCTTTTTTGGTATACTTGGCTTTTTCCTGATCGTTTTGAAGCCGTGCCTGCAAGTCCTTAAGCTTGGCGTAGTTTTTTGCCACTTCTTCAAAATTGGTCAAAGTGCCCCCAATCCAGCGCTCGGTTACGAGAAAAACGCCATTTCCTGTTCCTCCAACAGACTTCACCGCTTCTTCAACAATTCCCTTAGCCTGTCTTTTAGTCCCCACAAATATAATAGTGCCGCCTTGGTTAGCCTGTGTTTTAACAAAGGCGGCCGCCGCCTCAAGTCCCTCTTTGGTTTTGACTAAATCAATCACGTGAATACCCTGCCGGGCCTGGAAGATAAATTCGCGGGCTTTGGGGTTTTGGCGTGTCACCTGATGCCCAAAATGACACCCTGCTTCAAGCAGTTCTTTAAGTGTAATCTCTCTCATAATAGTCCTTCTTCGCCCACCGAAGTTTCAACGAAGGCGGGTTCCTCCATCCGAACCGTTTTTAATCAGGACCACAAAGATCGGATGTGTGTAATATGAGGTATTCTAGAGGTTTTGAAGGTCGCTGTCAATAGTTGCAAAGTCGCTGTCTGTATCTTCCACCGTAATTGAATTCAGTTGTTCATCCAGTGTGGCCGGTGTAGGTGTAGGCGCTACCGCTTTGGGAGCAACTGTGGTTTGGGGGCTAACTTGGCTAGCCGGTTGTTGGTACTGATTTACGGCCAGCCACAAAAGTCCTCCCACGACAAGCAAAAGCGCCACCACAATAAAAATTATGGCAGGTTTTCTGCTTGACGCAGCTGCGTTTTCCTTTTCTTGAACTATTGTTTTAACTTCGTTAGCGTTTTCCATCGCCAATTCCTCCTAAAGTAGTTGCCGCCACAGAAACGGCCTTGGCAAGGCTTTGTTTGGCCGCCACCACCAGCTCCCGAACTTTCTTAAGATCTGCGTGCAATGCATCGCGGGCAGTCTTGGCATCGGCCCTAACCGCACTTTCCGTTGATACATTTATTGTGTAGTCGCGGTCTGCCTGTGCCGAAACTGCAGATTTGGCAGTGGCAATTGAGGCGGCAGAGCTTGCAATGGCCGCAGAAGCGGAAGAGATATCTTTACCTTCGGCAGCCTTATTGTTAACCCTCTCTTCCAGTTTTGTCAACAGTTCCTCCATCTTCCCTAAGTGCTTCTGCATGGCCGCGGTTTGCTTGTCATTGACAGTATTGAGACTGTTGTTTATTTTCTCAACCAGAGCCCCCTTTCTTTTGTCTTTAAACTCCAAAAGTCTGGCTTTTAACTCTGCCGTTTTACTGGCAATTCTCTGCCTCTTTTCCTCTATGCGGGTTTGCCTGTCTTCCGCTCGCTCTTGACGCTTGGCTTCACGGGTGGCCACACGTTCCTGGCGGTTGGTGGAAGAAGTGGCATCTTTAGCACTGATGTAGGAAACAGAAGTTAAAAGGAGAATTGCGGTCAGTATCGAAAGAAGCAAATACTTCATATCCAAATGTTACTTTACCAAAAACTCTTACCCTTTGTCAATAGAGGTTTCGGTCTCCTTCTCCTACCATATACTTCCCTTCTATCAACGTATTCTAGCATAAATATGTTTTTGTCAAAAGGGGGCTTGCAAATCAAAGTATTTTAGGTATAATAGGCAGTTATCCTATGGCCAGAAGCAGACAAGAAACAGGTCCTATCAGTCCTTATGCAAATCCAAAAGCAATGGATACTTTTCTTTTGATGCTGGCAAAATGTAATAACTCTGACACTGGAAAACTCCACACTCATGAAGAACTGGGAAGAATCTTTTATCGACATCCTAGCAATATAGGAAAGTTTATCAATAAACATGGTATCCATAGAAGACCAACTCCTGAATTACCTAATGTTCCCATTGCGGACAACGAGAGAGCTTTTTACCTAGGTCTGGCCTTGGGAAACTTCCAAATTGAGCACGTCATATGGGCTCAAAGAAGGTATGTGGTTATAGGCACAAATTCCCTAAATTCCGCCAGAAGAAAACTGCTTCAAGAAACAATTGGAATACGAGGAACAATCCACAAAGATAAAAGAGAACTAAAAATATATCTTAATTCAACCTCTTTTGACTTTTTATCACCTGAATTTATAACAAATCCCGGTAATATAATTAACTATGATTTTCTTAACGCAAAGAGTAGATTTGCGCCGTTTCTGGCCGGGCTGTTGGCGGCTGGCTTAAGTTAGAAGGAACATCGTCTTACCTTCCCCAACGCCGGACTTCGAGACGAGATATGTCATGCTTTTGAGCATCACTACGGCTTCCCCTTAGGAAATAACCTGCAAAGGGGAGATGTAAAATCTTATCCCATTGCCGTACATAATCCTGCAGGTGTCTTTGCAGCTTTACTTGAAACAAGAAGCGTACAAACTCTGCCGTTCCTCCACGCTTTTATACCTCAATCTGTCTCGCCCGACAATGGCGAAATTCCTTCTATGCCTTCTAAGGGGACTATCTTCACCGACTAGTAAAATTCTGTAACAATTCTTATCGTACAGGAAACTTTGAGCAAAAGGCTTTAACCTCTCGCGCTATCGCCAAAAGTTTTTTATTTTTAACAATTCTTTTTTTAAATTCTCTCCAAAACTCGCTCCTTTGTTCCTTATCAGCAGGTATTTGTTTTCCACGAACTTCCTCGATTGCCACATTGATCCATGCGGCGATTTTAACCATATCTTTTTTCTTCATTCCACGGGAAGTGATGGCAGGTGTACCAATTCTAATTCCCGAGGGATAAAATGGAGGCATGGGGTCATTGGGCACAGCGTTTTTGTTGGTAACAATTCCAGCTATTTCTAAAGCCAACGCCGCCACCGCTCCGTTGACTTTTTTACTCTGTAAATCAACAAGAATTAAATGGTTATCTGTTCCTCCGCTTACCAGATTAAATCCATATCCGAGCAATTCTTCTGCCAGTTTTTTGCAGTTTTTCACAATTTGCTCGCCGTATTTTTTGAAAGAGGGTTTGGAGGCTTCCAAAAGAGCCACGGCAATGGCCGCCGTTTGATTATCGTGCGGGCCTCCTTGAAGACCCGGAAATACCGCCTTATCAATTTTATCGGCTAACTGCGCATCTTTCTTAAGCCCCTTTTCGGTTACCATAAGAATTGCTCCTCTTGGCCCGCGTAAAGTCTTATGGGTTGTGGTCATAATAACATGTACGTATGGCACGGGGCTGGGATGAACTCCGGCAATAATTAGTCCTGTGATGTGAGAGATATCTGCCAAAAGATACGCCCCGACTTTATCGGCAATTTCTCCAAATCTCTTAAAATTAATAATCCGGGGGTATGCCGTAAAACCGCAGACAATAATTTTTGGTTTTTCAAAAATGGCCAAACGCTCAATTTCATCGTAATCCAAAGCTCCGTCTTTACCTAATGAGTAAAGAGCAGTCTTGTAATATTTACCGGTAATTGAAACAGGCGCTCCGTGGGTAAGATGCCCTCCAAAAGCCAAAGATAATCCCATTATCTTATCTTTCAACGGTTCGAGAAGTGCTAAATAGACTGCGGTATTGGCCGGAGAACCGGAATAGGGCTGGACATTGGCATGGGGAACGCCAAACAGCTTTTTTGCCCGCTCGCAAGCTAGTATCTCAACGCTATCTATTACCTGATTTCCCTGATAATAGCGTTTCTTGGGATACCCTTCGGAGTATTTAATATTTAGCGCGCTGCCTAGGGCTTCTTTTACTGCTTGAGAGATGTAGTTTTCCGATGGTATTATTTCTAATACGTCTTTAAGTCTTTTTTCTTCTGCGAAAACGAAGTTATAAATTTGCGGATCGGTTTTCTTAAGTGCGGTCTTCATCTTGCCAAGCGCACTCATATTATCAATAAAATTTTGGGAAATCAAGAGGGAGTTTTTTCCAATTCTAAAAATGTATATTTGTATTCTTTTGACTGGTGCTTTTCTTCAAAAACCACTTTCTTAAACTGCGAATAATCGGGGAAAGAAGTATCTGCTCCAAAATCTCCTTCAACAATTGTTAAATATAGCTTATCTGCCAGAGGAAGGGCCTGGGCAAAAATCTGCCCCCCGCCGATGACGAATACTTCTTCGCTGTCAAAAGGTTTACCCTGAGCGATCCTGAGCTTGCCCACCCTGAGCGAGGTCGAAGGGTCGAAGGAGAATCGAAGGGCCTCCTCCAACGAATGAGCCACCTCTAGCTTCGCAAGGTGAGACCTTGCGAGGCTGGGATTACGGGTTATAACAATGTTAGTGCGGTCAGGCAGCGGCCGGCCGATTGATTCATAAGTTTTCCGGCCCATTATAATAGTATGACCTGTGGTTAGTTTTTTGAAACGCAAAAGATCCTCGGGGATATGCCACGGCAGTTTATTATTTTTTCCAATCCCCCTCTTTTCATCCATGGCGGCAATGATGCTAATTTTCATTTGGTTCGTAAAATCCCCCGGCAACTGTTAATTCGCCTTTAAGCGTTGGCTGTGGATCGTAATTTAGAAGTTCAACATGCTCCGGCTTAAAATCGTCAATGTTTTTGACAGATTTATCAATCACCACTTTTGGCAATGGACGAGGTTTTCTCTTTAATTGTTCTTTTACCTGCTCTATATGATTTTTGTAAATATGGACATCGCCAAAAGTATGGACGAATTCGCCCGGTTTATAACCCAAAACTTGGGCCAGAATAATTGTCAAAAGCGAGTAGCTGGCAATATTAAAAGGCACGCCCAAAAATAAGTCCGCACTCCTTTGATAAAGCTGTAAATTAAGTTTTCCGTCTTTGATGCTTACTTGATACATATTGTGGCAAATCGGAAAACGCGAGGCATCCTCGTAGGCGGCCATGGTATACAAATATTCCGGATTCCAGGAAGTAACAATGGCGTTTCTGGCATACGGGTCTTCTTTTAACTCGCTAATCAGCCATTTCAGCTGATCGATTGTTTTTCCACTTTTGGCTTGCCCTGAGCTCCTCGAATGGGTCGGCCAGCGGCGCCACATTTCCCCATAAATTCTTGGCAAATTCCCCCACTTCTTGGCAAACACATTGTCCGTTCTTATTTTTTCTATAAACTCTTCCTTAGTTTTGAGATTTGAGTTCTCGCCCTGAGCGAAGTCGAAGAGTTGAGATTTGAGATATATTTTATAGGGGTAGTCATCCCAAATATGTACATTATTATCAACTAAGTATTTAATATTTGATTGTCCCGATATAAACCAGTACAGTTCATGCAAAACTCCTTTCCAGTAGACTTTTTTGGTGGTTAATAAGGGGAACCCTTTTGAGAGATCATAGCGACACTGCCTGCCAAAAACACCATAAGAAACCGCTTTGGTGCCACGATCAATATTCTTAACCCCATTTTTCAGGATATCTTTTAAAAGATTTAAGTATTGATATTCTGGATGGTCCTTCATAGTTTTTTGACGGTAGATGGTAGAAGATGGAAGATAGATTTTTGAAGATAGAAGTTGGAAGTTAGATCCTTTTCTATCTTCTACATTCTACCCTCAAATTACTACCTTCTACTTTCTACCTTCTATCGTCATCTAAATTTGTTTCTCTTTCCTTTTTGCGGTGACGCGGCCGCCTTGCCACTGACCTCGATACATACTGCCTCCACCCTTAACTTCGTGAAACTGGATATGGACTATGCGGGCGCCCAGTTCTATAACCACGGTAGCCGGCCCTTCGTTTGACAAACCAAATGTCAATTCCCCGCAGTAGCCGGGCGGCACATTGCCTGTTCTAATAAATAACCCCGACCGGTAAGTAGTTGACCGCGGCGTAATGCTGGCGGTGAGATTTTGCGGCAAGTTAACAGTCTCCACCGTTTTGACCAAGAAAAAATCGCCTGGCCGGATAGTAATCTTATTAGTCTTATTAGTCTTATAGATCTTATAGACGGCTACCAGCTCTATCTCAGCTGTATGGCGCTCGGTAACTCCCAAAAACGCCTTACCCTTTATGCGATAAACTTCTCCCAGCCGCAAATCAAAACCGGCGCCTTCGGGATTTGTCAGTTCCCTTTCCGACAACCCCTCGACTAACTTTTTAGTCTTAACCAGTTGTAATAGTTTTTTGGGCCCCAAAATCATATTGGTCTAATTAGACTAATTGGTCTAATTTGCTAACTATCTCTTCTGTCACTTCTCCAACTGTCTTTTCTCCATCCACCACCGTTATCTCCTGCGGAAATTGAGAAACCAACCACTCGTATCCCTGATAAATCTTCTCCAGATTATCCCGCGTTTCATACATCTCTTTTTCTTTAGTCATTTTGGCCAGACGGGAAAGGGCCGTATTTACAGAAGTTCGCAAATAAAAGGTCATATCTGGCATAATAAACTGAGTGTACATGGAGAGAATACCCTGGGCCGCAAGTAAAACATTACCGTTGGTTTCGTATTGTGTCCCCTGTCGATCGGCCATGCCGTAAGCTACTGCCGACCAAAAATACCGATCGCCTACCAACGTTTTCCCCTGCTCAAGATGCTTTTCTATCTCTTCCGCGTGCAATACCCGATCCGCCGCCAACAAATATTGAATAGACAGGGGCGAAACATCCAAAGCCCCGCGCAGGGTCTGACGGATAAACTGGCCAATTGGGCCATCTGTTGGCTCTTTGGTATAAATCGCGTCTGTGCCTTGGGCCTTTAATTTTTTAACGATAATCCCAGCTTGGGTGGTTTTGCCACATCCATCAATTCCCTCAAGTACGATAAATTTTCCATGATGGGGATTTCGCCGAAAATCTAAATCGAAAGAAACGTGATAATTCATAACTTTCTTGACGATAGATGGTAGAAAATGGAAGGTAGATTTTTGAAGATAGAAGGTTGAGGATAGATTAATTAATTTTCTAACTTCTATCATCTACCCTCAAAATACTATCTTCTACCCTCTATCATCTACCGTCGTCCTCATGAATCCTGCTCTCATCCGGTCCCTTTTGACCAACATATTTAGCCGACTTTTTTTTGCTGTAGGGAACCTCGGCCGGACTTGTCAATTCTTCAAAAGTCATGGCGCAAATGCGCATACCGCAAGTTAGAGCCACCGCCATTCTACCCAGGTTGCCAAGTTCCAAAACCGCATTTCCATCCCAACCGGGCTCAAACACACTGGCTGTCGAATGCACAACAATACCAAGTCTCCCCATAGACGATCTGCCCTCCAGTCTACCCAGAAGATCGGCGCTTATACTTATTCTCTCCAGGGTTACCGCCAAGGCAAAATCTCCCGGCTGCATAATAAATTTATCATTTTTACCAATCACAATTTCCCGGGCTATTTCATTACTGTAATCTTTTTTGGCAGGGTCAATATAGGGATATTTACTATGTTCAAAAACACGAAAGGTATTGCCTAAACGCAAGTCAATAGAACAGGAGCCAAGCTGGGTTTTGAGGTCTAGCGCTGGGCTTATTTTGATGCGCCCCGTTTTGAGGGCTTTTTTTAAATCTCGGTCGGACAAAACCATGACCAGAGTTTACCATGAACAATAAATTTTGAGAAGAGGGAGAAATTTTAGCTTTTTCTTCCTTTCCTCCACTTGACGTTTTTGAGGAAGGGGCCGTAGAGGTCTTTGTTAATTGAGATTTTAAGTTCTTCTAACTCTTTCTCTGTGGGATTTCTGTCTTGAAATTGTATAAAAGACACGTCACTAATCACTGAAATCGGCGTTTGCTCCGCTCCCTCGCCCATCACCACCGCCGCGGCAGAGGCTAAATTATCAATAATACTCATTTTTTCAAATTCAAATTTTCTGCCGAATAAATCGGAACTCCCCACATAATCTTTCAGCGGCGCAAACCCGCTGTAGGCAATAGCGATGGCAGTTACTCCCCAACGCAGCGGTGACGTTTTGCTGTCGGTAATAATAACGCCGATATCTCTAAGCCCTCTGCTCTTTGCTATATGCTCGCGAATTTTATTTGCAGATTCTTGCGGATCTTTGGGCCATAATATATAGTATCCATCGCCGTTGCTCTCATCAATGCCGGCTGTCGCTACCAGTGTATTATTAGTAATTGTTAAACTAACATCGTACGGATTTTCACTCCTAGGCAAATAAAATTGCGCCTCTCGCTCTATTAGTTTATCTTTGTCAAGATCACCAATTTTAACAATTCGTCCCTCTGTTATAGAAACTATTTTGGAAGTAATAGCTACCACCGACTTCTCCTCAATTTTTGGCCCGCCTGCAACGCTATGCGTAACATTGCGGGCAGGTAAATACTTATCAAGAATCTCAAACAAATCAGTATCGCTGGCGGTAATTTTGTGGGTTTTAATCGCTGTTACTTTCATAATTCTTCGGCAGGGGAAAAATGGGCAATACTGTGTTGAAACGTTTCTCTAACTGTCCCTTCCTGCTGGGCCGTTGGCGGTTTTTTAACTGTGGTAATCCAGGCTTCGGCAGAAGCCAGGTGTTTAGCGCCTATCACCCATTCTCCCCGACCTGCCGTAACTTGCCGTTGAAGTGTATCAATAACATCAGCTTTACAAAGCTCAATAACATCACTCAATCTAATTGCTGCAATAACCGGAAGATGTGTAGAAACACCTGCAGGTTTTACTTTTGTCCCATCAAGTGCGCCCGCCAAATTGCCAAGTTCAAATGCTATTTCCACAATCCCTCTTCCCCCGTGAAACTGCCCGCCTCGATAAAACACCAGCTGGGGATGGTTTTGTGCTGCTCTCTCCAGCACGCTTAGCCAAAGATCAGTTTCAAGAAGTGAAGGCAGTCGTTCCTGTCCAGTCATAATCCTTGCCGTAAGAACTTCGGAATCTTCTGCTGCCCGCTGTGACAAGACCGTTTTTGCCTCGTCATATTTAACACCACTCCATTCATCTTCTTGGACAGTACGATGCATATTGTCGGGACTTACTAATACTTCTTTCAAATAATGTTGTACAAGCTGACCCTCGACCTCGGGATTTTCCAACCCGCTTCCTTCTGACACATCGGCCGGACCAAAGGCGGGAAGTCTTTCGTAGTGAGCGGGCAACGCTTTCTTTTGTTCATCACGGGATAATTGCCAAAATTCAGCCGCTTTTTCACCTTGTGCCACTGGTTCAGCTTCGGCAACTTCAGCGCTTGTTTCTTCCTCTAGTCCTAAACCTCTCTTTATCTCTTCAATTCTTCGAGCTTCTTCAGGCGGTCTACCAACTGCCGCTTCGTGGCGAGGGCCCGGGCCTTCTCTCCCGCGTCGCAACAAACGACCCCACAAACCCGCCGGCCGAGACTCAACCGGTTTCTCTCTTTCAGAAGACTGTCCAGCTTCCCCTTCTGACATACTAATATTATAGTATCACTTTTTAATTACTACTGTAAGGGGATTTCCTCGACGACCCAATCTGACAGGTCGTTTTCGAGAGTGCGGCTGACAAAAAGAGGAACTATGGGAATTTCCGCATTATCAACCAGTGTACGGACGACTTCGGCCACCGCCAAAACATCTTCTTTATGTTTGCTGTCTTCAACCGGATTACCAGCGCACTCCTGATGTCCAAAAACCAAAATGCCTTTGGAGTGGTGATGTTTAAGAGAAATGTCTATTTTTTTCTTAAGAGAAATGAGTAACTGCTGGTCTAGAGGCTCTTGAGAGAGTTGACCGACTAACCCCGCCTCTGTAATTGTGTCCGGATACATTGCTCCAAAACGGTCTTGTCCAAAAAGAGCTACCGCCTCCTGACACCTGCCGTCCATGCAACCAATAACAGTAAAAAAACGTCTCGTTTACTTGTGACATAGAATGATGTTACCTTAAAAGTCATCCATTTTCAATCTTGACAAGAGGAAAACAAGAATGTATTGTTAACATCATGATAAAGAGAGCTGTAAAAAAATCTAATGGCAATGTTTTTAAGACTGTTGTTCGAGGTGTTGTACGAGAAGAACTCGTTGTAGTTGGAGAACAAATTAAAGTCGTGCGAAAAGAGCTCCGCGAAGGATTGCGAGAACTAGAAACAACGCTTGATGAAAAATTAGAGGCTACCGAAAGCCGGTTCGATGAAAAATTAGATGTGACATTTAGAAAGTATCGTGATGACGTCTTGACAAAAATGGACGAGGTAGTAGGAGAACTCAAAACTACTCGTGAAGAACAAGCTGCGGAATTAATGCTTCATGAAGAATTGGAAGAACGCGTAGAAAGCCTCGAATCAATCCACCCGCAAGGTCAACACCCAAAGTAACCTAGCCATTTGGGCGGCCGCTTTTCAAATCCTAACTTTTGTTGCTACGCTTCCTCCGCGGAAAACAATTTTTACTCCCATTGCTTGCAGCAAAGATTTATAGATAATACAAAGTTTTGTTCTGGCTAACATTCTAATCATATCTGCACTTGCTTGTGGCACTAAAGAAAACGAGCCTGAGCTTGATTTTCTATATCGATTATATAATAATATATGATGTGGATTCGATCCAAAAGTATATTAGGCGAGTTCGTCAATCTGGCAAACTAATGAACAGATCAGACAAGCTCTTGTTACTTGCTGGACTAATTGTAATCAGCGCTATTGCAGCAAAGGTATTCATTTTCTCGGAACAAAGTACGAACCAAAACCTCTCTCTCCTTTATGGATATGTTTCCCCAAGTGAAGAAAAATATTTTAAAGTCAGTATCGATGGTCAAACAAAAACAGAAATTTCTATCAAAAACAATGAGATTGATAATATTTATGATGGGTTTAAAACAAGTAAAGATGGAAAATACCTTGCTCATAACACAACTAAGAATATAGAAGTAGCATCAGTTGATCAACTTTCCATGTTTAATAATATCGTAACAATTCCTGATGAAAATAGAGTCATTGGTGGCTTAGTATGGGCTTCTGATGGAACTAAACTTGCTTATATCGTTACAAATAAGTCAGGCTATCCGCCTTTCGTACCACCAACACTTTATATAATCGATAGCAATGGCAGTAATGTAAAAACAATAGATACACATGGAGCAATTTATATCGGTCAATTAATTGCTTTTAATGCATCTACAAACGAGGTGTATGCATTGGCACAAGTACTTTTACCTGCATCGGAAAATGATGTTTTGGTTTCTATTAACTTGTTTGATGGTAGTTATAAACAATTGATAGATTTCGATGAAACAGGCTTAAGACTTGATGTTCCAATAATTTCACCCGATTTTACAAAAGCTTACAATATCATAAATAGGAATCAGCTTATTGAGTACAATAGCAACAAAACTAGCAGAGTTATATATGTTCCTAAAACTTCGGATAGTGTTCCTCAAGATAAAATTGACCTTTGGGCTTTACAAATATCGCCAAGAGGCCATCAGCTAGTTTTCTTTCAATTTAATGATGTACACCCCAAGGAAAAAGAAAAACAAAAAGAGAGAGGAAATGATCTTCACCTTTTTGACCTACAAAGCGAGAAGTCAAGTATTTTGTTGGATAAAAACACGTATGATAATCTAGAATCTGCCACATTTTCTCCAGATGGAAATTATGTTTTAATCACCACATCCGCTTCTACAACAGATTATTTACTAAATGTGAATACAAAGAGAGTAAGTACGATTGACAAGAGTGCAGAAGTTGATAATATGAGGAATATGAGGTTTTCGATTTGGTTAGTTAAATAATATATCTTTCATCTACACAACCCCAAAAAATCTTATTGTATTTCTTAATCAAAAACTATATTTAGGGGACTATTTTAGTATTTTGTGATCTTGGAGACTGATCTTGGTGATCTTGGGGACGGTCCTCGGAGAGACTGCTACAAAGCAATAAGATTTATTTCTGTGGACTCTTTTCGTAAAAATTCGGATTGTTCTCAAAAGCAAGGTGACTTCTGCTCCCATCCATGCAACCAATAACAGTAAAAAACGTCTCACTCATTTTTTTAACTAATTAGTAACTTGTTCCAATTTAGGCGCTAGTTTCATTTTACCAAAAAATTTCAAATTCAAAATTTTAGTGTCATTTGTTAAAAAAATATCGCACTCCGCTTCTGCCGCACTATGAAGCTGAACATTGTCTTCAAAATCTTTTGTAGGGCCTAGAGAAGAAAATTCCGCAATTTCTTTATTGAAAGGAACAAAGTTAATAAATTTTTTTAATAAATTAATCAATTTTTTATTAGGGGTATGATACTTATATAAATAGGTTAGAATATGAATTGATAGAGGAGAAATATACAATTCATGTTCCAGAAAATCAGCTATAGTTATTTGTTTTCTTTTTTCTGCCAGATCAACAAAAACATTAGCGTCGAGAAATATTTTAGCCATATTTTTCCATAAGGCGTTGTCTATACACTCTGTCCCTGTCTTTTCTGGGAATAAGCTTTTTAGGTTGTATCTCCGCAAGAGCTTTTCTAAACGCCTTAATATCGGTTATTGCAATGGGATTTTTTTGAGCCGGTTCAATTTTCCCAATCACTTTCGATCGGTGAATAAGCGAAACCGAACCTCCTTGTTTAAGGATTTCAACAAGATCTGAAGATTGTGTCCTAAGCTCTGTAGTGGTAATATATTGCATGTACATTTAAATATACACTTAAATGTACACTTTGTCAAACCCCAGTTTCAAACCCGTGGGGGGACCGTCGGGGGGGACGGTCCTAGGAGAGACTGCTACAAAACTCCAGAAATGAAGTAGTTGGTGGGTCGTGATAGAATCGAACTATCTACCTCTTCATTATCAGTGAAGCGTTCTACCAGTGAACTAACGACCCAATATTCAATCTTTCCTCAAAATCCAACCCCTATATTGTAGCATAGAGGAATTTCGTGTTACAATATCTATCGAATAGGGCGCGGTGGCGAAGTGGTAACGCGGGAGTCTGCAAAACTTCTATGCAGGGGTTCGATTCCCCTTCGCGCCTCTTATTTTTTTTGCAATACATCCCTCTGATTTTTGCCACAAAAAATCCACTCTTCGACAAGCTCAGAGCCGATGGCCCTGAGTTAAATCGAAGGGTGGAAATTTTTTTTTCAACATCCAGAAAGTGGTAGGAAGTGTTGAATGACATTGACTAGTCATTCGAAAATAGCTTCCGCCGAAATATTCAAAAAAGAATATTTCGCGAAGCGAAACTCCTTAGAAAGGAGGTGATCCATCCCCAGCTTCGGCTAGGGATACCTTGTTACGACTTAGTGCTCATCGCTGAGTTCGGCTTCACCCCGCCTAAGGCGGGGTTTGGGCCGCCCCCAACTTTGCTCGCTTGACGGGCGGTGTGTACAAGAGGCGAGAACGTATTCACCGCGGCCTGCTGATCCGCGATTACTACCGATTCCGCGTTCATGGGGGCGAATTTCAGCCCCCAATCCCAACTGAGGCGAAATTTTAGAGATTTGCTTGCCGTTGCCGGCTTGCAACTCGTTGTTATTCGCCATTGTAGGGTGTGTGTAGCCCAGGGTATAAGGGTCGTGCTGACCTGACGTCTTTCCCACCTTCCTCCCCGCCAAAGGCGGGGCTGTCTCCAATGATTATTTAACATTGAACGAGAGTTGCGCTCTATATGGCACTTAAGCCTACAGCTCACGCCTAGAGCTGACGACGGCCATGCAACACCTGTACTAGCCTCCTTACGGATTTCCCGACTTTCATCGGAATAGAACGCTAACATGTCAAACCCTGGTGAGGTTTTTCGCTTCGTCTCGAATTAAACCACACGCTCCACCGGTTGTGCGCCTCCCCGTCAATTCCTTTGAGTTTTAGCCTTGCGGCCGTACTCCCCAGGCGGTCTGCTTAACGGGTTACCTTGCGACCCCCCCGATTAATCGAGGAGATCTAGCAGACATCGTTTACGGCTAGGACTACAAAGGTCTCTAATCTTTTTCGCTACCCTAGCTGTCGTGCCTCAGCGTCAGAGAATGTTCAGGTGCTTGCCTTCGCCTTCGGTGTTCTTCGCGATATCAACGCATTTCACTGCTACACCGCGAGTTCCAGCACCCCCACCAAACCTCAATTCCGACAGTATCGCACCCCTTCCTAAGGTTGAGCCTTAGTATTTGAAATGCGACTCGTCGGAACGCCTACGCACACTTTACGCCCAATAATTCCGGATAACGCTTGCACCCCACGTATTACCGCGGCTGCTGGCACGTGGTTAGCAGGTGCTTATTCTTCCCGCATTATGCGGGACAAAAGGAGTTTACGATCCTAAGACCGTCATCCTCCACGCGGCGTCGCTCGATCAGGCTTTCGCCCATTGTCGAATATTCCCGGTTGCTGCCACCCGTAGGTGTATGGCCCGTATCTAAGTGCCATTGTGGCTGACCGACCTCTCAGTCCAGCTACCCGTCATCGCCTTGGTAGGCCATTACCCCACCAACTAGCTGATAGGACGCAGGTTCCTCCCTCAACGCACAGTTACGTGCTATACACAAAGCTCCACTCTGACAAAAAATCTTAATTTCTAATCAGGGTGGAACCTTGAGACCACGGGGTATTACCTAACCTTTCGGCTAGCTATTCCCCATTGAGGGGTAGATTCCTACGCGTTACTCACCCGTCCGCCGGTTGCACTTCGGTCTTGCGACTTCAGTACCCCCTTGACTTGCATGCCTAAGGCACGCCGCCAGCGTTCATCCTGAGCCAGGATCAAACTCTCAAAAATACATTCGACTTCGCTCAGTATTTTGTACTGAGTTAACCGAATGTACAAAAAATTGACTTCCTACCACTTTCTGAATGTCGAGCTTAGCTCGACTTTTATCCTTTATTTGGATGCGCTTGAAAAATTATTTGGTTGTCAAAGAGCAATTTCAAATGAGTATGAAAAACCCCGCCGAAGCGGGGCCAAAAGCCACAAATATCTTCGGCAAAGTCTCACATACCAACCGTAATTATACTTGAATACTTTCTTTTGTCAAGGGCTATTTGCAGAAATTGCAGAAATTGACAGATCAGAATCGGTTCGTTAAACTATTAATTAATGTACATCGATAAAACTTTAGCAAGACTTCTCTCAGATTTTTTCTTAGATATCGCAAAGGCATTCTTTATCGCCACTTTTATCACTACTTCGTTTAGCAACATCTCTTCTTTTTCCGAGATTTTACTTGTATTGACAAGGGGAATAGCGAATGTTATATTATCATTGTTGCTTGCTTGGAAGTTAGCAAAATTTAAGGAGAAATAATGAGCGGTCGTGAGATTTTAGATGCATTCAATTCTGCAACCACGTTTTTTGTTTTAATTGCGCTTATCGTAAGCGTGTGGATTCTTATTGCTAAAAAAGAGAAGAGTATCCGTTCAAAACCATCTAAACGCTAGTTCGCTTCATCACCTCAAACAAAACTATTCCTAAACTTACCATGACGTTAAGACTCTTATTCACTCCCCACATGGGGATCTCCACGATTTGGTCAGCCATTTTTAACACTTCTTTAGAAACGCCTGTTGTTTCGTTACCAACAACTAAAGCAAGAGGAAATTGATAATCTGCCTTATCATACGGAATACTCTTCTTATTTTGCTCAATCGCAATAACTTTTAACTTTTCACTTTTAACTTTTAACTTGGCAATCGCTTCTTTGGCAGAAGAGGCGTACTCCCACGCAACCCATTCAGTAGTGTTAATCGATGCCTTCTTAATCCTCGAATTTGGCGGGATTTCCGTTTCCCCGCACAGAATTACTTTTTCCGCCGCCACCGCATCGGCCAACCGGAAAATGGCCCCCACATTATAAGTATCCAGCACATTATCCAAAATAATATAAATGGGGTTCTTTTTAATTTTGGCAATTTCACCAGGAGCTGGCTTTGTGGTTCTTAATTCCTTAGCCCTTAGCTTTATCATAGGTTTTCGCTGGAGAAACATTGCCGGGCTGCCTATTGGGGGTAGATAAAGTAAAAAATCTCATGGTCCAAAGGGGTCTGGTAACCTCCGAAAAAGGAATAAGTCCGGGCGCTTTTGGATTTTCAACTATAATTGCTATATGACTACCGTCTGGAAAACTTGCTGGACCTTTACTATCATAACCTCGAATTATAACCCTATCTCTACCAAACGGCTCCATATGAATGGGAATTAGATTCTGCCGGCGATTATCTTCAGGCAATGTTGCTCTAGCACCAGGCCCCCCAAGTGTTTCTGGACCGCCTCTCACTGCATAAGCTGATATTTTTTGGTCTCCGATCAATAAACCGCGTTCGTCAAATACTTCGTTATTAAAATCAAGAACGATAGCTACATCCCCATTCTCGAAAATAGGTAGCATTTCTTCTTCAAGCCGAACCAAACGAGCCCTTCTATATTCAGGACTAGTAGAAGATGGATTTCTAATAAAGCCTGTTTTAATTCCTTGCTCTAAATCGTCTTTAATAGCCAATGTAAATCTATTCCTCTCTGACGGCGCATATCCATTTTTATCCACAACCAAAAAATAATCACCCTTATCGAAAATGCTTGTTTCTATTCGGGTATCCATGTTGGGGGCAACTATATTACCCCGTGCGTCGTATAAATCTGTTTTAATATAGCTTGGTTCATCGTTTTCTTCAGCCAAAATTTCTACCCTTTGGCCATTTTCTGCATGGAACCAATAGCCTTTTCGTCCGTTTGCCAAAGTACCTGCTAACGGCTCACCGCCAATTTTCACAGGATTAAAATCAAGTCCTGGAAATTGTTCTAGATGTTTAATTGGATCAGGAGAAATCGATGGTGCTCCTTCACTACTTGCGGTAACCCTCCCAACCACTCCACCTACTATAGCACCGCCAACAACTGCAGCCCCTCCTTTTATAAAATCTCTTCTTCCTATTCCTACTCGATCTTCAGGCATATTAGAATTTTATTATAGCTTAAGCTATCTATGCTTGTCAACAATTTTGAGAATAGGGTTCTTTTTTATTTTCCCGACCACTGCTGCGGCCGGCTTGATCGTCCGCAATTCTTTCGCCCCTAGCTTAATCATTCCCCTATCTTACTAAAATACTTTCTATTTTTCCAGTTTATCATCTCTTTTAAAATACTGCGGGAATATCCAAGACAGTGTTTTTGGATGAATAATGCCAATTCCTTTGAATGTTTTTAGTTTTATTAAATCTTGATCCGAGCTAACAATCAAATCCGCCCAGCCGGAAACTGCACATTCTAATATTTTATTATCTTCAGGATCACGGGTAACAATGATTACTTTTTCAGAAACTTTAACTATTTCAGCAATTTGACAAAGCTCCTGCACAAAAAAATCAATTCTTTCTTTACTCCAGTTAAATTTGTTCAACAGTTTTTCTCGAAGCTCTTCAAGGATATCTTCCGAAGTAATAAACGCAACAAGAGAAGTTGTAGCAGCCATATCGAGAATATCTTCTGCCAGTCCGCTTTTTAATGCAGCTGCGATTAAAATATTTGTATCTAAAACTATCCTCATCCGGCAATTCTCTCGATATCGTCGTAAGTTTCTATTCCCATCCTGCGAGCAGTTTCTTCACCCCAGGCTCTAATTTTCGCCCAATTTTTTCGCCATTTGTAAACTCTAAAAGCTTCTCTTAGAAGCTCACTTTTTGTTCTATTTTCTTCCTTAGCCATCAAATTAATCTGTTTTTCTAAATTTCTAGGCACAGAGATATTAATGATACTTCTTTGTGTTTGCATATGTAATAAATTGTATTACAGAATAAATATTTTGTCAAGTGGCGTAATTTTAATCTTTCCCGCTCTTGCCGCTGCCGGAAGAACCGGAGCCAGAGGAACCAAAAGAATCTGAAGAGCCGCTGTTGCTATCATTATTGTCTGATCCACTGGTGCTATCATCCTTCCCCCTTCTTTTAAGTTCCTTCTCAAGTTCATCTACTTTCACCGCGGAACTGCTTGCTTCTTTTCGCTCGTCTTCAATCTGTTCTTCAAGTTCATCTTCAACCTCACGGTCAAGCTCATCTTCCGACAACTCATCCTCAATTTCTATCTCATCAGTGTCAATTGCCTTCTGTACCGCTTTTATCTTAAGCCTCACCTCGTCACCATGGGCCTTGGCAATAACCCGAAGCGATATTTGCTGTGCGTCAATTATGTTATTTAACTCCCCTGCCAGTTTTTCCACATTTTTGCCTTTATTTTTCTGCGCTTTAAGCGATGACGCCGCCCCATTGATATTTTCGGTAATGCTGGATAAAGCAATATCCAAACCTCTGGCGTTTACTTCTTTTCCCTCCAGCGTCATTTTAACCTCGCTTATTCGCTCACCGGCAATTTTAAGATGAAGTTTTGCCTGTGCTTCTTTATCAAAGCTGGAAAGAAAAAGCGTAAAATTATCACGCCAAAGATCAATAAAGTAAAGGGGGCTTGAAGGCATAAGAAGGCCTGGGCCTTGTGTTGTTGCCAAATCAACTTGTAAATTATCTGCCTCTGTTCCCAGCACCCGGCCGTGCCGCGCCTGCGCCTGTATCGGAACTATAAGAAGTATTGTTAAAACAAATCCGGAAATTAACAGCAATCGGCTCATTACTTTCATTATGAAACGCTTTTCCCTCTCTTGTCAAGTCCCGAAAAATCGCGTATTATAAAAGATGTGCCGCACAAATCAATTAACGCAATCGCCGTACTGCAGGATACACTTGAGCTTTTTAAAAAATATTTCAAGGAAATTCTTGTCGTTACTGTTTTTAATTTCGCTGTTTCACAATTTCGTTCCAGCTCTTTAAACACCTATTACGTCTTCTTCTATGGAGTTCTAAATATTATTATTTCAGCCATTATCATGGTAGTCATCCTGTGGTTTATTGATCAAAGAGAAAAGGGCAAAGCCATAAATCTTATTTCCGCGATAAAACAATCATTACCCCACTTCTTTCCGGTCGTTATCACTTTTGCTACTCAATCCGTCATTGTATTAATCGGCTCCGTAATGTTTATTATTCCGGGCGTAATCGCTATAATTGTATTTAGCCAGGCGACTCTTCTGACCCTTTTTGACAGCAAAAATGTCAAACAGGCTTTACTGGGAAGCTGGGAGCTTACCAGCGGCAGCCGCATTGTCATTTCTTTACTCTTTCTTTCCTACTTTGCATTAACAGGTCTTGTTTTTTTTATACAAAGCAGGGTCGGTTTAAGTTCCTCTTCGCAAATTTCCCAACTTTTCCCCACCGTTTTTTACTATCCTCTCACCTTTGCCATCTGGCGCGCTCTCAAAAAATCCTCGCCTAATTAATTTTCTTAATATCTTCCAGTTTCACTTATTTGACTTTTTTATGGAAAGTTAATATACTGACCTCATTATGAAAAGACAAAATGAAAAAATTCTGACAAATCTTCTTTCCGGAAAAACTGCTAAAAAATATGAAGGCAAACAAGTGGTAATTTGCGGGGGTCAAGTTTTTGTTTTCCCTAAAGACGATAATAAGTCTAAGGAAATGTTAGATAAACTCATCACTAAATATCCTAACTCTACTCCCACTATAGCTTTTGTTCCAAAACATGGCACTTATATATTAAACCTTCAAAAGTGAAATTAGCCTTTCCATTCCAATACGTCACTACAAACAGATTTGGCAAAGTTTTTAGACCCTATGCAAAAATTCAGGTTTTTAAAAAAGACCTAGGTGTTTTTGTTGAGCGAGTTCTGATAGTCGATACTGGAGCTGATTTCACTATTTTCCCCCGTAAAGATGCCTTTTTGTTCGGCATTGATCTTGATAAAGAGACAATAAAAGAAGAAACATTTGGAGTTGGAGGGAGGGAAAAAATATTTTTGTACAAAAATCTTAAAATTAAACTTGGAGCAGTTGAACTGTCTATACCGGCTGGTTTTCTTAATAGAAACGACATTCCGGCCTTACTTGGACGCCAGCAATTCTTAGAACTATTCAAAGTTTCACTGGTAAATTATAAAACAACGTTTGAAAAATGAATGTATTGGCTATTAAGCCTTTTTGATGTCTTCCAGCTCCCGCCCGCCAGCGAGTTCGCCCCGCCTGCCAAGACTGGCACTGTCGGGCAAGGTCGCAGGCGAAGTCGGGCGGGTCCACGCGGCGAATTTGCAGGCGGGGTAATTTTAGGCTGCTACCGGTTCCTCAATAGTTTGTGGAGACTGGGGCGTCTCGACGGCGGCGGGATATCTCCATGTGCGCCAAGGGCCATCTTTTTCCACACGCACTTTTGCCTTAATACTATTATTAGTAAAAAAAACTCCTTTAGTCCAATTGTCAATTTCTGCCACAGGCTGGCTTAGACCGCAGCCATCGGGAGTGATAAAAAATAGATATTTCTGGCCTGTTTTTTCATCCCAAAGTATAACAACACCCATTGTTAATGAAGAATTCAGTTTCACTGGCCACCAACTATTAAGTTTTAATGTGCTATCATGAATCAGTTGTCCACCAAGGTATATTTGAGTAGCTGCTCCGTTTTTACCGATCAACAACACTCTGTCCCATTGACTATCTACACGGTATTCTAAAAGTTTGTCAAAAGCGGCTACCTGCTCGCCATTTTTATAAACCTTTACCCCTCCTTCTGGTTTTTCAACTCTCCATAATACCTGTGAAAAATCACCATTAGATGAAAGTATAGAAATTTGTTTATGATCAATTGTTTCGGGTACAGCAAATTGTAATTCTGTCTGGTGCTCTCCTGGTGAATGACAATTCAAAGCCACGAAACGGGTTTGATTGTCATCGGAAACTGCCAGCAAAACGCGGTCTGGTTTATCACTTTTTATATCTGCTGAATGGGTTTGCATAATTGAGATTTGTTGGGCATCAGCCAGATACTCCTGTATAGGTTGGCTGCTTCCGTCAGGAAGAATAAAATGCATTGAAGGATGACTATCGGCATCTTCAACCTTATACAAAAAACCTGTCTTTGTAGACGATTTCCACTCAATACTTTTGCTTCCTGCAAAATGCGTTCTTACCTCCCCCTGTCTGTTAATGTGATGTAAGGCTAATCCTTGAGAATTGCGAGTTTTGACTACAAGATGATCTAAATTGTCATTATCATTTTTGTAAACTGACGTTTCCATTTGTTGATAGGGGCCGGAAAGTACTACTTGATCATTTATCATTAAAAATAAATGGTCTTCTATTTTACCTCTGGCAACTACCCAGGGTTCAACGACCCTATCTTCGGTTTTGGACAGAGGACGACAACCGCGTGAATCAATAATTTTAACCTCTTCAAAATGGTAAGAAGGCGTGGGAGGGAAGTTATCGGGAAAAGGAACTGATTTTCTCCAAGGACCAAGACCTTTTGTTCTGGGAAGTCCTAGATGATCTCTTAGGGCATCGGCAACGGTAGGACCTTCATTAAGAGTTTCGGCAATAAGAATATTTCCTTCTGGGCCGACACGGCGTTCAATAGTCATGAGGCAGATTATAGCAAGGTTTTAATTTTTGTCAAGTTTTAGTTGATGCAATCAAACGTTCGTTACTTTTATATCCTCTTTCTTCCATGCGGCGAATTTGCAGGCGGGCCGCCCTATTGAGGGCGAGCCTCGCCTGTTTCCTTGGGATTTCTCCAACTAGCATATTTGCAGGCGGGATAATTTGAACAGCCGTAGAATTTGCGGCCGCGACGGGTTTTTTTGAGAATAACCCGACCTTTATCAAGCGGGCAAGCAATACCGGTATCTTCCTCAAAACTTTTGGTAAATTTACACTTGGGAAAGGTGGAGCAGGACAAAAACTTGCCAAAGCGGCCAATTCTGACAACCAAGGCCGAGCCGCACTGCGGACAATTCTCGTCTGTTTTTTCCACCGCAATCTTCACCCGATCCGCGTTTTTGACATCTTCCAGTTTTTTGGCAAAAGGCACATAAAATTCTTTTATCATTGGCCTCCAATCTCTTTTCCCATGAGCAATTTCATCCAAACTATCTTCCATTTGTACGGTAAAAGGAATATCGTCTATGTCGGCAAAATTTTTCACCAAAAAATCATTAACAGCAATACCCACAGATGTTGGAGCAAACCGCCCTGAGCCTGTCGAAGGGTCTTTTTCAACATACTGACGTTCTTCAATGGTAGAAATAATGGGGGCGTAGGTGGAGGGCCGGCCGATGCCTTTTTCTTCCAAAGTGGCGATAAGAGATGCTTCATTGTAGCGGGGCGGCGGGGCCGTTTCATGCTCAACTCCCTCAATTTTTTCAGATTTTAAGGCCTCTCCTTGGGAATATGTTGGCAGTTTTTGCTCCGTTAACGCTTGCGGATAGAGTTTCAGGAATCCGTCAAAAACCACCACGGATCCTGTGGCTTTGAAACGATACTGTTGTGCGTCTGCAACAACCGTCGTTGCCTCAAGCACCGCATCTGCCATCTGACTTGCCACCGCCCTCCTCCAAATCACCTCATAAAGTCTTCCTGCGTCGTTTCCGATTTGAGATTTGATGCTTCGACTTTGCTCAGCATCACCTCTTCGAGCCTGAGCCTCAGAGCCGAAGGCCTGAGCTTGTCGAAGGGTGAGATTTGAGATTTGAGATTGCAATTCGCCGACATTTGTTGGTCGAATTGCTTCGTGCGCTTCCTGCGCCAATTTTTGCTTGGTCTTAAACATTCTTGGACTGGCATTGACATATTTTTTACCATATTCTTTTTCAATAAAACTTCGTATAGCAAAAACGGCCGTTTTTGCCATAGTCACCGAATCGGTTCGGTGATAGGTAATAAACCCCTCTTCGTACAACTTTTGGGCAGTCTGCATGGTTTTTTTTGAGGAAAATCCTAAGCGTCGGCTGGCCTCTTGCTGAAGAGTGGAGGTGGTAAACGGCGCGTAGGGAGAGCGGCGCATTTCTTTTTGCAAAATATCCGCCACCGTAAACGATTGACCGCTCAACGAAGTAACAATACTGTCTGCTTTTTGCTGGCTGTCAATGGTGGTTTTGCTAAAAGTATAGTCGCCGTCATAAAGAGCTAATGTTTCTTTCTCCTCAATTTTAACTCCGTTAATTTCAATTAGCTCGAAACTAACTCCGTTAGAAGTTAAAAGAGCAATTATTGTAAAGTATTTTTTCTTTTCAAACTTCTCAATTTCCCTTTCTCTCTCCACAATTAGTCTCACCGCTACCGACTGCACCCGTCCGGCGGAGAGCCCCCGGCGAACTTTCATCCAAAGAAGGGGCGACAATTTATAACCAACCAGTCTGTCCAGCACCCGCCGCGCCGTCTGCGCGTCAACCAAATGCTCATCAATGTCGCGGGGATTTTTAATAGCTTCTTCAATCGCCTCCTTCGTAATTTCATGAAAAACAATCCGTTTAAGAGATGAGCCAGAGGAGACAGAAGAGCCAGAGGTCCCAGAGGCATTTGTCTCCTTTGGCCCTTTTGTCTCCTTTTTCCCCTTTAGCATTTCTGCCACGTGCGAGGCGATGGCTTCTCCTTCTCGATCCGGGTCTGTGGCTAATATAATAGTATCGGCTTTTTTGGCCGCCGACTTAAGCAAGGTAATAATTTTCTCTTTGCCTTTAACCGTTACAAATTCCGGCTCAAAATCATGCTCAACATCAACTCCCAATGTGCTTTTGGGCAAATCCATCACATGCCCCATCGACGCCTCAATTTGATACCCGTCTCCAAGAAATTTTGACAATGTTCTTGCTTTCGTTGGTGATTCGACGATAATTAAATTCATCTTTTCTTTTTATTGTATTCTAAAGTATACTCGAGCTGTCAAGCCCCAGAACCAGAGCGGAGCTCGGTTCGGGGCGAAGATCCCGTATACGCGCCCTTCCGATGCGAGGACGTAGACCCTCGGGAGCAAGTAAGCGTTGTACGGGGTCAAGTGCGAAGTTATAAATATGGTTCTAACTCTTCAAGTATATCTGGTTCTCTCATCTTTTCCATTGCTCTTTTACGAGCGCTATCAGCTCCTTGTCCTGTTATTCCTAGTAACTCCCCTGTTTTTCTATAAGATAACGGCTTCTTAAGACCCACGCCATATTCTGCAAAAAGCGCCGCTCGTTCCACAGGTGTCAAACAATCCGCCATTTTCTCCAGTCTTTCCCGAAGAATATCATTATCTAATCGCCGCTCTGCTTCACCCGTACCATTTGAAGAATTTGGGTCGTGAACAAATTCCCAAAGTTCAGTATCGCCGTCTCCAACTGTTCCGTTTAACGAAATATTAGGTTGAGCAGCTCTCATAACATCAGCCAACACATCTTCTTTCAATTCTGAATCTTCTGCAAATTCCGCCGTAGTTGGCATTCTACCAAGCTCTTGAGTCAATCTATCATATCTCCTAAGTAAACCGGGTATTAATGCAGCCACATTATCTGCTGTTTCTAAAGGCTGATTACCAGTAATCGCCCTTCTAATTGCTTGATGAATCCACTTAGTAGCAGAAGTAGAAAACCTTAGTCCCAATCTATAATCGTATTGTCTGACTGCTGTGAGAAGTCCTGCATTTCCTTCCTGGATATTGTCCATAAACCCTATCACAGAGTTTTGAGGGTATTTTCCTGCAATATTCCCCCCCAGACCTAAATTTCCTTTTACAAACCTGTCCTCTGCCTCTTTAGCTTTTGTTGTTATTTCTTCTGCATATTGTTCCCAAGAAGAAGCATCTGGTTTACCCTCTTTGATATGCTGTGCTACTGAAATTTTTTGTAATTTTTTTCTTGCTGCTCTTTTATCAAGCCCGCATCTTGTTGAAACATCAGCAACTATTTCTCCATATCGACCAGCCTCTATAGCTTGGTCAAATGAATCAAAATTGAAAGTTCCCAAAGACGTCTGTAAAGCTTCGTAACATGGCCCGCTAAAACAAGCGTCTATCTCTGTCTCCAGCTGACTTGGTGGGATACTGCCAACAAATACACTCTGCTCAACTCGGAAAGCAAGCATTCTTTCCTCCGCTGGGGCAAGTCGCTCTTCTCTTTTAGCTCTCATGTATAAGTTTGCTGGATCTAAGCTTTCAAATCGCTCAACTTCCCTCAATGCCATAAGGTGTTATTTTAGCAGAATTTGACAATCAATAGCAACTTTACGCGCGGTGTCAAGCCCTAAAGGTTTTAGATAATTTTGTAAACATTATTTCCCGTATTTTTTACCATCCCCTTTATCTCCATGATTGATAAAATACTGCCGACTTCGCTCGCTGGCCAGGAAATTATGCGAACAATTTCATCAAATTCTATGGGCTCATTTTCCAATATTTGAATAATTTTATTCTCTTCTTCCGTCGCTCCATCCAAATTTCTACCTGTACTACTTGTTCTACTTGTACTACTTTTAATCTTTAATTCTTCCAAAATATCTTCAACGGTACTAACCAGCTTAGCTCCTTTTTTAATCAATTCTGTTGGTCCCGCAGAAAGCGATGAGGTAATTGGTCCGGGCACTGCAAACACTTCCCGACCTTGAGCGGCGGCGTCTGAAGCGGTAATAAGTGCTCCGCTGTCTTTTGCTCCTTCGGTCACCAAAACCCCCAACGACAAGCCGCTAATAATTCTATTGCGAGCAGGAAAAAGACCTTTGAGGGCAAAGTGGCCAAGCGGCATTTCGGAAACGACCACGCCATTACCATCAATTATTTTGTCGTATAACCGCTGATTGGTTCTGGGATTACAGCAATCAACTCCGCATCCCAATACGGCAATGGTTTTGCCCCCCGCCTCAATGGCCGCCTCATGAGCGGCCGCATCAACCCCAAAAGCCAGTCCGGAAACTATGGTTAGTCCCGCCGAAACCAGTTGTTTTGTTAGAAGCTGCGTCACTTCCCTGCCATAATTGGTAATTTTGCGGGTACCCACTACGGCAATGGACTTATTAATATCCCAACCTTCTACTTTTTTTCCCTTTACATAAAGTACAAACGGCGGGTCGGAAATTTGTTTAAGAAGTTTGGGATATTTCTCATCAGTCAAAATTAAAAAACTAACTTCCTTGTCCTTAAGCTTTCCGGCATAACCGGCAACATCAAACTCTCGCCGAAACTCATCAAACTTGGCCGTTAACTTTTCTCCAAAATTAATCTTTAATAAATCTTTGCTTGATGCTTCCCACGCCGCGCGCGCACTGCCAAAATGTGATAATAATAAGGCAAATCGCACCGGTCCCACTCCGGGAAAAGCCGAAAACGCCAGCCAAAAAATCCTCTCATCCATAAAATAACTACTTACTACTAACTGCTAACTAATGACTAAATCGTTAGTTGTTAGAAGTTAGATGTTAACTGTTAGATGTTCTAAGTCGTTTCGAGAATCCGCCTAATTGTTTCTCTATAATTTCACACTTTGCTTCGATACTTTTAAACCGAATAACAGTTATTAAGTCAAGTTCTAACGCGATTTCTAAACTAGCTACTGTCTCGTTTACTGATCCTAGTGCAATAGCAATAAATCGATTGAAATCTTTATCTGACTGTTTAGAAGAACCTTCTGCTATGTTTAAAACCACCGAAAGCGAGCTTCTTTTTATCTGATCCGCCAAATAAAAAGACGTTCTCGGAAATCCATTGACCAAAAAGACAATTTCCTTATGGAGAACCTTTGCATCCTGATAAACTTGAAAACGTCTAAACCGAAAGGCCATAATGCTATTAGCATAGCATAACTAAGAACTACTAACTAATAACAAATAACTACTTACAAATTTTTAGTTATTAGTTAGAGGTCAGCAGTTATAAGTTATAAGTTAGATGTTAGAAGTTATCTGTTAGAAGTTAGAAAGTTGTCACTTTGGCACTGTTGCGGAGTTCTTCAAATTTTTCGGCGAAGATTTTTTGCAGGTTTTGCTGTTTGAGCGCTCCTTCCGCCTCTTTGGTTTGTCCGGCCGAATCGGTGGCAGTCAGTTGAGATTTATTCTTTTCAATATATTCACTTATTTCCTCTGCCGATACGGTGGCTTCTTTCTCATACATTTTTTCCAAAGACAGTTGCAGTTTTAATTGCTCGCGAAGATCAGCTCTACTCTGCCCCTGCTGGGAAAGCAAACCATCAAGTGCCGCCGCTCCGCCCACGTTTAATTCAATTTGAGATATGCTTTTGTCAATCTCGCTTTGTGAAACCGAAACGCCGCTTTTTTGTATTGCGGACTTGATAATTTTTTCGTTAATAAGCTGGGTAAGTACCGGTTCCCGATATTGCTTATTAATTCTACTTAACAGCTCAAAATTGGTAATAGGCAAGCCATTAACAGTGGCGGCAATAAACCAGCTGGTTTTGAGAAAAAGAAGGACGGCCAGAACTACGATAATTAAAAGCCCCACCGTCAGCTTTTTACTCACTCTAAAATTGGTCAACTTTGCGAGAATGCCCTGACCAGAGGCCGCAGAAAAACTGGGCCTGACTGCGAGGGAAGTTTCAATTAATTTTTCCCTTCGCGGCGAAATTTTTTTACTTTGAACTTTAAACTTTGCCTGCCCTGAGCTTGTCGAATGGGAACTTTTAACTTTCTTTGGCATTTTCAGATAATATCAGAAAACTTTTCCTTTGGCAAGAGGGGAATTTAACACCCTTACTCCTTAGCAATAAAATCTTCCAACTTTTGGCGGGCTTGCACCCTTACTCCCACCCCCGAGGTAGGATATACGAGACAGGAGTTGATTTTTATATTGTCAAATCAAGACGAAAGAAGTTTTGTACCAGACTCATTATGTCGGTATGTTTGACTTATAGTCTGTTTTATGTTAAACTTTCCCGGTAAATGAAAGGTTTCATCGCCCTGCCAATTATTATCGTCATCATCATCCTCTTCACTGGATCGACCGCGGGGACATATGTCGTGCTAAAAAACAATTCTTCTAATAAAACTTCTCCATCATCATCATCAACAACAACAACATCAGAGTCTTCTTCTTCCGCCAACGTCAATCCGTCTCCCACACCCTCACCTACCCCATCTCCTAGTACAAACAAAGCAAATTATCAAACAACCACTCCTTCCAGTAATCCTACTCCAAACACCCAAATCTCTCCCAAACCGCCAGTCGACTTAAATGAAAATTCACCTATAAGGCTAGAATCAGTCAGCCCGAGCTCTGGAATTCAAAATCAGGCTATCACCCTGCGCGGTAAAAACTTTGGACCCTCAACTGGAAAAGTCTTATTCTACAACTCTAACGGTACCTCCATGGGCGGTCCCAGTATCGATAACTGGACAGAAACAGAAATCCGCACCACCGCCGGCTTTATGTTAAAAGGACCAAGAACATTTTATCTGGAGATAGAAACAAGTGCCGGCGCCAAAAGCAATAAAATTCCGTTTTATCTTTCCGCCGGCCAACCGTATGTAGACTACATGTCACCGGTAACTTTGACTCGCGGCACGCAACATACATTTACCGGCTCGGAATTTGGCGCATCACCCGGCAGTATCAGATTTTTTAACGAAGGCGGCTATCCCAACCCTACCGCTACCGCCCAAATTCATTCCTGGTCCGACACCAACATCGCCTTCACTGTCCCAACCTCTCTTGATACCAAAGATTACAGCATAGATGTCCTTGCCTCCGACGGCCGCACCAGCTCCGTCCACTATTACACCATTAAATAATTAGCTTCCGACGCCAAAGATTGAATAGCTTCCAACCTTAAGCAGTTTCCGCAATCACCGGGGCAACTTGAGGTTCATGGGGACGACGTTTCTATTACTCCCACCCCCGAGGTAGGATTTAGATAGGATTTATTCTTTAGCAATAAAATCTTCCAACTTTTGGCGGGCCTCGGTGTCGGTGAATTGAACAGGCGGGGATTTCATAAAATAACTGGAGGGTTCAATCAGAGGGCCGCCGATACCCCGATCAAGAGCCAACTTGGCGCAGCGAATGGCGTCAATCACAATTCCGGCCGAGTTGGGCGAGTCCTCCACCGACAGCCGCACCTCAACATTCATCGGTACATCGCCAAAATGCCTGCTCTCAACGCGGATAAAGGCCACTTTATTATCGCGCATCCAAGGCACAAAATCCGATGGCCCGATGTGAACATCGTCTGATGCAATATCCAGATTGCGTAATTTTAACTGCGAGGTAACGGAGCGGGTTTTGGAAAGTTTTTTAGAGGTAAGGCGGGTCCGCTCCAGCATATTTAAAAAGTCTGTATTGCCGCCCACATTAAGCTGATAGGTTCTGTCAATAGGCATACCCCGATCTAAAAATAGATTAACCAGCGTACGATGAAGAATGGTGGCTCCCACCTGTGATTTAATATCATCGCCGATTATCGGAAGATTCTTTTCCGTAAAACGCTTCTGCCAATAGGGCTCGCTGGCAATAAAAACCGGAATGCAGTTGATAAATGCGCAGCCGGCTTCAAGGATTTGCTCAACATACCACTTGGTAGCTTCCTCGCTGCCTACCGGCAGGTATGAAATAACAACATCAGTCTTGGTATCTTTAAGAATCTTCACGATGTCTGCAGTTTCACCAGGCGCCTTGATAACGACATTTTTGAGGTATTCCCCAATGCCATCGTGAGTCATACCGCGGCTGACTTTAACACCTGTTTTTGGCACTTTGGCAAAAACCACCGTATTGTTTGGTTCTGCATAAATAGCCTCACTTACGTCTTTGCCCACTTTGGTTTTGTTAACGTCAAAAGCCGCCACTACTTCGATATCGGAAATTTTATATCCCCCCAAAACTGTGTGCATCAGCCCGACAATTTTTTGGTTGCCATTAGCGTTTTTATAATAGGTTAATCCTTGAACTAGCGATGAGGCGCAATTACCCAAGCCCACAATGGCGATTTTGATCTTGCCTTTTGTCATATATTTGATACAATATCAAAGAAAACTATAGAAGTCAAACCACCAACTTTCCTTCCGCCGCAAAATCGGAGTATGGATAAATAAGGAAGGCTCCTTAACTTCAGAGCATCCGCTGGTAAAGGAAATCCTCTCTCATCTTGCCTAACATAAGTGGCGTGAGGGACGGTCCCCAAAATCCGTACATTTCCAAACCTTGCAAAAAATTTAATTTTTTGATATACTTTTGAAGTATGGCAATAGACTGGACAAGGATTTATAAAAAGTACAAAGGTCTTTGGGTAGCTCTAAAAAGCGACGAAAAGACTGTTGTAGCAAGTGGTAAAACTGCAAAAGAAGCTTGGAATATTGCTCAAAAGAAAGGATTTTCAAAACCAATTCTAACACGCATGCCTTCAAGGATAATTTCTTATGTTGGTTACGGCAGCCGATGAAATTTAAGTACAAAAAGTATTCTTCAGGAGTTTTGCGGCCAATAATTCCCATAGAGATTCTATATAAAGATATCGCTGTTCCATATGAAGTTTTGGTGGATTCTGGTGCAGATGTTTGTATATTTGACGCCCAGATTGCCGATATTTTGGGGGTTAATCTTGCCGATGGACAGAAACAAAACATTGCCGGCCTTACCGGAATTGCAGAACCCTATTATATTCACCCTGTTACTATTGTTGTTGGGGGCTGGAAATATAAAATTGACGTTGGGTTTTTAGAAAATATGGGCGATTTTGGATATGGGGTGGTTGGCCAAAAAGGATTTTTTGATATTTTTGTGGTCAAGTTTGATTTAGTTAAAGAGGAGATAGAGTTAAAGCAGAGATAACAAAAATTCCCTTTTTCCTTCTGCCGCAAAATCGGGGTATGGGTGAGCAAAGAAGGAGCACTAACTTCCGATCATCCGCTGGTGAAAAAAATCATCTCCGAGCTTTCCTAATTCACCTCTCCGTAAAATACGCATGTTTGTATTAACCTCGTGTAAAATGATAAAATCATAATATGAGTGAATTTAATCCAGGAGAACAACCTCGAGGGTATAGAGAGAGAGGGAAAACGAGGGGTGATAGACGCAGGGAACTTAGAGGCGGTGGAAAACCAGATGACCCATCTAGAAGAAAATTTTTAAAATTAGCCTTGGGGACAGCGGCAGCGGTTGGGTTAGGAGTGGTTGCACCATCTCTATTCAAGGAGCCGGAAACGAAAACTTTCAAAGAAAAGGTTTCAACTTTTAACTTGGATATGGCAGAGGATCCGGAAAAGTTGCGTGCTTTTACAGAAGTTTTAGCCGATGTATATCTTGAGTTAACTCCATCAACCAGAATAACTAAGGCAGATCTAGTTGGTCCCGACAAAACCAATTTCTACAAAGCAAGAAAAGATTTTGTGCAAGCTGTTAAAAACGTGTCACCAAAAAGAGATACTCAAGAGGAACACTGGGGATATGCCCATTATCCAACTAAACAGGTATTTATAGATTTATCTTATATCAGAAGGAATTTGCGGATTGACCCTTCTTTAAAAAATAGGACAGGGTTACTTTTGGCAAACACTCTTTTTCATGAATGGGGACATTTAGATCTTGAAGAAAGAACCGAGGTAGGGTTTATTAACAATCCAAGAATGTCTATTGAACTAAGCGATGGTCAGATAATAGAATTTAAAAGATATCACGGTGGATCTGTGGTACAAGACGGAACAGATGTTAACCCGTTATTCTGGAGATTTGATGAAGTTTGGAATGAAACACTTGCAGTTAGAAGGGTATACGAAGCTGTAGGAAGAGATAATACGGTGGACTTAGAATATGCTCCCATTTATTACCCAAACGGACTTGATGTCTTTTTCCCCTTTACATTTGACATTCCTCTCAGAACTCTTTACGAAATGCATGCTACCTCTGATTTTGAAGGTTTTGCCGAATTAATTGGCAGAAAACTACCCAGAGATCAAACAGAGCTCATGAGGGGTATGAATCTTATTTTAGCCATAGACAGTGCTGATTCGGCAATCATCCAGGAAACCGGTATTCTCTCCGTTATCCCACCACAAAAGTGAAAATTCTCACTTGGGGATTACTTAATTAAGCACTGGTCAACTTTTGCAGTGCTCGGATAAAATCTATACCTCTTATATCTCTCTCAAATTCTCTAATCTTGTCTTCCGTATCAAGTCTAGGAGCCAAATAATTATAGACTCCTTGAGTAATTGTTCCTACTGTCATTTGGTGCCCTCTTTTTGCTTTATGAGTTATTGCTACAGAAAAAATTGCGGCCATCACAAGCGCTCTTAGCCACTCAAATTCTGATAGTTGCTTATTGGGGAAGAATCTGAGACGACGTACCATGATTGAACTGGGATCAAATAAGTAATATTTGCCTTGCTTTTCAGGAAATGAACGACTGATTTCTGCTCCTCGTCTTTTTAATTCATGAAAAACTCCTGTATGATTGTCTCCTAAATAAGATATTATCAGTACGTCATCATTACTAGTCTCCCTATTACGCTCCCATTCAAGATCACCAAATAAGATAAACGCGCCAAATAAGTCCACTAGTCTATTATCTCTTCTTGCCAATGCTAAATCTGCAGTTTGCCGAATAGATTCCTTATACAAAGGCAGAGCTTCATCAAACCGTCCTACTATCGCTAAATCTATGCTTTGATCTTCAAGCTCCTCTGCTTTGTCTAGTTCATCAATTTCATTCAAGGGATTCTCTCCTTCGCAAACAACTATTATTCTACCTGGAAATCTTTCTTGTAATGCATCAATTTTTTGTAATTCTTGTCTGAAGAAAAGGTCTTCGGCATTAACATCATTAAGATAATCCTGTTTCCAGAAGGCAAGTGTTTCACCCGATGGGATGTTTGAGGTATCATTAGCTACTAAATAATCAATAAGAGCATAAGCATTTGAAACCAACATTCCCTCTCTTGTCCATCTTAATATGGCCGCAGAATCTATATTAATGGCATCGCTATTTTCGAGCACGATGATAACTCTTGTATTTGGAGATGATTCTAAATGGGCGTTAATTAGATCAGCCATTGGATCAAGAAGATGCCCGGATAATTCTCCATGGTCTCCGAATTCTATATGAGTATGAACATTAGCTTTTCTCTCGTGCATATAATAATGAATTATACTATAAGCTGTTACCTTCTGTCAAAACAATTGGGGATTGAGGATTGAGGAACATTCCTAAGATAGACCGTTAACAAACTCCAGACAACACATAGTTTTATTAACTACTTACTTTCTTTGTATGTTCTTTTAACCATCGCCCTATTTGCTCAATATCCAGATGTTTATTTTTCACCCTAAGAGGAAAATCTATTAGCTCTTGCTGATCGGCTATTAATTCATATCTGTTAAGGTATAAAAACCTGGCGGTTGAAACAAGCGATGTTCTTTTATTGCCATCTGTAAATGCATGGTTAAAAATAAGGGAATGGAACAAAGCTGCTGCTTTAGCAATTATAGTAGGATATAAATCTTCTCCTCCAAAAGTGGATTGCGGTCTGGCAATAGCTGATTGAATTAACCCTAAATCTCTAATTCCAAAACTGCCTCCATACCGCTCAATTATGTCGTCGTGGATTGCTAGAACTTCATCTAGACTAATATAAATGATCATTTTTTGGCAAGCTCTTCAAGAACTGTTTTATATTTGGCATTAAATTTACCCAGCCAGCGGTAAAATTCAGGAGTAACACCACTTTTTAGAACAGATTTCTGTTGCTGAATTTTTAAGGTTTCTGATTCAACATCAGGGGTCACCATAACCTTTTCTCCTGCTTTCCAACCTACTTCTTCTGCAAAAGAACTGGGAATTGTGACGGCATAGGAATTTCCTACCTGAATAATTTTTTGCAACATATTTTCACCTCCTTTGGTTATAATCGCTTGCGATTACATCGTAACGCTTCTTGTAACGCGTTGCGTTATAACAATATTATAACATAATCTCCTACCTGTCAAGGTCGAAAACTTGCGTGCGTAATGGAGAATTAGGCAAGTTGCGCTCGGTGCTGAAGAATATTTGCCCACGTAAGCGCCCTCTCTGCCCACCAATCTTTATTTTTATTGCTAACTTTCTCTTGCTTTAGTTTTTGGAATTCTATTATAAAATGGCTAAAAACAGGCTTCACATCCGATGATAATTGCGCCTGTTTAACCTCATTAATATAAACTCCTGTTTGATCAAGAAAATACTTTATCAGCTTCTCTTTTTGCTGATAAGAATCGGCGCTCCAATTTCCAATTCTCGCCAGATTAACTGATATGTCCAATATCCTGTCCCTAACTGATACTTTTTTCATAGAAGAAGTTCTTTAACTATTTTATCAAAACTTTTACGAATCTCTGCGGAAAGTATATCACGGCTATGATTATCTTGTCTTGGTCGCAAATTAATCATTGAGTTATAATCAATCTCGCCGGTTTTAACATCAATTCCCCCGCCCCACAAATTTTCCTGTTTTGATCCGTCCTGCAGCAATGTTTGTTCTCCATCAAAATGCCGCTCGCCTCCCCCAGTCAAGATTTCTCTCTCGATATCAACCACCAACTTTATATAATATCCGCCAATATCTTCCGCCATCTTTTGGATCTCATTTTCACTGGCTTTTTCCCGAATAATCAAAATCATATGATGATTGTATCATGGTTTTTAGCGGGTAAACCACTCTTCTAAACTTTAGCCTCGCAAGTCTTCGACCCTGAGGCTCAGACCCGAAGGGGTCTCACCTTGCGTGCGTAATTGGGACACACCTTGACTCTTGGAATTACTCTATCAAATGCTGAAATTCTGCAGGGATTGGACTACCACCGGTATCAAAATAATTTGTTTTTATATATTCATCAGACAACAGTTGTCTTAATTTACTTTTTAATCTAGCTTTTAATTCTTCATTTGCTTCAGCTGGATTATTAAGAAAAGCAATTGCATCAGTATGAAATTCTTTTCTCCATTTTGAATGGTACACCTCTTCTATTTTTTCATAATGTTGTGGGATATGTCTGAAATCAGCAAAATCACTGGTAAATCTAATAAAATCTATAAAGGGCTGCTGTTCTTCGGCATAGGAATCGGCCAGTATTTCCGGGATGCGAGTTCCATCCTCACTACGCCCCTCTGCCATTCCCGTTAGTAGATTATTAATTTCTTTTATAACAAGCGGTTTATTTTCTAAAACTTGCCTCCATCTATTCTTTGCTTCAAGCTGTTTATCTATAGGCATTGCAGTTTCTATTTGCGCATCGCTGACTTGTTCTTGATTGATTAATTCAAGAACTTTTCTTGGTTCTACTATAGAATAAGGAGCAGCAGCTCTTTTTTCTATTTTATCTAGCTTTTGACGAATCCCCTCTGGCAAATATTTTCCCATGTTTCCCCTAAGATTAGCTATAAGTGTTGTTATTGCACCTTTAGGAGTCAGACTTTTGTTATTTGTATTCCAATCTAAAACAACCAGTCTATCGCTCTGCGGGAGATAAAAGTAGTCACCTGACTTGCGGTCGCTTGTAATTAGACCAGCTGCGTCTTCAATAACAATAGTTTCAAAACTTTGTCTTACAATACTTTGGGCTCCGTTTGCTATATCTTCATCAAATATTCCTTGACCATTATAACTAATAAAAGTACGAGTACTTATACGTGCACGTTCAGGTATAAGCTCCATAACAAGAGAGGGTTTCCCATTTACTTGCATCACCTTTCCATACACAAAGTGGGAAGGAGAGTCTGGAAATAATTCTTGCTGTTTTGCACGAAGTCTATCTAATATATCTGCCTCACCTACCACAGCTTCCCTATACTCACGACGGTCTCTCGGAATTTTTACAGCGACTTCATTATGTTCTCCCTCAAGGCTTAAAATCTCCCCTTTATACACTACAGCAGTCGCACCACGTGTGCTTAGTTCTTCTTTCAAACGAATTTCTGGTGGTTTTTCCGCCGTCATCCAGAAAGGAATTTCGCCAGCGGGATGTCTTTCACCTATATCTCTAGAAATTGGTTGTGGATCGCCCATATTTATCTTAATAATAACATAAATATACAACAGTTAACATCTAGCTACTAACAACTGATAGTTTATTAATCAGAAATTAGTAGCCGCTTACCGACTAAATCATTCCTCTAAAATTTTTTTGGCGATTAGCCTCGCAAGGTGAGACCTTGCGTGTGTAGATTATAAACTTTCGCGGGCTAAAAGCCCGCGGTTTTCTCCGTCAAGTTTAATGAGTCCGCTGAAAACCTGAAGTATTTTTATTTGTATAGATAGACTCGCGTTTTAATCGTAGCTTTCATCCTCGGGCTTACGCCCGAGGTTTTCAGCTGGACGATTATAACAAATTACCTCCCAAACCACTCCTCCAAAATTTTTTTGGCGATGGGGGCGGCTACATTTGAGCCTTCTCCTCCACCTTCAACAAGGACTGTTACTGCAATTTGCGGGTCGGCAATTGGGGCAAAAACAATAAACCAGGCATGGGTTCTATTTTTTGGATCTCCAAACTCGGCAGTTCCCGTCTTACAAGCAACGGGAATTTGTACAAAATCATTAGCCACTCCCGATATTGTAGCCTCATCGGGAGTAAAAAAATTTCTCTCGTCAATTTTTAACTCTTGCCCTGAGCGACTTGTCCTGAGCGTAGTCGAAGGAAGTCGAAGGGTTGAATTCTCGCCCTGAGCGAAGCCGAAGGGTTGAACTTTGAACTTAAACAACGGCCACCCCGTCCCCCCCGTATCACAAGCCTCCTTCATCCCCTCTCTAATAAGATCAACTGTTTCTTTTTTTAAAAAATTGGTATTTATTGGTTTATTGGTAGTATTGGTAGTATTCTTTACCAGCCTTGGCTGGTAAAGCGTCCCTCCGTTGGCAATAACCGAGGTCCAGGCATTGACTTGTAATGGAGTTGTTAATAAATATCCCTGTCCAATACCTAAATGATAAGTGTCACCAATGTACCACTGCTCCCCCACCGTTTCCCTTTTCCAACTATCTGACGGAAAAAGACCCGAAGCCTCATTAGGTAAATCTATACCCAGTTGGTTTGATAATCCAAACTTAAGCCCCATGGAATGCAAATCTTCAAGACCCGTTGCTTCTGCCGCTTTGTAAAAAAAAATGTCGTTGGAGCGCTTAAGACCTTTGACTACATCAACTGACCCCTCTGTTTTTCCATATTGAATAAAATACCAGTTGGGAAAAGTAAAAACTCCAATTCGCAAAACGCCCACATCTTCAAAAGTAGTTTTCTCATCAATAGCCCCCTTTTCCAGGGCCGCGGCGGCGGTTATAATCTTAAAGGTAGAACCGGGCGGATAAGTGCCGGAAATTGCTCTATTGAAAAGCGGCCGGTTTTTTTCATCGTTCAAAAGCGGCTGAACATCTCCTCCCATGGTAAAAAGATTTGAATCAAAGCTTGGGGCGGAAAAAAGCGTCAGAATTTCGCCTGTTTGAGGGTCGGAAACAATCACCGCTCCCGTTTTATCTTTCATTTCCCTCTCTACTATCTCTGAAAGTTTACTATCAAGCGTGGTAGTGATATCACTGCCCGCTTGCGCCTCAACTTTTCCCAACACCCGCAGTTCGTTGCCAAGAGCATCGGTTTCAATTAACTCTTTGCCAGCTTTACCTCGCAATATTTCTTCATACTGTTGCTCAATGCCGCCTCTGCCAATTCTGTCTCCGGGCACATATCCGCGGCTGGACAGCTTTTGCTGATCTAATTCTTCCCGGCTTACCTCTGAAATAAAACCAAGCGCATGAGCCAGACTTTTTGCATACGGATATTGTCTAAGACTGTCTATTTCCAAATTTTCAATTGTTGCGCCAGCGGCTTTTTTAGCCAAAACTTCTTCCCTTGATATAACTTGAATACAGGAAGATTTATTGCTGTCGCAGTCGGGCAGGTTTTTACGAAATCCGGCAATGTTGTGAACCAGTGCCACCCCGTTTCTATCGTAAATAGTACCTCTGGGAGCATGGATTATTTTGGTTTTGATGCGATTTTGCTCTGCCAGCACCCGATAGTAGGGACCGGAGATTAGCTGAACTCGAATAATTTGAAAAAGTAAAACGAGAAACAAAATAAAAAGTAAAAGGTAGAACCAGCGAAGCGATACAAATGAGCTTCGCAGTCTAACTGTTTTATTAGCATTTTCAGGAAAGCCGATACCAAGATTCATATTGAACTTCTTCCTTAAAAAGCAGCCGTACCAAAAACAGTATTATAATAGTACCCAATATTGGCGGGGCAAACGAAACTCCCCCCCGCCAGATATATTCGACAGTAAAAAGGCTCGCAAAACTGCCAAAAGTTAAAAACACAATATTATTCATCCTCACTTTTCGCTTGTATAGAATAAGAATAAAAAGAATAAGCAAAAAAGAAATTGACGTTGTGCCAAAGGCTTTGAGAAAAAAAAGATCAAACAAAAAGCCGGCAGTAAAAGCAAATATCAGTCCTTCGTACTCACTGATAAACGACACCCACAAAAAAAGAGCCATAAAAACAAACGGCAGGGGTACTAAGAAAATTTCGGCAACCGCTAAAGCTACCAGCAAAATAAAATTTCGCAAAACATTCATAGAGCCACAAAAACTTCTTCCAGTTTTTGGTAATCAATAACCGGCTTAAGAGTGGCTTCCCAAAAAAGCTGATTACTGCTTTTCCGTACATTTTCAATAGTACCAATCGTAAGGCTCGGCAAAATTCCGATACCTTTTTCATCAACATTGCCAACAGTCTCTACGTTATCGCCAGCTTTTATGTTTTCCGAAAGAATGACATCAGAAAAAACCATACTGTCTCCCTGTCCACGAGCTAAACCCAAGGCGCCTGTTTCTTTTGTTTTGGCAGTAGTATTACTATCAAATTCTTTAGGTAGCAAAACCCGGCTGGCTTTTTGGCTGGCGGTAGTAATTTTACCAATAAAAACATTTTTAAAGAAAACCGTTTGACCGGCCACCACTCCATCATCAACACCCTTGTCTATAACAAAGAAACGCGAAGTAGAAAGGACATGGGCAAGTAGAAGTTTTTTTGTGGAAATGTTGGACTCCCGGACCACGCCAAGTTGAATTCGCAGTGCCTCGTTTTCTTTTTGCAGTTCTTCCAGATGAGCAAGTTTTTCATCAATTGTTAACTTTTGCTCATCAAGTTTATCTTTGACTAGTTTTTGCGCCGTCCGCTCTACCGGTGAAATAATTCCTTCCAAACTGGCTCGCAAACCGAGTAAAATTCCTGTTCGATCAAGCAGAAAAATAGCTACCGCAATGCTTATTAAAATAACAAAAAGCGACATTGTCCGTCGTTGCTCCATCTATTTGAGTCCTCCTCGTACCCTTACCTGCTCCAAAAGCCGACTATCCTCCAAAACCCGGGCGGCGCCGCGAACCACGGTGGTTAACGGATCATCGGCAATAACCACCGGCATTTTGGTGTGTTCAACTATTAACCTGTCCAGTCCGGAAAGAAGCGCTCCTCCGCCGGTTAAAATAATCCCTTTTTCCAAAATATCTCCCATCAGTTCCGGCGGAGTTTCCTCCAGCGTATCTACCACCGCATCAATAATTTGAGTAACAATCGGAGCCAGCGCTTCCCGTATTTCATTTTCCGTAAGTCTTAATGAGCGGGGAAGCCCGCTTTCCAAATCCCGTCCCCGTACCACCATCACACGATCGGATTTTTGACTGCTAACTGAGGCCGATCCTATCTGCATTTTTATCTCCTCTGCTGTTTTTTCACCTAGGAGCAGTCCGTGACGAAGGCGAATATAATTGATAATCGCCTCATCCAGCTCATCTCCGGCAATTCGCAAACTGCGGCTAACTACAATACCTCCCAGAGAAATAACGGCAATTTCTGAAGTTCCTCCTCCAATATCCACAATCATAGCTCCAATAGGCTGTGTAATATCTATGCCTGTGCCAATGGCCGCGGCCATCGGTTCTTCAATCAGAAAAGCCTCCCTCGACCCTGCCCGAAGCGCCGCCTCCCATACAGCTCTTCTTTCTACCTCGGTAACGCCGCTTGGTATACCAATCACCGTTCGGGGACGGGCCATTTTGGGAAACAGTCCCGGCGTCTCGTGAATTTTTTGAATATAGTAGGAAAGCATGGCTTCCGTAACATCTAAATCGGAAATCACACCGTCCCGCAGGGGCCGCACCACCGCCAAATTTATTGGCGTTTTGCCGATCATTTTTTTGGCTTCACTACCCATGGCCAGAATTTTTTTGGTAGTTTTGTGCCGCACCACCACCGATGGCTCCCTAATAACAATCCCTTTACCTTTAACATAGACTAAGGTATTGGCCGTACCAAGGTCTATCCCTAAATCATGAGAAAAAAGGCTAAACAGCTTATTAAACATAGGTGAATAATACTACAAATACTACCAATACATACCAATACTACCAATAAAACAATAAAGTTTCATTATGAATTTTTTTTGTAATTGCGAGTCTTATTGATAATACTACTAACAACAGCAACTATTTCTTGTCCTTCACTTAGTATTTCTAACGCTTTTTCTCTTATCAAAGGCAAATTCGTGTCAGAAATTAATAATAACCAGAAGTTAGTCTCTTTACTTTCTTTTCGAACAATTGTGAAGCAATGCAAAAAATCTTTTTTAGTTAATGTCCCGTCTGCCTCCTGATCGTTTGCCCCCATTGATGTAGCCGAACGAAGAATTTGGCCGATAATAACAAGATTGGATGCAGTTTTTGGTAAAGAATTTACTAAATTTATTACCAAGACAATAAAGTTATAAATACGCCTATGAATATCATAATTCTTTTTTGGGACGATTGAAATATTTGTAGTATTTGACATTTGTAGTATTGGTAGTATTACCGTCGCATTCTATCATTTTGTCTTCTCTTTGCCAATATGGTAAAGTAAAGTTATGGATGAAACATTAAATATTACCCCACAGCCCCAAGTTCCTGTTAATCCAGTTCCTACCGTACAATTCACTCCTCCCAAAAGTTTTCCCCTAAAATGGCTTCTAATAATAGTTCTTATCGCAAGTATTTTATTTGCCCCCATCCCCTATTATGTAAGCGGTGATAAAGTAGTCTGTTTGGGAATAGGTATCTGCCCTAAGTATGGATGGAACCTCGGGCCGTCGCTTTGGCAGAGAATATCCGGCGGCTTTCTATCCCGCCAGTCCGTCGAACAACCATCAATTCCCCAACCATCTTCTTCGCCAACGCCTGTTGATCAAACTGCTAACTGGAAAACATATATAAATCAAAAATATGGATTTGATTTCAAATATCCCGATGTATTTGTTCAGGATACAGTAAATACTCCAAAAAGTGACGTAATTCCTTTAACAACAGCTAGTTTCCATAATCAGGAGGCAAATGTGTTAACAGTTAATGTTTATCAATTAAATAAATATAAACTGATAGATAATTCAGGAGGGTTTGTATTTGTTTATGATTCTACTGGTAAAAAATGGATACATGATAAAACAAAAGAAGCCAGCCAATTCGTTCCACAAAGGTTAGAAGCTACTTTAGAAGCATATTTGTATAAAAGTGGAGACGTTAAATGTTCCAGTGAATCATTATTAATACCAAATACTGATTCAAATTATTTAATAGAAGTTATTAATGCAAAGTGCATGGATGATAATGGTAATCCACTAGCTGGCTATTATAACTTAACAACTAACCAAATCCTCTCCACTTTTAAATTTATTGATGATGAGGAGGAATTTTCCAATAAATTTAAGGAAAATAGAGCAAGCGCCAGAGATATAGAGAGAAAAGCCGACCTTAGTATGCTTCTCAATACAATATATCAATATTCCCAAGATAATCAGGGAACTATTCCATCCAAAATTTCCGGGAAGGTTCAATTTATCAGGACAGACGAGGCTAATATTTGCAGTGATTTAATACCAAAATACTTTGCGGCAATGCCCCAAGACCCGTCTTTAGGCAGCGATTCTGATAAAAGATTCAAAAACTGTAGCGAAAATTATGATACTGGCTATACCATAGTTAAAGATCAGTTTACTGGCAAAATTACTCTAAAAGCTCCTTTTGCCGAACAAGGTGTAATCAGCGTAACTAAATAGATATGGTAAAGTGGAATTATTATGAGGCTTAAATTGACAATACACAAGACAATTTGTGCGGCAACCTGAAAGGTTGAGCCGTAAAGTTATAGTAAAATAGAAATATGTTGCTTACAATTACTTGGATACTTTCTTTAATAACTTCTTGGTTATTTCCGGTAAGTATTTTTGCCGTAATAGCAGGTATTATAGCTGATTTACTTAAAAAGAGGTTCTATTGGTCGAAATTTGCTCTGATATTTTTTGTTATTACCATAATTTTATTAGTTATCCAAATAAAACTAATTTACAGAATAACTGGAGACACATTGAACAATTCCTCAAATGAAACTGCTTCCACTGAAGCAACCCAAACTGCCAACTGGAAAACATATATAAATACTAAATATACCTTCCAATACCCTTCAGATTGGATTGTTACAGAGGGAGATGCAAAAACCGCTGATCATTCTAAAAATACTACTCAAATTCTTAATAAATCCGGTTCTGTTAAAATTAACATATCTGATGAACAGCCTATATATGGTTTTTCATGTTGTCTCGAAAGTGAATATTTATCAGTTAATATAAATGGCCAAAATTATCAAGTTAAAGAAACTACTTTTGGCAACCACGCAGTATTTGTAGATTTTCAAATCGGAAAGTCAAAGTACCATGTTTTGTTTGGTACAGGGTATCCTGCGGGCGATAATAGATTAGCTTCAATTTCTGATTATAATTTAGCGAAAGAAACTATTCTAAAAATCCTTTCTACCTTCAAACTCACCGATCAAACCTCCAATTGGAAAACATATATAGATTCCAATTTTGGATATTCTTTTAAATATCCTGCCGATTATAAACCTTATTTCAAAAATGGTAATGTATTTTATAGTTCAGATGCTAAGTTTGATAAAATTACTACTGCTAAAACAAGCGGAATAGACATAGGAAGTACGGTTTATGGTCCCGGAGAAGATACTCAAGAATACATCGGGCCAAATACTAAAATGGATTCTATACTTAGTTCAAAATTGGTTTTACCTTCAGAATATAGCGCAAAAGCTTATGTGAATCTGGAAGATATTACAGTAACTATTGATTATAAAAAGAGCAATAAAAATATGAGATTAATATTATGGTGTGGGGGAGAAAAAGGAAACAGCAGTGGATGCGAAAACGTATTAACGCCACTCCTTTCTACTTTTAAATTTTTAGATCAAAATACTGAAGGGCAGTTTTGCGGGGGGATTGCAGGAAAAATTTGTCCAGAAGGTTACAAATGCCAATTGGATGGTTCTTACCCCGACGCCGGGGGGAAGTGTGTTAAAGAGTAGTAATCTTAATGCGACTTGACAAATTTAATGTAATATGTTACATTTAATGTATGACTTACACAGTTTCTATTACTTCTCAAGGGCAAATAAGCATTCCTTCAAAGCTTCGCCGTGAACTTGGTTTGGAAAAAATCGGCAAAGCTCAAGTTTTTAAGGAAGGCAATAGGATTGTCATTGAGCCGATAAAAGATTTTCTGCAGTTTGGGGGTACTCTAAAAACAAAAATTAAAGCTTCTCCTAAACAAATCCGCAGGGCTTTTGAGGGATATTTAGCAAAAGAAGCCGTTACAGGTGCAAAAGCATGATAGATTTGGTAGTTGATGCCAATATTTTTTTGCGTTTTCTTCTAAAAGATATTCCCAAACAATATTTGGAGGCTGAAAAATTGTTCCGCCGCGCTAAAGCAGGAGAAATCACCTTAATTGTGCCGCAAATTGTGGTTTTTGAAATAGCCTTTGCGCTGGATAAATTTTATGGTTTTCCTAAAAAAGAAGTCATTGATAAATTAAAGAGTTTGGTTGATATGGAGTATTTTTTAATTCAGGATAAGCAGGTTTTTCAGGGAGCGCTTAAAATTTTTGCCGTAAATAATATCTCATTGGTGGATTGTTTTTTGATTTATTTTACCGATTCAAAACAAGCTAAACTTATGACTTTTGATAAAAAATTAAACAAAATTTAGAAATTAGTAATTAGATATTAGAAATTTATGGCGAGAGTCATTACCATTTGCAATAAAGCGATCGAGTATCTCTTCTACGCCTTGTTTTTCTTCGTCCCTCTGACCTTTTTGCCGGTAACTTCGGAACTTTTTGAGTTTAACAAAATGATTTTGACCTACGCCTTAACTGTTTTAATCGGCACCTTTTGGGCGATAAAAATGGTTGCAAGCGGACAGTTTCGCGTTCAACGAACACCACTTGATATTCCCATCCTGCTTTTTCTGGCCTCGCAAGTGATATCAACGATTTTGTCAATTGACGTCCATACCTCCATTTGGGGCTACTATTCAAGGAGTAACGGCGGCTTACTTTCCATCATCTCCTACATTTTCCTCTATTATGCTTTGGCGAGTAATTTCACCGCACCAATGATCAAGCGTCTGCTCTTGATAAGTTTAATCAGCGGAGCGGTGGTAGCATTTTATGGCGTTTTGGAGCATTTTGGCATAGATAAAGATAAATGGGTGCAGGATGTGCAAAATCGGGTCTTCTCCACTTTGGGCCAACCCAACTGGCTGGCAGCATACCTCTCGATACTTATACCAATATCTATAGCCTTCAGCGTTCAAAATTCAAAATTCAAAATTTTTAACTTTAAACTACAACTTTTAACTTTTAACTTTGCACTTTTAACTATTTTATTTTACCTAACCCTTCTCTATACCAAATCCCGCTCCGGGTTTGTTGGTTTATGGGTAGGACTTATATTTTTCTTGGGCTATTTATGGCTTACTAAGAATAAACAATTCTTAAATCTTAAATCATACATCATAATTCTTCTCTTGTTTGGTAGTATTACGTTCATTGTCGGTTCTCCCTTTGAGCAACTTCGACCCTTCACTCTTGACAGCATTCGCTCCCGCCTTGAGCAACAATCAACAATCAACGATCAACAATCAACAAAACCGCAGGGTACAGTCCTGGAAACCGGCGGCACAGAGTCGGGAGAAATTCGCAAAATTGTCTGGCAGGGAGCAATTGATATTGCCCGCCACTATCCCCTTTTTGGTTCGGGGGTAGAAACTTTTGCCTATAGCTATTATCAATACCGACCTGTTGCGCATAATTTAACCAGCGAGTGGGATTTTCTTTACAACAAAGCCCATAATGAATATCTAAATTATGCAGCGACAACGGGGATATTTGGGTTGGGGTCATATTTTATAATGATTATAACTTTTATAATTTTTATACTAAAAAAGCGGGGGGCTAACAGTTTGCTAGTTACCGGTTTGCTCGCCTCCTATCTCTCCATCTTAGTCAGCAACTTCTTCGGCTTCTCGGTGGTAGTCACTAATCTTTTCTTCTTCCTCATTCCGGCTTTTGTGTTTGTTTTAAATGGATCGCTTAATCCAGAAAAAGAATCAGAAATTAGGAATAACGAATCATGGCTTCGCTGGATTGGTATCCTGGCTATACTTGTTACTTGCTACCTGTTGCTTGCTACTTTATTCCGTATCTGGTCTGCCGATACCGACTACGCGCTGGGGAAACAATACAATAGAGCCGGCGAATATGAACAGGCTTATGACTATCTTATCAATGCCCGCCAAAGGCGCCCAGACGAGCCTCTTTTTGCCGATGAACTGGCTGTTAATAATACAGCTCTTGCCTTAACCAAACTTGAACAAAATCAAAGCACAGCCGCCGCTAACTTTGCCGCTGAAGCAGTACAACAAAGCTCATATACTATTAAAACCAGTCCCAACAATCCGACTTTTTGGCGCAGCCGAATTCGCGTTTTTACCGCTCTTTCGCAAATGGATGAAAAATACTACGCAGGCGCGCTCGATGCGGCCCAAAAATCTATAGAGCTTTCCCCCACTGATCCGGAAATCTTATATAATTATGCCTTGATACTTGCTCAAACAGGCAAGGTGGACGAGGCAATTTTACAGCTGAAAAAGGCCCAGAATCTCAAAACCGACTACCGCGAGCCGGTTTACGCGCTGGGTATTTTATATCACGAACTTGGCGGAGATTACTTAAATTTGGCAATTTCACAAATGGAAAAGCTGGTTAAAATAGCCTCCACCGACTCCCAAGCCCAAGAAAAACTTATTGACTGGAGAGGATATTGAGGATAAAATAAAAAAAGATTATGAGTAAATGGCAAAAAATAACTTTACTGGCTCTACGACTGGCTCTAGGATGGATATTTTTATATGCCGGCGTGACCAAAATTTTAAATCCCGACTGGAGCGCTGCCGGCTACTTGAAAGGCTCTCAAACATTGCCTTTTCTCTATGACTGGTTTGCCAATCCCCAAAATATCGGTTGGGTCAATTTGTTAAATGAGTGGGGCCAAACGCTGGTAGGATTATCTCTCGTCTTGGGGGTTTTTATCAGACCGGCGGCAGTAGGTGGAATACTTTTGATGATTTTATATTACCTCCCCATTCTGCATTTTCCTTACGCGGGGAAAGGAACGACTTCTTTTTTGGTTGACCAGCATGTGATTTTTATTCTGGTTTTTATATTGCTAATTATTTTTGACGCTGAAAAATACTGGGGCCTAAAATCCGTGGTCAAAAAATACCTCCCCGACCGCTGGAAGATTTAGGGGATACAGTTTTTATCACCAATTTCAAGGGTTATCTCTACTGTTCCAAAACGTTGAATCCTAACTTTATCAGTTGTTAAAGACCCTTCGCCTAGCGGGTACTCTTCTCTAGATTCTAAAAACCTACTTAGCTCCTCTTCTATTTCAAGAGCTAATTCTTCAGGGGTCATCTCGTTTACGATGTTTCGCCATTTTTCTGTTGCTTTCGCTACAACAACCACTCTCTTTCCTTCATTAGGCCTTCCATTAGGCCTCAAAATTTCCTGACGGTCTGTCACAACCCTGCGTCTACCAAGACCATCAAGTTCTAAGTGTGCTAAGTACTTCTCTGGGAATAGAAAAGGGAGGAAATTGGCCGGCCTAACATCCTCGCTAACTAAACAGCCCGAATCGAATCTTTCTATCCTTACTGTTGGCTCACTTTCACAGCCAAACGCCACTATGCCAAGTATCGCCGCCGCCGCCAGCTTCGCTCCCAGAAATCTTCTTGCCCCTTCACTTTGTCTTCCTGTATCACGCTCTCTCAACATATTGCGTAATTAAAACATAAATAAAGCTTTTTGTCAAATTCTATAGGATATTATTACGGTACGAGGTGCGATTTTCGGCGGCCACGGGAAATAGTAGAAAATAGTGGTATATTCGTTTTACTCATTATCACTTCGTGATATAATTCACTCATGCAGATTGTGAAAGTTCCTAATTCTGTTTTAACTACTCCGGCCAAGCCTGTAGATAAAGCTGATAAGAAAACTGTGGAGTTTATTGAAGAGGCCAAGCAGGTGCTTCTCGCAACCGTAAACCCCAAAGGCGTAGGACTGGCCGCACCGCAGGTGGGACGGGAAATACGTATTTTTCTCACCAAACCTACCGAAAAAGGCGCGATTTCTGTTTTTATCAATCCGCAAATTGTCTGGCAGTCGGAGGAAAAAACCATTGGGGTACCCGAAAGAGATAAAAAGTTTGAGGGCTGCCTGTCTATCCCCAACGTCTGGGGCATGGTGCATCGAGCCAAAAAGATCAAGGTGAAATACCAATCCTTCGACTCCGCTCAGGACAAGCTACTAACTAAAACCCGCACCTTCTCGGGTTTTCTGGCTACCATTATTCAACACGAAACAGACCATATTAACGGAATCCTGTTTACTCAACGGGTTTTGGAGCAAAAAGAAAAGCTGTACAAAATTAAAGGCAAAGATGAAAAAGGCGAGGATGTGTTTGAAGAAATGACCCTTTAGGGTCATCCTGAGCGAACGAAGCGAGTCGAAGGATCTAATATGAAAGTAGTTTTTCTTGGTACTCCAAGTTTTGTTCAGCCAATCAAGGATGAGCTGGCAAAGCATTTTACACTGGTTAACTCTTTAGATGAGGCTGACTTGGGGGTGGTGGCGGCTTATGGCAGGATTTTGACAAAACAAGAACTTAATGCCCCAAAATTTGGCTGTATAAATGTCCACCCGTCTCTTTTACCAAAATATAGAGGCTCTTCACCCATTCAGCAAGCCATACTAAACGAAGATAAAGTTTCCGGCATAACTATTATAAAAATGGATGAGGAAGTAGATCATGGGCCAATAATTTATCAAGAAAGTTTAGAACTTTCTAGCGATGATAATTTTGATATCTTAAGTAAAAAAATGTTTTTTCGATCTGCTGAAATTTTACCTAAAATTATTGAGGATTTTACTGCTGATAAAATTATTGCAAAACCTCAAGATCACTCAAAGGCAACCTATTGCGACAAATTAACCCGCGAAAGCGGGTTTTTCGATATTAATCCGCCAGCTGGCGGACCTCCGTCCCCCGGCCAGCTTGACCGGATGATTAGAGCTTACTTTCCTTGGCCGGGAGTCTGGACCACAATAATGATAAATGATAAAGGATTAAGGATAAAGTTTTTGCCTGCCTCGCCGGCAGGCGGGCCGGAGAAAAAACTTCAGGTGGAGGGCGGGAAGCCGATGAGTGTGAAAGATTTCTTAAACGGCTACCCTCAAATGAAAGAAGCCATAGAAAAGTTAGGCGTTAGTAGTTAAAGGTTAGTAGTTGAAACTTGCGGGGCGTGGATTTTGTCCGCCATCTGACGGATTGTTTCTTTTTGCAACAGCACCTTCATTTCTTCTTTGGCTCTGCGTAAACAGCTTGTACAAAGTTTAACCTTTTTCCGGGAACTAATCATCGTTTTTTGCATATGAAAGACGTGCAAGTTTGGCTTCCAAATCTTGCGGGTCCGCCTTTTACTATGCGACACGTTATGACCATACTGAATTCCTTTTCCGCAATTATTACAACGCATTCCTGACATAATTTTCCTTCTTCAAACATCTACCTTCAAAAAACTATCTTCTATCTTCAACCCTCTATCGTCAGTCGTAGCAATATGATATCATAGAAATTACCTAGAAACAAGGTGCGTATGGAACTTTTAATTGGGCTGATAATCCTAATATATTCCGCCGTTCTTCATGAGGTGGCTCATGGATTTGTGGCCGAGCGGCTGGGCGATCCCACAGCCAGACTCATGGGACGGCTCACTCTTAATCCCCGTCCCCATATTGATCCGATGATGAGCATTGCTCTTCCTCTTATCCTGCTTTTATCCGGCTCGCCCATTATTTTCGGGGCGGCCAAGCCGGTACCCGTTGACCCCTTTAATCTCAAAGAAGGACGCAAAGATATGGCCCTGGTTTCTCTGGCCGGCCCTCTAACTAATCTTCTTTTGGCTATTGCCGCGGCCATTATTTTTAAGATTCTTGATTTTGTCCCTATTGTTTTTCCCTCGTTTATCGGCCTTTTTCTTTTTTTGACGGTAAAATACAATTTACTTTTGGCTGTTTTTAATCTAATTCCCATTCCGCCCCTTGACGGCTCTAAAGTATTTTCTATGATTTTGCCCGACCGCGAAGCGGCAACCTATCTTTCGCTTGGTTCAATGGGCATGTTTATTATTTTCTTTCTTCTTTTTTTTCCCATCGGGCCGTTTGATCTAGGAACAACGGTTTTCCATCTTATACAACTGGGCCTTGTAGCTTTAGGTTTTTGAGTGCTGGGGCCAGGATTTGCACCTGGGAAGCCGTAAGGCATCTGATTTACAGTCAGATCGGTTTGTCTACTTCCGTACCCCAGCTTAATATTTACCTTGAGCCTTCCGGCAGAATCGAACTGCCGTCATATGTTTACAAAACATACGCTCTGCCATTGAGCTAGGAAGGCACAAGCCTTGTGGAGCCGGGAGCGGGAATCGAACCCGCGGCCTAGTTCTTACCAAGAACTCGCTCTACCACTGAGCCATCCCGGCACCACATAGATTGTACAAAATTTAGCAGTAGATTTCAAGGAAGGGTTGTGATAAAATTAGTAAGTTCTATGGCAAAAAAAGGTGAACATCGACTTTTACTGGGCATGGTTTGCACTGTTTGCAAAAGCCAAAACTACATTACCAGCAGAAATAAGCTCAATACCCCTGAAAAACTGGTGTTGAAAAAGTATTGCAAAAATTGCCGCAAACGCCAATCGCACAAAGAAACCACAAAGCTGGACTAATCCATCATATTACACTATTCCCACCCTTACCACCGGCGAAAAGTTGCAAACTGAAGTATTTTGGGTATAATTAAAGTGTACTTTTGAGTTTTAATTTAGGGATGTGGTGAAATGGTATCACAGCAGTCTCCAAAACTGCTTTTCCAGGTTCGAATCCTGGCATCCCTGCCAATAATCAGCTCGCGTTTATTCGTAAACAGGTGTAAATAAAATATCATCAGAGCAAGCCTTCTACATGAAGGGAGGAATTGAAAAGGTTAAGTAGGATTTTCTTCAGATAAAGCAGGTTTTTCTCTTAAGCGATCTTCGATTTTTTTGAGCATTTGAGATGCTCCCGCACGATAATCCCGACTTAACCCTTCTTCTTTTAACTTTTCAGTTAACACCCTCCAGGTGTAAGGGTACACTGCTGAAAGGGATTTCCCAAAGTTTGTGCGGCAACCTTAAAGGTTGTAGCGTAAAAGTAAATACTCTCAAGTAAAAGAAGATCCGGATTTTGGTATACGACTGCCACAAAAAAAACAATAGCAGGGTGAAACTGCACAAGAAGTCAATTTATCCAACAACCTTCTTAATTTTTCTGCCAGGGCAGTTTGGCGTTGGGATTGCTCCAAAAACTAGCCAAATAGGCCGCCATCACAAAACCACCAACCAGGTAAAACAGAAGATTTGTATCGACCAATCCTGCATCCCAAGGCAATGCTAATCCGCCTTGACCGCTGGCTACTCCCAAAAGGAAAAGGGCAAAAAATATGTTGATAAAAGACCAAACGACATTAAGAACCGGCGAGGAAACTCTCTTAAATGGCGTCATGTGGCTTTGCCCGGTAATGCCTTTAACCATATGCGGTATGGCATTAAAACCAAACGCACCGGCCAAAAAGTACCAAAGTAGTTCCAAAATAATTCACCCCCTTTAGAAACTCTTCATGAGCTTCGCGAATTTGAGCAGAGGCAGACCTCGACTCTACTTTAATAGTGACCCTATACAACAGGTTTGTCAATACCCTGCAGTTTTGCCGCCTTTGGCGAGCCTCGCCTCTGGCGGGACTTTTGAGTTCTCGCCCTGAGCGAAGCCGAAGGGTTAGCTTTTTACTTTGTCAATGAGTACGTTCCTACCGCCAGTGCCGCGGCCAAAAGCGCTCCCCCAATTACATCGCTTATCCAATGCTCTCCAAGATAAACGCGGGAAACGGCCATAGCAATATCAAAACTTATGACAATAGCGGCAAAGAATAATTTAACAGTTGGGGAAAATCGCTTAGACCGCCAGATGAGAAAAAGCAAAATTGCGGAAAGAAAAACCGTTCGTCCCGCGTGACCCGACGGATAGGAGTTTTCCGCCCGCACGTGAAACTGGGGAAAATCAAAAATTCGTTTGGTTCGAAGCAAAAATTCAGGAGGAGGAGCATGGGCCACAAAAAACTTGCCGTAAAGCTCTATCGCGTGAAAAAGGACGTAGGCAAAAAAGAATAATATCCCTCGAATTTTGCGCCAAATAACCAACAGAATAATCAAAACTACAGTCAGTATCTCAAAACTGCCGATATCGGAAAGCAGGGAAAAAGAATTATCAAGCCGCGCCGATACATTATCCTGTAGCCGTACCGTGGTATCAAAATCAAATTGAAGAAAAAGATTTTTGTGAACAAGATAGGAGAAGGAAACAAAGGAGGCAAAAAGAAAGATTCCTAGAAAAAGAAAAGATGTTCTTTTAAACATGGTAAATATAGTATAGCAAAAATTAAGAATTATTTTTTCAGGGGTTCGCGATGATGTGCGCGAAGAATAAATCCAAGAGCTCCTGCCACTATTGCTGTGGTTAAAACAGTGCCGGCTGCAATTTTAACAAGTCTTGGGTGATCAGCAATCCACCTACCCACAACAACCACTGTATGTTGGCTTCCTGGTAGCAACACCACATCCAAATCAGCACCTTCTGCAACTTTCATAGGACCCTGTATTGCCGGGTTATTTGGATCAACGGCCCCATCATTTGGGTGACGAATTCCCGCAACAAAAGCTAACAATCGCCTTGCGGTTGGTATTCCACGATCAACTACACTACTGACCGGTAACTCGGGGTGGGCAGAACCTCCACGGTTTCCTTCTCTCTTATCCATAAGTGCCCTATCTTATCAAAAAAAGAATCTATTTACAACTTTAACCCTTTGAGGAATTGGCGGAAGTCGCCGTTTATTTCCGGATGCTCAAGAGCCAACTCAACAACAGTCTTTAGATATTCAAGCTTGTTTCCTGTATCGTAGTACCTGCCGTTTTTTATCTCAACAGTATAAACAGGTTCTTGTTCAATCAATTGATCAATCGCGTCAACCAGCCAAAGTTCCCCTCCCTTTCCCGGCTTGAGGTTTTCCAAAATCGGAAAGATGCTGGGCGGTAAAATGTAGGCTCCGTGCGTTGCGATGTTTGAAGGCGCATCTTTTGGATCAGGCTTTTCAATAATGCGTAGGATTTGTGAAACGTTGCCGGCAACTGGTTTAAGTTGAGCAATGCCATAACGAGAAAGATCTTCTTTTTTGTCAATTTTGATGCCGGAAATAACTGCTTTACCGTATTTTTCAAAAACATCCATCATCTGTTTGAGTCTGGGCGGAGTGCTATAAATAAACTCATCACCCCACATCACTGCAAAAGGCTCATCGCCCACCACATGTTTGGCCGCCAGTACCGGCGTAGCATTGCCAATGGGCCCCTTTTGCCGAACATAAATAAAGTTGGCCATCTCGGCCACCCTTTTAACTTCCTCAATTTCCTCTTCCTTACCAGCCTCTTTAAGCCGGCTAATAAGTTCAAAAGGATAATCAAAATGGTCTTCTATGGTTCGCTTATGCCAACCGGTAACTATAATAATATCTTCAATACCCGAAGCCACTGCCTCCTCCACCACATACTGAATAACAGGCTTATCAACAATCGGCAGCATCTCTTTAGGCATGGCCTTGGTCTGGGGAAGAAAGCGGGTGCCAAATCCAGCGGCGGGGATAACGACCTTTCGAATTTTCATAGGTAGTTGATATTGTAATCCCCCAGGCTTTACATGTCAAATGAGATTTGATACAATACTTCCCATGACAACGCCAGTCACATTTCTTAAAGAAGTACGTTTTGAACTTGCCAAGGTGGAATGGCCCAGCCGCCAGGACACTTTGCGGCTAACCGGAATTGTTATCGCCATTTCGGTAGCAGTGGGCCTTTTCATAGGACTGTGGGATTTTATATTTTTTAAGATAATGGAAATACTTTTGTAATTTTAACTATGGATACACAACAAATAGCAGAACCTGCCCGCAATGCTTCGCAAGGCGATGCAGGCGGGGAACAAAAAACAGCTGACCAGCCAACAGAACCTGTAAAAGAGGGTTGCTGGTTTATCGTGCATACCTACTCCGGACATGAGAATAAGGTGGTGGAAACGCTTAAACAGCGTATTGCCTCGCTAAATTTGACTGATAAAATCTTTGAGATGGTGGTACCCACCCGCGATACCATTGTGGTGCGAAGCGGCAAAAAAGAAACAATCAAAGAGAAAATTTTTCCCGGCTATATTTTGGTACGGATGAACTTGACTGATGAAAGCTGGTTGGCTGTTCGAACCACTCCGGGAGTCACCGCCTTTGTAGGTTTGGGTAATAAACCAACTCCCATTTCCGAAGAAGAGGTAGACACTATTCTGCGCTTTATGAAAATGGAAACGCCCAAGTACAAAACCGCTTTTTCCACCGGCGAGGCGGTTAAAATTATTGACGGCCCCTTTGCCGAATTTTTGGGTAGTATTGATTCTATTGATGAAGAAAAAGGCAAACTCAAAGTTCTCGTTTCCATCTTTGGCCGCGAAACTCCGGTTGAGCTTGATTTCCTTCAAGTGAGTAAATTATAATTGGAAATCAAGCGAAACCCTGAGTGTAATCGAAGGGTGGAACTGGACTTTCTTCAGGTTGCAAAATTATAACAAATCCTCTACACTAATTATATGAACAACTCTCTCTGCGGTATTGGCGAAACCGATATTGGAGTTTTTGCCGGCAAATTTTTCGGCTGCGGGGTAAGTTTAGTTGGAGGCATTGCTCTTCTTTTTATAATTTACGGCGGGTACGTACTGTTGACTTCAAGCGGCAATCCTAATCAAGTCCGTATTGGTAAAGAATATATCACCTACGCCATAGTCGGTCTGGTTTTAGCTATTCTATCAATGGTCATTCTCAACGTCATCGGCACCGACATCCTCAAAATCCCCGGCCTTAGCCAATAAATCCTCGTTGCATAACTCTCCCCTTTTGTGTTAAAATCCTCCTATGGCAAAAAAGATAAAAACTCTCATTAAACTCAACATCGCCGGAGGCGAGGCAACACCCGCCCCGCCGGTGGGTCCGGCTCTGGGACAACATGGTCTGCCCATCATGGAATTTGTTAAAGCTTTCAACGAAAAAACTGCGGAAGCAAAAGGTACTATAATTCCTGTTGTTATTACAGTTTTTGAGGACAGAACTTTCTCATTTATTACCAAGAAGCCTCCGGTGGCGGAAATGATTAAAAAAGCGATTCTTAAGGAAAAAGGCAGTCAAAAACCGGGCCGGGAAAAAGCGGGAACTTTAACAATTGTACAGGCCCAGGAAATCGCCAAAGCCAAAATGGAAGATTTAAATACGACAGATATTGAACAAGCAACAAGAATAGTTACAGGAACGGCAAGATCAATGGGAGTGGAGGTCAATGGGTAAGATTAGAATTAAGGCTCTCGGCATTGAAGAAGTCGAGAAAGAACAAAAACAAACAACGAAGTCAAAAAAAGAGCAGAAACAGGCCCGAAAGATGGCCAAGGGCGCTCATGGCGGCGAGCGGGTAGTTTCCATGGCTCCCAGCGAGGAAGAACTGACCCGCCTGCAGTCGCCTGAGGCGACAGCTGATGGCGGGCAGGCAAAAATAAAAGTAGAAAAGGCATCAAAATTTCGCTCTAAAAAACAACGTGGTAGGCGCTACCAAAACCAACTCTTGCAGGTTGACAAAAGCAAACTCTACCCTATTACCGAGGCTGTTTCTCTACTTAAGAACTTTGGCAATTTGCGTTTTGATCAAACGGTAGAACTGCACGTCAATACAATAGAAAAAGGAGTCAGCGGTCAACTGACTCTCCCCCACGGCAGCGGCAAAAAAGTAAGGGTAGCCATTGCGGACGATGCGATATTGGCAAATATTGAAAAAGGGGTTATTAATTTTGACGTTTTGCTTTCTTCACCCTCAATGATGCCCAAGCTGGCCAAAGTGGCCAAAATCCTGGGTCCCCGCGGTCTTATGCCCAATCCCAAAAGCGGCACTATTTCGGAAAATCCACAAGCACTGGCAGAAAACTTCACCAAAGGGCAGATAAACTTTCGCACCGAATCGCAAGCGCCTATCATTCATGCGATTGTTGGTAAAGTTTCTTTCAAAGAAAAAGAGCTGGAAGAAAATATAACGGCCCTTCTGACGGCTGTGGGGCGGGGCAAAATCAAAAGTGTAACCCTCAAAAGCACCATGTCCCCAGCAGTAAAATTACTTTTGTAGTCCTCCTTGAAAATTAAAGAGAATAAAGTTTAAAAACTGCATAGCCGGATATGCCTCGAAGACATCGACTTTTCGCGTTGTTTGACTGGAACTTCCTGTTGATGAAATTTTGTAGCCCTGTGGCGGGAGAAGAACGCCTGCAGGCGGCGTAACTCCAATATAGTGTCCTTGCGAAACATTTCGCAAAGGCCGTATCGCCAAAATAAGCGGTACTGCACCACCAGGAAGAGACCAGGTGAGCTTGTGGGCAAAGGCAAAGGTTCTATCGATATTGAGATTATTGTTTACAGCCAGTATATTTTTGGCACAAGAGGCATCGTTGTTAGCGCTGGTAAATCCGTTTCGGCCGCTGGGATCGAGAGCAAACCCCTGCAATGCAATATTCCCTCCAAGCTCTTTATAAAGAATTTTAACTGAAAGTGAAGGCGCGTCTGATTGATTGATTAGTGTTCCCTCATTACCCCAGACAATGCAAATTGATGAGCCTGTGTATGGATTTGAGCCGTCGCGGTTTGCCAAATACACCTGAAACCCGTTGGTATCGCCGGCCAGCGGTGTGGAAGAAAGAAAGCTTTGAGTCGAACTTCCCTGCTCTGTCACCACATATGTGGCTGTCGCGTTGTTGGAAAGGGAGATATTGCCGGGCGCACCAATAGTTACGGTGCCGGCTCTAATTTTTTCCGCCGCCTCCTCTACTCCGGCTTCGGCCGCCGAAAAGGCCCTCGCTGACTCCTCACTGGTTTGCGAAATTTTCACATCGGTAATGGAACGGCTGGCCGCGGCCAACACCACCACCGAAACCACCAAAAGTATTAGGATAACCACGATTAACACCTGCCCTTTTTGTTTATTGGTAGTATTGGTATTTATTGGTAGTATTGGTAGTATTCTCATGGGGCTACCTCCTGCCAATAAAAGTTGGTAATACCGATCAGATCGTTTAAGGTAACCACCAGATTGGGATCATAAATGAGGGTTTCTCCGGGAGTTGCGGCAGAGGCGGGAGCTCTGCCTAAAGAGAAACCTCCGTAGGAAACAAGCAGGCCTTTGATGGTAAGCGGAATAGCTCCGGCTCCTGTATTGGTATTGCCGGTTGAAACCAGGGCTGCCTTAATCTCGGTCATATCCTGATGAATGGTAATATTACCGCTGGTGATGAAGATAACCGAGGCATTCTGGGGAGTAAACTTGTTGCCGGCACTTTGGATGCGCAGGTTGCCGTTAACCAGAATAGCCACTTTCTTGTTGTTAAAGTTGGCCCCGTTTGATAAGAGGAGCAGATCTCCGGACTGATTGTAGAGGTAGATTGTTTTATCATTCAAAGAAGTATCGTTAGTGATGGGAGAGGTAATTGGCTGTGCTCTGCTGGCAAAGCGTTTGGAGAAATAATCATAGTCAAACTTGCCGGAGGAGGTAGTGTAGTTGGGGATAATCCAGTTGCTGGATGTTTGAAAATTTGTGATTGAACTTCCGGAAGTCACAATATCTGTGGCATTGAATTGGCCGGCAGGCGGAGCCACCGGCATGCTAATTGCTCCTCCCGAATACACATCTCCTCCCACTACCTTCAGCCAGCTACCGGCTGGAGGAACAGGGGTGGGAGTGGGGGTGGGAATGGGAGGAGCACCACAATTAATTTGTCTGGGATTGCCGCTTAACCCTTTGAGATTGCCTGTTTGAGCGTCTTTGGCATAGGCATAGATGTTATGCGGATTGCCATCCTTAAGAAAGCTGGGTAGCGGCTCGTTAAATCTGTGATTTGGACTGCCGCCGCACTCATTGGTGACCGCCTGTTCATTGGCATTATTGGCTGAAGTAAAAGCAAATAGTGTTCCTCCCCCTCCTGCTGGTCCATTTCGGTAGAACTGTACCTCCAGTTGGGCATTGTAATTATCCGGATCGCAAGTCCAGCCCGGTAAGACTGAACAGTTGGGAGGATCAAACCAGCCTTTGGGATTGGCACCCCCTCCTCCCCCTCCGCTATCGCCGCCATCCCCAAACGTCGACCGCCAACAGTTGCAAGCCGCGGCCGCATGGAGAGCCTCCCCCCGACTGCTGGCATTGTTAATTCTGTCAATCCATTCTTGAGAAGTATTATTGGATACATAACCTATATCTGTAAGAATTCCCTGTTGGGAATCCTGATTGGGGTCTTGAGTCAGATTACCATTGACATCGAGATAATATCCCCCGCCGGGTTGCAGCTGGCTTTGATTCCAAGTAATCGTACCTGTTTGACCTGTAGGGCCCCAAGTTCCATCTGGCAATAGATCCCATATCTGCATATCACTTGTACGTTGTACCTGTCCAAATTCAAGTAAGCTTCCCTGGCTACCGGAACCGGTAGTCCCTGGATTGCCACCAGTTAAGTCAATATTAGTAGTAGTAGTGTCGGTAGTAGTAGTAGTAGTAGTAGTAGTGTCGGTAGTAGTATCTGTACTGGTGCCAGTGTCGGGATCGGCATAAGTTATGCCCCGGGAGAGGAGCAGAAACAACAACAGACAAACAGTTATTAGTAAACTCTTTCTCGTCACTTTACTTTAATGGTAAACCAGTCGCACCAACTTGTCAATGACGGATTTTATACGATTAGTTAGTTCAGCGGGTGTAAAAACTAAATGACATCACATCCGGCCCGGAGCCCGCTATGTTATTTCCTTCATCGTGCTTAGTCAAAACAGACGCTCCCACTATTACTCCGGCAGGCATCCGGCGCAACTCTGGCTCTTTTAAAGAACCAACCCACCTGCACCCGTTATCACCACAGTTCCCAACAAGTAAACTTGTTGCCGTACCCTTCTCCTCAATTACCCTCGCGCCATTGTTTCTCAGCCAGGCAGACCAGCTAGCATCCACTTTCGGCGGCAGAAAGAAAAACTTTTTTATCTCTCCGTTAGGAAAAAGGATCTCCACTGATAATCCCTTTTCCAGATCAGATACTCCCACCAGTTTACCTCCCCAATAGTTTACTCTTGGCCTGTTATCATTCGGCGGACTTCCTGCATCGACTCTGAATTTTCCCTCGGCTACCATTTTGGCAGCCCACCAATCAGCCGGCCATTCGGTGAGATAACCGCTTTGGCTGGCGTCCGGGGATGGCGAGATTTCTCGTGTTGGCTGTGATCCTCCTAACCCTCCGCCGATATTACGACCTTCCGCAAGTAATCGGCTGTCCATCTGGGCAATCTCTCCATCAGAGCCGGCATTTTTATATAATCCCAAAATCTGTTCGGGAGAAAGTTCTCTTCCTGCGGCAATCTCAAAAAATTCTCTTAGCCAGGCCACACGATACCATACATCTGACATTACTCGCGGGTTATTGGGATCCCATTGTTGAAGAACATCAGGATAAAGTTCCAGCGCGGGACGCTGGCTTGGCATTCCTCCTCTGGTAGAGCTAATAATTGTTTCTTTTGCCGGAACTTTCATTCCCTTTTTAGGACTGACAAACAAATCAAGCTGCTGCTCCACCGGTCTGCCCGGTCGGGGACGATTTGCTTTCCTTATATAATCTGCCATTTCTACAAGTTGTGGTTGACCGCTTTTCTCCATATTTACTACCACTTGTTGAAACCAGTTTCTGGTCTTTTCTAATACCTCATCTGATACCGATTCTCCACGATATGTTTTGACATCGGGGATATATGATGGTGGACTTCCTTCTCTTGATGGCGGTTGTGTTACTTGAGGAGATGGTGCTTCCTCAACTACTGCTGGTTGCTGAAAAACAACTACCGGCGGGACAGTTGCGCTTTCTGCCTGTGAAGCGGGTGCGGCCGGAACTTTTGCTGCTAATTGCTCTTCTCCACCTGCGATAGCAGGATTATCAACTACAGGCTGTGGAGATTCGCCTTCTCCACCTTCTAAAGGTTGCACACCTGGCTGGTCGGGATTTGGCCTTTGAGGAGGAAGAACAGGAGGTTCTCCTCCACCGCCGCCACCGCCACCGCCACCAGTCCCTGCTCCAATGGCTGGTCTTTCAGCAATAAAGGCTGGAGGAGGTGGAAGGTTAGCCGGCTCACTAATGCCTACTCTTGATGAAGGTCCTTCGGCCACCACAGGCGAGGCACTTCCTCTGGCATACAAAATTGTTACTGCACCAATAGCGGCGGCAGTCAAACCACCAATCACAGCTGTTTTTACCGGATGTTCGCGAACAATCTTTTTTGCGCCGGCAACAGTATGTCCCACCTCATGACCAAATGATCTAAGATGTAACGCTTCTGAAGGTGCTCTCATATACTATAATTATATCACAAAACTCCAACTTTTAGGGCAGGATACGGGAAATGTACTTCGCAACTTGCTCTTCCAAGAATGACTGTATTTCCGATACCTCATAGGATTCTTTCAGAAATGTTATGGGAATAGTGTCAACATCTTTAAAATAGGCAAGCTGTTCTAAAAAGAGTTTGTCGTTAAACTCCCCTTCAAATTTTTTCTCCGCCAAGGCAATAATTTTTTCTACTCGATAAAACTTCCATTTGAGGAGGAAGAAAAGGTCAATATAGTCTCTCCACACGCCACGCCTGCCGATTGTGTATGCCTTATTTGCCGCAAGATCATCTAAATGAAGAATCGGCATATATCCTGTCTGAATTGGTTGCTTAAGCATCTTGTACGGATGATAAACAAATGTCACCTCGACTGACTTTTCCGTTGAAAATGTTAGTTGCTCTGATGTTCTAACTCGTGGAAGAATAATTTTTCCAAATACCCTTCGTACCTTTCTGGCAAGCGTAGGCGAGAGTGGACTCGTTGAGAAGCAATCAAAGTCGAAAGACAAACGGTGCCCAATTTGAAGCATGATTGCTGTGCCTCCAGCAAGCACAAAGTCTGAGGCAAAGTGCTTAAGTTTTTTAAACGCCTCTTGTCGATCTAGGTCTAATTGGTCCAGATATGGCGGTAACATACTTTTCTTCCTGAAGCTCTCTGCTTTTAAGACCAAGGATAAAGTTTTTAATAAAATAGAAGACCGCTCTTGGATATATTTTGTTGGGGTTGTGTAGAAAAACATTAATAATTTCTCTCTTTGAATATGTGTTAAAAAGCCAGCGTATTTCCTCAAATGTGCCGTAGATAAGTATCTGGTGGATAATGTAGCCTTTATCACGATTAACATCTAAAAGCCTAACGTCGGTTGACCAAAGAACAGGCTGAAGTTTCTTGGGAATTTTCATAGATATACCTATTGTATCACATCAGACTTTCCGGTGTATAAAAAAAACGCTTTAGTAGATATTGCCCTTGGGGAATTTATATTATTCTGCAGCCGGCGTAGCCTGCTTTACCTCCTTTTTGTCGCTAGTTAATGCAAAAACTTTCTTTGATCCGTTTTCCCGCTCCTCTTTATTTATGGTAATCATGACAATATCTCCCGCTTCAACCTGATCCCAGATTATAAACTGCTCTTTCCCGTCAAAAATACGCTTGATTTGCTCCCCGACAGGAAGAGCAATTTTGAATAGATCCGACTTGCTAACATCAATTATCAAACCGTCATCCTGTTTAGCCACCACAGCACCAGAAATAGTCAAAATCTCTCCTTGCTGCTCAACGGCAAAAGTTGTCGGTTTGGCCGCAGGCTCCACTGCGGGTGGCGGCAGGATTTGGCTTTTCTGCCATACATCAAAACCTGCTACCGCCAAAACAGCTACCAAGACAGTTACGCCGGCCAGCAGTAAAACTTTCATTCTCATATTTCAATTATAGTATAACACAAAACAAAAAAACAATAGTATAATTATACTTGCAGATTATGCTCTATAAATTGATTGCTATTATTTTGCTCACTACTGCTGGCTTTCTCATTCTAATTAACTATCTCACCGCCAATTTTGATACAAGCAGTTTTCCGCCTGTTTCTAAGACAAATCTTGTAAAACTTCAGGTTCTTACCAAAGAAGACCCCCTATTCTATGATGAAAACAGCGATGTTTTACTTTTTGCCGAATCTGCCCAAGCACTTAAAGATATAGACCAGAAAATTGTCAGCAGCGATAATACTTATCGTCAAAGTCAGGCCGGTCAATATCAAAATGTTTTTCCCGCAGGCTGGACAATATGGCCGGATGACTTTCTTCTCACTCTTTCCTCTATCCACGAGGCTACTGCTTTATTTCTTGAGCAACCGACCGGGCAAAATGCCCAAAGACTTTTCTACTGGTACGATAAGGCAACGGCCGAATATAAAAGATCAATTGAGCTTAATATTGACGCATTGGAAAAAATATTGGCCATCTCTCCCGAAAGACAACAGACCAAAATAGTATTTTTAGCCTCGGCCACCACCCCGCAGATAGTTCTCAACGACTTCCTGCTCATCCGTAAAAATGCTGAAGAGTTGGAAAAGGAAATAAACCAAAGAAAAAACTGTCTTAATAAGGAAGGCTGTCTCAGCATGCAAAAAAAGTCTGGTGAGAACAATGACAATCGGGAAAATATTATCAAAATCGCTTTTAATCCGCTTGCAGATGATATCTTGGGGATTGACAGAACTTCCCAGAAGATCTTCGGACCTTATTGGGCAAACACGAATTGCTTTGGCTTAAAACAAGGCGACAAATACAGTTATCCCTTTTACATTATAGAAAAAGCTTCTAAAAAAAAGGGCAAAGCTATTTCCAGTGTTATTTTTACCAACACAAAATACTACCGCGACTATCGCCGCATCGCCAAGAATCCGCTAACACAACTTTTGCTTAAGTACAAAATTAGTCTAAGACCGCATTCTGTGCTAAACGATTATTTCTGTACCGATCTTGGCTATCTTTCACAGATTTATAGTCAATATTTGGGCAAGGGAGGAAACAAACTTAACACCCTGCCCTATCTTATTACGCGAACGCTCGCCTACAGCAATTCTCTGCTATATCATTTAAACTATAGTAAAAAGCCTTATGATCCTCTGTATTTGCTGATTAACCGCAGTGCTTATTCACTCTATTTTGGCACATTTTCCCAAAGCATATGGCGTCTTGAACAAACACCGCTATTTCTTATCGATGGGGACTTTAGTAAATTTGTCCCCAAGGAAGGGTATGTGCAATATGAAGATTTGCTGACCGAAGGCATAACTAAGGAACAGATCGTCAAATTAAACTCTCTCCCCCGACTGGATGAAATCTATCAAAAAGAGCTTGGTATTGGTTTCTAATATAAAAAGAGAGAAGCTTTTCCGCAGGAGCATCTGCTCTCAACTGCCTTAAGAGGAAGACTGCTTTTATAACGTATCATCGGACAGCTACGTAAACGTATACTGGTTAAAATAGCAAACTCTGCCGGCTCTATCATAGTATCTTGATAGGAATGGAAGACAAATTTCTGTTTAGAAAGAGCCTGCGGACAACTATAAGCAACAGGCCCAAATTCTGTAAGGCTTAAGATGCAGTCAACATTAATCTTTTTCGACCACTTAAGACTATCTGTGTTAAAAGCAGAATCAACAACAATAACTGCCTTAAGAGGAAGATTAAGCTTAAGTAGCCCTTCCCGGAAGTTGGCAACTGACTGACCATCTATAACCAACAAGTCAACTTGATACTGCTTGGCAGTGGCATATACCACTGCCGGATTAAGCACTTCTCCGATTAGAGGAAGTATGCTATGCTCATAGAAAAACAGACAGTGCTCTAGCGCCTCATACACATCTTGCATCAATATCATAGGCCGCCGTACCCCTTTAATAGGAAGAGCTTCCTTTTCAATCTCCGTAAGATCTCGATGAATAAGAAAATAACGGTCGGCCTCTTTTGAAAAAACCAACTTATTAAGACCCTTTTTCTCCTCAAGGCAGCGGTTTTTATAGGGACTTTTTGCCAGTTCATTAAGGGTGGTAAGCGGCAGTTTTAGAAAGGTTTCTTTATTAAAAAGGGCAAGTGACTTTTTGTCGATGCCAGCACTTTGATACTTTAGCCGATAAAAATTGTCTTTTATCTTGAAAGCCTGCTCAAGAATTGCCTGTACTTCTTTAATAAATTTATCTGTCATTGCCTGACATTATATCCTGTAAAAAGTGTATTGACAACGGGGAAAGACTATCATATATTTATCCCTATGCTGAAAGATGCCGTTTTGACAGTGCCGCAAGGAATAATCTTTATTGCCCTCTTTTGGTTGATAGCCTTTTTTGCCATCAGACTGTTTTTTTCAAAAAAAATCACCGCTATCACCTTTCTGGTCTCCGAACGAACTGTTGGTATTTGGCTGGGATCGATCACGGTAGCTATTGCCTGGGTGTGGGCTCCGGCTCTTTTTGTTTCTTCTCAAAAGGCCTACGAACAGGGCATTCCAGGTCTATTTTGGTTTACCTTGCCCAACGCCGGCGCCCTAATTTTGTTCTCTTCTCTGGCAAATCGCATGAGGAAGATTTTTAACCAAGGTTTTACCCTGCCGGAGTATATGGGAAAGAGATTTGGCCGCCGGATGGAAATTTTGTATTCTTTTGCCATATTTGTGGCTCAAAGCTATGCGGTAATTATTAACCTGACGGCGGCGCTTTTGTTATTAAACCTGGTGACGGGAATACCTAAACAAAGCCTTATTATAGTTTTGGGCAGCATGATGTTATCGTTAAGCCTGCTCAAAGGTATTCGCTCATCTTTAGTGGAAGATGTCATCAAAGCTTTTATGATCGCGGTGGTAGCTTTTATTATTGTGCCATGGAGTATTTCTGCAGGCGGTGGCTTCTCTGCGGTAATAAGCGGCATTGGCGGAGTAAAAGGCACATTTGGCAATCTTTTTGATCCCATGGTGGCCTGGACATTTGGCGTACCGATTAGTATCTCGCTTCTGTCGGGTATTGTGATTGATCAACAGCAATGGCAGAGAGCCTTTGCCATGAAAACCAAGGCGGTAAAACAGTCATTTTTGTGGGGCGGGCTTATTTTTACCATTGTGCCAATAACTCTTGGGCTTATTGGCTACTTAGCAGCTGCCCCATCGCTTGATATTGCTGTTTCACAAAGTCAACTGGCCGGTTTTGCAGCTGTTTCACAACTTCTGCCTACGATAGCTGTAATAGGCTTTACTGCCATGGTGCTGGCAGGCTTGGTGGCTGCCGGTAGCGCTGCCTTAAACGCCGTAAGTTCAATTGGAGCAACCGATATTTATAAGCTGTTAAGGCCGGCTGCTTCTAACCAAGCTTTGCTTGCCGCATCCAGAGCAAGCATGATCGTTTTGATTCTGGTCGGTATGGCTATTGCCCTTATTCCCAACATCCAGCTTCTCTATTTGGTGCTGGTGGTGGGGGTGTTTCGCGCCGCTCTTTTTATTCCCACCATTCTTTCTCTGTTCTGGTCAAAGTTATCAGGCCCCTTTACCTTCTTCGGAGCTATTCTGGGAATGACCATTGGCGTACCGCTTTTTGTCTATGGTTCACTTGTTAAAAATGCTACTATTTCTTCTTTTGGAAGCTTAATACCGATTATCATTACTATTCTTTTTTGTATAATCGGAACTCTATACAAACCGGAACAATTCAAGTATAATAAACTGACAACCAATGACAGCATTAAGAGAGATAAAGACTGATGCACTAGAGCATTTTTCTATTCTTAAGACGGAAAAAGAACTTCAGACAATATCTCACCGCGTTGTTGACTTTTTAAAATCAGCGCAAAAGCTTTCTTTTTGGCGCACACATTTTACCAATCATCACTTTATCTTTAATGCTAAAAAATTCAACTGGGATTATTGGCAGGAAATCCCATTTTTAACAATTGGGGATTTAACCTTAATAGGTCTTGAGCCTCGTCTGGCCGATGCCAGTCTAACAATACAGCAGCACCCATATAGATTTGTCCTTCGCATTCCCTACCGAAAAGTTAAAGAACAACAGCTGTTATTTTTGGATGCCTTTCCCAAGCGGCTGAAAACAGGTAGAAACATAAAGAAGGTTCTGCTTACGGAATTTTTCGGCATAGCACTAAGCCACATACTACTTTCTTTGCATCCCCGCCAAAAAAATTCCCGCCTGCTCACAGTCCAACCGGCAATACTTAATCTGCTTATTAAGTTGGCAGTTGAGGAGTTTAGACCTACCTATCTTTTTATTGATCCGCATGATTTACCAAAGTTTGTTGATGTATTTGCTAATAGTGATGCAATAAAACGGCTAAAAAAAATAACACTGGCCCGTTCAATGGAAATAAAAACACAAATAGAAGATGTAAAAAAACTTGTCGGCAAAACAAAGGTTATTGTACAACGTCCGTTTGCCGCTGTTTCTTCTGCCATTAAAACTTGCCGTTTTGCCCAAAAACGTTTTGGCTTTGATGTAGTTCACCCCAGCAAACACACAATTGTAGAACTCTTGGAGATTGACCAAGGAGGATTTGGCGAAGTTGTAATTACCATTATGCTCCCTCTACAACTTGCCTGGATTAGATATCGCACGGAAATATTCGGTAAAGCTGTTTTTAAGCCGTGCAAATGCGGTAATAGTTGGAATCTTATTCTCAAACCCGTAAGAAAGTTTTATCTGTCGAACTCTGCGGGAAACTAATTCATATGAAGAAAGAATTATTAAACGAATTCTATGCGCAAACTTTGCGCGATCCTCTTTTTGCCGCCGAAGGATTAGATATCGATAATGCGCAGTTGGCACTAGATGAACTGGAGCAAATAACCAAAAAGCTTCAAATAGTTGATCAGAGGCTGGCGGGGCAGATATATTTTTGGTTTAATCCGCTGACAAAAATACTTCATCCTTTTAATTTTCTACGCTCTTTTCTTAAAAGCGAAAGGGCAAGACGCCGTTTTCTTGCAGACGCCACCTTTTCTCATGCCAAGTCACTGGTTAGCTGCTATTACCAGACGGTGCGGGCTTTGGAAAAAGATTTATCTGCATACCGCTTTGCCTGCCTTTCGGCGCAAGAAAAAACTTTGTCAAAATTTCCCAAAGCTACTGCCTATAACTTTTACAGAAGGAGTGTTTCCTTTAGCGATTTTATAAATTGCATTAATCTAATGATTGACAATGCCCAAGTTCTGCGCAACGAGGTTGAAGGTAGAAGCAAACTTTTACTTTCACTTATGCAACAGGCGATATGGAACAAAGATAAAAAGGAAAACAACAGCTTTCTTTCTTTTCCCAAAGAGCCGGTCATGAAAGAAATTACTCAAAAAAATACGACAAGGAAGATATCAGCTAAATCACGGGAGATTCTGACATGGATTGAACAGGGTCGAGATTATATGTATTACCTGAAAAAGCGCTACGGACAAGTCAGCACAGAATTAATAGGACCAATTTCCTATAAACTTTCTCAATTTGACGATAAGCCCACCACTCATCAATTCTTTGTATCCATAGCCAAGGATCAAAGCGGAATAACGCGCTCTCTTTCTGCCATTTTGGCTGATCAGTATCATTTTATAGAATTAGCCAAAAACAAATATAAATTTTACGCCAATATAGGCGCCTATGAACCGTTGATTAAAAGAGGCATTAACTATTGGTATCAACCAGCAACTTCCTTTTATTTTACATCCGATTTAACCTATTACCCAGATTTAACAACAATTGTTGACTTAAAAAGGCGTCCCTTCTTAAACAAGTCTTATCTTATGAGTCAAAAATCAAGCCTGTTTGATCTTCTTCTGTGGAATGGCTATTTCCATAATCTAAGCTATTTTCAAAATATTGCCGCCAGATTAAAGTCTGGTAAAGAAAAAGGGCCCTGGCATTATCTTTTGATAGGAAGAAGCTACCCAAGCCTATATTACCTTCCTTTTAACAGAAGCGTATGGCGTCTTGAGGAAAAACCGAATTTTTTAGGCACTCCCGCCAAAAAACCGGCATTTTATCTAACATTCAACGAGTTGTCTTCCGCTCTCAAAAAAAGGGATTTGCAAAATATTTTTGAAGGTGGCAGAATTCGGGCAGAAGATGTTGACAACACGCTCTCTGATCTTAAAAGATAAATTGCAACTTAAGACACAGCTAAAAGAAGTAAGCAACTTTATTGTTCGGGCTGGCCGGTTATCTTTCTGGCACAGCCATTTTGCCAAACAAAACTTTAAGCTCAATCCAAGGAAATTTGGCTGGAATTATTGGAGAAGCATTCCCCTTATCAACAAAGAAGATTTTCTTAGTATAGGCCTTGATAAGCGTCTGTCCGATGTGAAAGAAATTATCAGACGGAAGGTTCTTGGTTTTATCCTGCAGTCAACCTCCGGCACAAGTCGAGCCACCGGACCAGTGCTCTTTCTTAAAAAAATTGATTCTCTTGTGGACGGACAGCTTCATCAAAAAGGCAATAGAATATTAATTCTTTATCAGGGCCGGGCCATCTCTCTTCGCGATGTAATAGCTGTGACTTCCCGCGGACAATCGTTGGTGGTTAACCCGTTTATGTTTAGCCATAAAATGATTAAGGCGGTAAAAGAATTTAATTCCGATACCACGGTAACCTTTCCCTCTTCTCTTCTGTATCTGACCTCCTCTTTTGCCCAAGTTAAACGGATGTTTTCTTCAATAAACTATGCTTTATTGTCTGGGGACTTCTTAAGCCAAAAACAGCGGGCACTTGTTAAAAAGAATTTCCCACAAATTGAGATGGATCTTGATTATATCATGACGGAGGTTGATTCTATTGGCATTTGCTGCCGGTTTCTTAAGTCTGTCTATGGTGCCAATGCTTACCATCCATACCAACAACGCATTGTTGAACTTATTGACATTGATAAAGACGGATATGGTGAGGTGGTAGTAACCAAAATGCGTCCCATAGAGCTGGCCTTTATTCGCTACAAAACAGGTGATGTGGCACGAGCGATTAAACAAAGGTGTAAATGCGGCAGTCAATGGACCCTCTTTTTGGCAGGGCGGAAAAATATGGATTACATAAAAAGTTTGGGTGTGCTTATTACAAGAGCAGAAATTGAGCGGGTGTTCAAAGAGTTCTATAAACAAATTGAGGAATGGCGAGGCCAAGTGCGGGAGGTGGAATTAAATGGCGTACTGGTAGGAGAGCTGACATTACTGGTCAAACTACACAATCGCCTGACAGATAAAAATCTTCTCAAAAAGCTAAAAGAAAAAATAAGTACAAAATTATTGCTTACTCCTCGTAAAACTCTGATCATGCTAGCTCGGGAAAAGAAATTTATGCCTCTTAAAATTCGACTGGTCAAACAATTTCCCCCAACCGCCAAAAAAGTATTGCTGCAGAAAATAGTGGATTAACTATTCAAAAAATCCCGTACAGTCAACAAAAAGAAAACTATTTTCATCAATATTCTGCTGTGGGTGAGCTATAATTTTATCTTTCTTATCCTGACTGGTGTTTTCATCAATTTTAGCAATGCTTTTATGCGTTGAGGTGAAGAGGAAAAACAACCCCCATAAGGACAAAAACCCGGTAAGAAGCTTAATATAAATTCTGGCTTTGTGCAACATAAAAAAACTACTTAAGAATTACTACGGCGAACACATCATTCCAGGCTTTCTTTTTAAGTCCGTATCCTATATTAATCTCCACTTTTTGTCCTGCCTTTAGATCGGAAAGAGAGGCCTGGCTTGACTGATCGCCGTTTAAGAAAGAAATCTTGGTATTGGCATTAAGATTAAATTTGGGAATGTTATTCCCCTTAATATCAGTAACAAGCTCCAGTCCATTGTCAAAATTTATTACTCTCTCAACCGTTCCCGTAAATAAATATCGCACGGCGGCTCTTTTAACAGAAGGGTCAGATGGTTTAATGGGAAACGTTGGAGGTTCTTGAGAAAGTTTTTGCTGATTATTGTTTTGTGAAGATTTAGTCGGCCCCAAGCCCAGCGACCAGGAAACGACTGCCGCTGAAGCAACTAAAACTAACACTGCCACTCCAATATATGTAAGTCTGGACATTACACTTACTTTCTCACATTAAAAAGTCCCTGTCAAGAGTTAAGTTATTAAAACATCACTCAACTATCCTCTTCCCCAATTCCACAGCCTGTTTTTTGAAAAACGCGTGTAACTCTTTAACCGTAAGCGGTACAAGCATTTTGGGAAGAACATCAAACTGCTCAACCTTCATGAAATCAAGAGCAATAAGAATTCGATCAAGTTTCATACGATATTTTGCTTCAACGCCATACATCAAATCCCACAGTGTAAATTCTTTAAGCAAAAAATGGAGATCGACAAAGTCCTTTACCTCCATTCGTTGATTAATGGTAAGAAGTTTATTTGTGGCGATATCACGAAGGCTATCAATTGCTACGCCTTCATAGAATATGCCCCTTTCAATCCGCTTATGCGGGTGATGGACAAAATCAAGTTTTATCAAAAGTTTTTCATCGTCTACAAACTCAAATATGCGAGCCTTATAACGTTTTGTAAATTGATAGCGAAAACTAAGTGTTTTTGAAAGCTCATCCATCAAAATCTCAAGCTCTCTGTCATCAAAGTCATTTTCCGAGAAAAAGTCCAGGTCTTCCGATTCTCGATGGCGAAGGTAAAACGCGGAAAGCGCAGTACCGCCAGTGAAATAAAACTGCGAAACAAACATTTTGTCTTTTGCGAGATGGTGGAAAATTCTTCGCTGAAGTGGCGTAAAGAGCGGAACAAACTTATCTTTTTTTACTTTCCCCATATCAGTAGTTGTAAGAATTGACGTCTATCAGGATCAATAGTGAGCTCATTCCAATGCTTTTTGACTTCGGATAATTTGATTTTTTCCTTATCAGAATACACACCATAATTAATCTGCCGTTCAAGAAGAAGCAGTCTGCCCCACTTACTCTTTTTAAGCTTTTCTATATCATAATCCCAAACATGCACCATATTATCTCTATTATACTCCTATTCTTTAAGAAGTGTGTCTATGGCGTCTTTGGCAGATGAGCCGGCGGGAAGTTTGTCAAGTTGGGCGGCAATTTTCTGCAAAGACGCAAGGGTTTGGCTGTTTTTTGACTCACCTTTGACAAGATTTTTAATAACTTCCTCCAGCACATTTTTAGGCGGATTATCCTTAACGCTTTTAAGCCCCAATTTAAGGGCGGAAGCTATATCATTGACCGCCAGACTGCCGGGAAGGGCGGCAGACGGCACAGACAAAGGTCTGGCGCTCTGTGAAGGAGACGGCGGGCTGACCTTTTGAAAAAAATCTCGTGCGTGTTGCACCACCTTATCGGCCGTATCATATATTTTTTTGGCGTCATCATAGGGTTTTCGAATATCATCATATTTATCCTTGAGGTCTAAAGCCCTGTCTATTCCTTTGGCCGCTTTTTCCAGTCTTTGGACATTCTTGGCTGTTTTTGCCATCTTACCTGCCAGTTTAAGGGCTTTGGAAAGACCCCGTCCCATCGGTACCACCCCCATGGCCCGATCCCAATCGCTTAACTTTTCCCCGGTCATATCGTAACCCACCGCTCCCTCAACTATTCCTTTGGCCGTACCCACCCCGGGGGTAAAATCAAGGGCGGTGCTGATAATGGCAGCGAGAATGCCTGCGGCGGCTGCGGCCGCCGCAGCCGCGGCCGCTGTATCAAAGCAGTCGAAAAATGCCGAACAATTATCTGCCGACACACTATCCGGAAAAAGCAAAACAGCAGTTCCTGCCGCCAAACTTGTCAAAAGATATTTTTTCATGCCTCCTCCTCTTCTTTCACCGGCGGATGAAGAACAAGGAAAATAGCCAGAGAAATAACTATAGTTACCAGCATAGTCTGGAAAGAACCGCCCGTTGCCAGTATCCTGCCGGTTATAAACCAAACTAAAACTACCCCTGCCAAAAAGCGGCCCACTGCCGGAACTTTGGCCAAAAGCCGGGGATAATCTCCTAAAGGTAAGGGGATAAGCTTTTGGCGAAAAGCCACAAAAATTGCAAATATGGCAAAAAGGATTCCCGCTTCCTTAAAGGAAGAAATCATGCCGGAAAGAATAAATACCGTCCAGCCGGCCAGAAAACCTACGGTCACAATTTTGGGGAGACGGGCAGTCAAAGGCACTGACTCCATCGGCTCTTTGGCAATTTTGGCTACTAACTCATCAATCCTTCGACTCCGCTCAGGGCGAGCGGCTAAAACTCCCTGCAAAAACACCCGCAGAAGCGAAGCGCCCATCAAAACTACCACCAAAATCAACCATCGCTCCTGCAGAGGCTGGGCCATTGATATCGGCAAATAGAGGCCGGGCCACACAAAAACGGGCCTCATCAAAAGAGGCACGGCTTGAGTCCAGAAATAAACAAAAACAGCTGTGACTGCGGCGTGACTGACAAATGCCAAAGCCAAAACCTGATTTTTGGTAAGGTTTTGAGGTAGTTTAAGGGAAGAGAGAGTTGCTTTGGTAAACATGGCAATACCCACTGCCAAAAACGCCAACAGAGCGTATTCAATAAGAAGAGGCGCTCTTGCTTCCAGCAAGTTTCGCCAAAGACCATGACTGGAATAAAAGGCTTTATGAGAGGCCAAAAATAAATCACCTAACGCAAATCCAAAAGTAAATAGTAAACCAAGACGGGCACTTAAAACCCCCAGTACCCCAATGATAATCATAATCAGCATTGACTCGGAAAATACGGTCGCAAAACCCGGATGGAGCCAGCCAACAAGAAAACCGCCGACAAGCGCAAGGGGCGTTGTCAGCGTTGCAACAACGGGAAAAGCCGCCAGGTAAATACCGTCAACCAAAATTGCGGCCACAGCTTCCGATAGCACCCGCATCCTAAGCGGAAAAACAACCCATAATTTATCTATCATTTTAAAATGAATCTCCCCCGACCTCACGGTCGGGGCATCTTCTCCCCACGCTTCGTCGGGAGAGAAATCCCTCCGAAGCCCCGCTCAGCGGGGCGAAGGGGGATAAATTTCTTTGCAAGATAGCCCAGTGTAGTTCCGTACATAATGTGTCCAAAGATGGAAACCTGCAAAAATTCCTCCATAAACTTAATGGTCAGCCAGCGGGGGTAAGCCACCACCATCAGCGTTTCTAGCATTAGCGCCCAAATAACGCCGGCCAAAGCGCCGCGGGTGCCAAAAAGTATGGCGTAGGAGGTACCAAAGGCAATACCGTTTAGGAAATGAAAACCAACGCCCACCGCTGACACCCACCATCCCTCAACCGATGGACCCAGAAGCGACTTGCCAAAAACATCAAAAATATCAAACGGCCAAAAATGAATGCCGGTAATTTTAATAAGGGCAAACCGCGATAAATCATACACCGCGGTAGCCAAAAATCCGGCAACGATGCCTGCTTTGACACGCTGTTTAATATATCCTTGTTTGGTCTGGTCCATTTTTTGCCAAACAATGGTCCAGGTAACAGCAATCATCGCAATGGCCAAAACTAAAGATAAAAGCAATGAAAATCCGGAGAAGATGTAGACTAAAAGCGACGCCCCGCTGGCCAGAAAAAATGCGGCAAAAAGAACGATAATTTTTGAACTTTTCATACCCCTCTTTCTTAACTGTAACAATCATCGCCGCCGATGTCAATAGACTTTTTGACCGTTGACAAAAAGTAAGCCTTTATGATAAACTCTTTAAAATCCTAAGACAATGGGCGTAAAATTAAGACCTATCGAGGAGCAAATTAGTTTTGAGTAAACCCTCGGTAGAGGGTTTTTTTATGGACAAGATTAGTCAAAATAAACAAAAGAAAATTGAAGCGGTAGGTATTCTTGAGGAAAAGGTCAAGCGGGCCAAAGCAGTGGTACTTACCGACTATCGCGGCCTCAAGCACCAACAGCTCGAAGGTCTCAAAAAAGCCCTTAAAGCGGTGGAGGCGGAACTGGTAGTAAGCAAAAACACTCTACTTTCTCGTGCGCTCGCAAACTCCGAAGTTAGTAGTTCGTTGGCCGGTCCCACCGCTACCCTTTTCGCCTACAACGACGTTATCGCTCCCCTTAAAGAACTGGCCAAAATAATAAAGCTTCTAAAAATGCCAACTATTAAATTGGGAATTTTTGAAGGAAGACTGATTTCGGCCGGAGATGTGCTAAAACTGGCCGCCCTCCCCTCCCGCGAGGTTCTAATTGCCCAAGTGGTGGGAGGAATGAAAGCACCGCTTTATGGACTGCACAGAGCTTTGAGTTGGAACTTACAAAAGTTGGTAATGACACTTAAGGCAATTGAGAATAAAAAAACAATAATTTGACGGTAGAAGATAGAAAGTAGAAGGTAGTAATTTGAGGGTAGAATGTAGAAGATAGAAAAGAATCCAACTTCCAGCTTCTATCTTCAAAGATCTATCTTCCACCCTCTACCATCTACCGTCTACTAAGGAGGTGAAATTATATATGTCTAAACTCACAAAGGATGATTTTATAAAAGCAATTGAGGAGATGTCCGTTTTGGAGCTTTCTGAAGTGGTTAAAGCTCTGGAGGAAAAGTTTGGTGTCTCGGCCGCATTAATGGCCGCTCCGACTGCGTCCGCCGAAGCTTCAGCGGAGGCGGAGCCAAAAGAAGAACAGACGGTTTTTAACGTAGTTATTGCCTCTTCAGGCGCCCAAAAAATTGCCGTTATTAAGGCTTTGCGAGAATTAGTGCCAACCTTGGGTCTTAAAGAAGCCAAAGATTTGGTTGACGCGGCTCCCAAAGAAGTGATGACCGCGGTTAATAAGAAAACCGCCGAGGAAGCCAAAGCTAAATTAACAACCGCCGGCGCGACTGTGGAGTTAAAGTAATAATAAACTTTGCAATACT
>Ga0209514_10000510_pt1 | contig 78432 bp, 71 predicted proteins | sample Subgrocontami58m_FD_187452 | JGI IMG/M metagenome (GOLD analysis project Ga0209514, IMG submission 187452) | Subsurface groundwater microbial communities from S. Glens Falls, New York, USA - GMW37 contaminated, 5.8 m (SPAdes) (version 3) | ecosystem: Environmental > Aquatic > Deep subsurface >... | reverse complement strand
GGACACACATAATGATACAATATTACCGATACGTTATGAGATTTGTGTATGTATTTGCTTTCGGGCATACACAAATATAACACTTTTTCGCCGCAAGCGGCGGGGAATTATACCCTAAGAGATTAAACAGTGGCCTGAACTAAGATGGAATGAAGCGGTAGATCGCGTCTCCCCCTCTGTTTTCCGATTGTATGCTGGGTCCTCTGCGGGAACTGGATTCTTGGTCGGTTTGGGGCGAGATCGGCAAAGTGGTGATTATTATGCTTTCATTGCAACGGCTTGGCACGTTCTTAAAAGTCTACCGGGCACTTCGGATGAACTGGAAATTGTCTCCGTTGATAGAAAGACCATCTTTACCAGTGCCGCCAACAAATTAGGATTCCACCCGATTGGTGATGCTCGGTACGATACGGGACTGATGGTACTCAACACTAGCGTATCAATCCTAAACGAGAGTGATTTGCTCCCTCTGTTTCCTCACGATTCGGTTTTAGCCAGAGGAGCAGACATAGGGTGGCTAGGTTTTCCTGGGATCACTGAGCCGGAACTTTGCTTCTTTCATGGGTATGTCTCCGGCTACCTGAACGATCCGCCGACCTACCTTGTCGATGGTGTCGCCATAAATGGTGTAAGTGGCGGTCCAGCGTTTGACAACCGAGCTCATGTAATTGGTCTGGTATCGGCTTACGTTCCAAATAGAATTGACGAAACCACTACTTTACCGGGATTAATGACGCTTGTGCCTATCAATGCGGTTCGTTATTGGATGGAACATCAGGTCGGTGCCCGGGTACTGACCAAGGATAATCGAACATGACACTGCACTGGATGGGGAATTCGCTGCCGCGCCTTCCCCGCCAGTTAGCTTTTCATTATATATAAAAAACATGAAAAATGAATCTGTAGACTATGAACTTATTTTAGAAACCCAAAGTTCTGGGGATAGTGCATTTCTTAAATCAATTCTGGATTCAGAAGGAATAACTTATTATATTCTAGGTGAACATGTTGCACCATATATCTATCATTCAATACCCATGAGGCTTATGGTAAAAAAGGAAGATGCAGCAAAAGCTCGGGATATTTTAAAAGATTTTAAAATATCATCTGCTTATGGTGGTCTAAAATTATTTGAGGATAATAAAAAAGATGGATAAATACATTATATAACCACATGGTGGAGAGGGACGCGAAGATCCGCAGTGACCTATACGGGCAAAGTACTTGACGCAGCACTCATCACTGACGTTAGGCGAGGCGGTTTATTTCGAGAAAGGAATTTGCAATGACCAATGTTAATGTCGTCATCGGTGCTGGATCGATTTGGTTCTGGAAACGAGCCCTAACAAAGCGCTACAACGCCGGGATGCTCTCGATTTCCGCTGAACTTAAGCTAGTGGGGATAGGATTGTATCAATAAGTTATGCATTTGCTCGGTCGAAAAAGCTGTAAATGAATTGGGGTGTTTTGTCAGACAGGGTCTGCGACTGTAGAGGGGGATGCGGATGCCTGGTTACTTTTTTCCAATGCTTCACATATAGCTTCCCGCAAGCATAAATCACTGAAAGGTTTCTGTAAAAAATTGATAGCGCCGGCAGCCATGGCCTGCATGCGGATGGCGGCATCCTCATGAGCCGTTATGAAGATCACGGGCAGTTTAATGCCCGATGACAGCATCCTTTTCTGCAAATCAAGTCCATTCATCTCCGGCATGCGCACATCGATGATTGCGCAGCCATGGGCGCGAAGAGGTCCCTGGTTCAGAAATTCCATGGCCGAAGGGAAAACCCGTGTCTCGAATCCGATAGATTTAAGCAATCGCTTCAATGACTTACGAACAGATTCGTCATCATCTACAATAGATATTACAGCATCTGTTTTGAGTAAGCTTAAGCGGTCTTCGGATATTGTTTCTTTTGTTTGCATTGTTTTATAATGGTTTATACCTATTACCTATAAGTGTTGGCAAGTGGGTAAGTACGCGTCTGGTATGGAGTCAGTGTCGTGGAAATTACCGGCAGTCCCTGTCCAAGTTTCCTCATATTCTGTGCAGGCAGGCTAAAGTAGAAGGTCGCCCCGTTGCCCGTTTCGCCGTCAGCCCATACACGACCGCCATGGCGTTGGACAACGCGTTGGACAATGGCCAGCCCCACGCCTGTTCCCTCGTATTCCTCATCGCTGTGAAGTCGTTGAAAGACATTAAAAAGTTTATCATAATATCTCATATCAAAACCAATACCATTATCCTTTACATAATAGACAATTTCATCGTCCAACTTATAACTGCCTATTTCGATAATGCTCTGAGGTCGGTTCTTAGCAAATTTAACAGCATTCGACAATAGGTTGGCAAAAACCTGTCTGATGAAGGAAAGGTCGCCAAAGCCGGTCTTTAGATGGCCGATTCTGACCTCCAGGTCGCGCCCTGGGTTTGCCGCGCGAATTTCCTCGCATATGCTTTTAACTAGTCCCGCCATGTCAATTTCCGAAATATTTAAATCCTTACGGTTTACCTTAGCAAAAGAAAGAAGATCATCAATCAGTTGCCCCATCTTCAGGGCATTGCTGCGAATAATATTGAGCTTGCTTGTGACTTCCTCTTCAAGTTTGTCGCCGTATTTCCTCAGGAGAATCTTGGAAAAGCCGTCAATCGCCCGGAGCGGGGCTTTAAGGTCATGAGATACCGAGTAGCTGAAGCTTTCCAACTCGCGATTGGCATTCTCAAGTTGTTTCGTTCTTTCCTTTAGTTTCATCTCAGCCTTTTTATATTCCGTAATGTCGCGAATCACGGTGACTACGAAATTTTCGCCATCCTTCTCAAATTGTTTAGTTCGCGTTTCGACCGTGATGACAGAGCCATCCCTACACAAAAAACGGTGCTGGTAAGGTAATTGATAGCCGACACTAAGATGATGGTGCACGAGGGCACGATCTTCGGGAATCACAAAATCGATGATATTTTTACCCACCATTTCAGATAGTCGATACCCGGCAATATCGGACATCTGCTGATTGGCATCGATGATTGCTTCATTATTGGACAGTAAGATTCCCTCGAAAGAGGCTTCCGCCAGGGTGCGGTAATGGTTTTCACTACTCCAATGATATGAAAGATGTGCCATGTTAAACCCCGCTAAGAAAAGATAAGCAGACAAGTTATTCAAAAAAAACAGGCGATGAAGCACAACCTCGGTGCGCCTCCCGGAAGCATTTTGTACCGTAGCGCCGATTAAGGAAAAAACGAAGGAGGTTTTAACGAATCGTGAAGTAGTATTTACAGCGTGTTAGCGCAAAAAGATATTGGACCTTGGTCCAACAGCGGCGGTGATTATTTGAGCCTTTCAGCTAAACGCACCAAATCTGCCAAAGATTTAGCTTCCATTTTTTGCATGATGCGAGCGCGGTGCACCTTGATGGTTTTTTCTGCTACACCCAGTTCATAGGCAACCTGCTTGTTCAACATTCCCGTGACCACCAGTTCGCAAACTTCCTGTTCTCGGGGTGTGAGGCCCTCCCAGTGTTTTCTTATAGACGCCAGCTCAATATTGTCCTGCCGGGACAGAAGATCTTTTTCGATGGCCCGGTCGATAGCTGCCAGCAACGTTTTTTCTTCGTAAGGTTTTTCCAAAAAATCAACGGCGCCCGCTTTCATGGCTTTGACACTTTCGGGGACCTTACCATAGCCCGTAACAAAAATAATCGGTGTGGAACGATGTAAATCCCTTAATTTTTCTTGCAGTTCCAGGCCGTTTATGCCGGGCATTTTAAGATCGAGCACCAGGCAGCCTGGTCGGTCCGGGAGATTCGCAGATAAAAAATCCTGGGCGGAGGCGTATGTTTTCGCCTCAAGGCCGGCCGAGCGGAGCAGCCTTTCCAGACTCTTGCGGACAGATATATCGTCATCAACTATGTGTACAACCGGCGTTGTTTCCATGATTATGATGTCTCCGCCTTATCTTGGCTAGGCAGTGTGAAATAAAAAGTTGCCCCGCCTTCAGGGTTATTTTCCGCCCACAATTTACCGCCATAGGCCAAGAGGATTGTCTTGCTGATTGATAGTCCCATGCCCAAACCTTCTGTTTTTGTGGTATAAAAGGGCTCGAAGATGTGTTCTTCGGCTTTATCGTCCAAACCAATTCCGGAGTCGCGTACTGTTACCTGGATACTGTTTGTTTCATCGTAGAATGTGCGAATCGACAGACGTCGCCGCTGGGAATCTACACTCAACATGGCATCGCAGGCATTTAGAATCAGGTTCATTAAAACTTGCTGCAGGTCGGTGCTGCTGCCGAAGACAAGGGGAAGGGCAGGGCTAAGATCGAGATCGACATTAACATTTCGGCCCACCGTTTCGCTGTGAAGAAGTGCCACAACCTCCACAATGATGTCGTTAATCTTAAGGCTTGTTTTATTAACTTTCTGCCTTTTCAAAAAGGTCCGGAGGTTGTGGATCACTTGTGCGGCATGCTCATCGTCGTTGATAATGTCCGCCAGGGCATCGTGTACCTCAGCGATGTCCGGGACGGGAGAGGACAGGAAGCGCTTCGCGGCCTGGGCGTTGTTCAGGATAGCCGTCAGGGGCTGATGAATTTCATGGGCGATGGAGGCGGCAAACTCGCCAACTGTTGCCAAACGGCTGATATGGGAAAGCTCCTCGCGTTGTTGCCGTATTTTCTCTTCATCATGCTTACGTTCGGTCATGTCACGATGCAGGCCGATCATCCGCATTGGCTTGCCAACGGTATCACGGATTACGAGGGCATTGACCTTGACATACCTTATTGCCCCGCTGGGATGCAGAAGACGGAATTCCGTATCTAATTCCTGTTCCCCCCGGAGGGCGGCCGTGATTTCCTGAAGCGTTTTAGCGCCGTCATCAGGGTGAAGTCTGCTTGTCCAATTGGTACCAGAAAGAGGAAATGCTTCCTTGGTCATACCATAGAGTTCGTACATCCTTTCATCCCAGACAACCCGCTCATTTTGGACATCCCAATCCCAAATACCTATACCTCCAGAACGTAACGCCAGCTGAAGTCGCTGGGCGGTTTCATGCAAGGCTATTTCAGACAACCTCCGTCCGGTAATATCCGTATTTATTTCTAGGCAGGCTATGATTTCGCCATGGGTGTTTCTAATAGGGTTAGCGATATTTTCCCAGTAAGACGGGGCCCCGGTGGGCATTTTGATTTCTTTTATCGCTGCATGGGTTTTTCCATCCTGGAATGACAATTCCACGGGACATGCTTCGCAGACCGTTTCCCTATTCATGAAGGCGCGATAACACTTCTTGCCCAGATGATTGCCGAAGGCTTCAATTATCTGAGGGCTCTGATAGGTGAGATTATAGTCGGGGTCTCTAATCGTCAGCCCAGAAGGCATGGCCTCGATAATGGAAGCAAGCTTATTCCTTTCGTCTTGCAGCTTCTCTTCGGCTTCTTTGGATAATTTTTGTTTGGCGCTCAGAACCAAGATGGAGGCATAGGCGTACTTGTTCTGAAATATCAGGTAGCCGATGAGAAGGCAAGAGATGATGAGGAGAAGTGCTGAAATTAAATGCAATTTTGATCGTGCCTTCATCCCTTGTTTGATTACATCTGCTTCCATATTTTCCAAGGCGCGGTCCATCTTGGTGAAGGCCGGATCAACTTGTTCTTTGTCCAATGCCCTAGCCTGATCGAAATCTCCGGCTTGAATCAGGCTAAACTCCTTGTCCAATAGGGTGTTAAAGATTTGCCAGTAGGCACCGACTTGCTTAGGTTCGTCCTTTCCCAGGTGCAGTTTGGTTAAGTAGTCAATGTCACGGTAACAATTACTGCGGATATGAGTTGCTTCTTTCAATAACTCGGGGGAGACGGACATCTTGGCGATGGCCCGCCACTCCAGTGCCTGTAATTGGTGAAAATGTAAATGGGTAACTATAAGGGATGATTCCCCCCGGCGGATGAGCCCGGAGAGGCCATGCAAGGTAAAAAGGCTGATCGTGGTTACTATCGCAATTATGCCGACAAAGATCCACCACAGCCAGGGAGGAAAATTTCGTATCTTAGCCATTTTTTTACTCCGGTTCCTTTTAACAGAAGGTGGGGTAATTTTTCAAGTTGTTTAAAGGGGAATTGTAGAATTTAAAATAAAAAAATTACCTTGACTTTATTTTTATAGAGAATGCATTATTAAAAAAATTAGAATGCGGCGTGAAGGCACGCCAAAGTGGGAGAGGATGAGAGATGGCGAATAGGGAAGAAGCGAGAAGATCTTCTCAAAATGCATGAACTTTCTGTCATGCAAAGTATCTTGGATATCGTCTTGGAACATGCCAGGGAAAACAAGGCGGAAAAGGTCTTGAACATTGGCTTGCAGATCGGGGAGCTAACTGACCTCATTGACGAGTGGATGCAAAAATATTTTGATTATCTAAGCAAGGATACTATCGCCGCAGGCGCAAGGTTGACGATAGATCGTTCGCCGGCCATATTTAAATGTGAAGACTGTGGAAATGCTTTTCATGTCAAGTTGCAGGAAGTGGATAGGATATCATGTTCTCAGTGCAACAGTGAAAGGGTCACCCTTATTTCGGGCCGGGAGTTTTATGTTGATCATATAGAGGTGGTGTGATGGTAGATGTAAGGTTGATAGATGTCAAGAAGGACATTCTGTCGGATAATAAGTCCCGCGCGGTAGAGAATCGGGATATGCTGCGCCGGAACAGGGTCTTCATGGTGAACTTGATGGCATCTCCCGGTGCAGGCAAGACAAGCCTCCTCTTGTGCACGATTCGCGAACTGAAGGAGACTTGCCGGATCGGCGTGATCGAAGGGGACATTGCCTCTGCCATCGACGCCGAGAAAGTTGCCGAAGAAGGCATCCCCGCCGTGCAACTGCGGACGGGCGGTTTTTGCCATCTGGACGCAGCCATGATCGGCAAGGCCTTAAAGGAACTGGATCTTAATAATCTCGATCTCCTCATGGTGGAAAATGTCGGTAATCTTGTCTGTCCGGCGGAATTCGATATAGGGGAGAGCAAGAAGGCAATGATCTTGAGCGTTCCGGAAGGTGACGATAAGCCCCTCAAATATCCCCTCATGTTTTCGGTATGCGACGTCCTGGTGATCAACAAGATAGATTATCTGGTTGAGGGTGATTTTGACATGGCGGCCTTGAAGCAGAGGGTTTTCAGCCTCAATCCGGCGATCCAGATATTTGAAGTATCCTGCCGGAGCGGGGAGGGGATTGATGCCTGGATCAACTGGCTCCGCTCTGAAATGAGGGTGAATTCTGCCGGTTCCGCCGTTCCGCCTCCGGAAGGATGAGCCGCGTACCTCAAAAGCGGGCCACCAAAATAGTGAAGACGCTTTGCTAAGCTTAATTTTTCCCTAAACATATTCAAGTGAATGAAAAACACTTCACAAAAATATATCAATATTACCGATACTTATGCTATTTTAAATAAACTTTCTGAATAATAATGAAGTAAAATTCCTACAGATATTTTTTTGATGGGGTCCATCTTGCTAAATAGAACTAATATTATGAATATGTTATATAATTTACAATAAGTGGCACAGGTCTAGCTTGTCGATTGGTAGGTTATAAAAATTTATGATAGAATAAAGAAAATGTGAAAATTGCCTCAACAAACAATGGTTCCATGAACAAACCTAACGGCTGGATGAAGATGGTGCGAGGCAAGTTCTCCTACACTCTGGCTAAAACAATGCAGAAAGGAAAGGAATATGATCCCAGCAGAGGAACCAAAAAGCGAGCAAGAAGTTCCGCATGGTCAAATGAAGGCTCATAGCGGACATAAAGGCTCACCGCCACCAATAGGTGATTTAAAGGAACGCATAGTAAGTAAGATACTATCTGAATTTGCTGATGTGCCACCACAAAGGGACATCATAATTTTTGCCGACGATGTTTTTGCCGAGGCAAAGGTTCGTCTGGGAGAAATGGCGAAGACAGCTAAGGCAGCTTATTATGAAGATCTTTTTAATGAACGGGTGGAAAGATTGAGGACTCTCGGGTGTCCGACATTTATTATTAAAAAGTTTCAAGCGAAGAAGGCGGAAATCGTCTCAAAGGCATGCGCTCTTAATATACCCGATGATAGAGATTCCCTGATTCCCGTTATCTCACATCACTATCTGACTATCTATTCACAGCTCGAAATGATTAATATTAACGGAATCACAGGTGATACGGCTCTTGAATCGTCACGCATCACGAATTCATTAAAGAAAGTCGTTTCACAAAATGACAGCAAGATTTTCGATAGCATATATTTTATACTGGACATTGATGATGGGGCCAACACGGAAAGGCTAACCTGCAAGGAAGCGGATGAAAGAATAAGGGGGAAAAACCGCTTTCCATTAACGGTGGAAGAGGTAATCGCCCTGTTATTGCAGAGGACCGAACCGCTCACCTACAATCTGCTGGCGGGTGGCTCCAGATATGAACATGATGATAAGGTACCCTTCTGCACGGCCGAAGACAATAAAATATTGTTGAAATCTTGTTTTTACAACACCATCCATCCGAATTCAGTAACTCCGTCCTGTGGGGATCGCATTTAATCTTTCCGGATAGCCGGGCTAATATTACGAATAGATATCCTTACAATAGGAAGGCAGTTAACATTTTATGCTGATGCGAGAATGCTCCGGAGAGAGCAGATATCGAATAACAATTAAAGCGAACGTTCATCAAATGAGAGGGACGTTCATTTGGAAAGATGGTAGTCGTTATGAGGGCGAGGTTGATGATCGGCACCTGAACGGTTATGGCACATTTACCTGGCCAGATGGCAGCAGTTACGAAGGGGAATGGCGTAATTACCTGCCCGACGGCCGCGGGATCTTTACCTGGTCAGACGGCAGTCGATACGAGGGAGACTGGCAAGAGGGAAAGTTGATACAACTTGCCGGAATCACTGCCGAGCAAGAAGTCAAAAGACAGGCTGCAGAGCTTGCCGGAATTCTCGAGAAGCACGCCAAGATTTTGGCCGAAGAACAAGCCGCTAAGGAGGCGGAGCAGCTTGCCAGGATCGTCGCCGAGGCGGAGGTAAAAAGACAGGCCGCAGAGCTTGCCGGAATTCTCGAGAAGCACGCCAAGATTTTGGCTGAAGAACAAGCCGCTAAGGAGGCGGAGCAGCTTGCCAGGATCGCCGCCGAGGCGGAGGTAAAAAGACAGGCCGAGGAGCTTATTGGGATTCTCGAAAACCACGCCAAGATTTTGGCTGAAGAACAAGCCGCTAAGGAGGCGGAGCAGCTTGCCAGGATCGCCGCCGAGGCGGAGGTGAAAAGACAAGCCCAGGAGCTTGCTGGGATTCTCGAGAAGCACGCCAAGGTCTTAGCTGAAGAAAAGGCCGCTAAAGAGGCGGAGCAGCTTGCCAGGATCGCCGCCGAGGCGGAGGTAAAAAGGCAAGCCGAGGAGTTTGCCGGGATTCTCGAGAAGCACGCCAAGGTTTTAGCTGAGGAAAAAGCCGCTAAAGAGGCGGAAACACATGTTAATATCTTGGCTGAGCAAGCCAGAATCCTGTCTGAAGAAAAGGCCCGAAGAGAGGAAGAAGAACAACTTAGAATTTTAGCTGATGAAGAAGCGAGGAGGGAGGCAGAGACTGACCGGAATAATGTTGAGGAGGAATTGAGGCAAGAGATTTCTGTTAAATTCTCAAAAATGACATGGGACAAAACAAAGAGAAAAGCCGACAAAGCATTTCATGAAGAAACTCCAGGATATGTCTCACGAATTTTAGATGATGGCAGCAAATATGTGGGTGAATTTCATGATGATAAGCCTCATGGTCAGGGAATCATGACGTACAATGATGGGAGTGAATACACCGGGGAATTCAGGAATGGGACTAGAGAGGGGCATGGTATCCTAATTTTACCCGATGGCTCGAAGTACACGGGCCAATGGAAAGAAGACAAGAAAGACGGAAACGGAACCCTTACTATGGCGAATGGCATAAAATATGTTGGTGACTTGAAGAAAGGCCTGTTCGATGGTCAAGGAACCCTCACATTGCAAGATAAAAGGCAATACACAGGTGAGTTCAAAAATGGTAAGTCAAACGGTAAGGGTGTCATGAGATACCCCAATGGGGACCTTTATGAAGGTGAATTCAAAAACAACAAATATCATGGCCAGGGAATATTGACTTTAACTAATGGCAGCAAATATAGAGGCCAGCTTGAAAACGGCTTGCCTCACGGCATGGGTGCAATGACCTTGACTTCCGGTAGAATACTGACAGGTGAATTTCTTAGGGGCAGATATATAGGCGAAGCAGGGACAAATGATTGATAAAATTCCTCTCATATATAAGACATATCAGAAAGAAGACGGAATGCTCGTCGTTGAATTCCAGAAGGAAGAACTTATATTGGAAGGCGAGGTAACATGCACATATCAGGATGGGGCAATCTACAAAGGGTTCTTTAAGTCAGGCCATTTCCATGGGGCCGGGATATACTTCTGGCTTGATGGAAGTCGCTATGAAGGCCAATGGGAAAACGACCTGCCCCATGGTTTCGGCACTATGCTTCTGCACGACGGATATAGGTATGAGGGTGAGTGGCAGAAAGGTGTTGCCCATGGGGAAGGCAGGGAAACGCTGCCCGATGGTGGTCGATATACAGGCCAATGGAGCAAGGGCCTGAAGAACGGGCAGGGAGAAATAATATTCCGTGACGGCAAGAAGTATAGTGGAGAATGGAAAGAAAACATGCAGCACGGCAAGGGAATTCTTACATTTACCGATGGGTCCAGGTATGAAGGGGAATGGATAGAAGGCAGGATCACCAGCCGTGGCACACTAAGCGTTCTGGATGGTAAAAGTTACATGGGAGAGTGGAGGGAAGGGAAATTCAATATTATTGGCGGGCGGTAAAACTGCCAAACTTCGCCCTCTGACACCGATGTTCAAGGATAAGTTTAGGGGATACAGAGTGGCCGCCGCCCTAAGGAGCCGGTGATTGGCAGAAAATTACCTAGCTTTTTTGCACTTCTTCGGGACAATTAATATTAGAAATTTTTTCTTTCAAAAAAGGCTTTATTATAAGCAACATAACCCTCAAAGGCAAGAAGATCCGGGTACTGATCGAATGTCTCCCATCCCGCGACGGTGATACCTCTTTTTTCTACCTCTCGGATATCAAAAATACGCATACGTGTTGCTTCAACACCTTTGATGCTATCTTTTTTGCTAACACACCTCAAATGTTGCCTGAGTATTTGCCCGTCTACCTTATGAACTTGCATCAAATGTCCCATACAGGCATTTTCCGGTAACGGATTAACAATACTCTTTTTTTTCTTAAGAAACTCCCACATAAATCCCCTCCTTCTTTCTGGCGAATCATGGAATAGCATCCGCAACAAATAAAAAAGGCCGCAATTCGATTTCTCGAATGGCGGCCCGACCAATCACATAATACCTCTATAAATCCCGTAGAATTTATAAACCCTGGATTACAATATTAAATTAATTTTATTCAACAGAAAAACCTTATCCACTAGCCTCCTCAATTTGAGCTTTGCTATCATCTATGGGAAAAAAACGCAACACCTATTTTAAAAAACACCACCATCAAAAGGTGACGGTTTCCGGCGGCACGTCTAAGTCGAATGTAAGCGCGGCCATGCTGATAAAATTATAGTGTGCAATCAGGCCAATGGCATCGACGAGCCCTTCGTTGCCGAGCGCTGCTTGTGCTCTGGCAAACATTTCGTCGGGCATTTTACGCTCCTGCAACAATGCGCGAGTCATTTCGATTATTAGCCGCTCGTGGGCGTTCAGAGAGTCCAGCGGCGCGTTAGCGCGCAGGGTTTCGACTGCCTCGGGACGCATACCGACCTTGCGTGCGCGAAGCTCGTGGCGGCTCCAGGGAAAGCGCGCTTTCATAGCGCGGGCGATGGTAAGAATGATCAGTTCCTTATCGACCGGATCTAGCTTGCTGTTGTAGCGGAGGTAATCTTCAACGGCGGAGAAGCGCTCGGCCATTATAGGTGAATGCATCAACAGGGCATAGGGACCTCCGCCGGCACGCGAACGGACGCCGCTATGAACGCGGTCGAACACAGCCTGATTTTCTTCTGACAACTGATCGCGCGTTACTTTTGGTATCTGACCCATGTTTTCTCCCCCAGTTTATTTTATTGTGCATACCGCAATTATATTAAAATTACCATACACACTCGTTCCGGTCAATCATGATTGTCTGTGTATTGCCCCCTAGTGAAATAACCCCTGAAGATACACTCAAGTGCCGCCAAAAGGAGGTAGGTGCCATCGTGGCAAGGGGTTGCCTTTGAAATCATTCTGCCTGCTTCGTAAACGGAGACATGAATTCATAACAAATCGATTTATTGACATACTATTGTCCCGTCCCTATCTTGTTAAAGGCGAGTTATTAACAAATCACTATCACTATCAGAATGAGGAGAATTGAAATGAACAAGAAGATCTTTTTGGTTGGGATGGTTCTGGTATTGAGTACCTTACACGCAGGCATCGTTTCCGCTGAGGAAAAACCCGACGTATTGGTCAAGCAACGCCAGGCGGTAATGACCTTGCAGGGCAAGTACTTCGGACCGTTGCAGGCCATGGCCCAGGGTAAATTCCCCTACAATGCGGAGATTGTCGCCCGGAACGCGGCTTATCTGAACGTCTTGGACAAGATGCCATGGGACGGTTTTATACCCATCACCAAGGATGTGAAGAGCCGCGCGCTGCCGGAAATATTTACGGATCAGGCCAAATTCAAGAAAGCCCAGGAGCGTTTGCAAGAGGCAGTCGCCAAACTTGTCGCGGTGAAGAGCGGCAATGAGGAAGCGGCCAAAGCCGCAATCGGCGAGGTCGGCAAGGCCTGCGGCGCCTGTCACGATAATTTCCGTCAAAAGAACTAAACGCTTTTCTTGGAGCGCGATATCATGGGGAATCGCGGAGGATGGGTGCTGGCCGCCAGCGTGTTTGTCCTGTTGTTGGGAGCAAGGTTAGAAAGCGCCTGGAGCCAGGGTAATGCGATACATGGTCAATATCTTCTGAAAGCCTGCGGTTGCCAGGCCTGTCACAGTGAAGAAAAAAAAGGCGCTGCCCCCTTTGCGGGCGGTCGCGCCCTCAGGACGCCCTTCGGGGTTTTCATAAGTCCGAATATTACACCCCATCGACAGGCCGGAATCGGGAGCTGGACCGAGGCCGATTTTCTCCGGGCCATGCGCTATGGCAGGCGTCCAGATGGCACCAACTACTTCCCGGCGTTTCCCTATCCATCGTTTACGAAGATTGTCGATAGCGACTTGAGCGACATCTGGGCCTACCTGCGCACACTTCCTCCGAGCAAGCGGGCCAATCAGCCGCACGACCTGCATTTTCCCTTCGGCTGGCGTTTTCCCGTCACCTTCTGGAAGCTGCTCTTCTTCAGGCCCGGTCCCTTTGCGGGTATCCCGGGGCTCTCACCGGTTGCCAATCGCGGTGCCTATCTGGTTCAGGCCCTGGGTCATTGCGGCGAATGTCACACACCGCGTAATTTCCTGGGTGGTCCGAAGCGCGACCGGTTCCTTGCGGGGGGAAAGGGAGCGGACGGTAAGGACGTTCCGAACCTGACACCGACGAGACTCAAGAAGTGGAGCGATGGAGAACTGAGAGATTTTCTGTTGTACGGATTGAAGCCGGACGGCGACGTTCCTTCCGAGACGATGAGCGAGGTGATCCGCAACACTACCAGCCAACTGATACCGGAAGATTGTGCCGCCTTGATTGCCTACCTGCGCACACTGCCGCCGCTTCCCGATGAACCTCATGGATCGTCAGGTCCTTAGTGACAGGGCTCTTAATTCCGCTTCCATCCCGCCTTACCGCCACGGCCTGTCCGGCCCTGTAAAGTTCAAAGGCCCCATTCTTTCCAGAGCACCACTTTTTGATTGTCATGGCGCATATTTTCGGTATAATCCGGCCAACGCGCTTGGGCGCGTTCTGAATGACAAATTATGCGTACCATTATTTCCGGTCGCTGTGGAGAATCTGCATGAGGGAAGAAAGGAGCTTACGAAAGATGCTGGTCCCGACGCTTGTGATGGCAATAATTGCGATGGTGATGCTCTATATAGGTTACAGGAAGGGCGGCGGGGAACATGTCGCAGGCTTGAGAGCGACCTGGTCTATGTTATTTGAGATTGCCCCCATGCTCGCATTCTCCTTAGTCATTGCCGGCATGGTCCAAGTCCTGGTCCCGGCGGAATTTATATCCAAGTGGGTGGGCGCGGAATCCGGCTTCAGGGGGATACTGATCGGCACCGCGATTGGCAGTCTCACACCCAGTGGTCCCTTCGTCAGCATGCCGATCGCCGCGGGTTTTATCCGGGCGGGAGCGAACATCGGCACGGTGGTAGCTTTCATGACCGCTTGGTCGCTCTTGGGCATTGCCCGCATGCCGATAGAATTCGCCATCATGGGATGGCATTTTACCATGGTTCGCGTGGTGAGCGGCGTATTCGTCTTTCCGATCATCGCCGGGATCCTGGCCAATATCTTTTTCAGGCGTTGAATAATCCCAAATTTATTGCAGCATTACCTTATTGCCGGCAAGGACCTTATCGATTCGGTCGGGCCTGTCCAAGATCGTGCAATTGGGTGTGATGACCAGTTCAGAGAAGAATTTTATTTCCGTTACCCTTTAAAAGAAAATCAGCCCCACGACGATAAAAACGGGAATAAGGATGGGAATTGAATATTTAAACATATAACCAAAGAAAGTCGGCATTTTGACACCAAACTCTTTGGCAATGGAATATACCATGAAGTTAGGAGCATTGCCGATATAGGTATTGGCACCCATAAAGACGGCGCCGCAGGAAATAGCCTTGAGAAAGCTGATCAAAGCAGGATTGGCCGTAGCGGTACCGGCCGCCAGGGCAGAGGGGACCATGGCCTCTGTTAAACCCAGCCGGCCCAGGGCCATTTCGAAAAAGGTCAGGTACGTGGGCGCGTTGTCAAGAAAGGACGATAAGAATCCCGAAACCCAATAATAGTGCAGAGGTTCTTTAATAAGAGCGACAAGCCCTGCCAGGGGGCCCGCCAGCCCGGTTTTTAAGATAGCCAGGACCGGGATAATCGTAATAAAAATGCCGGCGAACAGCTTGCCTACCTCAATCATGGGAGACCAATTGAAGTCGTTGGCGGCGCGAAGTTTTTTGGGGGTTATGAGCAGGGAAAGGATGCCCAGGATTATGATCACCACATCCCTGGTCAGATTCTGCCATTGTAATCCCACCCCGCGCACAGTGCAGGTTCCTGCTTCCCAGCAGCCGCTGGTCACCACCATGCCCACCACACCTGCCAATAGTAGTAGGTTATATGCGCCTTCCAGGATAAAGAAGCTCTTTTTTTCCCTTTCCAGCTCATGAATTATTTCCGGTTTATTTTCCCGAAGAAAGTAGAAACTGTCCAAGATGAAAAAGATCGTTAAGAGCACGGCCGTAGTAAACAGCAGGTGCGGCAAGAGTGCCTTGGTCACCCAGAAGAAGGGCACTTGATGCAGAAAACCGAGAAACAAAGGGGGATCGCCCAGGGGGGTCAGACAACCGCCGATATTCGCCACCAGGAAGATAAAAAAACAAATGACGTGGGTCTTATTCTGCCGGGTTTTATTCGCTCTTAACACGGGGCGGATCATGATCATGGATGCCCCTGTCGTGCCCACCCAGGAAGCGAGCATCGTCGCAATAAACAGCAGCCCGGTGTTAACCAGGGGAGTGCCGCTGAAGGAGCCGGAAATAACGATGCCGCCGGCTATCGTGAACAGGCCCCATAAAAGGATGATAAAAGGTACGTAGTCGACTAAAAAAATACGCAATATCTCGTTGACGGCAATTGCGGGGAAGTAATAGTAAAAGGGCACGGCAAAGCATAAAGCCCAGAAGGCGGCTACTTTTCCATAATGATGATGCCAGAAGCGGGGCGTAAGGATGGGACAAAGGGCAATGGAAAGCAGCATCCCGACAAAAGGTAAAACCGACCACAAGGGAAGAAACTTGCCGATTTCCGGGCCACTATCAGCAGCGGCGGCCGTTTCGGGGACGAGCATGGTCAGACAAATTAATATGCCAAGGGGCACTGATGAATTGAAAATTTTTTTAGCGATAGCCATTATCATGCCTCCCGGAAAGGCAATCCTACGCGGGCGCGAGCAGGGCCGGCATATATTGTTGCCAGTATATGAATTTAACAGCAGGAAGTTCATTGTGCTATTAACAGCGGCTTTTGCGCCGTTTCGATAAGATATTTTGTTAAACTGCCGACAAAGAAATTTTCCATTAGACTCTTGGAATGCAGACCTATGACCACCATGTCGGCATAATCAAGATACTGATCCTGCATTGCGGCAATGATCGGCTGCTTGGTCCATTCCGTTTTGACCTTGGTTAAACCGTGGGCCCGCAGGTACACTTCACCTTGGCGCAAATAATATTCTGCGGTTTTTTTATCAGGGTTGGCGATCAATAACAGGATCTCAAAATCTTTCGCAATAACGATATGGGAAAATCGTTGCAGTGCTCTAGCGGCCGGGAGGCTGCCGTCGAAGGCAATTACCACTTTCTTAACGGGAACATAGTCCTTAGGCACGGCAAAGATTGGCGCAATTGTATGTCGCAATATTTTTTCCAGAGAAATACCGGGGTCTTCAGCATTTTTGTAATAATAATAATGCCTTAATCCCATTACTATTAAATCGTAAAAAATACTTTGGCGCATAATCAGCTCACTCAGGCTTCCCTCAATCTCGGCCTCTGAATGCTTGACGCCTCTTTCCTCACAGATGTTCTTAAATTTTTCCAAAAGTGCTTCGATATGCCGTTTTGTTGTTTTGATGCGTGAGTGCGCCAATTTATCCGCCCAGTAAAGGCCTCCCGCAGGCACCGGACCGACGGATTTTTCAATTTCTGGAATGTCCAATGCCACCATGCCCGTGATCGCAGCGCTTTGCCGCTTGGCGATGTCGCAAGCATAGCGGGTTGCCGTCTCGGTATATTGTGAAGGATCCAAGGGTATTAATACGCGACGAATCATCTGCAACTCCTAAAAAGGCGGCAGGGGAGCTTTTTATATTGCCCTCTGCCGCATTCCTGAATATACGGCATTCGATAAGGTTATTGCTTCGCTATCTCTCTTGGTTGGTGCGGATTGAACTTTTTAGTGCCCATTCCATATCACAGGACTATCAATAGAGCTATATATAATTACAGTGATTAGACCAAAGGAAAATAAGGAAAGACAGATAAATTTCCCTTCGCGCTCGATAAAATGTTTAGCTGTGTAAGTTGTTTCCCTTTTGACCACCGGTCATTTCGCAGTGGCTTCAAGTCCAATATTTTCTTGACATGCAAGTTCCTTGTGCTTATAGAAATCTCAGTCAAAAGCAATGCCTTATCAACGGAAGTGCATATGGTTGCCGCGGGAGCAGTGAGGCGGCGGCATGTCGAAGTTTTGGCGAGGAGCAAAAATGACCAACAAGAAGATCCGCATTGCGGTTTTTTCCGGTGCCACCGCGACAGTGCAAAACAGTGTCCCACTCGTTACCAGCAACAAGGCGCGGGAGAAATACGGCATGCCGCCGCTGCTCAACCACGATGGCTCGCGGCCGCTTTTTGACGCGCTGCGGCCGCAACGTCTGGCGGCTCCGGTCAAGGTCTATGTAAAACAATTCAGCGCCCATCCTCTGGAGGCCGATGCGGCCGACTTGTATGGCCCACCCGACGGCTATGTTGATGCGAGCGGCGCATTTCACACCGCGCGCCGTAGCGATGCGGATACGCCGGTATACGAAATTACACTCCGGCCCGAGGACGGTTTGTATCCCTTGCCCTACATGGCGCGCCAGGCCGATGGCAAGCCCTGGGACGATATCGGCGCACATCCCCGTGCGCCTGTTGAGAAGACGCGCCAGATTTTTTATCCCGATGCTTCGCGTGTCGTAGAGGAAATCGACCGCTTCGGGCTTGGTGAGGACGGTTTGCCCAATATGTTGTCATCGAAAGCCGAGTTCGATTTCTATCGGCCCGCGCCCTCGGGCGGCTACCAGAAAGGGTTAAACGCGGCGTTGCGTACCGATGCAGGCGAAGGGGACATCGCGCCTGAAATCTGGGGGAAGGATTTCTGGCCCTATCGTCCACCCCATCTTCGCGCGGAACCGCCCCGGGCACGTTTGGCGGTCATTACCAATATGGTGCAGCAGGCGATGGCAAGCGCCCGCTATAGCGGCGCCATCTGGTTGGAGGGCAGTCCTAATGTCGAGGAATCCATTTACTGGCTGAATCTGCTGATCGATGTCACCGTCCCGTTATGCGGCACTTCCTCGCAACGCCCGCACGGCGCGCTCTCTAATGACGGCGACCGCAATATCGTCGATTCGGTCGACTACATCCTCTCCGGCATCTGGAAAGGCGCGGACGGCAAGGACACGATCGGTGCCGTGGCGGTGCTCGACGAGCTTATTTACCATGCGCGCGAGGTGCAAAAGGGCGACGCACGTCCCGGCGGCTATGTGGCTACCGGTGGACACGGCGGAATTGTCGGCACCATCGGTCAGCCGGGCCCGCCGATGTTGACGTTTCGCCCGGCACGCTTGCATACGCATCTGTCGCTGGTTCGCCTTGCGCTCCTGCCTGCCAGCGTGCGCGGTGTGCACCGCACTCCCAAGGGCATTGAAACTGTCGAGGTGGGGGTAAAAGATGCGCAGGGCAATCTCCTGGGCAGCGCCATTCCACAGGTGTCAATGGTGAAAAGCGGCCGCTATCTCCCTGAGTCGGAGGGCGAGACGCCGGAGAGCGAAGTCGATATCCTCGCGCGCATTGAGCGCAACTTGCAGACGGCCCCGCTGGCCGGGTTCGTCGGCGAAGGTATGGCTCCCTACGGGGGGCTCACCCGCAGCATGGATGCAGCTCTGGAGCGTGCGGTGCTTTCCGGAATGCCGGTGGTTAAGGTAGGGCGTGGCAATGCCGAGGGCATGGTGCCGATCACACCGGGCACCCTGTTTATCGCCGGCAGCAATCTCACCGCCAGCAAGGCCAGGCTGCTTTTGATGGTCTGCCTGCTGAAATTCGGGGCATTGCCGGCGGCCTCCGATCCTGCACACCCCGCGGCGGCGGAACGGGCCGCCGTACAAAAAAAAGTTGCCCAGTATCAGGAAATCTTCAACACCCATTAGTCATGGCAAGAGAACGTAATAAGCAGAACAAAGTCAGGATTAAGAACCGTTTTTCGAGAGGGGAAAGGGCATGCGCAGCGAAAGAATGGAAAAACTGAGGCAATTCCTGATCATTCTGGCGATGTTGATCCTCACCACCGTCCTTAATATCTTTCTGGAATACTTCATTCAACCCTCTTCCTTGGTCTTTATTTACCTTGTTCCCGCGATTGCGGGTGCAATTTATTTTGGAACATGGGCTTCGGTTTTATCTTTTGTTGCCGGTTTTCTTATCTTCGATTTTGGCTTTGTCGAACCCTATTATTCACTTCACATTTCCAAGCCCCAGGACATCTATAACATTACCGTCTATTTCGCCGTTGCCACGCTTATTACTTACCTCCTCAACGTTGTTAGCTGTCAGAATACATTTCTGAAAGGGAGATTGGATCGGGTTTCGCTCATTGAAGATATGAGCAGAGATTTTATGCTTCTTGCCCCTCTGGAACAGGGCTTTTCCACCCAAAGTCATACGGACTCGTTGCGAACCATGGTATTCAGTCAATTGGGACAGCTTGCTTTAAAATATACAAAAACTATCCTGGATGTGCCGGCTCTCATTTTTTTCCGGGAAGAGGATGACACCCCCAAGATTTGGGCAAGAAGCAGTGTAGATCTGGAAATCACTAAAGAGGAGAATGCTGCGGCGACGTGGACATTGAATAACGGGGAGGTCTCCGGTGCGGGGACATACACCTATTCAGATATGCGCTTCTATTTTATTCCTATGAAATCTCTGGTGGAGATTGTCGGGGTAATTGGAATCCAGTATAATTCTAAAGATCTTTTCCCGGAACAGCGCCGTCTTTTGGGAACTGTCTCCAATTTAACGACAATGGTTGCGGCAAGTTGGATGTGTCTGAAATTCAAGCGGGATGATAACTAACTTCGCATCAGCATGGATGGACCGGACACAGATAACTCGCCGATCACGCCCTTAATAATGTTCTAAGCAATTTACATTTCTACCCGTGTCACCACACCGTGTAGCTTGTTCGGAGGCAGTTTGTAAAACTGCAGGACATTGGGCGTAAGTTTTTTAATGACGGAAAATATCTTCCAGATGATTTTCCTCGCAATAATATCCTCGACACCATAGAAGATGACCTTCGCCTTGATGCCTGCTTCACTCAGTACTTCCTCCACATCGACTACTTCCATGTAACCGACATAAATTTCAAAATTCCTTAGTCCCCTGGCTAGATCCTCTTTAAAAAAGGCCGAGATACCAAAAGGATGGTCCAAGCGTACGATGGAAACAATGATATTTTCCTCGTAGACGATGTGGTTTCTGAACATGGTGTGGACAATATAGGGCGGTATCGACTTTGTGTCCTTGGAAAAAAAAAGCGCCTGGCCCTGGATCTTATTTACAGCGGAGTAAACCTGATTGTAGCTCAGGAGGAACAAGTCTAGCGCTAGCGGCTTCAATGCCTTATACAAGCGGCGCTGTCCCTTTACATAAATCATGTTGATGCTAAAGGGAATGAACGCGATTACCAGCGACCAGTAACCGCCGTGAGGTATCTTGTACGTATTGGAAAGAAGGTAGATAGCGGAAATGATCATGACGATAAACGCCGCAATGGCATGGAAGCGCTTGGCTTGACGCAGGAATATCCAGGTCATCAAGAAGCCCGTGATCGTCATGGTTCCCGTAACGGCCAGCCCGTAAGCTGCGGCCAGGCGGCTCGATTCGCGGAACTGAAACATGATGAAGAGCACTGAGAGCATCAGAAACCAGTTGACGGACCCGATATAGATCTGGGAGCGCAGCTTTGTGGACGTATACTCCACCTTGAAGATAGGCATGATGTGGGTGTTAATGCCCTGAAGAACTATGGAGAACATTCCGCTGATCATGGCCTGCGAAGCTATGATCGTGGCCACGATACTAAGGACCAGGAAGGGTATGTAGAAGATGCTCGCCTGATGGAAGATCATTTCGAAGAGCACGTTTTTTGCCTCGGGGTGGACGATAATGTAAGCCCCCTGGCCTATATAGTTTGTTATTAGTGCGACAAACACGAAATACCAGGCTTGCACGATAGGCTTCCGTCCCAGATGCCCCATGTCGGCGTAAATGGCTTCACCACCCGTGGCGCAGAGGATAATCTCAGAAAGCACGATGAAAGCGGCAAAACCGTTATCCAGAAAAAAACGGACGGCATACCAGGGGTTTATGGCCTTGATCATCACCGGCATATGAACGATGGAAGCAATGCCGGAAACAAAAAGCACCAGAAACCACAAAACCATAAGAGGACCAAATACTCCGGCAACTCTGTCCGTACCCCGGTGCTGAATAAAGAAGAGGGCCAGGGCAATTCCGCCGGCGATCATAACAAGGGTATTTTGTTGCGTGGTCTCAAAGCCCGGGATGAGGAGTATCCCTTCCACGGCGGAAAGGATGCTTATCGCCGGTGTAATAACGCCATCGCCGATGATAAGCGAGATACCGATGTAAGAAAGCAGCGAAACGAAGGCTACTTGTCTGCCTGTCCTCAAAAGTGGCACGAGTATTTCTCTAAGCACGATTGTGCCGCCTTCGCCTTGCTTGCTGAGGCTCATGGCAAGAACCGCGTATTGAACAGTGACGAGAAAGATGAGCGTCCAGAGGATCACGGACAGGACACCAATGACATTTGACTCGGTACGCTTCGTCAGAATAAAAACAACGGTAAGGGTATAGATAGGGCTCGTGCCAATATCGCCAAACACAAGGCCAAGGGATTTTATAATCCCGTCAAAGTGTGATTCATCCTTTGGGACATCTGCACGACTCCTCCCGCTTTTATCGTGAGCGTTAAAGATTTTCCGGAAAAATCGGTAGCTGTTAAAACGTAACATATTGCTATGATTTGTAATGATCTTAACTTTCCGTCAGTTTTTGCCTAATTCCTTTAAAATCTTCCCGCTACTAATATACCGCTTTGCAAACCATTCTATTTGACATCTTGACCTAAGGTAAACCGAAAGTTGGATACCCATATACAAAAAAAGTAATCCCTGCAATGAATTTAGTTGCAATTACGATATCAAGGTCAAAACTGCCTATTCGGGAGAGTAGATGGTCTGGTACCTAAGAGGCTGTAACTCCTGTTCGGAGGGTAAGGGAATAAGGAGTTGCTCTGAAATATTCAACCAATGATATTCGGGTCGCACGCTCCGCAGCTTTCCCGTGTCCGGAGGGTTGGCATGTAGAGAATAACGATAAAGGACGTGGAGGATGCTTATGCAGCTTTCCTGGTCGTGATCAATTGTGTATTTAGCTATGAATTTTGCGGGCGAAATATTGTTTTCTTCAGCCAGCTTGGCGATATCCGCGATTGGTATCTTTATGAGGACAAATCTGCTTACTCCGCGTTCGCTTATTTTGGTTAGTGCCCTGTCTGTGGAGCTGGCAACATATATAGTTGAGATGAAATCCATTTTTCGTAAAAACTGCGCAGCCACCACCCCCGCTGTCCGGCGGCCTCCCACGGTGTGATAAAAACCATATCGCTCAAAGAGTTTGTAAAGCAGACTTTCCGCGTACTTTTCCCCTTTTTCATATAATTCTTTTGCGATGTAGCGAAGTTCCAGGGCCATATCCTCCGCGGCTTCATCGAGCGGCCAGTCTATTCGTACATGATAGTGGCTGAGGGTATAGCGATTTTTCGCCTTTACGGAGGAGTCACTCTGAATAAGCAGGGCATAATCGAGGGGGATCAGGTCGAAGACAAACTGGTAAAAATCGGGATTGTCAAAGTAACGGAGATTTTTACTGTAATCCTTATGAAGCCTGGCACAGCAAACCTCTTCGACGGATTCCTTCGTGACTTTGTTGCTGTCAAAGAAGCGGATATATTTTCGATATTTCCCCGGAATTGCTCCTTCGCAGAACAGGACGAGGAAATTATTTTGGAGGACATATTCCCGTTCGGTGACCTTGGCCCGGGGTTTCAGGTCCTTTTTCAGGACGAAGGGATATTCCATTTTAGCATTCTTGAAATTTTGATAGGAATCAACAAGGGCGTTCTTGATCAAGATCATATCGAGCTGGTCACGCAATACTTCATAGAGCGATCTTCGCAATCGATCCTTCAGGCTAAAGTTATGACGATGGGGCCAACGTGCCATGAATCAGCTCCTTATGATTTATCCCCTGGGGCCCTTATCAAAGAGTAGCTTGTTTGTTTACTCGAGAGAAAGTCAAGTTGGTGATGTTTCAATGTTGCAGATTATTCGTAATAGATTATTTCTTAAATGTCAAATGGTTAAGTTTAAGCTCTTCCAAAAAATATATCCCAAATGATAAGGCGGTGGGCATTTTTGGTGTTGCCATTAATCGAGTTGAGGTACCCTTTTGGGCGGGATTGAAGCAACGAAAAGCGGACGAGAACCCCACTGAATGTGATGGAATTATAGCTATAATATATCAACTAAAAACTTGACAACCTCGCCGAGTAATAGTAAACAACCAGATGATCTCAATGGGCTTTTTTACACTTAACAAGAATTTGGACCTTATCCTTCTCATTACATTTATCAGCCCCGTCCGACGTACAGATGAGGGGCGAGCTGATGCCTTTTACCGGGACATCGATATGGCTGCTGAGAGGTGGGCTTCCATGTCCCGGTGATTTTAGAGGATCTGGGCCTCCCCAAGTGGTGGCCGATCCGGAATTTCCGACCAGAGCCCGGGCCAAGGGGCTCGTGCCTTAACAGCAGTCTAAAGCAGCAAGAAAGGAGCCTGAGATGAGTTATGAAACCCTAATATTCCAAAAAGAAAAAGGTGTTGGGACTATTACACTTAATCGCCCCAAGCAAAAAAATGCCATCAACGATGTGATGATCACGGAATTGGCCGCTCTGATCAAGGCAATAGCCGTAGATGATGAAGTCAGGGTCGTGGTTATAACGGGCGGCAAAGATTATTTCGCAGCCGGGGCGGATATTAATCTGCTTAACACCATCCCTTCTCCCCTAAAGGCTTATGATTTCAGCCGCACCAGTCCTATTTCCGATCTCGATAAATTGGAGAAGCCGGTGATTGCCGCCATTAGCGGTTTCTGCCTGGGCGGGGGGCTGGAAGTAGCCCTGGCTTGCGATCTCCGGATTGCTTCGGACACGTCGGTGTTGGGTCAGCCGGAGATCAATCTGGGGATCATTCCCGGTTCGGGCGGCACACAGAGACTTTCGCGCCTCGTGGGCTTGACCAAGGCCAAGGAGTTGCTCTTCACGGGAGACATGATTAAAGCCGAGGAGGCGTTGCGCATCGGGCTGGTTAACAAAGTAGTTCCCGTGGATGCGCTGATGGACGAAGTGGCAAAAATGGCGGGGAAGATCGCCGCAAAGCCGGCGATGGCTGTGAAGGTGACAAAGATGTTGATCAATACGGGCAGTAACGTGGACTTGGAATCGGCCCTCAGGATGGAGTCGCAAGCCTTCGGGCTGCTTTTTTCCACTGAGGATGCGAAAGAGGGAGTCGGGGCGTTTCTGGAAAAGCGCGCTCCCGTTTATAAGGGACGTTAAGGAAGTAAGAATTACCAAGCATGGATTTCTGGCTAATACATTTTCTGGAAAGGAGGAATTTATGGATTTAGGAATTAAGGACAAGGTGGCATTGGTTACGGGAGCGGGACGAGGGCTGGGCCGGAGAGTGGCTTTGGCTTTGGCCAAAGAAGGCTGCCGGGTGGTGGTAGGTGATGTGAATCAGGAAGGGGTCAACAAGGTTGCCGAAGAGATCAAGGCCCTGAACGGACAGGCCTTGCCTTTCCTCTGTGACATCACCAAGCCGGATCAGATAGCGGCGATGCTGCAGACGATCGCTTCCACCTGGAAAGCAGTGGATATCCTGGTCAATAATGCCGCGGTTTTGGATAACATGGCCCCCATCGAAAGGATGAAGGACGAATTGTGGCTGCGCGACATCAGCGTTAACCTGACGGGGACATATTACATAACAAAGGCCTGCTTTCCCGGCATGAAAGCCCAAAACTGGGGCCGCATCGTATCCATGTCTTCCGTGGCCGGGGCCTTTGGCGGGTTCGGGCAGGCCAGTTATTCCGCATCCAAAGGCGGAGTTACCAGTTTGATGAAAACAGTGGCCCTGGAGGGCGGAAAATTCGGTGTTACGGCGAACAGCCTCATCGGCGGCCTGATTAACACGGAAATCTATCCCAGCATCCGGGCCGACATGCGGGAACGCCTGGAGAAACGCACGGTTTTCGGCAGACCGGCCAATCCCGATGAAATTGTCGATTCTATTGTATTCCTCTGTTCCGAGCGGGCGAGTTATGTTACCGGTTCCGAATATTACATGACCGGCGGGATCCATTTGTTCACTTTTTAATTTCAGCGCTTATATTTTTGATACCAAGAAAGAATCTGCCATTTCTCCCCCGCTTGCGGAGGAGGAATGGCAGAGATCGTGGTACTGTCGTCCTGAGCGGTTTCCCTTCTCGCCGCCGGATGGGAAAACCCACGGCGATGTCACCAAGTCTTTGAAGTTCAAGCCGGAAGCAATGACACAGACCGCCTTGGCATAAAAAAGGATTGCGGAGCCGGCAATTAAAGGAAGTGCCGCGGGGGTAATCTTCGGGAGCAAACCAAGGTAAAGCATAATATTAGAGGAGACCTGCGGTGGCATACGAGTTGTCGGAAGAGCAAAAGATGTTTCAGGATATGGTTCGGAGGTTGACAAGGGAAAAAATAGCTCCCCGGGCAGCGGCGATTGATCGCGAAGGCAAATTCCCCGAGGACATTTATAAGTTATTTTGTGAAAATAGCATGATGGGGATAACCTTCCCCAAAAAGTACGGCGGTTTGGGCGCCGAATTCCTGACCTTTTGTGTAGCTACGGAGGAGATTTCAAAGGCCTGTCTCAATTCTTCCATAATCCTCAGCATTCAGGAGCTGGCCTGTTCACCCATCATCATGGCCGGCAGTCCAGAGCAGAAGAGAAGATATCTCCCCAGTTTGTCCAGCGGGGAGATGTTGGCCTCCTTCTGCCTCACCGAGCCCGACGCGGGGAGCGACGTCGTCTCAATGCGGACCAGGGCCGCTTTGCAGAGTGACCACTACGTAATTAACGGTGTTAAATGCTTCATCACGCAATCGGATATGGCCGCTCTGTTCACCGTTTTTGCCAAAACTGATCCTGCCAAGGGCTCCAACGGGGTCAGTGCCTTCATGGTAGAAAAAGGATTTCCAGGAATCCGGATTGGCAAGCGTGAAGTTAAAATGGGGACTACGGCAATTGCCGCCTGTGAGGTTATATTTGAGGATTGCAAGGTGCCCAAGGAGAATCTGCTGGGACAGGAAGGGCAGGGTCTAAAGATAGCCTTCCACGCCCTGGACCGGACGCGGCCGCTGGTCGGATCCAGTGCGGTGGGGGTGCTGCAGGGTGCTGTAGATTACGCCATTCAATATGCAAAGAACCGGGTGCAGTTCGGCAAGCCCATCGCAACATACCAAGGCATTCAGTTTAAGATAGCCCAGACTGCTATGGAACTGGAGGCAGCCCGACAACTGGTCTATCGTGCGGCGGTCCGGATCGATGAAATGGATCGTACCAACAACTGGGGAGATAAGAAAGAGCGGGTGGAAACCTCCAAACTGGGAGCCATGGCCAAGTGTTTTGCCGCGGATGTCTGCATGCGGGGTGTTATCGAGATGGCCCAGGTACTGGGTGGCTATGGTTACATAAAGGACTATCCGTTGGAGAGAAATATCCGGGATGCGCGTTTGCTGCAAATAGTGGAAGGAACTGCTGAAATTCAAAAAATAGTAATTGCCGGGGCCCTGATGGCTTAGTGCGTAAAGGATAAGGAGTTCTTATGGCGAAGAGCCATTATGAAAAAGATTTTGCGCAGCTGGTATAACATCCGAAGATGAGCTTCAGCAGTTACCGCTCGAATGATAACTTATTGGGAGGTGTGGCGATGAAAGAGATAAGAAAAGTAGGTGTTTTAGGGTGCGGACTGATGGGTTCCGGAATCGCCCAAGTCTGCGCTGAGGCAGGTTATGAAACCACTGTCAGGGAAGTGGAACAGCGCTTCATCGATAATGGTTTTAAAAAGATCGAGGGATTCTGGAAGAAGAATGTCGAAAAAGGAAAAAATACCGCGGAAAGTGTTGCCGCTGCCCGGTCGAAGCTGATCGGCACGACGGACTTAAACCAGGTCAAGGATTGCGATTTGGTTATTGATGCCCTCCCGGAAGAGCTGGCCATAAAAAGGGACGTTTTTAAGGCCCTGGATGCTGTCCTCCCATCAACCGCAATTATCGCCAGCAACACCTCTTCCTTGAGCGTTACGGAGATGGCCACCTTTGTCTCGCATCCCGAGAGGTTCATCGGCATGCATTTCTTCAACCCCGTGCCGGTGATGAAGCTCGTGGAAGTCGCCAAGACCATCGTCACGGCACCGGAAATCCTGGATGCCGCCTTTAACTTTGTCAAATCCCTGGGTAAGGTCGGCATCGCCGCCAAGGACAACTGCGGTTTTATCGTCAACCTGCTGCTGATTCCCTACCTCTTTGATGCTATCCGAATTTTTGAAAGGGGCCAGGCCGCAATCGAAGACGTCGATCAGGCCATGCGCTTTGGCGCCGCTTATCCGATGGGGCCTTTTGCCCTTACCGATCTTATAGGCCTGGACACCACTTACAAGATCGGCAACGTCATGTACGAGGAGAACAAGGAGGCGCGGTATGCACCGCCCGGCCTCCTGAAAAAGATGGTCCTCTTGGGATATTACGGAATGAAATCAGGGAAGGGCTTCTACGACTATTCACAAACGCCGCCGAAGCCTACTGTTTTAAATTTCTAAGTAAGGGATAGCAAAAGACGGTCTCCGATTCAGAGGGAGGCCGTTTTTTTGCTAGTTACTTATTTTTTTGGCGCGCTGCCGTCGCACAAATGAGATTATTCCGCGCTTCGTGCGACAAATCCGCACGATAAGCCATGTCTTAAAAATCCTAAATTTCTATCATCCTGTAACTAATCACAAAATACATTATTAGCCCTATGGCCCGGTTCTTGTTTAGGGTTAATCGATTGCCGCTTTTCAAGAAGGCTGAAACTTATGTCTTTAATTATTTACTGGCCCGCATGGCAGAAAAAGCTGTTCTTAGGCCCCTTGCTTGATGCTGTCACGAATATTGGATCACCGCAGGATGTGACTTTTTTCAATTCTTTCGCGGCCTTTTCAAGGCTGCTGCGCTGGCAGATCTATGATTCGGGACTAATCGTGCTGATACCGGGAAGCAGGGCTGACCTGGAAGAAATTCTCCTGCTGGAAGATCTGTTGCTGGAGAGGCAGATTGTTTTCGTTTTGCCCTCTGATGATGGGGAAATGGCGGACCGGGCGTACCTTTTGAGGCCGCGCTATGTAACTTGGCAGGGTGGTGATTTTGGCTCCTTAAAAAATATTTTAAAGCGGTTGCTGCTGGTAAATAACTCATGACCAGCACTCTGCACTTACAAACGATAAGGAGGTAGCGAGTTATGGATGAAATTGCAACGGGGCATCGGGCCCTGAAGGCGGTGGCACCCCGGGAAGGGAAATATCTTACCTTCAATCTTGCGGGCGAGGAATATGGTATCGGCATCCTCAAGGTCAAGGAGATAATCGGCCTGATGGTTATCACGACAGTTCCCCAGACGCCCATTTTCATGAAGGGCGTGATTAATTTGCGGGGCAAGGTGATTCCCGTGGTTGACCTGCGTTTGAGATTTGCCATGGAACCCATGGATTATGCGGAGCGAACCTGCATCATTGTCGTGGAAATAAAGGGCAAGTGCGGAAATATTCTTATGGGAATAGTTGTCGATTCCGTATCGGAGGTTCTCAACATCAAGGCAGGAGAAATCGAGGATGCGCCGAATTTCGGCAGCCCGTTGAATACGGAGTACATTCTGGGAATGGCCAAGAACGGCGGTCAGGTAAAGATACTGCTGGATATAGACAAAGTACTGGTCGGGAGCGAGGCCGGAGTTGATTTTCTGGCGGCATAGGACAGGTTTATTAATAAGAAAGCACAATCAAAAAAGGAGAATGAAAAATGGGTTTAGCAAATATGAGAATTGGAATGCGTATGGCAATCGGATTTTCCGCTGTCCTGCTGTTGGCAGTCATCATCGCCCTCTCCGGCATTTGGAGTGTGAAATCAGTTGCCGGCATGACAGAAAAGCTGCTTCAAAGCGATGCCAAAATATTAGAACATGGTCAGCGGGCGCGGGCCAATGTCAACGCCCTGCGCAGGTACGAAAAAGATTTCTTCATCAATATGGGAAATAAGGAAAAAGAGTCCGCATACATGAAAGAATGGCGGGGAACGCATGATCGATTGTTAGACAGACTGAACGATCTGGGCAAATACGCTACCTTTGAGAAAGACAAAGAGCTGGTCAAGGAGATGAAAGGCCTGGCGGCTGTCTACGATACCGCTTTTAATAAGGTTGTCGAGGCGATTCACGCAGGCAAGATCAAGACTACACAAGAAGCTAATGACGCTATGGGTGAATCTAAGGCGTCAATCCATAAAATGGAAGCGCTGGTGGCGGATTTTGCCGGGGAGGGCGTGAAACGGATGGCTGCTACAGAGGAGGTTCAGAAGGCATCGTCAAGCCACACAACGCTTGTGTTGATCATCCTTGCCCTCTGTGCCGTTATCCTTGGACTGGGGATTAGTTTCATCATTACCCGCAGCATTGTCGGACCCCTCAATAAGGTCATCGGCGGCCTGACGGACGGTTCTGACCAGGTTTCTGCGGCGGCAAATCAGGTATCCTCATCCAGCCAGCAGCTGGCAGAGGGGACCTCGGAACAGGCTTCGTCGCTGGAAGAAACGTCCTCTTCCCTGGAGGAGATGTCCTCCATGACAAAACAGAACGCCGACCATGCCAATGAGGCCAAGGTGATGATGGGCGAGGCGAAGAAGATCGTGGAAAAGGTAAATCATCATATGACCGATATGGCTTCCGCAGTGGGCGAGATCACCAACTCAAGTGAAGAGACGGGGAAGATTATCAAGACCATCGACGAGATTGCTTTCCAGACAAACCTTCTGGCCTTGAACGCGGCAGTTGAAGCGGCACGGGCGGGAGAAGCGGGGGCCGGTTTTGCGGTCGTAGCCGATGAAGTGAGGAACCTGGCAATGCGGGCGGCCGAAGCGGCGAAGACCACGAGCAACCTGATCGAGAATACCATCAAGGCGGTGAATAACGGTAAAGCCTTGACAGATGCCACCCAGGAAGCTTTCAGGGAAAATACCGCCATCTCCATGAAGATCGATCAACTGGTGGCGGAGATAGCGATGGCTTCTGACGAGCAGGCGCAAGGGATCAAGCAGGTGAACATCGCCGTATCGGAGATGGACAAGGTAACGCAGTCGGCGGCAGCCAACGCGGAGGAGTCGGCGGCAGCGGCGGAGGAGTTAAATGCCCAGGCAGAACAGATGAAGGGTTATGTGGAGGCTCTGGTCAAGATGGTCGGTGGGGCCAACGGCAACGGCAACGGGCATCGGGCGTTGTCCGCGGGAAGCGGCAGCGGCCCGAGGCGCTTGCCATCTATGCAGAATCAAAAACCCCTGCTTTCCTTGTCACATAGCGCAGCTGGTACCCATCTGGCTGTTAAAGGCCATAGAGCGGCGAGGATTGCCCGCCCTGACCAGATAATACCCATGGAAGACGGCGATTTTAAGGATTTTTAGGGGCTTTCCGATCCTTGAGGCAATGAGGAACGCAGAAAATCTCCCCCCTCCTTTTTTGCGTTTCCCATTGTCTTATCTAAAAGAACCGGAACTTGGTGGTTCAAGATGAAAGATTCAGGCGGAACAAACCAGGCACTCCGCGAAGAAAGTGCTTTTTTTCGACAGAGAATCCATGAGCTGGAAACTGACCTGTCCGGGCTCAAACGGGTTGAGGAGATACTCCGGATTAGTGAGGAACGGCTTGATCTTGCCATGCGAGCTGCGCAGGAGGGGCTTTGGGACTGGAACATGGAGACCAACGACGTTTTTTATTCCCTTAGATGGAAGCAAATGCTGGGCTTCACGGAGGACGAGATAGAGCCGCACATCAGTGCTTGGAACTGCCTGCTGCATCCCGATGATATAGAAAGGGCTTATCAAGTGGTGGATGCCGTCATGCGCGGAGAGAGGGAATATGAAATGGAATTTCGCCTTCGGCATAAGGATGGTCATTATGTAGATATTCTCTCACGAGGGTTTCCCGTCAGAGGGGAACCAGACGGTCCTGTTGTAAGGATTGTCGGCACCCATTTCGATCTTACGGAGCGCAAGCGGGTGGCGGAAGCATTACGCAGGAGTGAGGCAAATCTCAAAGAAGCGCAACGCTTAGGACGACTGGGTAGTTGGGATTGGGATGCGGCAACTGATACCATCAATTGGTCTGAAGAGTGTTACCAAATTTTATGTTTCGCTCAGACGCAGCCTCCGCGGGGATATGCGGAGCATCTAAAGGTTTACACAGATGAGAGCGCAGCGCGGCTGGATACAGCTGTAAAAAGAAACATGCAGACCTGCAAATTGTGCGGACTCGACTTGGAGCTTGCCCATAAGGAAGGACAAGGCCGTTGGATCACGACCCACATCGAAGCCAAGCTTGATGGACAAGGTAGGAGCGTTGGGTTGCGCGGAACGGTGCAGGACGTTACTGAACGCAAACAGTTGGAGAGCTTAATGCTTCTCCAGAGCGAGGTCGCCAGAAACATCGCTGAAGGTATTTATCTTGTCAGTGCAAAGGACCTGACGATTGTTTATGCTAATCCAAGAATGGAGGAGATGTTCGGATACGACCCGGGTGAAATGACAGGCAAACACGTGTCCGTTATTAACGCCTCAACCGGAGGAGACCCAAGCCAAACGGTGCTGGCGATCGGGAAAGCATTGAGCGAAGTCGGTACTTGGCGAGGCGAGGTGCTCAACGTCAGAAAAGACGGGACTCCTTTTCATAGTCGCGCTACCATATCGAAGTTACAACATCCTGACTATGGCGAAGTCTACATTTCGCTGCAAATGGATCTAAGCGAACGCAAGGGGGCAGAGGATCAGATCCGCAAGAGCGAACAATTCATCAGAAATATTTTGGACACTGTAGATGAGGGCTTTATTGTCATTGACAGGGATTTTCGCATCATGATAGCAAACAACGCCTATTGCAGCCAAGCAGGCCAGCTCCGTGACGACATCATCGGCAAATACTGTTTTGAGATATCTCACAAGATAAACCGGCCCTGCTATGAGGCGGGGGAGGAATGCGCAGTTCAAAAGGCCTTTGTAACGGGAAAACCACATACGTCGCTTCACAAGCATCCAACTCAGGACGGACAGGTAATCTATGTCGACACAAAGGCATTCCCCCTCAAGGATGCCGCGGGGAACGTCATATCGGTTATTGAGACCATCAACAACATCACGGAAAAGCATCTCCTCGAAGAAGAGCGACTCAAGAACCAGAAACTGGAGTCCATCGGTACGCTGGCAGGCGGCATAGCGCACGATTTTAACAACCTGTTGCAGGGCGTTTTTGGTTACATCACCATGGCGAAGATGACCTTCGATCAGAAAGGAAAAGCACTTGCCATGCTCGATCAGGCGGAAGAAGCTTTACAGCAGGCAGTTAACCTAACTACCCAGCTCCTGACCTTCTCCAAAGGCGGCAAACCCATCAAGAAACCCCTCTCCTTGAAGCCGGTGATCGAAAACGCGGCAAAATTTGCACTCAGCGGTTCCCGGACGGACTTCCACATGGATATCGATCCTGCCTTATGGCCCGTGAACGGTGACGAGGGCCAACTGGGGCAGGTAATTCAGAATATCGTCCTTAACGCAGATCAGGCCATGCCGCTTGGGGGTGCCGTGAAGATCAGGGCACGGAATGTGACGGCTGGGAGCAAAGTGCTGCCCTTCTCTCCGGCAAATGGCGACTACGTCCAGCTCGTGATTGAGGACAGCGGCGTCGGTATGCCCGAGCAGTACCTCGATAAGATCTTCGACCCCTATTTTACAACCAAGGCAAAAGGAAGTGGACTCGGGCTTGCCACTTCCTATTCAATTATCCGCAACCACGATGGACAGATCCATGTCGTTTCCGAGGTTGGCAAGGGCACGGTCTTTTCCATTTATATTCCCGCGCTAAGCGACGGTGTTGAGACGGAGGCGGCTGAATACTCGGCTCCTTGCGCTACGACCAAGGTACGGGTTCTGGTCATGGACGATGAAGAACTGATCAGAGACCTTGCCACAGAGCTGATGCATGCACTTGGTAATGAGGTGGAGGTAGCGGCAAATGGCGAAGAGACGCTGGCCAAGTATAAGGATGCCACCACGGCGGGCAGGCCCTTCGATATCGTCATTCTTGATCTGACGATTCGGGGCGGAATGGGAGGATTTGAAACCCTTGGGAAGCTGGCTGAGATTGACCCGAGTGTGAAGGCGATCATGTCAAGCGGTTACTCAGATGACACCGTTATTGCGAACTATCGGGAGCACGGATTCAAGGCATTCCTTAAGAAGCCATACAAAATGCAGGAGTTGCGCGAGGTGATGCGTGCAATTTGCGAAGCAGGCTGTGATGACTCCCCGGTTGTCGATATAGCCTCATAGAAGATCTTGTCTCCTTCTAACCCTTGATCTTACCGATTCCTTTTTTTTCGTCAATATCGCCGGGGTACATGACGGCATCCTGACTGCGTTCTCCGGTGCGGATGCGGATGACCTCCTCTACGGGATAGACAAAGATCAGGCCGTCCCCCGGTTCACCGGTATAGGCGGCTCTGAGGATGGCGGCAATCGTATCCTCCAGGTTGCGCTCGCTCATGACAATATTGAGCTGTATTTTCGGAAGCATGTCCACCTGGTAGCTGCCGGAACGTCCGGCCAGCTTGATGCCTCCCTGACGGCCGTGCCCGCGGATTTCAAAGATGTTCATCCCCACAATACCGATCTCGCTTAGGGCATCCTTGACATCGTTGACCTTGTCTTCACGGATAATGGCTTCGACTTTTTTTAGCATGGCAAAATCTCCAAAGTATTTATTATCGATTTTAAAAGTTGCATCATGAATAGGAGCGCTCGCCGTGGGAGCTGATATCGAGGCCAACCTCTTCTTCCGCGGCGCTTACTCGCAACCCGATACTCGCGTTGAGCAGCCTGGCCAGGACATAGGTGGCGCCGAAACTAAAGACGATGGTGACCAGGACGGCCAGGATTTGAATGCTTAACTGACCGGGATTGCCGAAGAAAACGCCATCGGCGCCGGCGCCGTTTACAGCTTTTGTTGCAAACAATCCGGTGGCAATCATGCCCCAGCTGCTGGCCATGCCATGACAGGCCCATACGTCCAGGGATTCATCCAGCCTTCTTCTGTCACGGAAACGCATGGTGTAGTAAGACAGGGGAGCGGCTACCATACCGATAACCATCGCTGCTATGGGTGTGACAAAGCCGGAAGCAGGCGTTACGGCCGCCAGGCCTACCACCATACCCGTGGCGATGCCCAGGGTGCTGGGGCGGCCGTCGAGCCAGGAGAGCATCATCCAGACCAGACCTGCAGCTGCCGCCGAGGTGTTGGTGGTAAGCAGGGCATTAACGGCCACCCCGTCGGCCGCCAGGGCACTGCCCGCATTAAACCCGAACCAGCCCACCCAAAGCAAGCCGGCCCCAATGACCGTGAGGGGGATATTATTAGGTTCCATGGGCGACTTGCCGAAACCTTTGCGCGGTCCGATCACCATGGCAAATGCCAATGCAGAAAAACCCGCGGCGATATGCACCACCGTACCGCCGGCAAAATCAAGAACACCCATCTCCTTGAGCCATCCCCCCTGCCCCCAGACCCAATGACAAAGCGGATCATAGACGAGCGTCGCCCAGAGCAGGCTGAATAAGAGGAAACTCTTGAAATTAATCCGTTCCACAAAGGCGCCGGTTATCAGCGCTGGAGTGATGACCGCAAACATCATCTGGAAGGCAGCAAAGAGCCCGTGGGGGATGGTCTTGCTGTACGCGGCGTAAGGCAGCGCCCCGACATCGTTGAAACCCGCAAAGTTCAACCCCCCAATAACTCCCCGGATGTCGGCCCCGAAGGCCAGGGAATAACCGTAAAGTACCCATTGCACGCCGATTAGGGCCATGAAGGTATAACTCAAGGTCAAAGTGGAAAGAACATTTTTCCTGCGGACCATGCCCCCGTAAAAGAGCGCAAGGGCCGGCGTCATAAGTAACACCAGCGAACAGCAGACCAGCAACCAGGCCGTATCGCCCGCATTGATTTGCATAACCATGATCATCCTACCTTTCTGTGGAGATTTAATGGAATGGCCCTGAAATGCAAATTTTTTGCCGTGTATTAATAATTAATAAATATCGGTAGTTATGAAAAGATAGGAATAGGGTGAAATATACATTATTGTGCTTATTTAGAACATTGGTACATTATTGTATAAATAAAATTGAGGCGACGGGCCGGAAAAAATATCCCCTTCAGATGATTCGATTAATGATTATAAATATTTATTGACAATAACAATAAAAAATGTTGAAAATGGCAGCGATTCTGGAGCGGTGTGGACTGTATCCGGAAGATAAATGGGGCTGGCCCTTAGGTCTTTATAAAGATTTTTTTCATGATGACGGGGGTAAGTTATGAAAAACGCCGCCTTGGCATTCTTAAATGTGGGCATATTGGTTTTTTTGCCCCTTTCCAGTCTTCATGCCCTGGACATCAAACTTAACGAAACCCCGGCCCGGATTTTTTTCAGCCCCGAAGACGATTGTACCGGCACGATTGTGAAGGAGATCAGTAAAGCCAAGTCCTCGGTGCTTGTCCAGGCCTATGCCTTTACCTCGGAAGAGATCGCCGCCGCTCTTATCCAGGTGCATAAAAGAGGAATCCCGGTAGAGATTATCCTGGATAAATCCAACCGTTGGGCGAAGAGCGGCTCTGGCGATGCCGCTGTCCAGGCAGGCATTGCGACTTACCTCGACTCCCGCCATGGGGTTGCCAATAATAAAGTGATAATTATAGACGGGAAGATCCTCATCACCGGCAGTTTCAATTTCACGAGGGCGGCAAAAGAGAAGAACGCCGAGAATCTACTGGTTATCAGGAACAGGGAATTGGCGGCAGCCTATTTGAAAAATTGGACAAGACACAGGGAACACTCGGTCCGGTACGGTTCCACCCCGTCGGCTCAAGACAAGTAGTCCCTTCTACATCCGACCGGAGAGCCTAGATGGAAGATGCGCAATTAAGAAAAAATATCCTTCAATATCTGGAAGGCCATCATACCTTGTCGCTGGCCACGATGGGCGAAGGCCTGCCCCATGCGGCCACCGTTTTTTATGTGAGCTTGGGATTCAATATTTATTTTGTGAGCAGCCCCGCCAGTCGCCATGGCTTAAATATCTCTGGACAGTCCCGTGTGTCGGCAACTATAAATGAGGATTGCTCCCGCTGGCGATCCATCAAGGGAATCCAAATGGAAGGTCATGTCAAGACAGTGGGGGGAATCTGGGAAAACGGGCGTATCGCGCTGGCTTTTGTAAAGAAGTTTCCCGATGTGGCTGATTTTTTTGTATCGCCTCCGCAACTTGGGGAAAAAATATGGGATAAGGTAAAAGAAACGAGTTTTTATGAACTGAGCCCTATCTGTATACGTTATATAGATAATGAACTTGGGTTTGGCCACCGCGAGGAGTTGGTTCTGTGAAAATTCAACCTTAGATGCTTCTTGCCAAAGCGCAAAAAATAGCTATAATGATTCATTAAGTATTGACGTCGGAACAATCATGGGAGAGGAGGAAAAAAATGTATAAAAAAGTTTTGATACCGCTCGATGGTTCGGATTTGGCGGAATGTGCAATACCCCATCTGAAAAATCTGGCAAAAGAAGGTTCCATTGGAGAGGTTGTTCTCTTTAATGTTGTTGAAACGGAAATTCCTTTAGCTTATCCATATCTTCCTTATGATGGCTCGATGCCGAGCGTGGATTTTCAGGCCCTTCTGGACGAGCAGTATGACAAAGTCAAAAAATATCTTGAAGAAACGCAGGCAAAATTAGTTTCCGAGGGAATAAAAGTTGAGTGCGTGATCGTTAGAGGGGGGCGAACTTCTCAGGCCATCATTGATTATGTCAATAAGCACAAGGTGGATCTTATCATGATCGCTACCCATGGTTATACGGGCATGAAAAAAATGCTCTTGGGAAGCGTTGCCTTCAAAGTATTGCATGAATCCCAGGCACCGGTGCTTTTGATCAGACCGGAGTCTTGTCAGTAATGGTCCACTCTTCTGTCCGGGTTATTTAAGTTTGCCCCTTTTCTCGGGCAGAGTTCAGGGCAGCTTTAACCTGACGTTTTGCCTTTCCGAATACCCGGCGGACGATTTGCGCCGACGGTGCCGGCCTTATCAAGTGAAAGTCTATGGCCAAGACAGGAAACAATCGTTTGGCGGAGCAGGCGCTCCGCATCTTTCTGATTGTGCTCTTCTTGTTTATTCTGGCATTGCCCTTCCTGCTTCATCCTCATTCGCCGGTCAAAGCAACCGGAGCCCGCAGGCCGCCCTCCGGTCCTGCGAGAAAGCTGGTAATTATCACACCCCACTGGGAGGGAATCCGCCACGAGTTCAGCCGTGCTTTTTCAGCTTGGAGTGAACGGCAGCTGGGATATGCCACCGATATCGAATGGCTGGCTTTGGGGGGTACCTCCGATGCCGTCCGTTACGTGCGTTCGGAGTTTAAGCGGGCGCCGGAGGGGATCAATGTGGACATCTTCTTTGGCGGCGGTTTGGATCCCTTTCTACAACTTAAAAAAGAAGGGCTGCTCCAGCCATGCCGAATTTCACGCAGTGTGCTGGGCCGGATTCCCCCTACCTTGACGGGGATCGAGCTCTACGATCCGGACCATCAATGGTTCGGTGCCTGCCTCAGCGGCTTCGGAATAATCTATAACAAGAGGGTGCTCCAACTGCTGAAACTGCCGGAACCGCGAGAATGGGCGGGTTTGGCCACGCCGCGCTACTTCAGCTGGGTCGGCTCCGGCGATCCGCGCTCGAGCGGCAGCGTGCACATGGCCTACGAAATAATCCTGCAGGCCTATGGCTGGGAGAGGGGCTGGTCGATTATCCTGCGCATGGCCGGGAATATTCGCAATTTTTCCCGTGCCGCCAGCGACGTTCCCAAGGACACCGCCCTTGGCGAAATTGCCTGCGGGCTGGCTATAGACGTCTATGCCTGGAGTCAGATCGCCGAGGTAGGATCGGACCGGATCGGCTTTTTACTTCCCGAAGGACTGACGGTTATTAATCCCGATAGCATTGCTGTTTTAAAAGGTGCCCCTCATCCCGATCTTGCGGAGAAGTTCCTGGAATTTACCCTCTCCGAGGCAGGCCAGAAATTATTTGTTCTCCATAAAGGGGCGCCCGATGGGCCGCAGCAGTATGAATTGGGGCGCATGCCCATCATCCCCGGCCTGGCTGCCAAGCTTGGGAAGGAGGCTGCGGTTCCTTTGGATCCTTTTCGCTGGAAGGGCGGTTTTACTTATAATGCTGCGAAAGGCGCATTGCGCTGGAACCTGCTGAATGATCTGATCGGAGCCGTAATTATCGATAATCATCAAGAATTGATGATGGCCTGGGACAAGGTGCGAAATAGCGATATGCGGGGCGGCCTTGCCCGTGAACTCACCGCACCGCCACTGCTGGAGGCGGAAGCGATGCGCCTGGCCGCCGGCGATTGGCAGCGGCCGGAGCGCCGCTCCTCTATCAGGGCACAATGGTCGGCAGCCGCCAAGAGCAGGTATCAACGAATCAGGGAGAGGATCTGATGGACGACATCATCCTGAAAAATGTCACAAAGCGGTTCGGGAAAACGCTTGCCGTAGATAATGTCTCGCTCACAATTAAAGCCGGCTCACTATTTTTTCTGCTTGGGCCTTCGGGATGCGGGAAGACGACGCTGCTGCGGATGATCGCCGGTTTCTCTGAACTTGATGTTGGCGATATTCTCTTCGGGGACCGTTCACTCAAGGGGGTGGCGCCAGGACGGCGCAATACGGCGATGGTCTTTCAGAATTATGCCCTCTGGCCGCATTTGAACGTGCATCAGAACGTGGCTTACGGTCTGGAAGAAAGGGGTGTACAGCGCAGCGCCATTCGTTCCCGGGTCCAGGCAGCGCTGGAAAGTGTTCACATGGAGCAATACGAGTTCAGAAAGCCGAACGAGTTGTCGGGCGGGCAGCAACAGCGGGTAGCGCTGGCCAGGGCGCTTGTGGTCAGGCCGGATGCCGTGCTGCTTGACGAACCACTTTCTAATCTCGACGCCCGATTGAGGATGGAGATGCGTTGCGAAATCCGCAATATTCATGACCAGACAGGCATCACCATGATCTATGTCACCCACGATCAAAAAGAAGCCCTGACGATGGCGGATGAGATCGCCGTCATGAGCATGGGACGTGTGGAGCAGGTGGGCAGCGCCCAGGAAATATATCGCTCTCCGGCAAATGTTTTTGTCGCCACCTTCCTTGGCGAAGCAAATCTGATCCAGGGAGAAATTTTGGAAACAAACGGCACCTTCGGTACAATAAAGACATCGCTGGGTGTTTTCCGCGGGCGGCTTAGCCGGGGGCTTTTGCCGGATAAGGAGGCCGTTTGCTGCATGATTCGCCCCGAGAACTTGCATTTCACAACGGGGGAAGAAAACAGTGTTACCGTAACGGTCGAAGACGTCGTTTTTCTCGGAGATACCGAACAATACGTGCTGCGGGCGGGCGACGTGCTTCTCAGGGCCCTGACGCTCGGCCAGGCTGGGAAGATGATAAAAGGAATAGGGGCCAGCGTTGGTTTCGCTGCCGAAGATACCCTGATTTTGCCTGCCGGGATGGAGCGTGGCGGATGAAGAAAGCTACAGGACTCATCCTACTGTTAATTGCCGGATTTCTGGCAATTTTCCTTTTTTTCCCCGTTTTGTATGTGCTTAAAGAATCCTTTTTTGCCCAGGGCCATTTCTCCCTGGTCTATTTCCGCAACATCCTGGCCAACCCGGCAAACCGTGATGCGATGGCAAACAGCTTTTATCTGTCGCTGGCGTCAACCTTGGCCGCGGCTGTGCTGGCCATTCCTCTGGCCTTCCTCACCACCAGGTACCGCTTTCCCGGCAAAACGCTTTTGAGCGGGCTGCTGCTGGCACCCCTGATCATGCCCCCCTTCGTCGGCGCGATCGGCATGCGGCAGCTATTTGCCCGTTTCGGCTCCGTGAATCTTCTGCTCATGGAAGGGGGGCTGATCGCAACGCCGATTGACTGGCTGGGGTCCACCGGGTTCTGGGGCGTGGTCATCATGGAGGCACTCCATCTCTATCCCATTTTTTTTCTAAACGCGTCGGCGGCACTTGCCAATGTGGATCCCGCCCTGGAGGAAGCGGCCTTGAATCTGGGTTCGGGTCGTTTTGCCACCTTCCGGCGCGTTACCTTGCCGCTCATGATGCCGGGACTGTTTGCCGGCGCTATTTTGGTGGCTCTCTGGGCCTTCACGGACCTGGGAACCCCCTTGATCTTTGAGTACCGCCATGTCATGGCCGTACAGATTTTTGACCGCGTGACCGACCTTTACGACAATCCGGAAGGGCATGCCCTGGTGGTGCTGATGCTGCTTATTACCACGATGATCTTTCTTACGGCGAAGCGATTATTCGGCATGAAAGGCTATGAGACGGTCGGCAAAGGGGGCAGCAGCGGATCGGAAAAGACCCTGGGTCCATTCCAGGGGCTGCTGGCTGCGCTTGCCGTGACCGGCGTTGTGCTGATTGCCTGCCTGCCCCACCTGGCGGTAGTTATGACAGCGATAGGGGAAAAATGGTTCATGACGGTCCTGCCGGAAAGCTATACATTGAAGTACTTTGAACAGGCATTGGGGCATAGTCTGACGCTCTCCAGCATCAAAAACAGCATCCTCCTCAGCTGCCTGAGTACAGTGGTTGACATTATCCTGGGAGTCTCCATCGCTTATTTGCTGGCCCGCCGCAAGTTTCGCGGTGCTTATCTGCTTGATGCCGCTGTTATGCTGCCGCTGGCCATTCCCGGGGTGGTGCTGGCTTTCGGTTATTTGGCTTCCTTCGGGGGAACGGTCCTCGATTCACGGAACAACCCCTTGCCGCTCCTGGTAATCGCCTATTCCGTGCGGCGGTTGCCCTATATGGTCCGTATCGCCTACGGCGGATTTCTGCAGATCAGTCAATCTCTTGAAGAAGCGGCCATTAATCTCGGTTCCAGCACCTTGCGCATGATACGAAAGATCACACTGCCGCTGATCAGCGCTAATATTATCGCCGGCGCCATTCTGGCCTTTTCCTTTGCCATGCTCGAAGTCAGTGAAAGCCTGATCCTCGCCGTCAAAGAGCCCTATTTCCCCATCACGAAAGCGATTTATCAATTATTGGGCAGGATCGAAGACGGCGCCTTCATGGCGTGCGCCCTCGGTGTCTGGAGCATGGGCCTGCTCGGTGTTTCCCTGATCACCGCCACAGTGTTTTTGGGCCGCAAACTGGGGCAGATGTTCCGGGTCTGATCATAGCGGCTCTGTTTCCCCTTTCTTTGCTGACTGGAGAGGATATTCTGGCAGAAGAAACGCCAGGACGAAGGCAAGCGTTGTAATGACGGCCCCTGCCAGAAAGGTTGTGCTGATTGCCTCGCGGTATGTTTGCAGGACCAGGGTCTTTTGAGCCAAGGGGAGCTGGCTGATTTCCTGGATGCCGCGCTCCACGAGATTACGCCCGCCTTTGCCCAGACTCGCCCATTTTTCCATATGCGGCATCTGGAGTTGTGCCGTCATGATGGTGGCGGAAATGGTGACGCCGAACATCCCACCGAGCTGCCGGAAGAACGTCGCCATGGCCGTGGCGATTCCTACCTCGTGCCGGCTGACAGAGTTTTGAACCGCTACAACCAAGTTCGGCATGGTAAGGCCGAAGCCGAGGCCGAGGAAGATCAGCGCGACCTCAAAGGATAAAACGCCGGCATCCGTCAACGCCGCCCACATAATGCAGATAAAGGCCAGGGTGGCGGCTGCCAGGCCCATGATAGGAAATTTCTTGTAGCGTCCGGTCCTGGCGACAAGATGTCCGCCGACGAAAGAAGCCACGATCGCTCCGCCGGACATGGGTGCCATCATCAGACCTGCGTCCGCGGGGGGCATGCCCAGGACGAGTTGGAAAAAGAGCGGCAGGAAAACGCTGGCGGCAAAGAGGCCCATGAAGCTAAGGGACATGACAATGGTGGCGATGGCGAAAACCTTATTATGAAAAACATGGGGAGAAAGCAGGGGTTCTTCGGTCCTGCGCTCCTGCATCACCAAGAGAAGACAAATTACGACCGCAATTATGGCGAGCCCCAGGATAAGCGGCGACGACCAGGGATATTGCACGCCACCCCAGCTCAGGAGCAGGAGCAGAGCTACAGTGGCCAATGCAAGCAGCGCGGCGCCGCCATAGTCGATGCTGTGCGAGACTTTATGAGGTGGTCGTTGGTAACCGAAGACGATCAGGGACAGGGCGACAAGCCCCACCGGCATATTCACGTAGAATATCCAACGCCATGATAAAGCGGTGGTAATGAAACCGCCGATGAGGGGACCCGCAACGCTCGAGAATACGAACACTGCGCTGAAGAGCCCCTGGTAACGGCCCCGTTCCCGGGGGGGTACCAGATCGGCAATCGTGGTCATTGAAAGCACCATCAAGCCACCGGCGCCTAGCCCCTGTATCCCCCTGAAGACCAAGAGTTCGAACATAGAACGCGAAAGCCCACAGAGACAGGAGCCGATGATAAAGGTAACGATGGCGATGATGAAGAGCGGTTTGCGGCCATACATGTCGCTCAGCTTACCGTAAAGGGGTGTCATCGCTGTCGAGGTCACAAGAAACGAGGTGACCACCCAGGATAGTTGGGAAAGCCCGCCCAACTCACTAACAATGCGGGGTAGGGCCACAGCGACGATGTTTTGGTCGAGGGAGGCGAGGGCCAGGCAGAGAATCAGGCCGGCAAGCGCGGTCCACAGTTCGCGGCGGGTTATGAGTGGGACTTCTTCGGTTTCTTCGGTCATGGTTGCATGACTATCGTAGTCCATCGTCCTTTGTCAATGGAATCCGATGCCGGTAACAAGCGGCCTTTCTCTCTTATTTGGCAATTCTGCAACCGGCTTTCCCGGTTTACATGCCTTTGCATGCCCCAGCGGCAGCTTTCCTTTATCATAGATTCGTCCTATCGTTTTTCTACTATTTAATCCCTATTGTCTTTTCGCTGTTTACAAACCATTCTATAGGCGGTCTAAATCCCAGAGAAGAGGTAAAAGTAATGGACACAGATCAAAAAAGGAATGGGCTGGAACTGACGCCCGGTTCTAAGGCCCTTTGTCAGGAAGAAAAGGCCAAGGAGGAAAAACCCCTTCGCATTTTGATCCTGGAGGATAGACCTACCGATGCCGAGCTTATTGAATTCGAGTTGCAAGATGCCGGGTTCAAGTTCACCTCGCTCAAGGTAGAGAATGAAGCAGATTATGTCAAAGCGCTTCAGGACTTCTTCCCCGATGTCATCGTCTCCGACTATGATCTTCCCCAGTACAATGGTGCGCTGGCTCTGGCGGAAGCGAAGACAAGATGCCCCGACGTCCCCTTCATACTCGTGACCGGCGCTGTGGGAGAGGACCTCGCCATAGACACCCTCTTTCGCGGGGGGAAGGATTACGTAATGAAGAACCATCTCCGCAAACTTGTACCTGCGATGCAGAGGGCTGTTGCCGAAATGGATGCGAACAAGGCGCACCGGGCTTTGGAAGAGGCCCTCAGTGAAGCCCAGGAAAAGTTGGCAATGCAGGCCGAAGTAAAGAAAGTGGAGCTTCAGGCCAAGATTGAAGCATGGAATCAGGCCGAGAGAGCGCGTAAAAAAATTATTTATGAACTTGAATTAAAAAGACTCACGGGATCCACGGTAAAATCGACTGATATGAAAAAGTCAAAGGTGACCCCGTTATGGAAAAATAAAGTTCACCGGTTCTTGGGCAGGGAAAAATAGAAGGTTGCCCCCTCGTTCACTTTTCCCTCCGCCCAGACACTGCCGCCATGACGTTCGATGATCCGCTTAACGATGGAGAGTCCGGCTCCCGTTCCTTCGTAATCACTATCGCTGTGCAATCGTTGAAATATATTGAATAGTTTATCGGCAAATCGCATGTCGAAACCGACGCCATTGTCTTTTACATAATAGACACATTCGTTTTCTTTTTCATAACTCCCTAATTCAATCGCCGGGTTCTTTCTATATTTGGTAAATTTGATGGCATTGGATAAGAGATTTGTTAAAACACGCTTCATCATCCAATAGTCGCCATGACTATAACAGGCCATGGGATGGGCGATCTTGATGGCTACGTTCATCTGGGGATTGTTTTCCAGGAATTCGCTCCAGACGTCGGTTGTAAGATTCTCCATGTCGATTGCCGTCATGGTCAAGGAGGCGCGGCCCATTCTGGAAAAAGCGAGCACGTCATCGATTAACTGATTCATTTTCATAGCGTTGCTTATGATGACGTTGAACCGGTGTTTTTCTACTTCATCAAGCTTGTCGTTTAACCCGCCGGCGAGCATCCTGGAGAAACCATCTATGGCACGCAATGGTGCCCGCAAGTCATGGGAAACGGAGTAGCTGAAATTCTCCAGTTCCCTGTTGACAGCTTCAAGCTGCCTGGTTCGTTCTTCGAGAGTCTCTTCGGCCTGCTTGCGTTCCTTAATTTCATTTTGCAGGATTTGATTGTTAGTAAGGTAGACTCTTGCCTGTTGATTCACCCATATATTGTGCATGATGGTGCCTGCCATGGCAATCATTACCGAGGCAAAAATAACGAATATCCAGAATCTTTTCTGTACGGGTGAGTATACCTCCGTTACATCCAGCTTCTCAACGAGAAACCAGGAAGTACCGGGAACAGCCTTTATTACGGCAAGTACATCGACCCCGCGATAATCTTTTCCCTCCACCACGCCCGTCTTCCCCGGTATTGCCATGGCCGGCAGTAGTTTATCTTCTACAAGGGGAGCCTTGAGGCTCAGCGACGTATTTCGCTTGTAGCGCAGTTCGTTGAGGCAGACGACGTCTCCTCCCTCACGACGGACCAATAGTGATTCGCCTGTAGATACTCGAATCGGCCATTTCTGGATCATGGGGTAGAGGCTGATAGTGGGGTCGATCCGTATTAATACCAACGCAATCACTTGCTTTCTATCTCCCCGGGCGAATATAATTGGGATATAGATGTGTAAACTGACCGTACCGTCCTTCTCTTCTCTATGGAAGTCAATAAAGGTGATGGCGGTTTTTCTAAATGCCTCGTTCGCCATGCGAGCATCAGATTCATCAAGATACTTATCCGCCTTATCCAGGGATAATCGAATATTTCCCCCCCTATCTATGATCGCTATGTTCTTATACTGCGGGGATGCCTGAAATGACTTTAGGAAGGTATAGACATTATTTTTTATTTCAGAAGAGAAAGAATCTTTTAAGAAGGAATATACATAATTAGCAAAGATGGTATTTTTTGAAATTGCCCGCGCATCGTCGTTTCTTTCCGCAAGCCAATCGTCAATCTCTTGGGCCTTGAATTCGGTAAAGACGGTAAGTTCTGCCTGAACTCTGGCTTTTATTAGTTTTTTTTCGTTATCGTAGAATTTATACCCGACGATTAAGCAAGCTAAAACTATTACAAAAAGAACCAAAATAGAGGCAGTTAAATGAGATGCGTTATTTTTAGAATCCATAGAGAAAGTAATTCCTATGCTTTATCCCGCAGTTGCCACAGACTCGCAACATCTTCACAACTATAAGTAATATATGAAATTTCCTTTTATTACTGATATCTTAATCAACCAAAGTCAATAAGGATAGAATGCAAGGAAATTGATAGGTATAACCTATCTCCCATGTGGTCAATTTCTCCTTGACAAAAATAAGGCGCCCTGTTACCCAAACACATGGGTGTCCCCTTGAAGGGGGCTGTAAGGGAAGACGGTGCGAATCCGTCGCGGTCCCGCCGCTGTAACCGGGGACGAAAGCTGCAATCTGCCACTGTCGAAAGGACGGGAAGGCGCGGCCAGTAGGAAGATCCGGGAGCCAGAAGACCTGCCCGTAAATGCGATGGTTGGCCCCCGCGGACAGGGAGACAAAAGCATATAAGCGGATGAAAAACGGCATCCCCCGGCTTGAAGGCCAGGGGATTTTTTGTTTTAACGGACGTTTTGTAAACGCCCGCCTGAAAAGATTTTATTGACATTTGACAAAGGGCATTAATGGCGACGAAGGTCATCCTGATCAGGCACGGAGATACCGGTTTGCCATACCGGGGGCGTTACATCGGCAGTACGGATGTACCGCTTTCCCCGGCTGGTAACCGTCAGGCGTCAATGCTTGCGGCGCCCCTGCGGAAGGTCGCTGTCCGCAAATGCCTTGCCAGTCCTTCCCGGCGTGTTTGTGAAACGGCACAGGCGGCGCTGGCGGGGAGCGGGCTTGCGCCCGAACTTGATCAGAATCTGCGCGAAATAGATTTTGGCGCCTGGGAAGGGAAAACCTTTGCAGAAATCTGCAACTCCGAACCGGAGCGTGTCAATGCCTGGGCTGCTTACCGGCCAGATTTTGCCTTTCCCGGCGGCGAAGGAATTGCGGCTTTCGCCGCGCGGGTGCGTGAGGTGGGAGAAAGGATCGCCGCCGACCCCGCGGAAGCCATTGCCGTTTTCACCCATGGCGGGGTAATCCGGGAGCTAATCTGCCATTATCTGGCCCTGGCCAGCCGTCATTACATCGATTTTGACGTCAAGCCTGCCTCCATCACTACCCTGATGCTTAGCGGCGGGCGGGGTACTCTGATGGGGTTGAACGACCTTTGTCATATTGAGGAATGCCACCGTGGGTAAACTTGTGCTCATAACCGGCGGCAGCCGTAGCGGCAAGAGCAGCTATGCACAGCAGATGGCGGAACTCCTGCCGGCGCCCCGTTTCTTTATCGCCACCTGTCAGGTGTGCGACGAGGAGATGGCGGAGAGAATCAAGAAGCACCGGGAGGCGAGAGCGCCGGGGGACTGGAGCACTGTTGAGGAGCCTTTGGATCTGCCGGGCGCCTTGCGCACCGCGGCCCGGGGTGGTGTCCTGCTGATCGATTGCCTGACGATCTGGGTAAACAATCTGCTTTACGAGGCCCAAAGGAAGAATAGGTCTTTTACCGTCACCGAGATCTCCGCCGCCTGCCGGGAGGTGCTGTTTGCCTGCCGCGATCTGGAAGGTACGGTAATCTTTGTCACCGGCGAGGTGGGCATGGGTATCGTACCGGAGAATCCCTTGGCGCGCCTCTACCGTGATTGCCTTGGCGCCTGCAACCAGTTGATGGCCGCGGCCGCCGATCAGGTAACCCTGGTTGCCTGCGGACTGCCGCTTTTTTTGAAAGGATAACTTATGCGTTTACTTGAAGAAACTATTGCCGCAATTGACCTTCCCGATACCACCTGCCGTGCCCGGGCCAGGGAACGCCTGGAACAGCTTGCGCTCCCCTATTGGGCCTTGGGACGCCTGATGGACCTTGCCGAGGATCTGGCGGGCATTACCCGTTCACTGCATCCTCCCGTGGCCAGGAAGACGATCGTAACCATGGCAGGCGATCATGGGGTTGTGGCGGAAGGGATCAGTAAATATCCCCGTGAGGTGACGGAACAGATGGTGCACAATTTCGTGCGCGGTGGTGCCGGAATAAATGCCCTGGCGCGCCAGGCAGGGGCGGGGATTGTGGTTGTGGATATGGGTGTGGCCGCCGATTTCAGCGGACTTGTCGCGCAAGGTAAAATCATCTCTAAATCCATGGGGCCGGGGACGGACAATATGGCGGTGGGTCCGGCCATGACCAGGGAGCAGGCCGCGGGGGCGCTGGAGGCGGGTATCGAGGTGGCACGGCAACTGGGATCTGATACGGACGTCTTCGGCACGGGCGATATGGGTATCGGCAACACGACGCCCAGCAGCGCCATCGTAGCGGTTTTAAGCGGTTTTCCCGCTGCCGAAGTGACGGGTGCCGGCACCGGTATCGACGAAGCGCAGCGGCTGCATAAAATTACCGTCATTCAGAGGGCCATTGAGTTGAATGCGCCTAACCGGCATGACGGGCTGGATGTCCTGGCCAAAGTGGGAGGGTTTGAGATCGGCGGTATTGCCGGTTTGATCTTGGGCGCCGCGGCCTTGAAAAAGCCGGTGGTGGTAGATGGTTTCATCTCGACGGCCGGCGCTCTGATTGCCCAGGCGCTCTGCCCGATATGCGCCGCTTATATGATCTCCGCCCACCGGAGCGTGGAGCGGGGGCATAACGCCGCCCTGGAAGTCCTCGGAAAAAAGCCCCTGATCGATCTAGATCTCAGGCTCGGCGAAGGGACGGGCGCAGCGCTGGCCATGAATTTCGTGGAAGCCGCCGTGCGCATCCTCACGGAGGTGGCTACTTTTGCGGAGGCCGCCGTATCTGAGGCCAAGGCATGAGACCTTTTCTGGCTGCCCTCCAGTTTCTTACCGTTATCCCCCTGCCGGGCTGCCGTCCCGCGTGCCCTGAGGAACTGGAACGGGCCTTTCCCTACTATCCCCTGGTCGGCCTGATCATCGGTGGTTTCCTGGCGATCGTGGATGCCGGGCTGCGCCAAATTTTCCCGCTCTTCCTGACTTCGGTTATCCTGGTTGTCATGCTCCTCCTTATTTCGGGGGGCCTGCATTGCGACGGGCTGGCGGACACGGCGGATGGTTTTTTCAGTTCCCGACCGCGGGAACAGATCCTGCACATCATGAAAGACAGCCGCACGGGCCCCATGGGTGTGATGGCTGTCGTTGCTGTTATCCTGCTCAAGGTGGCCGCCTTCACGGCGGTGCCCGCGCCGGTTAGGTGGTGGACCCTGCTTTTCACACCGTCTGCTGCTTACGTTGCCATGATGCTGAATGTTGCCTTGCTGCGCTATGCCCGTGCGGAAGGTGGGCTGGGCGGCATTCACGCAAGACGACGCTATGTCCCCCAGGTATTTGGGGTGTCGCTGCTTCTCCTTGCTGCCGGAGGGCTTGCGGGCGGCAGGGCCGGCTTCTGCGCCGTCGCCGGGACACTGCTGGTCGGCCTCCTTCTGGCGGCTTATGCGCAGCACAAGATCGGTGGTTATACCGGTGATACCCTGGGGGCGGTCTATGAAATAGCAGGCATCGTGCCGGCCCTGGCCGCTGCCGCCTGGGACGCGGGGAGAATGGCATTATGAACCGGCGACACGGCGGCAATGTACACGACCTGTCCCGTGCGACGGGGAAGGCCGTGGAGGATATCCTGGATTTTTCCGCCAATATCAACCCCCTTGGCCCACCCGCGTGGCTGCCGGGGCTGATCAAGGCACATATCGGTTCGCTGGTCCATTATCCCGATCCCCAGTGCACGGACCTGGTGCGGACGGTGGCGGAAACCTACGGCCTGAGCCGTGACGAAATCGTCATCGGCAATGGGTCCAGCGAGCTGCTCTATATCATCCCCCGGGTGTTGGGGGTCCGCCGGGCCCTGATCCCCGTTCCGGCGTACGGTGATTATGCCCTTGCCGCTGCCCGGGCCGGTCTTGAAGTGGAAAAGCTTCCCCTGCGGGAAGAGGAGCAATTCTGCCTCGACCTGGTGGCACTGGAAGCCCGTCTGCGGGACGGCGAGGTGGTTTTTATCGGGCAACCCGCCAATCCCACGGGTTATGCCTGCCCTCCGGAAGCCCTGCGCGGTCTGGCGGCCAGACATCGGAGAACGAAATTTATTATCGATGAGGCGTTTGCCGACTTTTTGAAGGATCAGGACCGCCTGCTCTTCCGGCGGCCCTCCAATGTAATCGTGCTCTGTTCGCTGACAAAATTCTATGCAATTCCCGGCTTACGCCTGGGCTACGCCGTTGCCGACCGGGATATTGCACAAAGGATCGGAGAATTGGTTCCCACCTGGTCCGTGAATACCCTGGCCCAGGCGGCGGGGGAAAAGGCGCTGCGGGACAGGGAATATCAGGAACGCTCCCGAAAGACCACACAGGTCCTCAGGGAGGAGTTGATCGATGCTGTGGAGAGTATGCCGGGGCTTACCGTCTATCCGGGGGAGGCAAACTTTCTCCTGGTCCGGGTGGACCGCGATGACCTGGATGCGCCTGCCATCGCCCGCGAGCTTATTGCGGAGGGCATTGCCATCAGGTTATACGACAACTGTGAGGGACTCGGCGAGCGCTTCTTCCGCATCGCGGTCCGCAGGGCGGAAGAAAACGAGCGACTCTGCGAGGCGTTGACCAGGATTTTCGGTGTTTCCGCCACCGCTTCCTTTAACCCTCCCCCTCGAGGGGGGAGGGTGAGGGAGAGGGTGGCCCGCCCCAAACCCGCCGTCATGTTTCAGGGTACCTGTTCCAATGCGGGAAAAAGCGTCCTGGCGGCGGCCATGTGCCGCATTCTGCTGCAAGACGGCTATCGCGTCGCCCCCTTCAAGGCCCAGAATATGTCGCTTAACTCCTTTGTCACCCCCGGCGGCGGGGAGATCGGCCGGGCGCAGGCCGTCCAGGCCCAGGCGTGCCGTATCGAACCGGATGTCCGCATGAATCCCCTGCTTTTGAAGCCTTCCACCGATACGGGATCCCAGGTGATTGTGCTGGGCAAGCCGGTGGGCAACATGGATTTTAACCAATACACGCGCCATCATGAAGAATATCTGGCGGTGGCCCGGCAGGCCTATAATTCGCTGGCCGCCGAATACGATGTCATGGTCCTGGAAGGCGCCGGCAGTCCCGCCGAGGTGAACTTGCGGCGCCATGATATCGCCAATATGAAGACCGCCCTTTATGCCCGGTCGCCCGTCCTTCTTGTGGGTAATATCGACCGGGGCGGTGTGTATGCCTCCTTCGTGGGGACCCTGGAGTTGCTCTCCGAAGCCGACCGCGCCCTTATTGCGGGCTTTGTCGTGAACCGTTTCCGCGGCACGGCCTCCCTGCTCGGCAGTGCCCATGATTTCATCTTGCAGCGCACGGGGCGGCCGGTCCTCGGCGTGATCCCCGAGCTTTTAGATCTCGGTCTGCCCGAGGAAGATTCGGTGGGTTTCCGCGAAGGAGCTGTCGGAGGCGCGGTCGATGATGGCGAAGGGGTGGAGATTGCCGTCATCGATTTTGCCCATATCTCGAATTTTACCGATCTCGATGCCCTGAGGATCGAACCCGATGTGCGTCTCCGGCTTGTCCGTTCGGCAAGCGACCTGGGAACTCCCGATGCCGTCATCATGCCGGGCAGCAAGAACGTTATCGCCGATTTGGCCTCCTTGCGTTCAAATGGTCTGGGCGTGCGGCTGCTCGAATTGGCCAAGGCCGGCGGGACGGAAATTGTCGGCCTCTGCGGCGGTTTTCAGATGCTGGGACGGGAGATTGCCGATCCCCACGGTATCGAATCGACAGGTAAGACCTTGCCGGGACTGGGGCTGCTGCCGCTCACCACCGTCCTGCAGCCGGAAAAGCTGCTCAAGCAGACCAAAGCCGCACATATAGCCTCCGGTCTGGAGGTCCGGGGATATGAGATCCATCACGGCCGCACCGAGGGTGGGGATGTCCTGCCCGTGATGGAGAAAGCCGACGGGGAGCTGGTCGGCGTCGGAACGGATGACGGTTGGGTGTGGGGCACCTATCTTCACGGCGTCTTTGATGCCGACCTCTTCCGACGCTGGTTCATCGATCGGCTGCGGGTGAGGCGGGGCCTTCTGCCCCTGGGGACCGGGGCTGTTTACAACCTGGAGCCGGCTTTTGACCGTTTGGCGGCGGCCGTCCGCGATAACCTCGATATGAACAGCATCTATCAGATGATGGGACTGCGATGAAACCGGAATATCAGATACTGGCCGCCCTGGGGCTGGATTTGGCGTTCGGCGATCCCCGGTGGTTGCCTCATCCGGTGCGGCTTATCGGCGGTTTTGCCGCCGTCCTGGAAGCCCCGCTGCGCCGTGCCTTTCCCTCGGCCCGTCTGGCCGGGTTGGCGGCGGTTATTTTGGTTATTACGGTCACTATGGCGGCAGCCTGGGTGGTGATCCGTGGCGCCGGGCGGCTTCACCCCCTGGCCGGCGAGGTTTCAACCATCCTGATCCTCTACTTTTGTTTTGCCGCCCGTGATCTGGCCGATCATGCCATGAAGGTATACGCAGCTCTCTCCCGCGGCGATCTACTTGCGGCTCGCCGGCAAGTGGCCCTGATGGTGGGCCGCGACACGGCGAAACTTAATGAGGAAGAGGTTGCCCGCGCCGCTGTGGAAAGTGTGGCGGAAAACACGGTGGACGGCGTGGTGGCGCCGCTCTTCTTCGCCTTCCTGGCCGGCCCCGTGGGAGCGCTGGTTTACAAGGCCGTAAGCACTCTGGATTCCACTTTCGGCTACCGTAATGAACGGTATATCGAGTTCGGCCGGGCATCGGCGAAGCTTGACGACGTCGCCAATTATCTGCCGGCGCGTCTGACGGTACCACTTATGGTGCTGGCGGCCCTGCCCCTGGGCGGGGCCCTCCGGACATGGCGGATTTGCTGCCGCGACGGGCGTCGGCACGGGAGCCCCAATTCCGGCCTTGCCGAGGCGGCGATGTCCGGGGCGCTCGGGGTCCAATTGGGCGGGCCGGTAACCCGGGAGGGCCGCCGGCAGGAAATGCCGCTTCTGGGTGCGCCCGCGCCGGCGCCGGAGGCGCAGCACATTCCCCGTGCCTGCGTCCTGATGCTGGCAACCACCTTTTTGGCAGCCGGTGTGTTCCTGGCAGCCCGCTGGGGGATCGTGCAGCTTGTAAAAACGTAGAATTGCGGAGTGAAATGAAGATAAAATATCTGTTTCTTGGTGCCATCCTGCTGGCCATCCTGTTAATGCCCGGCGATGCCCGGGCGATGCATATCTCGGAAGGGATTCTGCCTTGGAATTGGGCCGTTTTGTGGTTTCTTGCGGCCATGCCCTTTGCGGCCTACGGATTGTACAAGTTGAAGAAGCAAGCGAGCGCGGATCTGTCTTTCAAACCTCTGGTGGGGCTCATGGCGGCGGTGGTCTTTATCATTTCCTGCATGCCCGTGCCGGTGCCGACGGCCGGCACCTGCTCCCACCCCTGCGGTACGGGCATGTCGGGGATCCTCCTCGGGCCGGCCATCAGCATCCTGGTTAGCGCGGCAGCGCTGCTGATCCAGGCGCTTTTCCTGGCCCACGGCGGTTTGAGCACCTGGGGAGCCGACATCATGTCCATGGGGGTGGTGGGATCATTTGCAGGCTACTTTACCTTTCGGGTGCTGCGCGCAATCAAGGTGAACATGGCAACCGCGGGTTTCATGGCCGGACTCCTGGCCGATTGGGCCACCTACGCTGCCACCTCGGCGGAACTGGCGCTGGGCATCAGGGGCGACGCTCCCTTTCTGCCGCTTTTCTATAAGATCATGATTGCCTTTATCCCGACCCAGTTGCCCCTCGGCGTCCTCGAAGGGGCGATGACCGCGGGTATGGTTGTCCTGCTCTATCGCAAGCGGCCGGATCTGTTGGTCAAGATGGGCGTGGTGACGCCGGCCGAGGGGGCGCTATGAGCCGGCAGATGCCGCGGGCCGGAAAGCGGCGGAGGCGATGCCGCATCGGGATCGGGCTGGCCTGCGTTTTACTATCCCTGTCCTGTTTTCTGGCCGCCAGTGCCGCGGAAAAATGGTCCGGTGTTGATGCAACGGTCGTCGAAAAGTATGCCCAAGAACAGGGTCGCGAAGTGCGGGAACCCCTGATCAATACCAACCGGGGAGACCTCCTGCTGTTTGTTTTTCTCCTGGCGGGGGCAGTGGGCGGTTTTGCGGCGGGATATTACTGGCGGGTCCTGCTGGAGCACAAGGACAAAGGAGCGGGTCAAAAAATGGGGCCTGAGTAGGATCGATAATGGAACTCTTTTCCGAATACTTTAATAGGGAGCACGTCCTTTCCCGGCTCGACGCGCGGGTAAAACTCCTTGTAGCGCTAGCCCTTTTAGGGATGGTTCTAAGCTACCGGGGCTTCCTCTTTCCCGTCGTCATCGCTTTTCTGTGCCTTGTTTGCTGTATGAAGATGCAGGTCCCCCTGCGGATGTTTATCCTCCGTTTCTCTGAACCCCTGTTCATCGTTGCCGTAGTGATTGTTCTGAAACTATTTTTTACTGGCAAGGTTGCCCTCTTTTCCCTGCCCCTTGCGGGCATAGACTTGGTAGGGCACAGCGACGGCCTCCGCGAAGGCCTTTTGATCGGCAGCCGGATCATGGGCGCTGTTTCGGTCGTTGCCCTCATGGGCTTTTCCACGCCCTTTACCGAGTTCATGGCCGGTCTTTCCTGGCTTAAGGTGCCGAAGGGATTCATCGAGATCTTGATGTTTGCCTACCGGTATATCTTCGTGCTGGTTGAAGACGCCAACGTGATTTACAGCGCCCAAAAAAACCGGTTGGGTTATTCCAATATCAGGCGCGGCCTGAGTTCTTTCGGCGTGCTGGCCGGTTCGCTGACCCTCAAGGCCTTTGATAACAGCCACAATACGGCGGTGGCCATGGTCCAGAGGGGCTACGACGGCGACATGCCGTTCTTCAAACACAAGTCTTTTAAGCTTTCCGAGGTGGCTGCCTCACTCGTTTTCGTGGCCCTCATGGGAGTGTTATGGAAGATATAAAGCAAGCGCCGGAGGCGCCGGTGCGGCTCGCCGTGGGGATCGGGTCTTTTCAATATCCTGACGGCACCAAGGCCCTGGCGGACATAAACATCCGGATACATCAAGGCGAGTTCGTCGGTTTCTTAGGCGCCAACGGTTCGGGAAAGACGACGCTGCTCAAGGTCATGGACGGCCTGTTGAAGGATTACCAGGGGAAAGTGCACTTAGACGGTGCGGACGTCCGGAAACTCTCGCCGAAGGAGATTTACCGGAAAGTCGGGCTGGTGTTTCAGAATCCCGACGACCAGCTCTTCGCGCCCACCGTGTTTGAGGATGTCGCCTTCGGGCCTCTCAATATGGGATTTGACGAAGCGGAGGTCGGCCGTCGGGTAAGCGCCGCCCTGAAGGATGTGGAGATGGAGGAATCGGCCCGGAAGTCCATCCACAACCTGAGTTTCGGTCAGAAAAAGCGGATCTGTATTGCGGGACTCCTGGCAATGGGGCATGAGATCCTGCTGCTCGATGAGCCGACGGCAGGGCTGGATCCCATGGGAGAATACAAGATGATGGGACTTTTGACGCGGCTCAACCGGGAAAAAGGAGTGACCGTGGTCATGGCGACCCACAGCGTAGACCTGGTGCCCCTCTTTTTGGACCGCCTGTATATCATGAACAAGGGCCGTATCAATCGCGGTGGTTCGCCGGAAGAGGTCTTCACGGCGCCCGAAGAGATGGCCAAGGTGAAGCTCCGGCTGCCGCAGATTGCCGAACTGATCTACCGTCTGAAGCACGAGGACGGAATGCCCTTCGGCAAAGTTCCCCTCACCGTTGGTGAGGCGCGGCGCGAGATCTTGAAGGTGATCAAATGACGCAAGGCATTCCCCGCATCGTTATCGCCGCCACCCACAGCGGGACAGGCAAGACTTCGCTGGCCGTCGCCCTGGCGGCGGCCCTGCGCGGGCGCGGCCTCACCATCCAGTCCTTCAAGGTGGGGCCCGATTTTCTTGACCCCACCTACCTGGCGGTGGCCTCGGGCCGGCCCTGCTATAACCTCGACGGCTGGATGATGGGGAAAGGTTATGTGCGGGAACTCTTTGCCCGGGCGGCGGCGGATGCTGATATTGCCGTCATCGAAGGGGTAATGGGTCTATTTGATGGGGCCAATCCGGCCACCTCGGAGGGGAGCACCGCCGAGATCGCGCGCCTCCTTGCGGCGCCGGTGCTTCTCGTGGTTGACGCCCAGGGCGCCTCCCGCAGCGTGGCCGCCCTGGTAAAGGGATTTGCCGGTTTTGAACCGGAGGTGGAGATAGCGGCAGTGGTGGCCAACCGGTGCGCTTCGGGCGCTCACGGGGAATTGCTGGCGCAGGCGCTCGCCTCCGCTGCGCTGCCGCTCCTTGCCGGGGCAGTGGCCCGGGGGGCCTTTCCTTCTCTGAGCAGCCGCCATCTCGGCCTGGTAACCGCCGATGAACATCTGCTGTCCCGGGAAACGGTGGCGGCCTTTGCCGCTGCCGGGGAAAAGAACCTGCCCCTGGAAACCATCCTCGGGATCGCCCGGCAGGCCGCGCCGTTGCCCGCCCCGGTTTCCCGGGGAGAGGCAGGAGGAAAGAAGATCGGCATCGCCGTAGCCTATGACCGTGCCTTCCATTTTTACTACCCTGACCTCTGGGATGAATTGAGGGCCAGGGGCGCTGAACCGCTCTTTTATTCGCCCCTCAAGGATGAGGCACTGCCCGCCGGCAGCGCCGGTTTATTTATCGGGGGAGGGTATCCGGAGGTTTATGCCGGGGAACTTTCGGCTAACAGGGCCATGCTGGCATCCCTGCGCGCCTTTGCGGCGTCCGGACGCCCGGTTTATGCCGAGTGCGGCGGCCTCATTTACCTTTCCGAGAGTCTGGAAACGGCGGAGGGGAAATGCTATCCTCTGGCCGGCGTACTGCCGGTGCGGACAAGGATGGGGACGGCGAAGAAGTTCTTGGGCTACGTGGAGGCAAGCCTGCGGGGGAATTCACTATGGGGAAGGGAAGGGGACAGCTTCCGGGGACATGAATTTCACTATTCCGAGATGGTCCCCGAAGAGATCGACGATCCCCGCTGGCAACGGGTATATGCCTTGAAGAGAAACCGTCCGGGGACGATCATCCCCGAGGGGTACCAGTGCGGCAATGTCCTGGTCAGTTATGCCCACCTGCACTTCGCTTCCCGGCCGGCGGCGGTGGAACATTTTATTGCGAAATGCGGAGGTGCGGCATGAAAAGGCCTTTTATTCACCATTTCCTGGCGGCGCCTTTGAATGGTCCGGAGATCGAGGCCCGGTCCTTTGAGATCATCGATCGGGAGGTGCCGGCCCACAATTTTACCCAAGAGGAGTGGCAGGTGGTACGCCGGATGATCCATACGGTGGGCGACTTTTCCATTATGGGAAACGTCCGTTTTTCGCCCGGGGCCATCGATGCCGCTATGGCCGCCCTGCGGGCGGGAAAGCCCGTCTATGCGGATTCCAACATGATCCGTTCCGGCATTTCGCTGGCCCGTCTGCAAGGCGTTTGTCCCGACTACCGGTCCGAGCGTATCATCTGTTACGTGGGTGATGGGGAAGTGGCGAGTCGGGCGGGACAACTGGATTTGCCCCGCTCTCTTTTGGCTGTTCAAAAAGCGAAAGCCTTGCTGGACGGGGCGCTGGTTTTGATCGGCAATGCGCCCGTCGCCCTCCTGGAAGTGAACCGGCTGATCATGGAGGAAGGTATCAGGCCCGCGCTCATTGTGGCTATGCCCGTGGGTTTCGTCCATGTTCTGGAAAGCAAGGAAGAAGCGATGGCGACCGGCGTTCCCTATATAACCCTGGCCGGGCGGCGGGGCGGCAGTCCCCTGGCGGTAAGCGTGCTCCACGCCCTTTGTTCCCTGGCGGAGGAGCAAAACCTCCACGACGGTGATCGTCGCAAAGGATGATGAAAATATGATCTTTGTTAAATCTCCGCTAACCCCTCTTTGCCAAAGAGGGGAAGGATAAATTCCCCCTTTGGAAAAGGGGCAGGGGGATTTATCGATAAACAGTCTGCATTTACGGTAAAGGTGAGTTGATGAATACAAAAAACGGCAAGCGGGCGCTTATCATCCTGGGGCATGGCAGCCGGGCTGCCGGTGCGGCAGACGACATGGAAAAGGTGGCGCTGCGGCTGAAGGAGCGGCTCGATTACGAGATCGTCGAGACCTGTCAGATGTCGGGTAGGGGTGTCCTGTTCCCGGAGGTGTTCGACCGCTGCCTGGAGCAGGGCGCCGCCTCGGTCCTGGTCCTTCCCTATTTTCTGCACCGGGGTGTCCATATCCTCCTTGACGTGCCCGGAATGATGAAGGAAAAGGCCGCAGCGCATCCGGGCGTTAAGGTGGTGCTGGGCAGCAACCTGGGTTTCGATGAGGCCCTCGTGGAGATCATGATGAAACGTGTCCGGGAATCGGAGATATTCGGCGACATCCGGGAGATGTCATTGCCGGACCTTGAATAAGAAATGGCCGGTAGGTGATTTCCGGCAACGAGGCGGGATGAAGGAAAGAAAAAAATGTTACACGACGGGCGCCTGTGCGGCGGCGGCCGCCAAGGCGGCGGCCAAATTCCTGACGGAAGGGACTGACCTGCAGACAATCGAGATCCCGCTGCCGGATGGGCGGCGCGCCGCCATCCCCCTCGCCTATGTGCGCGCCGGCGCCGGGGGAGCGGAGGCGGCGGTGCGCAAGGATGGCGGGGAAGATCCGGACATTACCCGCAACGCCCTGGTGATCGTCAGGCTTATGCCCCTCGCCGGCAGTGAGGTTTGCTTTGCCGCAGGCGAGGGCGTGGGTACCGTCACGAAACCGGGACTTTCCGTGCCGCCCGGTGAACCGGCCATCAATCCCGTACCCCGGCGGATGATCCGAGATGCTATTAGGGAGGTAACGTCTGAGGGGATGCTCGTGACTGTATCCATCCCCGGCGGCGGGAAGCTGGCCGAAAAAACCTTCAACCCCCGGCTGGGCATTGTGGGCGGCCTTTCGGTTCTGGGCACGACGGGCATCGTGCGGCCCTTCAGCGTGGCCGCCCTGCACGCCTCGGTGAAATGCGCCCTCGACGTGGCGGTGGCCTGCGGGATCAAAGCGCCCGTCTTTGTGCCGGGCAATATCGGCCGGAAGGCCGCCTGCCGCCATTTTCGCCTCCGGGAGGAGCAGATTATCGAAGCGGGCAATGAATGGGGTTTCCTCATCGACACCGCCGCCGGGTATGACTTCCGGGATTTACTTGTCCTGGGACATCCGGGAAAGCTGGTCAAACTGGCCGCCTGCCATTGGGATACCCACTCGGCCAGATCGGAAAGCGCGCTTTCCACAGTAACGCGCCGCGCCGCAGTGTTATTCGGCCGGCCCTTTGCCGGGCATGTGACGGTCGGAGGACTTTTTGCCTCCTTGAATGCCGCGGAGGCCGGGGCACTGGGCGGCGCATTGGCCGCCGCCGTGGCCGATGCGGTCTCCCTGCGGATGGGAGGAAAAACTTGTCCGGCCACGGTGCTCATCGACATGCAGGGCAGGATTCTGGGAAGCGCGGGAGAGCTTAAAACATGGCAGTAAAGAGGAAGAAAATCACCATTGTGGGCTGTGGTCCCGGTTCCCGCGATTACCTGACACCGGCTGCCGCGGCGGCCGTCAGTGCCGCGGAAGTGCTGATCGGGGCGCCACGCCTGCTGGACCTTTTTCCCGACCAGCAGGCGGAGCGCATCGCCATGGGCAAGGACAGGGAATCGATCCTGCAGGAGATCTCCGCCCGCCTGGGGAAGCGCCGCATTGCCATCCTGGTGACCGGCGATCCCGGTCTCTACAGTCTTGCCGCCTCTGTTGTGAAGCGTTTTGGCCGCGAGACCTGCGAGATTTTGCCGGGCATCAGCGCCCTGCAGACGGCCTTTGCCCGGATGGGCGCGAGCTGGGAGGATGCCAGGATCATCAGTGCCCATGCCGCCAATCCCGAGCTGGACAGCAGCGAGCTTAGCAAATACCCGAAGATCGCCATCTTCGGAGGAGATCGGGACCTGGTCCTCCGCCTGTCGGCGCTGTTTAAGGACATGCGGGAAAAGGGGTATCGTGTTTTTGTCGCCGAGGATCTTACCCTGCCGGAAGAACGTTTTTATGAAATCACCGGGGAGGGCGGCCGCGCGGACCGGTCGCTGTCCACGCGCGCCATTATCATGATCGTAAGAAAGGAAATCTTGTAATGTCCCTGGGGAACCTCTATGGAATAGGAATCGGGCCGGGTGATCCCGAGTTGCTGACGTTGAAGGGAGCGCGGCTTCTCGGCGCCTGCCGGCATATCTTTGTGCCGAAGGCCCGCACGGCCGCGGACAGTGTCGCCATGAACATCGCGGGACGCTACCTGCGCGCCGATGCCCGGGTGGAGGAACTGGTGTTTCCCATGACGGCGGACAAGAACGAGTTGACGGCGCGCTGGGACGAATCGGCCGCCGCCGTGGCCGCTGTTATTCAGACCGGTACGGATGCCTGCTTTCTGACCCTGGGCGATCCCCTCCTCTATTCGACCTATATTTATCTCCTCCGCTCCCTGCGGAGGCTTCTGCCCGGCTTGAACGTCGTTACCATACCGGGGATTACGGCCTTCAGCGCCGCCGCTTCGCTCACTGAATTCACGGTGGGGGAAGCCAAGGAGCCGGTCACCATCGTGCCTACTACCGATGATCTGGCGGGTCTGAAGCGGGCCATTACCGCAGGTGGAACCATTGTGATCATGAAGATCGGCAAGCGTCTGCCGGAACTTATCAGCCTCCTGGCGGAGGCGGACCTGCTGGACGCGGGCGTCTTTGTGGCCCGGGCGGGCATGGAGGGGCAAATGATCGAAACGGACCTGCGGAAACTGCAAGGGGACGATCCGGAGACCGGCTATCTTTCGATTATGTTACTGCATGCGGGAAGGAGAAAAGATCGATGAGAGTTTACTTTGTCGGCGCCGGTCCCGGCGATCCCGAGCTTTTGACCGTCAAGGCCCAGCGGCTGCTGAAAAGCTGCGCTGTTTGCATCTACGCCGGGTCCCTGGTAAGCCCCGCCGTGGTGGAGCTCCTTCCCGCGGGCGCGGAAAAACACGATTCGGCCCGCCTGTCGCTGGGCGAGATTATCGAAGTCTGCCAAAAAGCCCGGGCGGCGGACCGGGATGTCGTTCGCCTGCACTCCGGTGATCCCTCGCTCTACGGCGCCATCGGCGAGCAGATGCATGCGCTCGACAAACTGGATATCCCCTACGATGTCGTTCCCGGCGTGAGTTCCTTCCAGGCGGCGGCCGCCGTTCTCTGCACGGAGCTGACGGCCCCGGAGATTGCCCAGACCGTGATCCTGACCAGGACCGCCGGGCGTACGCCGCTGCCGGAAACGCAAGCCTTGTCCCGGCTTGCCGCATCCAAGGCGACGCTTTGCATCTTCCTCTCCGCGCACAAGATCGGGGAGATTGTCGAGCAGCTTATACCCCACTACGGGGCGGAATGCCCAGTGGCCGTGGTGCACCGGGTTTCCTGGCCGGAGCAGAAAATCTACCGGGGGACACTGGCGGATATTACAGCCCGCCTGGAGGGGACCGGTCTTACGTCCACCAATATCATTATCGTGGGGCATGCCCTGTCCCGCGGTCTGCCCGCCTCAAAACTCTATGACGATTCCTTTACCCATGGCTTCCGGGAGGGGAGGGGAAGGTGAAGATTGCGCTCATTACCTTGTCCCCGGAAGGGGCGGTCCTCGTCCGGCGCCTGGCGTCTACCTGGACAGAGGCGCAGGTCTATCTCCACGAGACGGTATTGTCTTTCCCCGGCGTACGGAGCTTTTCCAGTATCCTGGCATTGACGGCGGAGATTTTTGCCCGTTACGAGGGGCTGGTATATGTCGTACCCTGCGGCGTTGCCGTCCGGGCCATCGCGCCCCATGTGCAGAGTAAATATACGGACCCGGCGGTTGTGGTTGTGGATGCCGGGGGGAGATATGCCGTTAGCCTGCTTGCCGGCCACGAGGGAGGAGCCAACGACCTGGCGGTGCAAACGGCCAATATCATCGGCGGGGAGCCGGTGATCACGACGACAACGGAGGCTTTGAAAACCCTCATCGTCGGCATCGGCTGCCGCCGGGGCGTGAGCGCAGAACGGATCATGGCGACGGTGCGGAAAGCCCTTGCCGAGGCCGGGGGGCGATTGGAGGAAGTAAGGTATCTGGCCAGCGCCGATCTCAAGGCAGACGAGGAAGGACTCATCCGGGCTGCCCGGGAGCTGCAAGTACCGCTGCGCTTCGTCAGCGGGGAGGACATACGCGCCTCCACCCGGGAATTTGCCCCTTCATCCCTGGCGGCGGAAAAAATCAACTTGCCGGCCGTGGCCGAACCTGCGGCCCTACTGGCAGGAAGGAGGACACAATTAATACTTCCCCGAAGAATATACGACGGGATCACGATAGCCATTGCGAAGGAAAGCTTTATGTGGTCGGCATCGGACCCGGCGGACCGTTAGACCGGACGAGACGCGCCGAAACGGCAATTTCCCGAAGCCGGGTGATCGTCGGCTACACGCGCTACCTGGAGCTGATCCGGGATCTTACTGCCGGTAAGGAGGTGCTCGCCAGCGGTATGACCCAGGAGGTGGAACGATGCCGCCTGGCCCTGGTGCGGGCAGCCGCGGGGGAGGAGGTAGCGATCATCTCTTCGGGCGATCCCGGCATCTACGGCATGGCGGGATTAATCCTGGAACTGCAAACCGCCGCTCCCGTCCCTGTGGCCATCGAGATCATACCGGGGGTGACTTCCGCTTCGGCGGCGGCGGCCCGCCTGGGAGCGCCGCTCATGTGCGATTTCGCCGTCCTTAGCATGAGCGATCTCCTGGTTCCCTGGGAGACGATCCGCGCCCGGCTGGAGGCCGTGGCCGCCGCCGACCTCGTGGCAGTCCTTTACAACCCCCGCAGCAGGAAACGCCGCCGGCAGCTCGATGAAGCCGCGGCGATCTTCCGCCGGCATCGTCCGGGCGCAACGCCTGTGGGCATCGGCAGGGCCGTGGGAACGGAGGAGGAGAGCATCACCCTTTCCGACCTTGACGGCTTCCTCGACCTGGAGATCGGCATGAACAGCATTGTCATCGTTGGCAACCGCTCCTCCCGCCATGCCGGGAATTGGTTTATCACTCCCCGGGGATATCGGCTATGATCCTGCTTTTGGGCGGTACGGCCGATACGGCCCCGCTGGCTACCCTGCTTGCCGAAGCCGGCTACGAGGTCCTGGTTTCCACGGCCACGGGCATTCCCCTGGCGGCGGGCGATCATCACCGCATCAGCCGCCGGGAAGGGCCGCTGGACAAGGACAGCCTCGCTGCCTTGGCAGCCGAAAGAAAGATCTCCGCCATTGTCGATGCCGCCCATCCCTATGCCGAGGCAGCCCATGCCAACGCCCGCGCCGCAGCGGCCTCTGCCGGCATTCCCTATTTCGCCTACTTAAGACCGGCCGTAATTTCTCCCGACGGCGACATGATTGCCGCCTCCAACCACGAAGATGCCGCCCGGCTGGCCTTCTCCCTGGGCCGCCCCGTACTGCTGACGACAGGTTCCCGCAATCTCCTGTCCTATGCGGTCGCGGCCAACCAGTCGGGGATCAGGCTCGTAGTGCGCGTTCTCGATGCGCCCGAGTCTCTGCGAGCCTGCCATGCGGCTGGCATCCCACCTGGAAATATCATCATCGGCCGCGGTCCTTTCTCTCTTGCCGAGAATATCCAGATCATCAGAGAATTTGCCATTGGCGTGCTTGTAACCAAGGACAGCGGGGAGGCGGGCGGGGTAAGGGCCAAACGGGAGGCAGCCCGCCGGGAAGGATGCACCCTGGTGGTTGTAAACCGGCCAGAGGCACCGCCGGAAGACGCCTTTAACAATTTCGACAACCTGCTTGCGGCCCTGCGAGAAAGAGTATTACCCGCCGATTAAATTCTAAATATGCCGTGCCGGACTCGTAGCGAGTACGCTGCAGACTCTGATCTTGCATCCAGCGGGAGATGGCAATATTCAGATTCTATTATGCATGCAGCACTTCTTGACATCTTGCCGTAATTAGTATAATCATGATTATACTAATTACGATTATACTGGTGCGTCCATGAAATTCGTCAACAGAAGGGAAGAATTGGCGTTTCTCGAAAAAATTCATGCCGGGAAAGGGTTCCAGTTCGTTCCACTCTACGGAAGACGCAGAGTGGGAAAGACTCGGTTGATACAGGAGTTTTTGCGGGGCAAGGAGGGGATCTATTTCCTGGCGGATTCCATTCCCGAGCATGACCAGTTGAAAACCCTGGGCCGCGAGGTGGGAGAGTATTTCCGCGATACGATCCTTGCCGAGTCAGGCTTTAGGGACTGGCAGCAGTTCTTTGCCTACCTGGCGGAGCGGAGCGGCCGGAAACGGCTGGTACTGATTATCGACGAGTTTCCCTACCTCGTCACCGCCAACAGCGCCATTTCTTCCATATTTCAGAAGGGGATCGACACCATTTTCCGCGAGACGCAACTCCTTCTGATCCTCATGGGGTCGAGCATCGGTATGATGGAAGAGGAAGTCCTCTTCCATAAGGCACCGCTTTACGGTCGACGGACCGCTTCCCTGGAAGTCCGGGAGATGGCGTTCCCCGCTTTGGCGGAGTTCTTCCCCAAGCTTTCCCTTGAGCGACGGGTGGCCCTTTACGGCCTTTTCGGGGCGATCCCCGCTTACCTGGAGAGAGTGATCCCTGATGCCGACTATCTGGAGAATATCCGCCAGCTCATCCTTGACCGCGGGTCGTTTCTCTACAGCGAGGTAGAGTTTCTCCTGCGGGAGGAGCTGCGGGAACCCCGCAATTACTTCGTCATTCTCCGCTCGATTTCCCAGGGGAAGCGGAAACTCTCGGAAATCATGAATGATACCGGGTTCGCGAAATCGCACTTGTCGCGCTACCTGGACATCCTGCGGAGCCTCAGGCTTGTCGAGAAGGAGATACCGGTCACCGAGCAGTACCCAGACAAGAGCCGAATGGGGCTTTACAGGCTCCACGACCGCTTCTTCAATTTCTGGTTCCGCTACGTCTTTCCGTACCGTGGCCGGTTGGAAATCGGCAATACCGGGTACATTACCGACAGGATCGGGGAAACTTTTGACCAGTATTTGGGAACGGTTTATGAGGATATCTGCCGGGAGCTTTGCTTTGACTTCATGGAGACGGAGTACATACACTTCAGCGCCATCGGCAGGTGGTGGGCTAAGAATAAAGAGATCGACCTTGTGGCGCTGGACGAAGAGAGAAAGGTCATCTGGGGCGGGGAGTGCAAGTGGAGCAGGAAAAAGGTAGGGACAGATGTCTACCGCGACCTGGTGCGGAAGGTGCAGCTTGTTGAGTGGCACAGGCATGAACGGAAAGAGCGGTTTATCCTGTTCAGCAGAAGCGGTTTTACCAGGGAAATGGAGGAACTAGCCGACCGGGAAAGGGTGGTGCTCGTAAGGGGAGAAAATGTCCGTCGTTAAGCGGATCAGGGTAGGACCAAGGCAACCAATCTCCTGCCTGCCCTATGCGGTAGCGGCCAACCAAACAGGAATACGGCTCGTGGTGCGCGTGCTCGATGATATGTCATGCCGGACCCCGTATCAGGTACGGGGCAAGCTCTGATCCGGCATCCAGCGGGCTGCGGCAATATTAAGGTTCAGTTTATACACAAAAGTACGATGTACCCTTGATGACTAGAATACTGGAATATCCATTGATCTCTACCATAGCAGTTGCCGTCCAGTATTTATTGAAGTGAGTAAGGGAGGCCGGTTGGATTTTGTAGCAGACTTCAAACCATAATACTTAGCAAAAAAACATTCGCTGGACATTGGCTTCACCTGCGAGTCCGCTGATTCGTCGGGTGTTTAACCCTGAGCATTACTGGTTGTAACTTTCAACAATTCATCCTGTATCGCCAGGCCGATCTTTTCCATCACATAGGGCTTCTTGACATATGCTCCTGCCCCCAATTTCTGCGCTTCCTTGACTCGATCAGTCTCAGAGAAACCGCTGACTATGATCGCTTTCTGATGAGGGTTGATATCGATAATTTGCCTGTAGGTCTCCAAACCATCGATACCCGGCTCCATAATCATGTCCAAAACCAGAATATCCACTTTATTGTTTTTGAGATATTCCACTGCCTCCTCGCCGCTGGAAACCGAATTGGCCTGGTAGCCAAGCCTCTCCAAAATACTAACAGCTACAGCTCTCTGATCCTGTATATCGTCTACGACCAGAACCAATTCCCCATGACCTATGTATTGCTCAATGACTATCTGTTTCGCATCTTCACGAACCCTTTCTTTTGTCACGGGGAAGTAAAGCGTAAATGTAGTTCCTCTCCCCTCGATACTTTGGACATCAATGTAGCCATTATGATCTTTAACAGTACCCCAAACAATAGCCAGTCCCAGTCCCGTGCCGCTCCGTCCCATGGATTTCTTGGTATAGAAGGGCTCAAATATTTTATCCAAATCAGCGGCGGTAATGCCTCTTCCCGTATCTGATACTGTCAGGACCACATAATCCCCTTCATTCACCGTATCATAACTCCTGACAGTCTTGTCGAGATAACGGTTCTCAGTCTGGATTTTCACTTCTCCACTGCCGATAATGGCTTCTGCTGCATTTGACACTAAGTTCATCACCGTTTTCTCCAAATGTACTGGAGATCCATTGATATTAAGCAGGTCTTTTCCCATGTCCGTCTTAAAGGTAACTTGGGAGTGATAGTCTCTTAACCCGTTAAATTCCGGAGCCACTAGAAGATTGGCAATAATGCTATTCAACTCGACTACCTCGGATACGACAACGCTTCTTCTCGCCAGTGTCAACAGGTCCTGGATGATGGCGGCACACTTTTCACTGGACTTAAGAATGTTTGCGGCATATTGTCTTAAGGGATTGCCTTCTGGTATCCTCTCCATCAGCAGTTCCGAATATCCCGAAAGGACGCCGAGAACGTTATTGAGATCGTGGGCAACACCGCCCGCCAGTTTCCCCAGTGCCTCCATCTTCTCGGAGCGCTGCAAACGTTCCTCAATACTTCGATTCTCATCCTCCGCGCACTTGCGCTCGGTGATGTCCTGAACAGAACCGACTAGGCGAAGGGGAGTTCTGTCTGGGGCTAATTGTAGGTAGCCATGGCCGCATAGGAAACGGATAGTTCCGTCCGGCCTTATTATGCGAAATTCCAGTTCGGTTGGATGCTTACCTGTCATGCAATCCTGAATCCATTTTTCCATTGTATGTCTGTCGTCACTATGAATCAAGCTTAGAAAGCTTTCTGTGGTTAGAACGAAACTTTCAGGGGTCACGCCAAAAATGCGATAGGATTCGTCGCTCCATTGGTTCTTCATAGAGTCCAAAGTCACAGTCCAACTTCCTATGTGGGCGATCTTCTGAGTCTCAGATAACAAGTGTTCCTTTTCCCGCAGCGCCTCCTCCGCCTGCTTGCGCTCAGTGATGTTACGGAAGACTATTACAACCCCGCTCTTATCGGATTTCATCTCAGCCAGGGGTGTGCGGACTTCTTCAATAAAGTACTCGTTGCCACCCTTACTGGAGAGGATAGATCCCATTTCTCCCACTTGGTTTTCTTGACCTCGGCGTAGGACATAAACTTCTTCCAATTGTCTTCCTAGTGCTTCAGAGGCATCCATGCCGACAAGCGATCCAGCTACCCGGTTTATGAAAATAATCTTTCCCTTGTGGTCAACTGTAATAACCCCGTCACCAATGGCATAGAGAGTTTTATCAGACTTGTCTCTTTCCCGTTGCAAATCAATCAGGGTATTCTCGAGCTTTCTGATCGGATAGGAGCGGAAAATAGAATAGAATAGCCAGCCGAAAAGCGAACTGAGAATTCCCAGTAGAGCTGTAGTGATGATTTGTTTACGGATGGAATATCTTACTACGAGAGAACCCGCAAGTTGGCCTGCGTCAAAGAATTTCGCTGACACCGAAATGATTGGACGTGGTTCTGTAAAATCATTTTTCGCGACAAGCTTCCCTGCCGCAGTGCGAATTTCCCGTTCATTCTCTTCCCCAAGGGCTGAAGGCTGCGAGATAAACTCCTTCAACCTGACGCTCTCATACTCCCATAAATCCGGCCTGGCCTGGATGATTTTTTCGATGGATTTTTTGAGAAAGGCAGCTTCTATAGTAAGAGTATTTTTTGCCCCGTTTATTGAAGTAGCGTAATACACGCTTGGGATGGCAATGGCAAAAACACAAGCTGCAATAGCACCCAGGATGCTCATGATCTGCGTTATTGATGTTTTCGATTGCGATTGCACCGGTTGGAAACTAAAAGGCATATGTCGTATCACTTCCCCCTGATCCTCTGTAAAGTCACATGGCCGTTATCAGAGAGAAGCTTTTGACCGTCCCTGGAAAAAACAAATTCTATAAAGTCTTTAACGGCACCCCTGTATTTATCCCGTTGGTAGACCAGAGACAATGTCATGGCATAGGGGTACTTGCCACTGGAAACATTGACAAGCGTTGGTGTAGCTCCATCAATGGAAAGTGCCTTGATCTTTCGTTTCTCTGATATAACGAGAGATATGCTCGTTATACCGAATGAACCAGGTGTATTCTCGATATGATCGGCTGCTTCCTGATCGGTGTTACCGACAAAGACGCCGGGAATAGAGTGAGCCCTTTCAGACGCCGACTTTAAGCTGGGGTTGATACTTGCCAGATATTCAGACATACCGTCACTTACAGGACGAAGGATAGGTCTTATGGGTGCTCCATCGGGCCAAGTCTTGCGCTTTCCAGCATATATTGCTTTTATTTCTGCAAGTGTAATACCTTTTACCGGGTTCGCCTCTTGTACCCCGAAGATAAAGGCAGTGCGACCATAGGGCTGCTCGGTGATATTCGTGCTCCGTTCCTCCGGCTTGAGGGGACGATAGGACAGCCCTATATCAATCTTATTTTCATTTACCGCCTTAATACCCCCTGTAGTTCCAATGCTGGCTGGTACTTGGACTGTTACATCAGGGTACTTCTTTTGAAAAGCCTTGGCCATCAGTTGCATGGTAGCGATGCTCGACCCGGTGCCGGTAATAATCAAGGTTTCCTTGGAACTCGCGTGAGCTGCGACAGTAAGAATAGAGACCAACAACAAAAGGGCCGCGAAGATAACAATTTGATATCGTGAGTAGATTTTCATTAAACTATTAACAACCCGATCTCTGTTAATCAGTGGTTCGGAGCTTGGGGAGGCGTACCTCGGCCACAAAACAGATCAAAACACAACCGTGCCATTGATTACTATTCGGAGTGTTGCATTGAGGCGATAATTTAGAAAATAGCAAGTACACGAAGTACATCCCAACCTCGACCATCCCAAATAATTCATCTTTAATCCGAAATTCGTTAATATACCTGGATGGCCAAAATTGCAACTTTGTATTTGAAGCCATCGTGTATCTCCTGCGTTAATAAATAATAAGTTCTATCATGCAGCTATACGTTTTTGTCATTTCCGAGGATCTTGTCACAGTTGATATTCTCCCTGTTCCCATTCCCAACTTGCTCACCCTTCCAGTAAATAGGACCAGAATAAAGATAACCCGGTCCTAAGCATTTGAACGTTCCGTCACCGAGAGACTCAAATAAAAAAAGGTTGAATGATGTAGAATCTTGATTTACAGAATTATAGCAATAGTCAGATGGAATGATGCTGCTATGATTGGTTTCAGGGTAAGCATTAACTACCAGGTCAATAATTTGCTTTCTTGAAAACTCTTCATCGACCCTATCTTGAAAAATTGATAGCATTTTATCTTTGATGCTCAAGCAAATTTCCCGCTTTCGAAGGCTGAGAAGGTGAAGGAGCAGAAGCCCAAGAAAAAGTGATCAACAGTCCCCTAAGGCTTTGGTGGCCTTTGTGTATAACCGGTTGAAAGGTGCATATTTCTGAGGTTGATTTTTAGGAGAGCGGGTGCGAAGGACTGCTTCTGTGAAGTCAGCAAAACGTCGACCCACAGCGTCGGGAGAAGCTGATATACTCGACTATTTTTTCCTCATTTGCCCGAAGACTTCTTTGGATAATGCAATGCTGTCGGCTCTCAGTCCCCTTAACGCCATCGTATATGGTTTGATTGAGTTAGGTATTGGCACGCGCCATGGCGAATGAGCCGTCGACACGTCCAGACGTGCGCTGATATAGCCGTTCACTTGAGCAAAGCCCGTCTGGCCTTCTTTCGAGAGCAGCCAGTTAATATACACTTTGGCCGCATTCGGGTGCGGGGCGCGGTTAAACATGGCAAGTCCGCCGGAGCCGGGACTGATATCGGAGCCTTCCTTTATCTTACGCGGATCGATAATCGCGATGGGCACGCCGGCCTTAATGCGTTCCTCGGCGATGACATCAGTACCCCCGACCAACACCAGGAACTTTTCTTTGGCGATGCCGTCTATCTCTAGACTCCAATCACTCAGAACCGTGGGTTCCTGTTTGGCGAGCTCCCGGATGAAGTTCGGCCCGAGCGTGGGATGTAAGTAAAAGAACGTAAACGTAGACTGACCGGGCCCCGACTTCGTGGGATCGTCCATGACGATCTTTTTTTTATACTTTGGATTCAATAAATCCTTGTAGGAGGTTATCGAATCCGGCTTCACTACATTTGGATTGACATAGAGAGTTCCGCGCTGCGACGGAGTCATGACCATAAAGCGTTTGCCCGGGTCTACAAACTCTATCCCGCCGCCGCGCCATTGTTTGGGATCTTTTACCTCAGGAAGTATTAGCGCCGGCTCCAGCGGATCGAGCATCCCGCCTGGGAGCAGCACCACGGTCCCGGTCGAGGTACCCCCGATAAAAACATCCCAGAGAAACATGCCGGCGTTGCGTTCTGTCGTTAGCTTTGGGCCGACTTCGGAGCCGCGAGCGGCCAAATACTCAACCTTGATGCCATATTTTTTCACGAAGGGCTCGCGCAAGCCATCGCTCCGGTCGCTGCCCACCGGACCAATCAACGAAACGGTGCCTTCTTTTTTAGCCGCCGCCAGGACCTGCTCCCATTCTTCTGCGGCGGCCATAGGCACATAGCAGACCACGACCATCACTACGATTGTTATCAATGAATAGATTCTTCGCGTCATGTTCTTATCCCCTTATGATTGATAAGGCGCTACTTTCGATGGTCGAATTATAGGGTTTATTTTTTTTGCTTGTCAAGAAATATCTGGCATCGAAAAAAAAGGGCTGGCGATGCGGTTGGGTAAGGTAATCGGTTGGTGAAGTTTATTTATGGCGGCGGCCTTGACCTGGCAAGCCATAACCCAAGATGCTTAAGAATGGCCCCCTGACATTTCGGACAGACAAGGGGATCAACTTCGTATATTTTTTGGATTAAGCGCGCCCAGTTGCGTCGGAATACCTTTGCGTTCCCCGGGGCTTCCTGGTTCCTAGGTTCAGATTTGGTTGGTCTTGCAGGGCTGAGAAAAAGTTTTTAAGAAATAGATTTATTCGATAATAAGTTCTGAAGAAATCATAAAAGCATTGACAAACAATGACATGGAGCATAGATGCTGCCTTCTCGTTTGTTGGAGTTTTTCAAGACTACGCTATATGGTGTTAGGTCCATTTTACTGGGGGGAGGAATAAGGAACCTTTTTTAACACTTCTGTAACTATCGCCAATACCAGTTCAGCATCAACCTTAGATAATCATCGCCACTTAAATAATCTTAGAATGCGCCTTTACGTTGGCAGTAATAAAAACTTAGGGGGGAGGTATGACTAAAGGGGATTTGGTCAGTGAGGCTGCAAAAGTTGTCGGCAAGAAGGTAGCTAAAGAGGCAATAAACCCCTGTCCTGGAGGCGGCTAAGAATAAAGGCAAAGTTTTGGGGTTGAAAGTTGCTCTGGCCGTAATCGTAGTCGCGCTTAATTTTAGCACGCCAAGAAAGAGGGGAAGGTCTCGGTTATCGGTCCGCCGGGGCCGGATCGCCGCGATGCGCTCAGTATTGGCTTCGAGAAGAAATATGGTATTGCCGTCGATTACCAAGCCGATGCGGGCCCGGGTATATTGCCCCGGCTAAGCGGCGAACGCATGGCGGAGCGTTACCTGTGGGACGTGGTGGTCACCGGCACGACCACCGTGCTTGAAAATTTAATCCCGGCCCGGATGTTGGATCGGCTGGAGCCCAATTTCATCCAGCCTGAGCTGAAAGATCTGAAACTGTGGCGCAACGGCGCCCTGGAGTTTCTCGATCCCGGGCGGCAACTGCTCTGAATTAGATAAAACAACAGAATCTCTCCTTATTGTTTTTAATACCAAACTGCCGCATGCTTTATGAACTATTTTACAAATTATTAAAATTGGTTAGTGATATTTGTCAATTATTTTATCAGCTACTTGAATTCCGGAAATAACCGCCGTCTCCAAACCACTAAAGCCGTGATAGTCTCCACATATATACAGATTTTTGTCTTGCTCAAGTTCTGGCATTTTTTGATCTAGCATCAAATGCATGCCTGTCGACCACATATCTTTTATGTATTCCCAACCCCCCTCATACAGATGATCAATATTTAAGTATAAATCCGGTATCTTGCTACCTTTGCTCGGTTTCAACCGATGATCTATGGGACAAATAACCTGGTACTCGCCCCATATATTCATGATACTTATATTCGTTTCCGGATGAGTGCCGAGCAGCATTCGATATTGAGGATACCGCACCTTGCCTTTGACGAGAATCGCCCGTATCTGGCTGCAGGCAATGCCAAAATCTTTGCCAATAATATTTTGCGTTTCAGGAAGCGAAGCGGTGCTAATGGCGATGTCAGCGCTATCCGTCCTGCTGCCGCCGCTGAAATTGAGTTGGTATTCGCTATCGCTTATTTTTATTACTTTTTCAACCTTTGAATTAAGATGGATAGTGATGCCGAGGTCCAGACTGATTTTCATAAAGGCATCCACATATACCTGCGGGGCGCGGTTCATATAATACAATGATTTTCTAGCGTAAATTGACCAAAGCATCCGAATGCCCCTATCGGCGCTTATCTGTGACATATCTTCAGAATTCGGTGCGAGCAGTTGAGGAGGATTGAGAATAAATTGCTGGATTTCCTTTGAGTAGTGCGCCTGAAAGTCGCTGAAACTCATTTTTTTAATATCAGGGCTGATATTGGATTCAAAATTGTAGAAATCAAACTTCAGCGATTGGACGTACTTTATTAATTTTATCATTTCTAAAAATAATTTTAGCGACCGTTTGCGCCATAAAAATTCTTTCGCCAAATAAAACTGCATGTCCCTCCCGCCGGCAATGGCTTTCCCGTCTGGTGTCAAAACGCCAAGATCTTTTGGAGTGAGTTGTTCAGTTTCAGACATAAGATTTAACTCTTTCATCAGCCATATCGTACTAGAATAGGATTCCAATATAACCCGGCCGGCAAAAAAAATAAAAAGGCGGCCTCCCAACTGTGTGTCCCTTTCGTAGATATGGATATCAAAGTTTTTATTTGCTTTTGCAAGCTTATAGGCACACGCAATAGCCGAAATACCTCCTCCGATGATGGCAATTTTTATTTTTCGTTCCATCGTGATTTTCCTCCTGTAGTCGTAACAAAGTTCAGGGATAATTTTTAGATATGCTAATTGCCTTTTCCTTTTATCAATAAATTTATTGGATTGTAAAAAAGTCCGGTGGAGGTAGTTCCTTGGGTGTACGGGTAGTTGTGACGGAATTACCTCTTAGTTCGTTGATCCCGCCCGGCATATTTCTGCCGCTCATGCCTCAAGACCAGCCCTCGCTCCAGAGGCCACGGCCTCCGTCAAGCCGTAAGGGGCCAGACAATCGCCAGCAATGTAGACCTCAGGCACAATGGCTTGGATTGCCTAGAACAGCCGCTGGTCCGGTTTCATGATCATGGTTAGCATCGTGTAGAGCAATATTCTCGGGAAAAGCGCTCTATGATAATTTTTGCGCAAAGACACCAAGCATACCTGCTTCTTCTACGCGGCGCTTAATCGTCTTTACATCGTCAGTGTATAGACCCGTCTGTAGCATCCATTCCCAGTATCCGCCAAAACCCATGACATACGACCCGTTCCTTCCATCCGCTGTCTTGAACTTTTCGGTAGTATAAGCAAAATAGTCACCCAGTGCTGTACTCAAGGGAAGGGCCAGTGGATCTCGTTTGAAAGCGTTTCTGGCCGAGTTGTGTCCCGCAAGAGTACCACTCATTATTGCACCCTCTACGCTACTGTGGCCGGCTTTCTCACCGCCACAGAAGAGGTTCTCAAAGCCTGTTACTCTCATCGTGCTGTCCCGAAAGGCTATGGCAATGTGTGCTATCGCGTTATACCTACTTGCTCGCGGATTCTCCACCTCAACATTCTCAAAGCCCGGAACCTGTCTCAACTCCTCCTGTGTTATGTACCCGCAGCCGGACAACTTGGCGACTGGTCCAATATCAGTCAAAATCAGGTTGTTAAGAAAATCCTTGCTGCGGAGACCGCCCATTAAGTCATGCTTGGTATAGTCAACCATTTGACTGGGAAGGGGAAGCGTGAGCAGCCCATCCTTTTCGACCCGTGCCTTGAGTTTTGGAGCAAGTGTGTCCTTGAATACTGTGACAGCTTTACCTACCTGCCCATGCGTCCCATCTGGTCTGCGCATGTCGTATACCTTGCCACCAGCTTTCTCCACCATGCCTATCCTGTCCCCAAAGGCAGGGCATTTGACATGACACATTACGCATCCCTTGCCATATTTTCTGCAAACACCCATGCCTCCGCGCCCTCCGGTGCAGTCCACAAAGGCATCGCCTTCCACCATCCTGCCGTTCTCCAGCTTCACCGCTAGAATCCGACCATCCTCTTTTTTCACAGCTACGGCACGGCTCTCCAGCAACATCTCTACCCTGGCTTTCTTGACAATCCTTTTTATCAGGGGCTCAGCCAACCCGGCGTTGAAGATGAAGGCGTGTCTGCTTGAATCAGGGAATTGGACGCCATCGTGTAGCTTTATGGAATGGAGAGCATCCGGGAGTTCCCCCGCCCCCATAAACCTGAGCTCATGGTTGGCTACAAAATGCCCATTGCCATTGGTTTCTCCAGCACTCAGAGCCACCCCGATAAGCATATCTGTCCTCTCCAAGAGAGTAACCTGAGCACCTGCCTTTGCCGCTGCCAAGGCAGCTCCACAGCCGGCCATGCCTCCACCAACTATGACAACTTTACGCATGATATAAACCCCTTTGCTAAAATGGCCATGATAGAACCAGAAACGTGTGTAAGCTCATTTGTTCGAATATCCTTCACTCATTACCTGCCCAATGCCTCTATTACCAGCTGATGTACGTTACCTGTCAATTGCAGGAACTCCTTTGTGTAACTCTTGATCGCACCGGGATTCGGCACTCGCCAGGCGGGCACGTGATCCGTCGGCACATCCAAGCGAGAACTGACGTAGCCTTGGGCGCGGACAAAGGCCGTTTGTCCCTCTTTCGACAACAGCCAGTTGATGTAGATTTTGGCCGCATTGGGATTAGGAGCCCGGTTGAATAACGCTAGGTCCCCGTTTGCCGGGCTCACGTCGGTTCCCTCTTTGAGTTGCCTGGGGTCAACGATACCAACGGGCACCCCTAGTTTTGCTTTTTCAACCACGGCAAAGTCTCCTGTGCCGATAAGCACGGGATACTTGCCTTGACCGATTATGTCCACCTCCTGGGCATAGTCAGCCAATACGGTCAACTGTTGCTTGCAGAGCGCGCGAATGAAATCCGGGCCCAGTTCCGGATGGACATAAAAGAACGAGAAAGTTGATATTCCAGGCCCCGACGATTTGCGCGGGTCGTCCACCACTAATTTCCCCTTCCACTTGGGATCGAGCAGGTCCTTGTAAGATTTAAACTCCTTTTCATTGACGAGATTTGTGTTGTAGAAAATGGTACCCCTCTGGAAGGGGGTCATCACCATCACCGTTTTGCCGGGATCATAAAATTCAATCGCACCGCCACGCCATGTTTTGGGATTTTTGACATCCTGTAACAGTAAGGCTGTTTCCAAGGGCTCGAACACTGCCATCGGCACCATAGTTTCCGGGGACCCATGAATGAAAACATCCCAGAGAAACTTCCCTGCCTTACGCTCAGCAGCGACGCGGGTGGCAAAATCGCGTGTTGAGCTGCCGTCGTACTCCACCCGAATGCTGGGATACCTCTTCTGAAAACCCTCCGTAAGGGCATCCCGCACGCTTGCTCCCACCGGGCCAGAAACGACCACCTTTCCCTCTTTCTTGGCAGCTGCTAGAACGCGTTCCCACGCCGCTGCGAGAGGAGCAGGCGCGGCATCGGCTAGGGCGCTAAAATTAAGCGTGGCTACGATTACGGCCCCGGCAACTTTCAACCACCAAACCTTACCTTTTTTCTTAGCCGCCCCCGGAATACATTTGATGGCCTCTTTAGCCACTTTCTTCTTGCCGACAACGTTTCCACCCTCAGTAAATAAATCCCCTTTGTTCATAACTTTTTCCCCCTTAAGTTGTTATTACTGCCAACGCAAAAGGCGCATTCTCAGAAAGTGGCGATGATTATCTAATGAGGATCCTAAATTGGTATTGATTATAGTTACAGCAATGTTCAAAAAGGTTCTCATTTTCCCCCCCAGTAAAATGGACCTAACACTGTATAACGTAGCCTTGATGAACTCTGATAAACGAGATGCTGTTAAATATTTAAATTTTCTTTCTTTGTCAATAAAATTATCGATTTTAAAAAGTGAGGTGGCGGCTTATACTTTGGATACGAAATTTCGTAGCTTGTTTATTACGACTTGAAAGGTTGCATTCATGTGAGGTGTCTGAAAATCAACTGTTCAGGAAGACATGAATGCCTCCGGTTATTTCCCCAAAATGCCACCTTTCATCCCCCAAACAGCAATCTATCTTCATAACGATAATTGCGACATAACGGCTGGGATGTTATTTTTTGGTACATTTTGGCTTTTTTTGAAAAACCCCAAAGAGCTATTTACTTAACAAAAGTTAATCAGCCTTATTTACTATGCAGAATATCCATCCAACGGAGAGCCTCTGCGTCGCTCACCTTACCCAGGTATACCTGCGTGGTTTTCAAATCCTGGTGCCTCAAGATTATTTTCGACACCACTTCCAGGGGGACACCGTTTCGGCTAGCATAGGTGGCCGAGTATCTCCGTAGATCATGTGGTGAAATACGAACCTTTACCTTTTCACCCAGCCGCCTGACCAAAGTTCTGGCCGTGGAATAGCAAATGGGAAATGGGCGGTCATCAGATTTGAGGTCCTTGCCCTTGATGTACTCAGCCAGCTTTTTTGACACGTTATCTGGCATGTAGGCCAGTTCAGCGTCTTTACCTGATTTTGGTTCCCGCAGGGTAATGGTTCGGTCTGAGATATCTGACACCTTGATCTTCAGTAATTCACCGATCCTTAATCCGCATCTTGCCTGTAGCTCCAGTATCAACCGATCCCGTTGTCTCTTCGTATTGTAAATCATCTCGTCTACTATTTCCCGCTCAAGGATCTTATGAGGTAGCTGCTTCGGCGCGCGGTAAGATTTCCTGAGCAAAGGCGTATTGCAGGGATTTCTCATATTTAATGAACAACGATCAATAATGAAATTATAGAAGGCTTTCATCTGTGCATACCGGAGCCTCCGCGTGGACTTTGACAGACGTTGCGTTGCTGTTTCCAGGAAGTGGTAAATTTCATCGGAGCCAATCGTATCCAGAACTTTTTGTGCATAAGCTGCCTCATATTTTTCGAGCAGGGGGCCGTAACTCTCGATGGTACGTTTCCTGTGATTTAGCCGAAGGTAATCCCTGAATAGTTTTATAGCCTCTTGTGTTATCATGGTACACTTCCTATTATTTGTCATCTGGTTTATGAAGTCCTTGGGGCTCCCGTGATTATATCCTCACTTGAGCTAAGAATCATGGAGTGTTGCCTTGAATTGTGCTTGAACTATGGCATTATTGCGGCATGAGCATTGTCGAGGGCTCCTTCCTGCTATACGTACCAAGTAGATGTTTGACAGATTAATGGATATTGGTCATCATCTATCTGCTTTTCTTGATGATTTAAGAAAAGGAGGCAGAAATGACACATACAGAGAGTACAGTCCAGCCAGCAGTTTTATCGTCTGAAAGTACAATATCACCAACAGTTAAGACACCTGCTTATCATCAAATGAGATTGCGTTTCACATCTCACCATGAGGAGAGCATAGAGGCTCTTGGCAAGATTCTGAAGCGTCTTTCAGGAATGGATTTGCCGGGGAAGGAACATGTGGAGAGTTATCTTCGCTACCTGACCAGACGTAACCGAAAGCCAAGAACATTGTACAGCCGTTACGGAGCGATCGTTCTTTTTATTGGCATGATCAGGGATAATGGAGGGATACGCCTTGAAGAAAC
>Ga0209514_10000506_pt1 | contig 78660 bp, 67 predicted proteins | sample Subgrocontami58m_FD_187452 | JGI IMG/M metagenome (GOLD analysis project Ga0209514, IMG submission 187452) | Subsurface groundwater microbial communities from S. Glens Falls, New York, USA - GMW37 contaminated, 5.8 m (SPAdes) (version 3) | ecosystem: Environmental > Aquatic > Deep subsurface >... | reverse complement strand
TTGACGTTACCTGGTTGCCCAGGGCGAGCAGGCCGGCTATGCGCGCGCTGGTGGCGCTGTTCATCACCCGTTCCACAATGCTGCTTCCCATGCGCCGGACCTTGCCCTCGTTGACCATGGGCACCACCGTGCCGGCAATGGTTTCCATGCCGCCAATCCCCGAGCCGACGATGGCCCCCGTATCCCAATCCACCACCTCATCGGCGGTGGCCGGTAAGTTAAAACCGGCATCGGTCCAGGCATCCATTGCTGCAACGGCGGCATAGCCGATATTGTCGTTGACGGATAACAGTTGTTCTTCGTTCAGATATTGCCTGATGATGGCATCAAAGTCCTGGGGTACCCCGCCAACCTGGCAGCCGAAATTCAGCGTCTGAAGCTCCGTGATAAAGCGGATGCCCGATCGACCCGTCCGCAGAGCCATCTCATAATCCTCCAGCCCATGGCCATTTGGCGCGACTACGCCCATCCCGGTCACGACCACCCTACGTCTCATTGATTGTTACCCCCGTCCCGGCTAAAATACCGCAGCATACAAGCTCTCCCGTTTCTCGCTCCATAGTTACTTTTGTTTTCAAACTCCCGCGGCGAAAATATATTTTTTCCCCCCGCACGACAACCCTCTCCCCGGGCACGACAATACCCTCAAATTCCACCTGGTCGGCCAAGGTAAACAGCGTGACCATTTGCTTCGTTTCCTGAGGTGACATCTTCCCCTGCAGCATCGTCAGATAAAGTCCCAGGGCGACAACCCCGGTTTGCGCCATCGTCTCGATGAGCAGCACACCGGGCGTGATCGGACGATCGGGAAAATGCCCCTTATAAAAGTATTCATCGTTGCGAAAGCGATAGCTGCCCACAATGCTGTTTTCATCCAGTTCCCTGATTTCGTCTATAAACCGAAAAGGATGTCTTTGGGGGACACTTTCCAGGATCAATTCCCGCTCTTCTTGATTAGCCTCCATAAAGTCCTCCGTTGACATGCAACACGCTGCCCGTCACATAGCTGCCTTTCGTAGCAAGAAAAGCCACTACCTCGGCCACCTCCTGTGGCAGGCCCATCCGTCCCAGAGGGATGTTGGCCAAAAACTGCGTTTTTATTTCTTCCGGAAGGGTTTCCGTCATGTCCGTCTCGATGAAACCCGGTGCGACGGAATTAACCAGAATGTTACGTCCCTTTAATTCCCTGGTGAGCGATTTGGTCAAGGCGTCCAGGGCGGCCTTTTCCATGGCATAGGGGATTTGTCCGGCATTGCCCGTATGCCCCACGATGCTGGAGATGTTAATGATGCGCCCGCTCCCCTTCCTGAGCATGAAGAGGCGGAGGATCCTTTTGGTAAGATACCAGACACCCCTGGTCAGCGCGCGTTGTGCGTCAAACTGCTCGATCTTCATGGAATTAATGTCGGCATTGATGGCGAGGCCGGCGTTGTTCACCAGCACCTCTACCTGGCCGACCTGTTCTTTGAGGTCGGCGAGCATTCTTTCCACCTGCTCGATATCCGCGAGATCAGCGGGCAGCAAGAACCCATCGCCGATTTCCGCGAGAAGCTGCTTAGCCTCTTCACTGCTGCTGCGATAGTGGATTCCCACCCGGAAGCCTTCCTGAGCGAGGGCGCGGCAGCAGGCGGCGCCGATGCCTCTGCCGCCGCCAGTGACAACGGCCACGGGCTTTTCCATTATGAAACCTCCTTCATTTGTCCACCGATGGCATTCGGTGAATGGAGCGGATAATCGGGATAAACGATGCCCCGGAAGACGCCGCTGCGGGCATTGGCCACATCGATTATATGTTCGTTATCAACAAAGACTTTGGCGTCGCCGATAACCACCGTGGCACCGGATACCCTAAGATGGGAAAAACGTTTGACGGTAATTTCATAACGTACGCACTTATTAAAGGGGCGCACCTGGCCATTAAAAAAAACTTCGCCGCATCCTAACGCCCGGCCCGCGCCCAACGCACCGCGCCATATACAGTAAAAACCCAGCAATTGCCAGATGGCATCCACACATAGACACCCGGGATGGACGGGATCACCGGGCATGTGGCATTGGAAGTACCAGGCGTCAAAACATACATCCTGTTCGGCAACGATATGGCCCTGCCGACCGCTGCTCGTTATGGACAGCACCCGGTCCACCATGAGAAATGGAGGCGCCGGCAAACGGCCGTCAAATCCCTCCGGCCGGTCCTTCACAAGCTTACCGTAAGCAAAGGCAACAAGTTCTTCCCTTGTAAAATGTTCGCAGGCCAGAAAATCATTATAACGCATCTTCATTCCTCCACTTTCAGCAGCATGTGCGTCCAGGTGAGGCCGGCGCCTACCAGAGAGATCGCGACATGATGGCCCGGCTTAAGGTCTTCCCAGTGCCCGCTTAAGACCGAAGGAGCTCCGGAGCCGCCGGTATTGCCGTATCGTTCCACATTGTGCCAATGGTTTTCCGGTAAGATGCCGGCCCGTTCGCAGACGGTATTCAACATGCTCAAATTGGCCTGGTGGCCAACGAATTTTAAACGATCGCCCTTGACGGGAGATGCTTCCTTTAGGGCAAGCAGGGACTCCGTGGTCTTACGAATGGCGAAACGTTGCACGGCGTTGCCATCCTGCTGGAAGTACCCCAGGCGAGGGATGCTTACTTTTTCCCAGCCGGAAGGATTGGAATTGTAGAAACAGGAGACAAAGGCTTTGGGGGAAGGTACGGTAGCAGAAACAACCGCCGCCGAACTTCCGTCGCCAAATAATACAGCGGTGTTGCGGTCGGCGTAGTTTATACTGCGTGTGATATTTTCCGGATTTACCACCAGCACATAAGGTGGCAGGGCTTCCGGCTTCATACCGGCCAGTAAATTAATCTGCATGCAGAAGGTGCTGCAGCCCGAATTTATATCGAAACAAGGACTTTCAATGCCCAGTTCAGCGGAGATCGTTGCCGCCTCCGCCGGTGTCAGATGATCAGGTGCGCAACTCCCGGAAATCACCAGACCGATATCCGCGGGCGTGAGTCCGGCCCGCTGCAAGGCCAGGCGGGCCGCTGCCGCACCCGTCTGAACATTATTGTACAGGGCGGCTTCAAAGGCGGCGCGAATGTCCTGATTTTTGGTCATCCTGATATAGTCGAGGGGGAGCACGGTGCGGCGTGTATGGATACCCACCCTCTCTAAAATCCAGTCTTCATTGGTGCCGATATCCAGTTCTTCCAGAAAGCGATTGTCAATGACGTTTTCCGGATGGAAATGGCCGAGGCCGTGTAAATATAACATCTTAGATTAATTCCCGTCCCATGATCATGTTTTGGACTTCACGGACACCTTCATAAATATCGATAATGTGCGCATCTCGCACCAATTTGGAAATCTCATATTCGTTCATGAAACCATAGCCGCCGTGGAGATGCAGTCCCTCGTTCGCGCAGAAAAGGGCGGCTTCGGCGGCGGTATTTTTGGCCAGGGAGGCATAAAGACCCCGATCGGGCGCCTTTTCTTGGACCTTGACGGCGGCCTTCATCAGGGCCAATTCCGATAATTCCACCTTTTTCCACATCTTGACCAGGGTGTCGCTGACAATGGGCAGGTCGCAGAGACGCTGGCCAAACTGGCGGCGTTCCCTGGTGTAGGCCAGCGTCACATCCCAGGCACGGCGGGCGAGTCCGACACCAATTGCCGCCACCATGGGACGGGCAAAATCCAGCACGTCCACCACGTAAGAGAAGCCCTTTCTTCTGTCACCAATGATCTGCTGCGGTTCAACAATCACGTCCTCAAAAGTGACACTGGCCGTATTGGAGAGGTGTTGTCCCAGTTTGTCTTCCGGTTTACCGATGACGATTCTGCCTCCCGAGGACAGGGTAATTTCTTTGGCCGTGGGGACGCTATTTCCCTCCGGCAAGACCGGCGGCGCCGGAACAACGACGCAGGCCAGCAGTTGGCTTGTGGGTTTGCCCACTTTGCAAAAGACGGTGAACTGTGAAGCGAGCGAGGCATTAGTGATAAAGCATTTGGAGCCGTTTAAGACGTAGTTGCCGTCATCCCGCTTTTGGATAAAGGTTGTCATGGCTAGATTATCGGAGCCGGCCCCCGGTTCCGTCAGACAGAAGGATGCCAAAAGCGGCGCCTCCACGAAGGGTGCCAAAAAAGCATCCTGCTGTTCTTGCGTGCCGTGTTGCACGATCACCGTATTGGCCAGATCGTTGCACATGGCCGATGTAGACAGGCCGGTATCACCGTAGGAAAGTTCCTTGATGATCAGGGCGGTGGAAACCACATCTACCTCATAACCTTTAACCGCTTCTGGAAAAGAAAGATTAAGCACGCCTAGCTCCCAGGCTTTATGGATGAGGCTCCAGGGGAAAGCATGTTCCTTGTCTAGGGTCTGGATCTGGGGAAGGACTTCGCTTTTGACGAATTTTCGCACCATGTCTACATACATCTGCTGATTGTCGGTAAGGTTGAAATCCATGCTCTTATCTCCCTGCCTTCATAGATTATGATATTCAGTTGTTTTCGCGAAAAGCGCGTTCGGCCGTGGCCAGGCTGGTAATAGAGACGCATTTGGCAGCGGCGACGGTTTTAAAGAATTCACGCAAAGGTCGGCTGGGGCCGATTTCATATATGATATCGGCCTTTTCAGCCAGGCAGCGCATGTTGTCTGTCCAGCGCACCGTATTGCTAAGTTGCGCGACTAAATTTGCGATAATGGCATCAGGCGAAGCGGCATGAAATTGTCCGGTATAATTTGAGGTGACCATAGCGCCCTGTTCCGCAGCCAGCGAGTCTTTTTGCTCGTGCAAGGTATCGGCAAAGGCGGCTTCGATGGGTTTCATAAAGCGGCTGTGAAAAGGGGCGCTGACCTTAAGCGGTACGAAACGAAAGTCTTGATCGTGCTTAAACGACTCGCGCAAGCGGTGTTCCGCTTCCGGCAGGGCTTGGAGATGGCCGCTGATGACCATTTGATGGGCGGAGTTGGCGTTGGCCACATCCATGGGCAGATCCGCCAGTTTTTGATGTAAAATCGCCGGGTCGAGATTTTTGGAAATGACGGCGGCCATGCCGCCTAGCCCTACGGGGACCGCTTGTTGCATAAGTCGGCCACGGATATGGACGGTTTTTATGGTGGCCGCTAAAGGCAGCGATCCCGCGGCTACGAGGGCGGTAAATTCGCCGAGGCTGTGACCGCCAAAGATGACAGGTGCAAGGTCATAGCGAAGATTAAGACCGCGCAGGATGGCGATCTCCGTCGTTAATAGGCAAGGCTGGGTGAATTCCGTAAGATTCAAACGTTCATCATCACCGAAGCAAAGGGCTGCCACATCCCAGCCAAGGGCATCCGCTGCCTCTTCGTAGGTTTGCCGACTGACGGCGAACTCATCGAAAAAATCTTTGCCCATCCCCGGACGTTGAGCTCCCTGACCGGGAAAGGCGCATGCGGCAATAATTCCCATAAGTAAACGTATCTCCAAAAAAATAAGCCCTGCTTGGCAGAGGCCGTGGCAAGACGGTGCACGTGGCAGACGCTAAGCAATAGATATGCCAGCTAACGCGCCGCCGCGGGTTTATTATAACATAAAGGAATAGAAGGCAAATATTTTCTTCGCGCAGAAAGTGCAAAAGAGGGGAGGCATTTTTTAACCTTGCGGGCGTATAAACATTTTCGCACCGCGAAAAGAAATACGCGGCCACCACAGGGCGAGTTACTCTTTAGGGCTGCTTTTATCCCGACAACATAACGGTTAAGCGCCGAAAATATAATAAAGTTATCTAGTACTTCCTTGACTTCATGCCTTTTTATTTATAGCATTGAAGGGCGGGGGAAAAATATTGCACTTAGTTAACTTTAAATTTTAGAAAAAAACATCGGTTAGGAAAATTTTCGCGCATGGAGACATTTACCCTGGCGGCCGTCAGCTTGATTATTGCGGTTTCGTTAAAACTTTACAAAAAAAACGATCCGGTGCAGATGTCATTTGCGGCTCTATGTCTGGCAATCTTTATTTATAAGATAAGCGTTTTTTTCCATGGAATTTTCCGGATCGAGTATATCCGGTTTATCGAGTATGGAGGCTTGATCTCCATCCCCCCGCTCCTGATCAGATTTTTGCGTCGCTTTCTTCATGAGCAGACCCTCTTTTCCCGGGATGATATTCCGGCCACCTTTCTCTTCGGTTTGGCATTGGGGCTGCTTTCCTTTATGCCACCGGCCTATGTTGCTTATCTGCGGCCTCTGTTAGCGTTATATACGGCTTATGTCCTGATACTTAGCTATCTGTCGCTTCTGGCCTATATCAGAGGTAAGGCCGATGGTGTTGAGAAAAGGCGCATGGGTTATTTGGCGATCGCCATGCCGATTGCTGCTTTGCTTAGCGCCTTTGATATTTTTTATTATCTGGGTTATGGTTTTCCACCGCTTTCCAATCTTGTCCTGGCCGCCCTCTTGTATTTTGTCCTTTTGATTATTGCTTATCCCCACCTCACGGAATTGCATGAATTGATGGCGAAAGCGCTGCTGGTCTCTGTTGTAACTGCTTTTGCGGTGATGCTTTTTTATTTGGTAATTAATCTATTCGGGCAAGGTATACATCCTCCTTTTACCCCGGTCTTGGTAGCCTGCTTCACGATTGTTATTTCGATCTCGCCCTTCAAGATCGTTCTGGAAAAAATATTCAGCGCCCTTTATCCGGAAAGCAAGGATGTCTTTACCTCGCTTTATGCCTTGGATGCCAAATTGGAACGGGAAAGGGCCCTGCTTTTAGAGGAGATGGCGCCGGTTTTTGCCCATGAGATAAGAAATCCTCTTGGTTCAATCAAGGGCGCGGCCCAATACCTGAGATCAGAAATCGGTCCCGGGGAATGCGGGAAGTTGCTGGAGGTGATCATCGAGGAAGTGGACAGATTAAACGGCGTGGTATCGCAATTTCTCGATTATGCCAAACCGCATGCGGTCAATTTAAAAGAGAAGGATATAAACGACATCATCGCGAAGGCCGTTTCTCTGATCCAGGCGGACCGTATCTCGGACAGGGTTGCCATTGCCACGGATTTGAAGCCTGAACTGCCGGGCGTGTTTGTAGACGAGTCGCAAATCGTCCAGGTGATCCTCAACATTGTCTATAACGCCATAGATGCGATGCCGGAAGGCGGTGAGCTAAGCATTGCTACGGCGGAAGTGGCCGGCGAAAAGGGCGTCTTGGAGATATGCGTGCGGGATACGGGTAAGGGGATTAAAGAAGAAGACGTGAAAAATATCTTTAAACCCTTTTTCACGACGAAGGAGCGGGGCGTGGGATTGGGCCTGGCCGTGTGTCAGCGGATTATTCGCAGCCACGGAGGCTATATCATTGTCAAGACGGAAGTGGGCAGGGGAACGATTTTTTGCATACGGCTCAAGAGAAGGCCCCAGGAGGGGCAGCGGGGAGCGGTGTGAGGGGATGGATGAAGGATAATAAGCTGAAGACGGACACAGCGCAGAAGGAGCCATGGATAAGATCTTAGTAGTAGACGATGAATTGAATATGCGGCTTGTATTGAGTGCTATGCTTAGGAAGGAAGGCTTTGAGGTGGTTGTAGCGGCCGACGGACGGCAGGCCTTGAAGAGTCTGGAGGAAGAAGACTTTGCCGCCGTCATCACGGATCTTAAAATGCCCAATCTTGATGGCATGGGGCTGTTATCCCAGGTGGTCAGGGATTATCCGGCCACGCCGGTTGTTATCATTACGGCCCATGGGACAATTGCGACTGCCGTAGAGGCCTTAAAAAAAGGAGCCTTCGATTATATTACCAAGCCTTTTGAGCAGGAAGAATTGAAAAGTGTCGTTCATAAAGCGGTCCGGACCCGCAATTTGAATGCCGCAGAAATAGAGCTCAATGCCGAAGAGGCGGAACGGGACGGGTTGATGGGATGCAGTGAAGAGATTCGCTCTATCTACGACACGATCCTGCAGGTAGCGCCGACAACGACAACGATCTTGGTCAGCGGTGAAACTGGCACCGGTAAGGAGCTGATAGCAGGTGCAATCCATCGGCACAGCCCACGGGCGCGCGGCACCTTTGTGAAGATAAACTGTGCGGCCATCGCTGCTAACCTGATGGAAAGCGAACTCTTCGGCTACGAAAAAGGCGCGTTTACCGGGGCGGTAGTGACGAAACCGGGCAAATTCGAGCTGGCGCATCGTGGCACGCTTTTTCTCGATGAAATTGGTGAATTGCCGAAGGATATGCAGGTAAAGCTGCTCAGGGTACTGCAGGAGCAGGAGTTTGAAAGGGTCGGTGGCTTACGGACTATCAAGGTAGACGTTCGCCTGATCGCGGCCACCAACAGGAATCTTTTACAGGACGTCAAAGAAGGAAAGTTTCGGGAGGATCTCTATTATCGGCTGAACGTCTTTCCCATCCATATTTCCCCTTTGAGAAGCAGGAAGGAGGATGTGTTGCCCCTGGCGGAATTTTTTATGGGCAAATTCAACAAAAAGTTCGGCAAGGGGGTTAAAAGTATCGATCCGCTGGTCCGTGAGCAATTTGTGGCTTATCATTGGCCGGGTAACGTGAGAGAGCTCGCAAACGTTATGGAGCGAATGGTGCTGCTGGCGAAGACAGAAGTGATTACCGCCGGTAATTTGCCGGAGGATCTCAAAGTCAGTATTCACCCCGCTGGGGTGGGCCTGGCGGAAGGTAGCGTGAGATCAATGAAAGATATCGTTAAGCATCAAAAAGCAGACACGGAAAAGCAGGTAATTATCGGTGTGCTGGAAGAATGCAGCGGCAATATCACGAGGGCCGCAGCACAGCTTGGGTTAAGCAGAAAAGGATTACAATTAAAAATGAAGGACTATAATTTGCGAAAATAAAAAATGTTTCACGTGAAACATTAAGAATGGTCAGGCATGTTATGCAAGGGGCAGTCTCCGCAATGTTCTTGCTTTGGGGTGCAAAATATTTTACCGGTATTAACGAGGAGGGCGTGATATTGGTTATAAAGACCGACGCGAGGCGGCAGATTTTTCATGAACAGGTTTTGGAGGGCGGCATAGTCCGCCGTTGTGGGAACGATCCCATGGCGCGACAAGATCCGTTTTGTGTAAGCATCGACAACAAAGATCGGTTTTTCGCAAGCGTAAAGCAAAATGCTGTCGGCAGTTTCCGGACCGATGCCCCGCACCCGCAGTAATTTCCCACGCAATTCTTCTAAATCCCCGGCGGCAAGAGCATCCATGCTACCGCTGAATTCGTCTTGCAGGAACCTCGTAAAGGCCTGCAGCCTTTGGGCCTTGATATTGTAATATCCGGAAGGCTTGATCAGCTGCGCCAATTTATCCGGCGCGAGGGCGTTGACGCCGGCCGGGGTAATTACGCCGGCCGCCTTTAGGTTGGTAATGGCCAGGGCAACATTGCGCCAGGCCGTATTTTGCGTCAAAATGGCGCCTATAATCACCTCAAAGGCGGTATCCGCCGGCCACCAGTGCAAATTCCCAAAATGGCCCTCCAGCAAATCATAGATTTTCCTTAGATAGAGTCCGACATCGGCATCGGCAGATTCCATTCCAAGCGCTCTCAGGGGCGCAGCGGTACGACAAGGGGCTCCGCCCGGCCTCTTTTTATTTTGAGCAAAACGACTTCCCTGCCGGAGGCTTTAAGTATTTCCCGCTCATAATCCTTCGAAGAGGTTATATTGACCCAGTTGATCTGCAGAATGATATCCTGGGGCCGAATGCCGGCCTCGTCGGCGGTGCTTCCTTCCTGCACAGCGACGACAATAACCCCTGTTTGTTCCGGCAGGCCCAGGCGTCTTGCTATGTCAGGCGTAATGTCCCGGACCTTCATGCCGAAATGTCCGCTGCCGGCTGCCAATTCATCCTTTTCTTTACGTTCGGCAATGGTCACGGAAAAACGCTTCACCTGGCCCTCGCGGATAACTCTAACGTCTACCTTCTCGCCGACGGTGAAGGCCGCCACCAGCATCAATAATTCATGGGAGTTCTTGACGGGCTTACCGTTTATTTCGACAATGACATCCCCGGCCTTCAACCCGGCTTTGTCAGCCGGATCCCCTTCAAAGACATCTGCGATCAGTGCTCCTGTCGTTTCCTTAAGTTTCATTGCCTTGGCAATGTCTTCCGTCACGTCCTGGATGGAAATCCCCAGCCAGCCTCTTGATATCGATCCCTTGGCCTTTAGCTGGGGCAGCATGGTGCTGGCTGTATTAATGGGAATGGCGAAGCCGATACCCTGCCCTTGGGCGATGATGGCCGTATTGATGCCCACGACTTTACCATCCATACTAAACAGCGGCCCGCCACTATTGCCGGGATTGATAGAGGCATCCGTCTGGATGAAATTATCGTAGGGGCCGGCGCCGATGACGCGCCCTTTGGCACTGACGATGCCGGCGGTGACAGTTTGCGACAATCCAAAGGGATTGCCGATAGCGAGCACCCAATCTCCGACACGCAACTTGTCGGAATCGCCGATGTCGGCAACCGCTAATTTTTTATCTTTGTCGGGCTTGATTTGTATCAAGGCAATATCGGTTTTGGCATCCCTGCCAATGACTTTTGCCTCGTATTCCTTTTCTCCATTGGATAATTTGACCAAAATCTTATCCGCTTGTTCCACCACATGATTATTGGTAAAGATGTAGCCATCGAAGCTGATGATGAATCCCGAGCCCAAACTTTTTTGCTTGAATTCTCTCTGCTGACCTTCACCAAAAAACTTGTTGAAAAAATCATCGCCCCCGAAATAGCGGTCGAAAGGGCTCCCCTCGCCGAACGGCGATCCGAAGAGCATCCCCCCACGGGGCCGCACAGTTTTTGTGGTGCTGATGTTTACAACGGCGGGCTTCAATTTTTCGGCCAGATCGGCAAAGGAGAGGGGCGCACGCATCGCATCTCCCGGCATCACTGCGGAAGCAAGTTGGACGTCAGCCACCGAGGGCGCTAAGGCGGAGCGCAGTACTTCCACCAGCGAAACGATAAAAAACGCCACCAGAAACGCCAGAAGAAACATCATGAACGTTTTTCTATTTTTATTTTCTTTCAACATGCTCACACGACCCCCTCGACCATCAAAGGTTTTATCCCTATCTAAAATTACTACAGGGTAGGTTTCTTTGAAATTGTACAGAGTATAAACATAAATTTACCATTGTCAAATCTTTCTTTACGCCGATATGAACACAATTTGTCCTTGACAACGGTAAGAATTTATAATTTACTCCCCTTTTTACTTCAATGCTAGTGAAAAAAAAGATAATTTATTAGTACGGGGTAGGGGTGAAGCTTAATATCACGACCATACCCGAAGAGGGGTTAAAAATCAGTTTTTCGCTGGCCGGAGACCGGTTTTCCGCCTTTGTTTCCGACGAAGGGCAATTTGCTTTTTCTCTCGGCGGGGTTGATGTTGTCGGCGAAGTAAGGAAGTCGCGCCAGAGTATTATTTTTACCGGTATGCTGGAAACCGTCCTGGAAGCGGAGTGTTGCCGCTGCCTGGAAAAGGTGTTCCTGCCCATCAAGACTGATTTTAGAAATATCATGCTGCCAGAGATCGGGAGTGCAAAAGAAGACACCGAACTGCAGGCGGGTGACCTTGATGTCGTCTATTACACCGGAGAGGTTATCGATCTGGCCCCGATGATCGTGGAACAGGTCATTTTACAGATCCCGATGAAGGTCTTGTGCCGGGAATCATGCCGGGGACTTTGCCCGCAATGCGGGATTAATTTGAACCTGGGTACTTGCTGTTGCCGCAGCGACTTCATAGATCCGCGTCTGGCCGCGCTGAAAAAATTTAAGATGTAATATATCTGTTAGAGAGGATTTTAATATGGCAAATCCAGTAAAACGACATTCTCGGACAAGGCGTAACATGAGGCGGGCCCATGATTTTCTCACCGCGCCGACGGTCAATTCCTGTCCCCAGTGCGGGCAGGCAAAATTATCCCATCGCGCCTGCTCCAACTGCGGTACTTACAAGGGCCGTGAAGTGTTGCCCTTAGAAAAGACCTCCTAAACCAAAGGTAGACGACAAGTCCGCCTGAAGGGTGAAGGTCAAAGCCCCGCGGGATCCGGAGTCTCCCGGAAAAGCGGAGGAACGGTAAGCGTTGACGTCAGGATATACAACGGAGGGAAAAGTAGCTCTCATTACCGGCTCTTCAAGGGGCATTGGTAGGGCTATGGCCGTGAAACTGGCCGGGGCGCTTTGCCCTTTTGACGTGGCGGACCGAAACGCCGCCAAGAATGCCGTTGAAAAGATCCTGAAGGACAAGGGGCGGTTGGATATTCTCGTCAACAATGCCGGCATTGCGGCCAGCGGTCTGATCATGCGCATGCCGGAAGCGGAATGGACGAGGATGATTGACATAAATCTCAAGGGGGCTTTAAACTGTTGTCAGGCGGCCAGCCGTCCGATGATCAGGCAAAGATGGGGCCGCATCGTCAATGTCACTTCCGTCGTTGCGGAAGCGGGCAATAGCGGGCAGGCCGGATACGCGGCGGCGAAAGCCGGTATCCTGGGCTTGACAAAATCGCTGGCCCGGGAACTGGGTAGCCGAAATATCTGTGTCAATGCGGTGTCCCCCAGATTAATCGAAACAGACATGACTTCCTCCCTGACCCATGGGGAAAAGGAAAAGCTGCGGGAGCAGATTCCTCTGCGGAGGGCAGGTCGGCCGGAGGATGTGGCCGGGGCAGAACTTTTTCTGATTTCTCCCCAGGCGGACTATATCACCGGCCAGGTTATACGCATTAATGGCGGACTTTATATGTAAGACTTACGATGTGATGAAGCAGAGGCGGAAGGGGAGAAGAGAAGGAGTATGGAACTCGAAGCAAAGGTCATAGAAATAATAATGGAGCAATTGGATGTGGACAAGGAACAGTGCGTTCCAGCGGCGTCTTTCATCAATGATCTAGGGGCCGACTCCCTTGACTTAATGGAATTGATCATGAAGATGGAAGAGAAGTTCAATGTGTCCGTATCCGATGAAGAGTTGCAAAATATCCGTACGATCCAGAATGTGATTGATTTTCTCAGGAAAAACGGCGTGGCGTAAAGGCACCCCTCGTGTGCCCAGCGGGTGGCGTGGCTACAAGCAAAGGATAGAGAGAGGAAGAGTTAACTATTGCATCGGCGGGTCGTCATAACGGGTCTCGGCGCTGTTACGCCGCTAGGCAACACGATTGCGGAAACATGGGAAGGGATCTGTGCCGGCCGGTCGGGGATCGGTGCCATTACCAAATTTGATTGCCGGAATTTTGCGACGAAAATTGCGGGTGAAATAAAAAAATTTGATCCTTTATCCTTTGTCAATAAGAAAGAACGCCGCCGTTTGGACGATTTTATCATCTACGCCCTGGCTGCTGCAGAAATGGCGGTTGCGGATGCGGCCCTGGTTCCCGGCGCCGGAGAATCTGAGCGGGTGGGTGTTTTCATCGGTTCGGCGATCGGCGGTCTGGCTACTTTGGAAAGGGAAAAGGAAACGCTTGTCCAGGCAGGTCCCGGGAAAATATCGCCTTTTATGATTCCCTCCGTTCTGGCCAACCTGGCGGCCGGCCATGTTTCCATCAGACTGGGAGCAAAAGGACCAATCAATTGCAGCACCACCGCCTGTGCCACGGGCACTTGCGCCATCGGAGACGCCACCCGGATGATCGCCTGGGGTTACGCCGATGTCATGATAGCCGGCGGCGTGGATGCGGCTGTGACTCCGATGGCGGTGGCGGGCTTTAATGCCATGCGCGCCCTTTCCACATTAAACGAGCAGCCGGAGAAGGCCAGCCGGCCTTTTGATAGCCGGCGGGATGGTTTCGTCATCGGGGAGGGATGCGGACTCCTGGTCCTGGAGGAACTGGAAGCTGCCCGGCAGCGTGGTGCCCGCATATTCGCCGAAATCGTCGGTTACGGTTTGATGAGTGATGCCTATCACCTGGCGGCGCCCCCTCCGGGACATGAAGGTGCGGTCCGGGCGATGCGGGCGGCCCTGGCCGATGCCGGGATAGCGCCTGGCGAAGTTGATTATATTAATGCCCATGGCACGGCCACGCTGTTAAACGACAAGTACGAAACAGCGGCCATAAAAACCGTCTTTAAGGAACACAGTAAAGCCCTTGCCGTCAGCTCAACCAAATCCATGACAGGGCACATGATGGGGGCAGCCGGGAGCGTGGAGGCGGCAGTGACCGCTAAGGCTGTCTACGAAGGTATTTTGCCTCCCACTATCAACCTGGATTATCCCGATCCGGATTGCGATTTGGACTATGTGCCCCATAAGGCCAGGGCAAAAAGCGTACAAGTGGCCCTGTCAAATACCTCCGGATTTGGAGGGGTGAATGCGGTGCTGGTTTTTAAGAAATTGGCTGGTTAGCAAGTGATGAGCCATAATAAAATTGTTATCGGGGCCGATCATGCGGGTTTTGACCTTAAGGAAGCCCTCAAGGCATACCTGAATGGGGCGGGATGGGAAGTTGTCGATGTGGGAACCTTTGACCGCCAGCCCGTCGATTACCCGGATTTTGCAGTCCCGGTGGCGCGGCACGTCTCTTCCGGTACGTTCTCGCGGGGAATCCTCGTCTGCGGTTCCGGGGTGGGGATGACCATCATGGCCAATAAATTCCCCGGGGTGCGCGCGGTCCTGTGCCTTGATGAAGAAATGGCGTGCCTCAGCCGGATGCACAATGATACGAATATTCTCGCCCTTGCCGGCCGGCGTACGGATAAGGACAAGGCGGCCGCCATAATCCAAGGCTGGTTGACAACGGCCTTCGAGGGCGGACGCCATCAGGGGCGCCTTGATAAGATTACGCTATGGGAGCAAAAGCTCTGCGAGGAGAAAAAAGAAGGAAAACAGGAGGTCGGTCTCTAAATGTCGATTTTAGCGAAGTTTGATCCGGAAGTTGCCGCAGCGATTAATCTGGAAACGGAACGCCAGGCGAGTAAGCTGGAGCTTATTGCCTCGGAAAATTTTGTCAGCGAAGCCGTATTGGAAGCGCAGGGAAGCGTCTTAACAAACAAATACGCCGAAGGTTATCCCGGAAAACGGTACTACGGTGGATGTGAATACGTGGATATAGTTGAGCAATTAGCCATTGATCGGTGCAAGAAACTTTTTGGCGCCGAGCATGTAAATGTTCAGCCCCATGCGGGCGTGCAGGCCAACATGGCTGTTTTCTTCTCCGTTTTGGAAGCGGGAGATACGGTCCTGGGCATGGACCTGGCGCACGGTGGACATCTTTCGCACGGCAGCCCGGCGAGTTTTTCCGGCCGGTTCTATAAGGGCATTACCTATGGTGTGGAACGTGGGTCGGAAACTATCGATTTCAATATGGTGGCGGATCAGGCCAGGAAGCACAAGCCCAGGCTCATCGTTGTGGGGGCCAGTTCCTATCCGCGCGCCATCGACTATCGTCCCTTCCGCGAGATTGCCGATCAGGTTGGCGCCGTGATCATGGCCGATATCGCCCACATCGGCGGTCTGGTGGCGGCCGGCCTTCATCCTTCTCCCGTGCCTATGTGCGAATTCGTGACCATGACGACCCATAAGACGCTGCGCGGGCCGCGCGGCGGTCTCGTCATGTGCAAAAAAGAGTTTGCGGCTTCTCTGGACAACAAGGTCTTCCCCGGGATGCAGGGCGGGCCGTTGATGCATATCATCGCGGCCAAGGCGGTGGCCTTCCGGGAGGCCCTCACGGACGATTTTATGGCTTATCAGGCCCAGATCATTAAAAATGCGCATGTTTTGGCGACAACGCTGCAGGCGGAGGGATATCGCCTGGTGTCTGGCGGCACGGATACCCACCTGCTGCTGGTCGATCTGACCGATAAAGGCATCTCCGGTAAGGACGCTCAGGAAACGCTGGACCGCACGGGGATCACCGTCAATAAAAACAGGATACCTTTTGATACGAAAAGTGCGCAGGTGACCAGCGGCATCCGGATCGGCACGCCGGCTGTTACCACGCGGGGCATGAAGGAAGAGGAAATGAAAACGGTCGCCCTCTTGATCTCCGACGTTCTTAAACACGCCCGGGACGAGCAGCGTCTTTTAGCCATTAGGGAAGAAGTGCGGACCCTTTGCCAGAGATTCCCACTCTATTCCGAGCGGAGGAATAATTCTCAGGAGAAACGGGGATGAAGGAAGAATCAGCCCGGAGCGGGTCCGATGCCGCGTCGGTGCCGCTAAGACAGGGCGGGCGGCCGGACTGGGATGAATATTTCCTCGACATCGCCGGTCTTGTCTCAAGGCGTTCCACCTGCCGCCGCCGCAGCGTGGGGGCGGTTTTAGTGCGGGACAAACGCATCCTGGCGACAGGATATAACGGTGCCCCGACTGGTTTGCGGCATTGCCTCGACTTGGGCTGCCTGAGGGAGCAATTGCAGGTGCCTTCCGGGGAGCGCCACGAACTTTGCCGGGGGCTGCACGCAGAGCAAAACTCGATTATCCAGGCCGCTCTCCACGGGGTGAGCGTGAGGGAGGCGACGCTTTATTGTACAAATTACCCTTGCGTCATCTGCGCCAAGATGATCATCAATGCCGGTGTCACCAAGGTCGTTTTCCGTGAAGGCTACAGCGATCGGCTTTCGCAGGAGATGCTTGAAGAAGCGAAGGTGAGAGTGCAGCAACTATGAAATGCCCCTTTTGTGCAAATGGCGAAAATAAAGTCATTGATTCCCGTCTCAGCCGGGACAACGCCATCCGCAGGCGGCGGGAATGTATCGCTTGTGGGCAGCGTTTTACCACCTATGAGGTCGTCGAAGAGGTGCTGCCGACGGTGGTCAAAAAGGATGGCCGCCGGGAACCCTTCGACCGGGCAAAAATACTGGCGGGGGTAAAAAAGGCCTGCGAGAAACGGCCCATCAGTATTGACGCAATTGAAAAGATAGTAGAAAATGTGGAAAGTGCTTGTCGCGAATATCAGGAAAAAGAGATTTCCTCTGCGTTGGTTGGCGAACTCGTCATGAAGGCCCTCCATGAGCTGGACGGGGTGGCCTACGTGAGATTTGCCTCAGTTTATCGGCAGTTTCGCGATGTTGCTGAATTCGTTGATGAATTGAAGGACTTCCTGAAGGTTGACAAGGCGGGTGATAGATAAGGCGCTGATGTTTACAGGGATCATACAGGCCATGGGCACCGTGAGGCGCGTAACCCGCCAGGGTGATGACACCCAGCTTTTGCTGGCTGCACCCTGGGCTCCCACAGAACTGAACCTCGGCGACAGTGTGGCCGTAAATGGCGTTTGCCTGACAGTGACCGCCAGTTCGGAACAGGGGTTTAAGGCATACGTATCTTCGGAAACCCTGGGCAAAACGAACCTCAGACTTCTGAAAACGGGCGAGGAGGTGAATCTGGAAAGGGCCCTGCGGCTGAACGATCTTTTGAGCGGACATCTTGTCCTGGGGCACGTCGACGGCCTGGGAAAGATCCGGGAAAAGACGGCACGGGCCGATTCGATCGTCATCGGGGTGGAAGTGGCGGAGGAATTGGGCCGCTACGTGGTGGTCAAGGGATCCGTTGCCATCGACGGCATCAGCCTGACAGTAAATCGCTGTGAGAAAACCCGTTTTTATGTTAATATCATCCCCCATACGGCCCAGGTCACTACCTTGAAATTCAGAAAAGTGGGCGATTTGGTCAACATAGAAACGGATATTTTGGGAAAATACGTGGAGAAATTTCTGCAACCCCGTGAGGGGCTCAGTCTTGATTTTTTGAAGAAGAATGGTTTTATAGGGTAAATTAAATCCCCAAAGGGGATAAGTATCGAAAGTAAGGAAGAAGGATAACAATGAAAACAGGCTCAATTCAGGAGGCCATTCAGGATATAAAGGCGGGCAAGATGATTATCCTCGTTGATGACGAGGATCGGGAAAACGAAGGCGACCTCTATATGGCGGCGCAGTTCGTGACGCCGGAAGCCATAAATTTTATGGCCCGTTACGGGAGGGGGTTGATTTGCCTTACCCTGACGGCGGAGATGGCCGATAAACTTAAACTGGTGCCTATGGTGCGGGACAATCGGTCCAGTTTCGGCACGGCTTTTACCGTTTCCATCGAGGCGAAAAAGGGCGTTACCACAGGCATCTCGGCGGCCGATCGGGCCACCACTATCAGGGCCGCCATCGCCGACGAGGCCCAGCCCGAAGACTTGGTTAGCCCCGGTCACGTTTTTCCCATTATTGCCAAAAAGGGAGGTGTGCTGATCAGGACCGGCCAGACGGAAGGTTCGGTGGATCTCTCGCGGTTAGCCGGTTTGAAACCGGCAGGGGTAATTTGTGAAATCATGAAGGATGACGGGACAATGGCCCGGATGTCCGATCTGGAGATTTTTGCCCGCGAACATGATCTGAAGATTGCCACCATTGCCGACCTCATTGATTTCCGCATGCAGCACGAGTCGATGATCAGAAGGTCCGCGACGGCCACCATGCCCTCCCGCTACGGCGGCGTTTTTAAGGTTATCGTTTACGAAAACGAAGTGGATGACATGAAACATGTTGCCTTGGTCAAAGGGGAAATCAATCCGGAAGACGAGGTGCTGGTGAGAGTGCACTCATCCTGCCTGACCGGAGATGTTTTTGGTTCAGCCCGGTGCGATTGCGGCGATCAACTGCGTGCCGCCATGGAGATGGTGGAGAAAGAGGGCAAGGGGGTTATTGTTTATATGCATCAGGAGGGCCGGGGCATTGGCCTGGTAAACAAGATCAAGGCCTATGCCCTTCAGGAGCAGGGCCAGGATACCGTGGAGGCCAATTTGGCCTTGGGTTTCAAGGAAGATATGCGGGAATACGGGATCGGTGCCCAGATCCTGGCGGATCTGGGTGTGAAAAAGATGCGCCTGCTGACCAATAACCCGAAAAAACTCATTGGCCTGGACGGGTATGGGATCACCATCATGGAACGCGTTCCCATAGAAATCAAACCCTGTGAGACCAATATCCGTTACTTGAAAACAAAAAAGAAGAAGATGGGGCATATGTTGAAGATCTGAGATCGGGACGGACGAAAGGAAGGCCTATTAAAATGGGAGAACGAATATGGCGAAGATAATAGAAGGGAAGTTGTCGGCCAAGGGGATGAAATTTGGCATTGCGGCCAGCCGTTTTAACGATTTTATCTGCGGCCGGCTTATCGAGGGGGCCCTCGATGCCCTGACGCGTTCGGGCGCTGAGGAAAAGGATATTGCCGTCTATAAGGTTCCCGGCGCCTTCGAACTGCCGCTGGCGGCAAAAAAACTGGCGAGGAGCGCCCGTTTTGACGCCATCATTTGCATCGGCGCGGTTATCCGCGGCGCCACGCCTCACTTTGAATACATCAGTGCCGAAGTCACGAAGGGCATTGCCGCGGTAGGGCTGGAGACGGAGGTGCCGGTGGCCTTCGGCGTCCTGACGACGGACACCATCGAACAGGCCATTGAACGGGCTGGCACCAAGGCCGGCAACAAGGGTTGGGATGCGGCCATGAGCGCCATCGAGATGGTGGATCTCCTGCGGAAGCTATAAATATCGGGTGAAGAGCAGGTAAAAGGGAAAAATTGACTTCGATACTTTTCCTGCGCGGACAGCGGAATAAATGCGACAGAGAAGGAAAGCCAGGGAGATAGCACTGCAGGTTCTCTATGGGATAGACCTTGCCCAGGGTAACTTGTCGGAGACCATGGAGCTTTTCTGGAAGAACTTTGAGGCCCCGGAAAAGGTGAAGACCTTTTCCTCAGCTTTAGTGGAAGGCACGTGGAACAACAGAGAACAGATAGACGGGCTCATCGGCAGTTGTGCAGAGAACTGGTCGGTGGAGCGCATGTCTATCGTAGACCGAAGCATTCTCCGTATGGCGGTCTATGAATTTCTGTACTGCCATGAAATCCCTCCCAAGGTAGCCATTAACGAAGCCATCGATCTGGGCAAACTTTTCGGTTCCGAAAACTCCGGCGCTTTCATAAACGGTGTTCTTGACGCCCTTTATGCCAAACTGCGCTCCGAGGCGATCGTTCCAGAAGTTAATTATTAAAATAAGTATAGCAGCGGAAGTTTGAGGGGTCGAAGTGTCAAAAAAATATTTTCCCCGGGTGATTGAGGAGGTTTGGCAGCAACGCTGGGAAGACGAGGCCGTCTTTGCAGTCTCCGAAGACTCTGCCAGGCAGAAATATTACCTTTTGGAGATGTTTCCCTATCCTTCCGGCAAGATTCATATGGGGCACGTCCGGAACTATTCCATCGGCGATGTCGTAGCCCGGTACAAGCGGATGCGGGGCTACAACGTCCTCCATCCCATGGGTTGGGATGCCTTCGGCATGCCCGCGGAAAACGCCGCCATCGAAAGGGGCGTCCATCCTGCGTCCTGGACGAAGGATAACATCATCCACATGAAGCAGCAGTTAAAGAGGATGGGTTTCAGTTACGACTGGAGTAGGGAGATAGCCACTTGCGATCCGGCCTATTATCGCTGGGAGCAACTGTTTTTTCTCTGGATGCATGAGAAGGGGCTGGCCTATAAGAAAAGTGCGGCCGTGAACTGGTGCCCTAAATGTCTGACCGTACTTGCCAATGAGCAGGTGGAAGCCGGTCAATGCTGGCGCTGTTCCGCCCAGGTGGAAGAACGGGTGTTGGAACAGTGGTTTTTCCGGATTACCGATTATGTGGAAGAGCTGCTCGCCGGCAGCGACCTATTGTCCGGTTGGCCGGAGCGGGTCATCGCCATGCAGAAAAACTGGATCGGCAAAAGTAACGGCTGCGAAATTGATTTTCCCCGTACCGACGGCCGAGGGGTGATCACAGTTTTTACCACCCGCCCGGATACCCTCTTCGGCGCCACCTTCATGCTGGTGGCCGCGGACCATCCCCTGACGCTGGAGTTGGTCCGGGGCAAACCCGGGGAAGCTGAAGGCCTGGCTTTTGTTGAAAAAACTAAGAAGCAGGACAAGGCGCTACGGACATCGGAGTCTTATGAGAAAGAAGGGCTCTTCCTTGATGCTTATTGCCGAAATCCCGTTACCAACAGGGAGATGCCCATCTACGCAGCAAATTTTGTCCTGGCCGATTACGGCACCGGTTGTGTGATGGCGGTACCCACCCACGACCAGCGCGACTTTGAGTTTGCCGGGAAATTCGGCTTGCCCCTGGTGGTCGTAATCCAACCGCCGGATCATCCTCTTGATGCAAAGACCATGGCTGCGGCCTATGTGGACGAGGGCATCCTGGTCAATTCCGGGGAGTTTAACGGCCTGGGCAACCTTAATGCCCAGGAGGCTATTGCCCAACATCTGGAAGCTGCCGGTAAAGGCCGGAAAACTGTGCAATACCGTCTGCGCGACTGGGGCATCTCCCGCCAGCGATACTGGGGAGCGCCGATCCCCATGATCATCTGCGCCTCCTGCGGTACAGTGCCGGTGCCGGAAGACGAACTGCCGGTCGTATTGCCCCAGGATGTGGAGTTGACCGGAGAAGGCGGTTCACCCCTGGCGAAACACCGGGCTTTTGTGGAAACCGTCTGCCCCCGCTGCGGGCGCGCCGCACGCCGGGAAACGGACACGATGGATACCTTTGTCGAATCTTCCTGGTATTTCAACCGGTACTGCTGCGCCGATTATGGATCAAAACCCGGCTTGGACCGGAAAAAGGTCGATTACTGGCTGCCCGTGGATCAGTACATCGGGGGGATTGAACATGCCATCCTCCACCTCCTCTATGCCCGCTTTTACACCAAGATGCTCCGTGATTTCGGCATCGTGGGCGTGGATGAACCTTTTACCCGGTTGCTGACCCAGGGTATGGTCTGCAAGGAAACGACGCGCTGCGGGGAGCACGGTTATCTCTTTCCCCAGGAAGTCAAAGAAGGCGTTTGCACCTACTGCGATAGTCCGGTCACCGTCGGTAAAACCGAAAAGATGTCAAAGTCTTTGAAAAATGTGGTGGACCCCGACTATCTGATCCGGGAGTACGGTGCCGACACGGTGCGGATTTTCTGCCTTTTTGCGGCACCGCCGGAGAAGGACCTGGAATGGAGCGATCAGGGCGTGGAGGGGGCTTATCGTTTTCTCAGCCGGACCTGGCGGATTGCGATGGATTACCTTGCTGACATCCGGGAAGTGCGTCCTTTTGCCGGTGGCGCCGAGCTGGAGGGAGAGCTGAAGGCACTCCGGCGGAAAACCCACCAGACGATCAAGAAAGTGACGAACGATATCGAAGAGCGGTATCATTTCAATACGGCCATCAGTGCGGTTATGGAACTGGTGAATGCCCTTTATCAGTTTCCCCGCCCCGGCAGTGAGGACAGGTTGGCACTTGCCGTAATCCGCGAAACGCTGGAGACGGTCGTGCTGCTTTTGGCACCTTTTGTTCCCCATATCGCCGAAGAACTCAGTCAGGAGTTTGGCCATCGGGAAACCCTGGTTCATGCCGCCTGGCCGGACTACGATCGAAAAGCGGCGGAAGAAGAGGAAATTACCATCGTCGTCCAGGTCAACGGCAAGGTGCGGAGCAGGTTGGTCCTCTCGGCCGAGGCCGGGGAGGAAGAGGTAAAGGAAATGGCCTTGGCCGATGAGAAGGCCCAGAAGTTCATGGTGGGCAAGAAACTACAGCGTATCGTTTATGTGCCCCGGAAGTTGGTCAATATCGTTGTGCAGGATTAGCTGATGAAGGTCTGGAAGGTTCATAACAGGGCAGCGATGGTTTATGCAGGGATCTTGCTCCTGATTTTGTCGGCAGGCGGCTGCGGGTACAGGTTTAGCCCGGCGGGCGAGAAGTTAGGGCAGGAGATAAAAAGAGTCTATGTGGACGTTTTTACCAATAATACGCCGGAGGCAAATATCGAGGCGGGTTTTAGAAACGCCTTTATCGATCAATTTATTCAAGGCCGGAGATTCAAGATTGTGAGTAGCGAAGGAGACGCCGATGCCGTCCTGAAGGGAGACATCCGGAACTTGGTCCTATCTCCCCTCGCCTACCGCGGCGCCGGCAATTTAACGGTGGAAAAACGGATCACCGTCACCCTTGCGCTGACCCTGAGGGCAAAAGGTGTGCCTGACACCCTCTGGAAAGAGGACAACTTCATACAATGGGGGGATTTTGCCGCCGATTTCAGGGATTTGAACGCCGCACAGGCTGGGCAGAGGGATGCCCTCTCCACGCTGGCCAAGGATGCCGCCGAGAGGGCTTATAGGATGATGATTTCGGATTTCTAATCTCTATTTCATGGCCTGTACTTTTTTGGTCAGTCGCGAGATGCGCCGGGAAGCGGTCTTCTTATGAAAGGCGCCCCGGGCACCCGCCCGGGCGATGGCCGGAATGGCACTCTGTAGGGCGTTGGTGGCTTCCTCCTTGTTCTTAGTGGCTACGGAGGCGACCACCGCCTTCATGCCGGTCTTGATGCTGGAACGCAGCGCGGTGTTCCGGGCGCGGCGTTTTTCATTCTGCGTGGCTCGTTTTTCTGCCGATTTATGTGTTGCCAAACTGAACCTCCCTATTGTCTATATGTTTGCAGAACCTCCTATATGAAATCCTCAAGCCTGTCAAGTTCAAAATCCCGCTCCCCGGGGTCACATCCTGTGACCATACCCGATTTTCGATGGGGATAGAGGGGATATTGCACCTGCATTACGTCGGCCTTATGGTACCGGCCACAGGGCGTCGCGCAGGCCGGAGGTGCGCGAGATGCGGCGCCCGACGGCGGTGCGGAGAAGCTCTTCGGTGCCCCAGATTTCCACGAAATTCCGCGCCCTGGTCAAACCCGTATAGATCAGCTCCCTGGTCAGAAGAGGGACGTCCTGGTCGGGAAGGAGCAAAAGGACACTGTCAAACTCCGAACCCTGGCTTTTATGCACCGTCAATGCATAGGCGGTCTCATGCTCCGGCAGGCGGAAGGGGAGAAAACTTCTCACCTTTCCAGCCGCGTCGCGGAAGAAGGCGCGCAACTCATTGCCCACTGCCGGATCATGAAGGATGAGACCCACGTCGCCGTTGAAGAGACGCTGTGTATAATCGTTTCTGGTGATCATGACGGGCCGCCCCTGATACCAGCGCCGACCGGGTTCGATTTGCCCCTCCGCTTGCAGGAGCCGCTCAATGGCGCTGTTCAGGGACTCCGTTCCCCAGGGTCCCCGGCGCAGGGCGCATAAAACCCGAAAACCTTCGAAGCAGGCAAATGCCGACTCTGCATCACCAGCGGCAACGGCTTGTAAATAGTCGTGGAAACCCGCTGTCGCCCTTTTTCTGAGGAAAGGCAAAAATCCCCCGGGATCGGGGCGGCACCAGCCGATATCGGCAAAGCTCTCCGACTTCAGCAGGGTTAGCGTGGCGGTTGTGTCGCCGGCCCGGACGGCGGCGCTCACCTGGCCGATGCCGCTGCCGCCGCCGAAACGATAGTTATGCCGCAACTCTATCAGGCAATCCTGCATCCCGGCACCGATGGCGTCCGGGCCGGCCGGCCCAGTCTCCCCCGTCAGATCTTCCAGCCGGTCAAGAAAGGGCCTGGAAAAAACATTCAGCGGAGCGGCGCAGATATCGCCCAGGACGGCACCCGCTTCTACCGATGTCAACTGGTCGTGGTCTCCCAGAAGGATCAGCTTCGCCCGGTTTGGTAAGGCCTGTACCAATTTGGACATCAGGGGCAGATCCACCATCGATGCTTCGTCCACAATGACTACATCCAGGGAAAGCGGATTCTTCCGGTCATGGTGGAAGTAGGTCGAATCGGGCCGGGCGCCCAGCAGACGATGGATGGTAGTCGCCTGTTCCGGGATGGCATCTTGTACCGGAGCTGTGGCGGCGGAGGGAAGGAGCAACTTCGTTTTTCTTACTGCCTCCTGGAGGCGGACGGCCGCCTTGCCGGTGGGGGCCGTCAAGGCGATGGTCGGGCGTTTTGCGGCGGCCGTGGCAAGCAAGAGGGCCATTATCTTCGTGGCCGTTGTGGTCTTTCCCGTTCCTGGACTGCCGGAGATAATCGTCAATGGCTGCAGCAGTGCCATTGTCGCCGCCAGCTTCTGCCAATCCGGTCCGGGGACGCCGGTTTCCGTGGGAAAGAGCAGGTGGAGTTTTTCTCTGATAACAGTCCTCCTGGCTACCAAATCTTCCGTCGCCCCCCGGCCGCACCCCCGTTCCAAGAGAAAGCTGGCCAGGCTCTCTTCATAATCCCAGTAACGGTATAGATATAGCCGGCCTTTATCATCAAGGATGAGCGGCCGGTAATCGCCCGGCTGACCCACCGCCGAATTTTCCAGCAAGGCCTGGCGCCAAGCCGTGAAAGGCGGGGTAATAAAGGTCGTCTCTCCAATCGCCGGTAGTTCTCGCCCGGTCCAGAGGGGTAGATTGAGGCAGATATTTCCCTCCCCCGTGCTCCGGCTGACCAGGGCGGCCGCCCAGAAGATCTCCGGCCGGACGTCTCGAGAGAGACGGGTGATAAAACGGGCAAAGTGCAAATCAAGCGCGGCAAAAACTACGCTTTCATAGGACAATATAGTGACCAAAAGCACCTCTCGTTTCTTTTTCTTGCTTTTCTAAATATTATCGTTACAAAATAATTGCAAATCTTTTAGCAGCTTGGTTGTTTAGGAAAAAGGAACGGATGAATTTGAAAAAAGAGTGGCTGGAAGCTTGGAAACCGGGTGTTTCCAAGCGTGTTCTTTTGTTTGTCGCCGGGATTGCCTGGATAGGAACGGCAATTCTGCTCAACGCCATTTCCTATGCCTGGCTAAGGAACGAGAAGCCGCAGGCGGCCCTTCTGGCCGCCTTGGCCGGTGTCGTTTGCGCTCTCTTTATCCATCATTTCGGCTTCCTCCGTATCGTGGACAAGAATCTGGGCCGCATCGGGACCATGGAGGGGAAACGCTGCTTTTTTGCCTTCATGGCCTGGAAAAGCTATCTGTTGGTTATGATTATGATCGCCATGGGGGTTTTATTGCGTCATTCACAGGCGCCGAGATTGTACCTGGCCGTACTCTACACCGCTATTGGTACGGCCCTATTCCTTTCCAGCATCCGGTACCTGCGGCATTGCCTGGGGGCAAACAAACCAAAGGAAGGAGAAGCAAAGAAAATATGATTATCGGCGTCCCGAAAGAGATAAAGATTGATGAAAACCGGGTGGGCCTGCTGCCCGCCGGGGCGGAACAGATGACGGCAGCCGGGCACCGTGTTTTAGTGGAAGCCGGTGCCGGGCTGGCGAGCGGCGCCAGAGATGACGATTATCGGGAAGCGGGCGCCCAGCTCGTTGATGGTCCGGAGCAGCTCTATGGAGAGGCAGACCTGATCATCAAGGTCAAGGAGCCGGTTTCCCCGGAATACCGGCTGGTGCGTCCGGGGCAGGTGGTTTTTTGCTACTTCCACTTCGCCGCCGACCGGGGTCTGACCGAAGCGATGCAGGCAAGCGGGATTGTGGCCATGGCTTACGAAACGGTAGAGGAGCCCGACGGCAGCCTCCCCCTGCTTATTCCCATGAGCGAAGTGGCCGGCCGGATGGCCGTGCAGGAGGGCGCCAAGTATCTGGAAAAGCCGCGCGGCGGCCGGGGCATCCTTCTGTCCGGGGTGCCCGGCGTTGCGGCGGCAGACGTCGTGGTGATCGGGGGCGGGGTCGTGGGCAGCAACGCGGCGCGGATTGCCGCGGGGATCGGGGCCAACGTGTTCATCCTGGACGTGGACCTCGAACGCCTCCGCTACCTGGCCGACGTTATGCCGCCCAATGTGGCGACGCTGATGTCGAATCCCTACAACCTGAAAAAACTAGTCGCCTCGGCTGACCTCCTGATCGGAGCGGTCCTCATCCCCGGCGCCAAGGCCCCCAAGCTGGTAAGCCGGGAAATGCTGCAGACCATGAAGGAAGGGGCGGTGCTGGTGGATGTTGCCGTAGACCAGGGGGGCTGTTCAGAGACTTGCCGCCCCACTACCCACCGGGACCCCACTTATGTGGTCGACGGCGTTATCCACTACTGTGTGACGAACATGCCCGGCGCCGTTCCCCGCACCTCCACCTTCGCCCTGACGAACGCCACCTTCCGCTACGCCCTGGAGATCGCCAATAAAGGCTGGCGGGAGGCGGCGCGCACCCACCCGGCGATCGCGGCCGGCATCAACATGGTGTCGGGGCAAGTGACCCATCCCGGCGTCGCCGCCGCCCTGGAGGTCCCCCTTAAAAACTGGGCGGATGTCCGAGGATAGAGTATTCAGAAGACGATAAGTGGATTCAGTTTCCCCCACCGTCAAGCGGGGACTGAAAAAGAGCGCCGGAATGACAAATGGAAATATTTGGTTGCCCGTGTAACAATGCCCGAAGCGTGCATAGTTTTTACAGAAATTGTCTTGCCTGATTCATTTATTGTGTAGTATATGCCCGCGGGGCCGATCCTACCGACTAACTGGCATAGATGTGCAGTCTTCCAGGCACAACTAGTCGGTGTACCTTTTAATACGGCGGTCAATTAGAGGATAAAGCAACAATGATGAACATACGCCAAATCGCGATCGTAATCACGGGATTTGTGCTGGTCTACCTCGCCCATGCGGCCGGGCGGTTCACCCAAATCGGCGGCGCCCAGGTCGCCATGAGCATCCCCGTGTATCTCTTGATGGCGCTCCTTCTGGCGAATCGGTTCGGCTGGACCATCCACGCCGCAATCGCCCTCCTCGTCGGCCTTCTGACCATGGTGGCAACTTCCAGCCCCTACCCCTTGGCCACCCTGCCCGGCCACGGCGGACCCTATCTCCTGGCGGTCTATCTGGTCCGCCGCCAGCTCAAAGGGGCGGCGAAGGAGATGCCCGTTGGCGCCACACTACAACTGGCCGGCTTGACCGTCGTCCTCGCTTGGACTCTGTTTGCGGTGACCACGTGGTTCGGCCTGGCCGGCACGCCGTTTGTTTCCACCGCGTTCAGCCGCTTCGGGACATCCTTTGGCACCGGCCTGGCGGCATGGTACTTAAGTGGATTCGTCGGCGTCGGAATTCCCACGCTGATCGTCACCCTTGTTGTCGTGCCGCTTCTCTATCGTCCCATTGGCAACGCGCTTGCGAAAGCGGGACAGGGACAGGGGGCCAAGGGCTGAAAGGAAGTTCTTAGCAATGAATGGGGCGGCGACGCATTAGCGCAGAGGATCCCGGGAATCCCGGGGTGTATTTTCATGAGACCCGGCGCTTTCACAGGCATGGGGGTTTACCAACGGAAATAGGGCAGCAGAGGAGGACATGATGGGGGTATCACCGCTAGTCGATGAGACATTAGGCAAAGCCTGCGCAGCAGCGGCTGTTTTTACTCAGTTTGATCAGGAACAGATTGACCGGATCGTCCGGGCCGTCTTCACTGCCGGCCTCTCGCACCGGGTCAGACTGGCCAAAATGGCCTGCGAAGAAACGGGTCTCGGTAAATGGCAGGACAAGGTATGGAAGAATGTCCTGGCCACTCTATGTGTGTATGATGACATCAAGCAATTGAAAACCGTCGGCATCATCTCCGAAGACCCCGTTTCCGGGATTACCGAGATCGCCCAGCCCCTTGGACCGATTCTGGCCATCATTCCGGTTACCAACCCCACGTCCACAACCCTGTTTAAAATTCTTATCGCCCTCAAAACACGCAACCCCATCATCATCAGCGGCCACCACCGGGCGACACGGTGCTGCCGTGAAACGGTCCGGATCTGTTACGAAGCCGCCCTCAGGGAAGACGCGCCAGAGGATTGCATCCAATTTTTCGACCGCGGTTCCCGGGAAGAAACGCGGGAACTAATGTCCGACCAGCGGTTGGCCCTTATCCTCGCCACGGGCGGGGAGAGCGTCGTCAAGGCTGCCTACAGCTCCAGCACCCCGGCCATCGGCGTGGGCGCCGGTAATGTTCCCACCTTCATCGAAAGGACTGCCGACATCCCCTTTGCCATTGACCAGATCCTGCTCTCCAAGACATTTGATAACGGCACCGTCTGCGCCAGCGAACAAGCCCTAGTGATCGACAGCGAGATTTCCGGGCAGGTGCGGGATGAATTGGTAAAACGGAAAGTCCATTTCCTCAGCCCCGGCGAGATCAAACTCCTGGAAACCGTGGCCTATGACCGGGAAAGGCAAGTGATGAACGCCGAGATTATCGGACAGTCCGTGGCCGGCATTGCCAAGATGGCGGGATTGACGACAATCCCCCTCGATGCCAGCTTGCTCATTGCGGAACTTGAGGGCGTCGGGGACCACCTTCCTATCTCCTCGGAAATTCTCGCCCCGATCCTTGCCTATTACGAGGCCGATTCACTGGACAATGCCGTCAATCTCTGTATCGATATCAATTATCATGGCGGCATCGGCCATACAGCCAGCATCTTCTCCAACGACGACGAGAAAATTAAACAATTCGCGCTCTTGATGAATGCCGGGCGGGTTCTTGTCAACACGCCCTCCTCGCAGGGCGCCGTCGGCGGCATCTTCAACACCTTGCCCACCTCCTTTACCCTTGGTTGCGGTACGGGAGGAAAGAATATAACCACGGACAATGTAACCGCCCGGCATCTCCTCAACATTCAACGGATCTGCCGCAGGCGGGTCAACGAGCGCATAGGACATATCGAAGAAACAATGCTTTTCGATGAAGAAATTGGTGCCGGACCCATTGAAAAAGCCTATTACCGAAATTATTGATGAAAATTTACACAGGGGAGAAATGAACGAATGGAACAGGAAGAAAGACTCATTGGCTTCAGGGAAAGTGACGAGGAACTGACCTGCGTTTTTTTTAACCGCATGGACACCCTTACCACGGCAAAAATTGATACAGCGTTCAGGGAAAAACTGGCAACGCTGGCGGGAAGAAAAATCGTCTTTGACTTGGAAAAAGTGGATTACGTCGCCTCTTCTTTTCTGCGCTTCTGTGTCATTGCCTCGAAAGAAGGCAAGGGGAAATTAGCCATTATCAATATTATGCCGGCGGTGCGCAAGGTGTTGAAGATCGCCGGCTTCGAAAGTATCGCCGAGCTCAGGTAGCTAAAATGTTTGTTAATTTTTAATTCGGGGGACATCCATACTTAATTATCACCTGACTCGTGATTTGCTATACATTAGCGTCCACACATGGCCAGTATCGCACGTGTGATCGCAGCCGGGATACCTCACCATGTTACCCAGCGTGGGAAGCGGAGAATGTCGGCCTTTTTCGGGGATCAAGATTCTTTGGCTACATCGATCTGCTGGCCGGGTGGTGCAGGAATTGCGGTGTAGAAGTCTAAGCGCGTTTGTTGCGACAAGTAAGACCGGACGAGCTCTGCAAAGGAGATCGAAAGGAGAAATTATGAAGAAATTTGTAATGCCACTTGACTTTCGGTTCACTTCTCAGCTTTATTCAGGTCCTGGCTAATGTCCCGGTGAAAATCCCACGTAAGATAGTCCAGGCTCATGGGCAGTGTCAGCTCGAGTGTATCTATGAACTGGACTCCCACCCGCACTTTCCGGGGCCGACATTCCACCAGATGTCCCCCGTGCCGAAGATCTGCAGATAAGAGGTGCAGATGCAGACCGGGAACGCTCAGCGACCCCATGAATGAAGGCGTGAAGAAACCCGCCAGCGTGCCTGCCATATTGTGGAACTCGAAGAGAGGCTGCTCTTTGGCAACTTCCACTAAAGGGCGGTAACTCTCCTGCTTCGGCACCGAACGGACGCGCAGATAGTCAAAGCTCCCCTCGATCCTGATTGCATAGAAGATGTTGGGCGAAGGTAGGAGGTCTTGAAGCCATTTCAGAAAGGCCTCGTAAGTCATTTCCCGCTCCAGTTCGTCATGGCTCAGGGGACTGAAAAAGGTAACGCAGGCAAAGGGGGTCAAGGCCTGCTCATCCACCTCACCCACCTGACCATCGGAAGTGATCTGATAGACCCTTCCATCGAGCATAACCATCTCGCCATCCAACTGGTCAAATGTACCCAGGCCGAAATCGCCATGCTTTTTGACTTCGGCAAGGGATATCCTTTGTTCGTAGATGCCTTCCACGAGAGCGTTGACCGGGGCACACAGATAGACGCAACTTCCCTTCATTGCCCTTCCTCATATCGCATAAGCGCCTGTCATTGAAAAATTTCGTTTCGCACGCACCCTGTCGCCTCAGTGGATTACGTCGCTTTCTCTTTTCTGCACTTCTGAGTCCTTGCCTCGAAAGAGGGCAAGGGAAATTTAGCCATCATAAATATTATGCCGGCAGTGCGGAATGTTGAAGGTCGCCGGCTTCTAAAATATCGCCGACCTCACGTAGATTGCCCGCAAGGTTCGGAGGCACAGAAGGTCATGGACAGGATGTTCTTCTCCTGTTCCCGCCGGTAGGTCGCCGGATGGGCGAGAACCTTGATGAAATGGATTCCCAGGCCGCCTATTTTTCGGTCCGCGATATCGGCGTCAAGGTCAGGGGGAGGCAGGGCGGTCATATCGAAGGCCGCTCCGGTATCGGTGATCTCGACCACAAAGGACCCGCCGCCGGTCCGGCAGACTACCTGGATATCCCCATTCTTCCCCTCGTAGGCATAATTGATAACGTTGACGAGGGCTTCTTCGAGTGCGAGTTCAATGTTAAAGATCGTCTCCGGAGCGAGGCCTGAAGATTCCGCCGTTTTCGTGACTGCCGCGATGAAGGCCGGAAGTTGCGAAAGTTCTGCCGGCAAGGTCAGGGTAAGAGCCGTTTCCATGTCACTCTCTCCCTTGCTGCAGGGCGGCCTCAAGGTCGTCATACACCTTGAAGATGGAGAAAAAACCGGAGATTTTGAACACGTTCTTGACGTTGCCATCGAGATTAGCAAAGACCATATCTCCCTGCTGGGACTTCAGCTTCTTTGCCGTCGCGAGCAATACCCTCAAGCCCGCGCTGCTGATGTATTCCAGGCCCTTCAGATCGACAATAAGTTTTTTTTCTCCACCCACGACAAGGCCATCCAGTTTAGCCTCAATTTCCGCGCTCGTGGTCGCATCCATCTTTCCCCGGATCGATACCACGGTCCTGTCATTTTCCTTCCTTGCCGCGAATTCCATGCTCCCCATACTCCCTCCTATTTTTGTCCACTTCCGTTCAGGGCTTACCGCTGTCCTCAGCTTGCCAGGATCATATCTGCTCAAGAAGGCCGCGTTTGCCCATGATATTGCACCACCATCATCGTGATGTCATCGGACTGGGGAGCTCCTTCCGTAAAAAGCTTCACCTTCTCCAGGACGCCTTTGATCATCTCCTTGATCGGCCTTCCCCGCAGCTCCATGACATCCTGCTGCAACCGTTCCTCCGAGAAGAGGGCCTGGTCCTTGTCCATGGCTTCGGTCACTCCGTCGGTATACAAAAAGAGGGCGTCCCCCGGTCCGAGAATCAGGTGCTCCCCTGTATAGGTGATACCCTCCATGGCCCCCAGCACCAATCCGGCTATCCCGTCGAGATAGGCGACTCCCCCTTCCCTGCGGACGACCAGGGGCGGGTTGTGCCCGCCGTTGGCATAGACAACTTCTCCTGTTTCCGTGTTGAGGACGCCGCAGAAGACCGTAACAAACATGCTGGCTTCATTTCCCCGGGCGAGTTCATCGTTGACCTTGGCAAGGAATACCTCCGGACGGGTCTCTTCCCCGGCCATTGCCTTGATCAACGTCTTCGTGACGGCCATGAAAAGGGAGGCCGGGACCCCTTTACCGGAAACGTCGGCCATGACAAAGCAGAGGTGGGTAGGGTCGATCTGGAAAAAATCGTAAAAATCCCCTCCCACCTCCCGGGCCGGCTCGATCACCGCATAGATGTCGAACTCCGGCCGGTCGGGAAAAGCCGGAAAGATCCGGGGGAGAATATTCATCTGGATCTGACGGGCGATGTTCAGCTCGCTTTCGATCCGTTCCTTGGAGGCCGTGGTCTCGGTCAGTTGCCGAATATACTCTTTTAAGGACTCTTTCATGTACTGAAAGGCTTCCGCGAGCTTCCCCACTTCATCTTCCGATTTCACGGTTGGCAGGTCGATGTCCAGATTCCCGGTAGCGATAGTATTGGCTGCCTGGGCCATCTGCCGGAGCGGACGGGCGATGGAACGGGCAATGAAGGCCACAGCCAGGGAAAGGAGGAGAAGGCCGGCAATCCCCAGGACAATGACGATACGATTCAAGCTCTTGATATCGGCAATATATTCCTGCTGCGGAAAAAGGACGGCGAGTGACCAGCCGTTGGTGGGAATCGGCGTGTAGTACATCCAGCAGAGTTCCGCGGAGACGATATCTTTAAAGGGAAGCAGTCCCGATTCGCCCCGGATCATCTTTCTGCCGATTTCCCGCAATTGGGCGTCCTGCCGTGCTTCGGCGACTCCGAACAAGGTTTCGTTCATAATCAGCGACTGGATGGGGTGGGTTAGAATGGTGCCGTTTTTGGAAATCAGAAACCCGTAGCCTGTTTGCAGCACTTTGATGGAAGAGACCACCTCCTGGAGCCGTTCCAGGTTCATATCCACCGTGAGGATCCCGGCAAATCGTCTCGTCCCGGCCTTATCCATGTAAAAGGGCACCGAGTAGGTAGTCATGAAGATGTTGCCGGCTCCCTCATCGAAATAGGGTTCGCTCCAGGACGGACGGTTAAGCTCTTTCGGGATCTGATACCAGTCCCAGCCGGTATAATCATAGGATGCCTTGCTGAGGTCAACAAACTCGATGCGGCCGCGCAGTTTGTAATAATAGGGTGCAAAGCTGCGCCACTGCAGATCCGCCCCATCAGGTGCGAAGGCAATGGACGCGCCGTAAATATCGGGGTTTTTCTCCACAAGCAGCCTGAGCAGGGCGAGAAGGGATTCCCTGGTGTAGGAACCGCTTTCCAGAAAGCAGGCCAGATTCTCCGGGATTTTCTGCAGCGCCAGAAGTGCTGCTTCAATCCTGTTTACCTTGGAAAGAACCAGGTTTTTGGCATTGTCCGCCAGTTTTCTTTCGATCATCTTGCGGGAAAAATGGTAATGGAAACTGAAGACAAGCAGGAAGATGAGCCCGCCGCTCAGGGTGTACAGGAGGATCAATTTAACGGCAATGCTCTTATTTTTCAGCATCCCTGCCACACCTGACGAAAAAGGACCGGTAATCCGGTATTGTTTTTACGGCGCCGCTCTTCATAAGTTCAAGGGAGATGCGCTCGTAATCGGCCTGCTGCAGGGTGCCCATAGAGATTTTCTTATCCCGGGGGAAAATGAGATCTTTCATCCGCTCCAGCATCCAGCGCTGATGCACCCGGTTGGCGGGAATTTTTGCCCGGGAAATATATCGCAGCACAATGTCCAGCGCCTCATCGGGATGGGAAAAGGCATAATGCCACCCTTCCAGGGAAGCTTCCATAAAAGCGCAAGAGAGGGACGGATCTTTTTTGTATGTGTCCTCGAGAGTGTAGATGCCGTCTTCCGGAAAATTCAGCCCGTGCTCATCAAAGAAAAATGTGGCAAGTTCATCGGGATTAAGGCCAGCGTTTAAAATGGTATGATATTCATTATACCACATGGCTGAAGCCACATCCACCCCACCACGCAGGAAGAGATTCACGGAAAACGACTGGGGCACGATGGTCACGCGAAGATTGTATTTATCGAAGAAGGCCCTGGGCTGGATCTGAAAATCTCCCCCCCAGATACCGACTTTTTTCCCGTTCATACTGCCGGGCGTGCTGATGCCGCTGGATTTTTTTGCTACCAGCATCAAAGCGGAGCGCTGGATGATCTGTCCGATGTTTAAGAGCTTTACGCCCTTAGACCGTCGCTGTATAGCTGCAGACAACCACATGCAAACAAAGTCGGCCTTGCGCTGTTCCAAAAATTCGTTCGGCGGTTGATTGGGGCCCCCCTGGAGGATCGTCAGGTCGATCCCTTTCGCCCGGTAGAATCCCTTCTCATAAGCGACATAATACCCTGCAAATTGGGCCTGGGGGCTCCAAAGCGGAATAAACGTCGCCTTCTTCAGGGCAGCGGCATGGGCATCGGAGGGAAGGGAACCTGCTCCCAGCATCAGGGAAAATAGAATCACCAAGAGGTGAAGCATTATGTTGGCTCCTTACGTATGGCCAGAAGCAGGATATCTTACGAAAGACCCTGGAAAAAATACTTAGGGAAGTTCTAACTGTATGTCAATATTTTTCTTCTCCACTAATAACTGAACGAATAATTCATTATCGAATTAAGTACAACAACAGAAAGTACGGTCTTAGGATGAGGCGTCCAGCAGATCATGCAATCGTTTATCAAAAAATAGGCATGGTTATATTGATGGGATGTAATTTATCGGTAGCACAGCCGTTTATCAATTCCCAATAACAGCGCAAAACCAGAAAAAATCAGACACCCGGCACCCATGCCCTGCACGATCGTGGAAACGGGAAAAAGATTGATTAGATAAAAGGCGGTAGCGTTAGTTCCCAAAAAAGACCCCAGTGTCGAAATAAAGAGCACCAGGCCGGCGCTCAGGCCGGAAGTCTTTCGGTGCAGCGACAGGATACCGATGATGTAGGGAGAGACCATCGCCATAATCGTCACGGGCAGGAAGAATATGATATTCATCGCCACCAGCGAGCCATAACGCACGTCCGCAATGCGGGCCGATACAAATTCACCGGCCAGCGGATGTATTTTCGGGATGAACATCACCCACGCCGAAGCGAAAATAAGCAGGAAGAGCAAGGGATATACCCTTTCTGTCTTCTTGCAGAGATAGCCGCCTGCCACATATCCCACGGAGAAATGAATCATAAAGGAACTGATGATGCTTCCCCAGATGTAAATGGAGCCGCCGAAATAGGGAGACATGAGATTGGAAGAGAGAATCTCAAGACTCATAACCGCGGCGCCAAACAACACCAGCAGTCCCATGAGCGTCACATACACTATCGCCATCAATGACCTCCCTATACCGAAAATCGCTACAAAATTTGCCCATTCCGAACTTGCCGAAGGGCAATCTGTTCCACCATTTTTATTACAGGCCCTAATGATCCTGATGCAGCAGGAGATTGGCCGGATTAAAATCATCCGTCAGAACGGCAACAGGCATGATGTTTGGTTCTGGAACATATTTCCCCGCCTCCGCAGCGAGATCGATCAATCCGATCCGCGGCCTCCTCTTGGCGGATAATTGGAATTTGGGTGGCACAAACAGCGGATTGTCGGCACCCACAATGATGGAATTGCCGCTGTACTGGCCGTTAAAAATATAGACATGTGAGAAGACCGTCCGGTAAGTCGTGACTTGCGCATCAAAAAGCTTATTGGAATTGTGCACATTCTGCAAAACGATACCGTATCTTGTCAATTTTGTTTTGGCAAGCTGTAGAAATTCCCTGGTTGTCATATGGATCGGAATGTAGTCCGTATTGAACGCATCAACCCAAATCTGATCGTAGCGGCGGTCCGTTTTTTTCAAATATTGACGACCGTCATTGATGGTAACAGTATGCTTTGCCGTCGTTCTGAGAGAGAAATACTTCTGCGCCAGCGTGTATACGAGCGGATCAATCTCGACCGTGTCCAGCCTGACATCAGGCAGGTGCAGATTGAAAACAGTCGGCACATAACCACCGCCAAGTCCGATCAGCGCCACATCCTTCGTTTCCGGGTGGAATAGAAAACCCACAAACATCATCCCGGTGTATTCAAGTACGGACAGATCAGGCTTGGCCATATCCAGACAGGTCTGACGTTTGTCACTGTAGCGGCCGAAAAGCATGCATCTTTCCTGGGCATCCTGCCTGATTTGAATGTGATTGTAGATGGAATCTCCCTCGTAAATCACTTGCGTCTCTGCGCCCAGCGGCACAGGGAAGAGGAAAGAAAACAAAATGGCCAGGAGGACCAGCACTTGCGAGGCACGCAACGCACTTCTTGCGGCGGATCTGCGATCATTCATAATCGTGCCGGCCGGCCAGGATAAGCGCTTTACACGCTCTTAAATCGACTATCTTTTTTACCACTGTTCCTCCCTTTAAATAAATTACAGATAAACTCAAAAGCATGACCATGTTGTTTAAAAGCTTTGCGCTCGCTTTTACTTTAATTCCGACGATAATGCAAATGCACCGTTGGGGATATCATGATGCAGGTCAACTTAATGTGGGGATCTCCGTCAATGTGTAATGATGCCAGGAGAGCGCAAGGACATCGACCAGCGGCTTATCAAGGCCCAGCTTACTCACATAGCAGGTTCTGATGAGCAATGGCAACCCTGCCGCCGCCAAGCTGATCAAATACCGTCCGATCATAAAAAAGAATGCAGTGTTAAGATGAGGGAACCCACAATAACACCCACTAGACCAGCTACCGCAAATAGGACCGCCCCGGAAAAGTCCCAAAGAAAGTTCCGCTGCGGAAATCCCCTGCCCTGCCAAAATCACCTTGACACGAGAGACTCCGTCCCGTATCGTCAAGCACTTAAAAAGCAGGTTTTTTTCAATTCAAATATTATTCATATCTCCTTGTGAGAGGGTGGTGGATCCGGATAACAGGCTCCGCACACTGGTGGCGTGTCCCCCAATCCAAGGGTGCCAAAGACTCTCGAAAACGTGCTCACCAGGGCGGCGGGAACCGATGTCGAGCTACTGTATGTCATCAAGATTTTTTGTTTGAAAGGATTTTAGTTATGAGGCTAAATTTCAGATGCAAATGGCCCGGCCGGCAAGATGCCGATCGCCGCTCGGTAGAGATGTCGGTTACTTCGGTACTGCTCATCCTGTTTGTCCTCGTCCTGGCAATGGGCGGATGCGCTGGCGGGGATGACGCATCGCCAGTCCGTTACACAAACACCATCACCCAGATGACCGCCTTCATCGAAAGTTCGATGAAGCAAAATAACGTTACGGGCCTCTCGATTGCTCTCGTCGACGGCCAGGACGTAGTATGGGCAAGGGGTTTCGGGTTTGCCGATAAAGAAAACAACATTCCTGCTGCGGCCGACACGATCTATGAGATCGCCTCGGTGTCGAAAACATTTGCTGCAACCGCTATCATGAGGCTGGTGGGCGAAGGGCGGATAGACATTGATAAGCCCCTCACTACTTACCTACCCGGCTTCTCCATCAACCAGCGCTTCCCCGCCTCGGGCCCTATCACGATCCGCTCCATACTTACCCACCACTCGGGCATCCCCGATGACCTTTTCAACGGGTCATGGTCCGAAGGCCAACCCTTCGATTATGATGCCTGGCTCCTGGATTATCTTAAGAATGAGTATACCTCCGCCCCGGTCAACTCGGTATTTTCTTATTCCAACTCGGCATTTGCCTTGCTCCACCAAGTAATCAATGCCGTTGCCTTGGGCGGCTTTAAGACCTACACAAACGGTCTTTTCGACATGATGGGCATGACCGGCACATCTTATGACCTCGACGCCCGGATTAACCGCAACAAGCTCTCGGAGGCTTACTCGGACGGCGTGAAGCTGCCTATGCTGTACGCTAATCTGAGCACCGCGGGCAGCATCCGCTCCAGCATTTCAGACATGGCGAAGTATATCAAGATGATAAATGTGGGAGGCATGGCTCAGGGCGGCCGCGTAGTCAGCGAGGCGAGCCTCGGCGAGATGTTTACCCGCCAGAATGGGAATTCGCCTCTCGATTTCAACCAGGAAATAGGTCTCTCCTGGTACTGGAACAGACCTGCTGACTATTATTGGGGAAAGAGTGTGGAGCATGAGGGGGCATCTCCCTGGTTCCACGCCCAGATTCAGATTCTCCGTGATCACCAACTGGGGGTAATCGTGCTTTCCAACACGCCAACAGCAGACGTGACGGGCATTGCCGAGGGCACGCTGGTATATGCGCTCAGGGAGAAGAAGGGCATCGTGCCACCCCTGGACCCGGTCCCGGCATACTCGCCCCCCGACCTCTCCTGGACTCAGGCGCAACTGCAGGCCCTTGCCGGCACATATGTCGCCGGCACCTCGGGAATGAATTTTAGTACGATCACCGTCGATGCGATGACAGGGGCGCTCCGGGTACAAGGCCAGTCCGATCTGTGGATCCCCAGAGGTACCGGCTACTTTTCACTGCCCGGTACTGGTCCCGAGGCGCGGAACATCCAGTACCGATTCCGTACGGTGGAGGGTCGGTCCGTCATCTCGTATTTTGCCGGAGGCAGAGAGTTTGCGTTTGCCGAGCGGTACGAGCAGGGCAACCTTCCAGCCGCCTGGACGGCACGCCAGGGGGCGTACGCCGCCGTGAATATCAACCCGGGCAGCACGCTCTGGCCAGGCAAGAACACTATGACGGTCGAGGTCGGCGCCGACGGACTCCTGCGCCTCAAGGGAACCCTCCGGGGCGATATCCCGATCAAGCCTCTCAGCGATACACTGGCCTTCGTCGGGGGCATAGGGCGCAACAGAGGCGAGAGTGTCCGGGTGGTGACCGGCGCCGGCGAGGAACAGATCGAGTTCTGGGGGTTCCGTTACCGGCGGACCCTCCAGACCGTCAATACCTTTGAGGGCGGCACACTCTTTCAGACAGTGGGCTCCGGCGGGTCGGGCGTTTTTAACGTGCTCTCTCTGAATGGCGACTGGCATCAGATGGGCCGGCAGTACGGCGCCCTGATGAAGACGCAGATGAGCGACTTCTACGATCTGGCGGCCGCCCGGCTTGCGACGAGCCGGGGGATGACCGCCGGGGACCTGCAACAACTCGGGCAGTACCTTTACACATTGCAGTACGCCTATGCGCGGCAGCTCATCGACGGGATGGCCGAGACGTCCGGCATGTCGAATGAAAAACAGCGGACTGTAGCGGCGCTCATGGGCGGGCTCTTCGGCTGTTCGAGCATGGACGCCTGGGGCAACTATACCGGCGGGGGACCACTGGTCGTGGGCAGGAACTGGGACACGGCGCGGGGGCCCTTCGACGGGTATGGCAGGTTTCTGACCACCGTGGTCTACAATCCACCTGCCCCACAGAACAGCGTGGCCGACATCAACTATGTAGGCTCGATCTCCATGCAGACGGGCCTGAACAGCAAGGGGATCTTTCTCGATCTCCAGAGCGGGACGGCCTCGGATCCACTAAGGTACGCCGACCGGATGCCGGCCGAATTCCGCCTCTTCTCCTTCCTGCTCGGTTCCTCCACTGCCGAACAGGTTGACGCTTCATTCCGGGCCGTCTCACCCAGCATGGGCCTCATCATCAACGCGGCGGCTGGAAACAAGCTCTCCTCCCTCGAGGCGGCATCGGTCTACGAATGGGCAACGTATGACGTGAAGAAGAGGGCGGGGAACGGCCTTCTGGCCTCTTCAAACTACTACATAGACCCCGCCTGGACCGGCCTCCCCACGATCGACGCCGGAATCGATGGCGGTTTCAGCATCGAACGGCTTGCCAACCTTCTCTCCCGGGGCGCCCAATACAAAGGGCAGATCGACGCGCCGCGGATGATGCAGATCTTCGACACCACGATCCCGAACGGCGGGCCCACCTTCGCCGATGACAGCCCCCTGGCGACCTACTACCAGATCGTCGCGACGCCGGGCGACGGCACCCTGTGGCTCAAGGCACGCGGCTACTCGGGATGGGAGAGGATGGATCTGAAGGCGCTCTTTTTGAGGTAAGCAGACGTGGGGATGAGGGATTAACAAGATAAAAAGAGAATAAAATCAGGGGACAGATCCGGAAAGAAGGATCAATATTTTTCCAACGGCCCGGTTTTAGATGTTCAATGTAGCTCCAGCCCTACGACCTTTGCCGTCAGTTCGCTTCTTGTGTGAACACCAATTTTTTCAAAGATGTCCCGCAAGTGGTCCCGGACGGTTTGTTCGGTGATAGACAACTTTTCTGCTATCTCCTTATTGACAAGCCCGCGGATGGAAAAAAGTGCTACTTCTTCCTGTCGTTTCGTCAGGCCATAGGCTTGCAGTTTTGCCTGAAGATTGTGGCGGTCGGGGCAAGGCTCCAGGATGATTATTTTCTCTATTGAATTCCAATGCATGGGTACCGTTCTCACGCGATAGCAATAAGCGCCCCTTTCAAAAAAAACTGATCCGGGGCTATGTTCCGGATTGGGAATCAGGCTTGCCGGTCGGCCATTCAGGGCAAACCGCGCCTCTTCATTCATAGACAAAACCCTGCCGTTTCTATCCAGTTCTATTAGCCCGCAATCGGCATCGGCGGCCTTCCCGGCCAAGAGGTCGCTGATCTGGAGGGACCGGGACAAATGGGGGAAGATTATGCCCATGAGCTCCTTTTCCCGCTTTGAAAACCGGCCATCCCTTTTCGGTCTATGAAAGCCGACAATCCCTACAGGGTCGCCCTGAGTCGCAAGGGCGGCACCGGCCTCGTAAAAAGTTGGCACCTGGGGCTGGAAATCCCGGGAATATTCCGTCTTGCTCAACTCTGCATCTGAAATAACATCATTCAGGGATTGCACGGTATTGGGCGGGAGATTACCCTGATTAAGCGGCAGGGGATGGAGATGGGCGTAATGCTCGGCGAACAGGATGAAGGCCCGCTCGGTGACATTAAAGAGTAGCACGTCCCGGAGATGAATGTTTTTGCGCTCCGGGTTGATTCTCGCCATGATGCCGGTGGAGATGCCGATCAGCCGCTGGAGCCTCTCGCAGAGCAGGGAGAACATCTTTTCCTGATCCGGAACAGAGTATATAAGTTCGATGATCTCCAGACATTCTTTCTGATCCCGGTTCGACAGGCCCATAAGCAATGTCCTACATTTGTGGGATTTACATCCTTGCTGAGCATCGCATACAGTATCCCGCCGTCGATTTCAAGCAGTTATTTTGATGGTGTTATCTTCAAAGGGGGGATGAGTATGCAGGGCACTCTTCGGGTCCACAGGCACATCTTGGTTTTTGCATTAGCATTGCTTTCTTTCGTAATGAAGAGCACATTCGCGTATTGCGGCGGAGTCGCGGTGGTATTCACCGGCAATGATTCAGTTGACCTCAGAATTGGGTATGAGCCGCCGGGATATTATGCAACGATCTACCGCAACAATGAACCAATTCAATCCGTCCCCTCGGGAAGTGGCTATTACTATTATACTGATACCGGGCTCGTCAAGGGGACATCATACACGTACAATTATAAAGAATTCTGTGGACAGGCTTACTGCCCTGCTAATTCCGGAGGTTATAAACAATATGGAGACCTTGTCTATACAGGAGACTACCCACAGACAACCATCGCCGGCCAGATCTCCGGGAAGCTTTATGGCAGCCATACCTGGAGTGGCGGCGAATGGTCGCTATCGGGCGATGTTTATTACTACAACGGTCTTACAATTGAACCTTCTACGACAATTATTAGCAATGGCCACCGTATTGGTGTTGAACTTTATGACACCTATTGGTCCTCCGGACAAGTGCTCGGTTTAACCATAGACGGTGCGACGATAAAGGGAAATGGAGTCATCAGTGGGGGTGGACCTGTTTCCATAAAAAACACATCCTTTATGAATCCGGATGTCACACCAATATACATATACATTGGGGACTATCAGGGTTCAGCTGGCCTTTTTCAGGGCAATACGGGGGACGCCAATGTGGATCTCCATGCGTACCCTTGGCAGAGCCCTTGGCAGGGGAATTTGACAATTTCTGACAATACTATTACTCAATTGACAATTGATATTGCAACCAATGACGCGGAGAATCTGTTGATAGAGAACAACACCCTCTCCTCAATAAACTTCACCCAGAATTCCGCTATCGGATTCAACGGCAATACGGTAATCCGCAACAATGTAATAACCTCAACTTCAGCACCGGCCATGGTGACGCTCAATTTTCAAAAGGGAGACGGAAACCTGTTGCTTGAGGGCAACAGCGGTGATTTTCAGGTCAATCTTAAGAACATGGTCAGTCCCCCGGATGCTTTGGATTACAAGAGGCAGGTTAGGAATAACCGGGGCATCCGCGGTATATATCTGGAAAATGTTTACCGTACGTTAATCGAGGAAAACGAAATCACCAGACCGGCAAGTGAAAATTCTCGGATCACCTATGGCTATTGCCACGGGATGGAGGTACAACAAGGCATTGCCAATCTCATCCGCAAAAATAAGATCACCAACCTGGGAACCGGCGTCTGCTATTACGACTTTGAGTCCCAGAGCGGCATTTACCTCAAGAGATCTTACTCTACCCAGGTGGATAGCTCAGACAATAGGGTCTCCGATAATGTCATCAAGAACTTTTCCACCGGTCTCCGGCTCGACTTTGCAAAAAATAACGAGATTCACAGCAATACGTTCCAGTATAATGGGTACAGCTTGGTTCTTGCCGATCTTGCTACGGGCAACAAGATTTATAATAATCTGTTCGCCAGCAAAAATCAGGATGCCAATTTGTTCTTGGCATCATTGCTGTCCAGCAATATCTGGAATCAAGACCGAGCTGCCGGCCCTAATATTATCGGCGGTCCTTATATCGGTGGCAATTACTGGAGTAAATATACGGGCATCGATGCCGATAGGGACGGATTCTGGGATGCCCCATATAAGGTTAATAATTTTAATAACAACAATATCGATAACTTGCCTCTTGCCGTCGATATAATTGTCAACACAAACGGTGATGAGGAGGATGGTGATCTCAACGACAGCCGATGCGACATCGACCTGATTACGCCGGGCGACCAGTGCACCTTGCGCGCCGCTATTCAAGAGACCAACAAAAGGTCCGGACGACAGATAATTTTTTTCAACATTCCCGGATCAGGCACGCCGGTTATTTCGCCGGCGAAGCCGCTTCCGGATATCATTGAAGAAGTGACGTTCGATATCGCACTTCAGCCGGGCGGCAAAGCGATCATTGACGGCACGAACGCCGGGACAAAGTCGAACGGCCTGACCATCATCAATGGTGATGTTTCCCTGAAAGGGCTGACCATCAGGAATTTTACAGGAAACGGTATCGACGCCAGGGGGGCCGGTTATGTTCTTCTGGAAAATGTGGATCTGCAAAAGAACGGCTCCTATGGGGTGATCGCCGAGAAGGACGTCTTCCTGAATGTAAAACCGGTTTACTCGCTCCAGAATACGCACCGCATGCTCAACACGATCGCGATGAACGGGACTGATTTAAACGGCGGCGGGATCAGAAGCAAAGCGGGCGCCATCGTGGGGGCCTGGATTGATGTGAACAACAACAGCGGCCCCGGAATAATTGCCCATGGCAAAATTACCTTGAGCGCCGTCAAATCCAACAACAACAGCGGGCCGGGCATCCAGAGCCTGCGGGGATTTGTATCGATGCAGCATGACGGCGGATTTGGCATCCCCCAGGTGAATGAGAATGAAGGGCACGGCATTGTCTCCGGTTCCAGCAATACACTGGCGGCTGGCAATGGCATGGGCATCGGCATAGGCACAAGCATCGAGGTAAGGAACAATGCGGGCTGGGGTATCCTAAGCAGTCTTACGGACGCGCTGAGCAGCAGCAATGAAGCCGTAGGAATATTAATCAACACGGACAATGCCGTCCTGCTCACGAACGATGCAAGTTATATAATAGGCAGCGGAAATACTGAGAAGCTCTTTATCACGAACGGCACAAGTTACATAACAGGAAATGGGAACACGGCCAAGCGATTGCTCACAATAGGTGAGGACGGCATTATGACGCTCCATGGCGGCGGCAGCAATATGGCGGTACGGGGTGGGATAGGCAGCCTGAACTACATAGCCGCCGACCGTATCGAGGTGAGCGGCAATAACGGTCCCGGCATTGTGGCAAGGCGCAACATCAAACTGAGCGGCGTCAGGTCCAGCAACAACAACGGACCTGGCATCCAGAGCATGCGGGCGGGTGTATGGATGCTCCACGACGGCGGATTCGGGACTTCCCAGGTAAATGAGAACGAAGGACACGGCATTGTCTCCGGCTGTAGCAATACATTGGAGGCTTGTGGCGGTCGGGGTGTCGGCATCGGCACGAGCATCGAGGTCAGGAACAATGCGGGCTGGGGCATTCTTAGCAGTCTTACTGACGCCCTGAGCAACAGCAATCAGGCTGTAGGAATCGTGATCAATGTGGACGGTGCTACCCGTCTTACTCCCGCCACAAGTTATATAACGGGCAACGGGAATACATCCAAAAGGCTGTTTACGGTTTGGCCGGATGGAAGCATGACGCAAAACAGTGGCAGCAACAACTGGCAGATGAGGGGAGGGTTAGGGAGCCTGAATTACCTGGCCGCCTACCGCATCGAGGTAAGCGGCAATAATGGCCCGGGTATCGTGGCGCGGCAGACCATCAGCCTGAGCGGGGTCAAGGCCAATGGCAACAGCGGCGTCGGCCTGCAGAGCCTGCGGGATAAGATCGGTATAGCGCTTGATCCCGAGTTTGCCTCTCAGGGATGTTATAACAAAGGGGGAAATATAATAACGGCAAGGGGGATCAATGGTGCTGAGAATATAACCTTCTGCGACAGCGACAGTGACGGAATAAGCGACGACATCGAGGCTGCCGCGCCGAACAATGGAGACGGCAATGGCGACGGCATTCCTGATAGCCAGCAGATGAATGTGGCCTCCTTTATGGCATTTGAAAAATATCTTACAGTAGCCTCGGCAAGCGGCACGGAAATAGTCGGTGTGGCGGCAACGGGGGGAGGTGTTCCCGCTTCTGCCGTGCAAGGCATTTCCTTCCCGGCGGGATTCATTCAATACAAGGTCAATATGACACCCCAACGGACGACACAGGCAGTACCGCAGCAGGCGGCAACCACAACTGTTACGCACATCCTGCCGGAAGGAACAACAATGAACTCTTATTGGCTCCATGGCCCGACCCGCGATAACCCGGCGGATCACTGGTATGCGTTCATGTATGACGGCACAACGGGCGCTGAGATCCAGGGCAATAAGCTCATCCTGCATTTCGTCGACGGCCTGCGGGGAGACAGTGATTTAACGGAAAACGGAGAGATTGTCCTATCGCCCGGAGGGCCTGTCAATCTGGAAAATGGCGCTATGGATCTAGCTAATGCCATCCTGGTTTTACAAATCATGACGCAAACGGAAAAGCCCCTCTATCCCAGCCTCCCCATCAGCGACATCAATAGGGACGGGAAAATCGGGCTGGCAGAGGCGCTTAACATCCTGCAAAGCGTTGCCGGAATGAGGGATTAAATCACGCGCGGGCCATATTATCCCTTCACGACGAGCGAAGTTACAGTATCTATGGAAAGAGGTATCTGAGACCGGTAAAGATGCCATGGGTGCGGAGCGGCGCCCAGGTTTCGGCGATATCGATCCCGGCCGGGATGTTGTTGAGGAAAGCCTTTCCGGCATCCGTGTACACGCGGCCGAGGTCCGTATACCGGTAAGAGATGTCCAGGATAGTGCGATCGGCAAGGGTGATCCCTGTCCCCACGGACGCCATAAAAGCGATGTCGGTTTTATTACCGGCAGGGGTAATGGTGACCTTGTGTGCGCCCGGGTTGCCGGGGAACACGTATGTCATCTCGCCGAGCCGATTATGGGAGAGTCCTGCCCCGGCGCCCAGGTAGGGCTGGAACCTGCCGAGCTTGACGCCAAACAGGCCCACGATATCGAGGAAGAGATTGGCCATGCCGCTGAACGAATCCGCACTTGCCGACACCGGCTGCTCGCCCGGTACGCCTCTAAAGTTAGCCTGACCGCGGTATTTCATGTCCCGCCGGTAGGCAATGGCCATCTCCGACCTGAGCCAGGGGAGGATTTGTTTGCCTATTGCCCCTTCCACCAGGGGGAAGCGTCCAAAATCGCCGTAAGCGCCGATCTGGCGGCCATCGTTTCCCGGGCCGACGCCGAAGAGCGCCGGCGGGTTCGTGGCCCTGGCGTCCCCATCAGAATAATCGGCCGCAAGGGACCACTCGAAACCCAGCGTGCCCCGCAGGTACCAACCCGCGGCCCCGGCGGGAATCGCCAGGCCACATATAAGTAGCGCGGCAAACAATAAACAGACCTTTTTCATGTTGCACTCCGAGGTAAAAGAAACAAATAAAAGTCAGTTCCAATCGCGATAAACACAATAATTCCTAACTTACTATTTTCGTACTAATAAATGTATTCGTAGCGATTATTATTTTGACCCATAACTACCTATGGGCAGGTTTGTTCTTCGCATAACCGGCGAGAGGTACTTGAGGATCAGAGGACTCAGTACCGCAACGGCAAGCAGATTACCGAGGAACCATCTAACGAAACTATTGAAAAACCCCGACCACGGCATCATACCGCCCAAGACTAGCGCTGCCGAACCCCAGGCGGCGCCTACCAGGTTATTCAACAGCCATCCGAAGACGATCAGGATCACCCAGTCCCTTCTGGTACTCAGGCTAACATCGGCACCGAATGCCCTGAAAGCGGCCACGGGTATCAGGACTTCCCATAAATCCGCTAATGAAAAGTAAAGGTTTATATCAATTGCCATTTGGTTCAGCATCCCGGCCCCGATGAAACATCCCAGATAGGCGGCAAAGATACCCAACCAGCCGTACCACAAACCAAAGGCAATCATGAAGGCAACCGCCGGATAGACGCTCGCCGCGCCAGGTATGTCACTAAGCGGAATGGCTGCGTATTTGGCCAACAGGGCGTTGATAATAGTGGCCACCACCAGGACACCGATACCGGCAATCAGTTTTCCCCTTTGCTCCGTCTTGTCCAATTTATCGCCTGCCTGGCTCTCAATCATCGTCACACCTCCTGTAGATTAATGAGTCATGACCTATACTCGACTTGACAACGACTGTCAAAACAAGTCCTATCTGATTGCCCTCTTTGCATTGCTGTTAACAGCGGAGGCTGGTTTAATTTTGCTGCTCTGTTCAACAGAAGCATCACCCGCGTGCATGCACTTGTTCGTCCGCAATGTTTCAGACCTGGCTTTCCGTGAGAACGAAGTCCCTCCTCGATGCAACGGCAGAAAGCAACTGACTCAGCTTTGAAACTGTTGGCGCAGTTCTGCCTTGCTCGTAGCGAGCATAGGTATTGAGGGACTTCGAACCCAGTTTCCGCGCAACCTCGGCGAGAGACAGGCCTGACTTAATCCGCTCGCGCCGGAGAAGGAAGGCCGTGAGAGTAGATTCATCTGACGCGCCGACCTCAAAATAACTGCCTTTCCCAGGGAAAACATGAACCCTGAAATTAGGTTTGTTGACGAGTGTTTCAATCGCATCGGCGATCATATCAAAGGCTTCCTTCTTCGTTCGCCCCTGAGAAACCACGGTCAGAATGGGAACTTCAATAGCCCAATACGGGCCTGACTTGAATACTTTTCCAGCGAATCTCATAGTTAATCTCCCCCGGCCTCCTTAAGGATTGCCTTGGCTGTGTATTCGTTTATCTCATCGTGCCTTGGGATGGCAATCTCCCGTTCGCCATCGGACCAAACATCGTGGCGGGCACCATGTCGAACAAGGCGCCAACCCAGAGAACACAGCCTTTTTTCAAGGTCACGCCGCTTCATGAGTCGAATATACACCTATACGTGTAATTGTCAAGGCTCGTCCCGAGTCCGGCTTTATCCAACGTTCTATGTGGGCGAACGGAAAGCTCACTGGCGCGCTTTAGCACGTCCAGTGGAGCGCATGGTTCGACCTTCACTCTTACTCACTTTTGTTTCATTGATTAATCTCAATTCCAGACGACAACCAAGCGCATGCGCGTATTTTTGTAATGTTGCCAACGATGGAGAGTGCTTGCCACTGCCCGACTCCAATCGAGCAATTACGGATTGTGTTGTTCCGATACGTTGAGCAACTTCCGCTTGAGTGATCCCGGCGGAAGAGCGTGCCTTTAGAAATTCATCAAGAAAAGCAAATTCTTCGTCAAGCCGATCATATTCGGACTTTACCTCCGGGCGTCCAAGGGCGCGATCCCTAAGTTCTTTATGAGTGAGCATCTTTGACCTCCTTCAATCGCCGCCTTGCTATGACAAGTTCTTTCGGCGGTGTTTTTTCTGTTTTTTTAGTGGACTGGTGAAGCATCACAATCCTTTTACCAATCATTGTACAATAGAATACCCGTGCAATTCCCTCCGCTGCCTTTAATATTAGCTCGAATAGCCCTTCACCCATCGAGCGCGTGTGGGGCATTCCCAAATCAGGACCATACAACTCCATGCGATCGGTGTATTTGAGGAAGCGTGCAAGGAAGCCGGCAGGCATAGCAAGTATTTCATTCTGAACCGACTCGCTGTAGTAAGTGATTGCCCAATTCATGAAAGCCTTATAGCATATTTGCTATGATTAGTCGAGAAAATCTATTATGATTCTTTGTGGTCGAACGCCGCGGCTCACAGGCCCCGAGTGTAGCGAGCGGTCCTCGTGCAGCAGCTTGTTGGCAGTTAGTAGCGACTGGGCAATCGAGTAGCCGTCTTTATTGCCGAGTCAGTGATTGTCTCATGGAACTCATAGCCTGCTTCAGCGTACCCACCTCCTCCAGCCAATTCCGAGCCATCATCGAATCGAACTCGGAGGTTGTACGAAGTCTCGCCTCTTGGATCAAATTGCATTACTTTGGGAAAGCATGGGGAAAGCATGGGGTCAGGTCTTGCATTAACACAAAATTGTTGTATTGCAAGACCTGACCCCGTCCCTCTTTTGACCCCGTCCCTCTTTTTCTCAGTTGGGTAAGGAGTTGGTCTATCTTCTCTTCCGCAGCTTCGGGAACAGCAAGGGCGGCAACAGCGTTCCAAGCACCCACCGATGAAGCGTTCACGAAGGAGCCCGATTCATCGATATAGATATTCACTTCGTCTCCAGATTTCTAACGTTGCGAATGACCGGCCCGAAACGGCGGCGCAAAGCGCCGCTGTTGAGGGTCCGTGTCGATTCGCGGGTTAGACGCCATCGCTTATCGATGATGGCCTCAGGCTTTGCGCCAATGGCATTAACCTCAAGGCGCGTGCCCCTCGCTCCCGGCGCTTAACAACTCGGAGGAAGCGACCAAAGCCGCTTTGAGGAAGAGTTTTTCGGGGATGGTTTCAAAGATAGTTCCCTCTACCTCGACCGTTCGACACTCTAATGTCCCGCAGACGGAGCAACAGGGGCTGCTTCCGACGCTTGCACCGAGCCATTCCTCCATTGGCCTTCCCGCAATCCAAATGCGGTTGGATTCCGAGGGGTTGGCCTTGAACGACCTCTCATCTATCTCCCTTATCTCGAGGCTTGGCTCAATGCCCAACGGCCGGAGGGATTGTTTGAGCTTTTCGACTGCGCGCTGCATCTCTTGATATGTAGCATTGCAGCGATCACACGTCTTGCCCTCGGAGCTTACAAGTCTCTGCCAAAGGATCAGTAGCGGTTTCATCGGCGCGATCTCCTTTTCCTGGCGTCTAACAATTAATATACAGTCTGTATATACCGTTAATGGCACCAATTTACCATCTGTCTTATATAGCTGCACCTTGCATTATTTACGCATACGCAATTATAATCATTGCAAATATCTTTTATCCCTATTAGCGAGTCCCGTCTTATACAGACTGTATAAGACGATTCCAAATCGGTGTAAGGTTCGGACATATCACTATATTCATCTTGGTCCCTCAAAGCACAAAACCCCGTTCTTTTGTAAAAACGGGGTCTTAACCGCCAGTCCATATTTCCCCCCTGCATGGTGTTACGGGATGGAACTTATTTAAATGGCCTATGACAATATGGGGGTTTTACTATCACAATTTCCAGCTGAAATCTACTATAACAACGAAAAGTGTCGCCATAACAAAGTACAGGAAGCTATAGAAGCGGCGGATGTCTTTCGTCAGCATTGTCCTGCGTCTAGAGACTCCCATTGGTCGTTACTTTGCCTTCAAACGCTCTACCTCTGCCTCCACTTCCTTGGTGACATCTTTTCCTGTCTGTTCTGCCTGAACTCCTTTTCGCACAGGCACTTCCTGCTTTGCCTGAACTCCTCCTCGCAAATGCTCTATCAGGTCTATCAGTTCCCCTTTTCGTAAATGCTCTATCAGTGCATTGAAGTCGAGTTGATCCGCCAGTTTTTTTTGGTCTGTATTTGCTTGCTGAATTCTTGCTAAACCTTCCTCGAATGATACTTTCTCAGCTTTTGACGTCAGCGCCTCTGGTGATACTTTCTCGCCTCTTACTGCCAACCCCTCAATTGATGATGGTTCACCAATTGAGGATTGTACCGGCGGAACAGAAGTGTCATGTTTTTGGCTGTTTTCCCAGGCATTGAAACCTTTATATACCGCTACGCCGATGCCGATGAAAATGATCAAAGAAAGGGTATATATCTTTAATTTTATCATTTCACGATCCTTTCGCTATTTTACGGTTGACTGGGTTGAATGGGGTTTACATGCGGCGTGCCCGTCTCAAAAAAGATGCCGCCGCGATCGAGGCCAATCCTGCGCCCGCTTCCATGATTTGGAAGGGATTCAGCAACGCCCTCCAGGATATGGTCGCAGCGGCAACCTGCGGTTTTGCCGGCAAGGCATCGTAGAGATCGACCTTTTCCTCGAGCACATAAATGACATGGGTGCCGCCGAAGAACTTGTCTCCATAAACTGAGGCCGCTCCTCCCAGTTCCTTTACCCGCCGGTAGGCAAGTTTGAGCATCTCCCCTTTCTCACCGAACAGGAGCGCTCCCGTGGGGCAGGCCTTGACGCAGGCGGGAAGCAGATTGTCCCCTACCCGGTCCGGGCAGAGATCGCAGGTGTATGCCTTGTTTGCCTCCTCGCTATACCGGGGTTTGCCGAAAGGACAGGCCCTCACGCAGGTCTGACAGCCGATGCATCTTCCATCGATCCTCGCTACCGCTCCATAATCCAGGTGCACTCTCGCTCCTACGGGGCACAATTTTTCACAGGCGGCATCAGTGCAGTGCATGCACCCGTCTTTGCGGAACAACCATTTTACCTTCTCGTTCTCGTCCACCACTTCCCGGAAGCGGACCAAGGTCCAGGTATTCGCCTGCAGGTCGGGCGGATTTTGGTACGTACCGCTGTTATGCGTCGATCCCGCGTGCAGTTGATTCCACTGTTTGCAGGCAATCTGGCAACCCCGGCAGCCGATACATTTTGCTACGTCGATAAGCTTTACCCTTTCCGCCATTTATGCCGCCCCTTTCCTGGAGATATCGACCATGAAGGCCTTGCTTTCCGGGATCATGGTGTTCGCGTCCCCGATGGTCGGCGTCAGTCTGTTGGCCGCATTTCCGTAAGTAAACAATTCCGGCTTCTTGTCCTTGGGACCGTAGAGCCTGGTCGCCGAGGTCGCCCAGCCGAAATGCCAGGGCAGGGCGACTTGATGGACGATCTTGCCGTCTATGGTAAAAGGCTTGAATCTGGCGGTAACCATCGCGATGGCTTCGGCCTGGCCGCGGGCCGATTTTATGAATATCTGCTCCCCGTTTTTAATGCCTCTTTCTTTTGCCAGTTCAACGCTCATCTCGACAAACAGCGCAGGTTCCATTTCCACGAGCCAGGGTTGCCATCTTGTCAGGACGCCGGATTGCCAGTGTTCGCTGACCCGCATGGTCGTGCACACAATGGGAAACAGCGGATCGGCGCTCCTGGCGATATCCATTTCTGTTCCCACGCCCGGCCGGTCCCATCTCTTGATCACCGGATTGTTCATTTGCGGCGACAGGAGGTTTTTTTTCAGGGGACTTTCCAGCGGCTCATAATGTTCCGGAAAGGGACCATCGGCCAAGCCCGGTCCGAAGATGCTTGCCACTCCATCGGGCTTCATGATGAAAGGCGCCCTTTCTGAGCCCGGGTTTCCCGCGCCATCGGGGACATCGCCCGTCCATTTTGTTCCGTCCCAGGAAATTACGGCCCTCTTTGCATCCCAGGGGACACCCTTCATGTCTACCGAAGCGCCGTTATAAATAATTCTCCGGTTCATGGGCCAGCTCCATGCCCATTCGGAAGAAAGACCGATGCCGGAAGCGTCTTTTTTGCCCCTTCTCGCGGACATATTGCCTTGTTCGGCATAGGAATTACAGTAGACCCAACAACCTGAGGACGTGGAACCATCGTCCTGCAGGAAGGCGAAGGCGGGGACCGGCTCCCCTTTTTTGAAGGCCCTTTTACTGGCCGGATCTATCTTGTCTTCCAGGAAGTAACCGTTGATTTCTTTCGCCACCGCGTGAATATCTACTTCCGCCCGCCCGCCGTCCACGTCCGACGTGCCGTAGTTCCAGGCTAACCGGGTAATGGCCTCCGGCAGGGGGCCGCCCTCTCTTTCATAGAGCTTCTTGATCCTGAAATATAGCTCCGTAATGATCTTACTGTCCGGCCTGGCTTCTCCGGGAGGTGCGACCGCTTTATACCGCCACTGCATGAGCCGGCCGCTGTTGGTAATGCTGCCTTCCTTTTCGAAGGAAAAGGCGCAAGGCAACAGGAATACTTCCGTTTTTATTTTTTTCGGGTCCATGCCGGGTCCGCGCCAAAAGTCACCGGTTTCGTTGTCGAAGAGATTTACGTTGACCATCCAATCCAGCCTGGTCATGGCCTGCCTTACTTTAAATACATTGGCGCCGCTGACCGCCGGATTCATGCCCCAGGCGAAAAAACCGCTGAATTGCCCCTTGTACATCTGGTCGAAAAGAGAAAGCCAGGAACAATCCACCCCGTCATCCACCTTGGGCAGGTAGGAATAGGCTTCCTCCAGGGAGGCGTTCATGCCGTAGAAGGCACGCAACAGGCTGGCGCTGTATTTGGGGAAGTTTTTCCACCAGTTGAGGCTCCTTTGTTCCGTCGTCTTAGGTGTCAGCTTTTCATTGTAAACCGCCAAAGTCCTATGGGATGCCAGGGGGGCCGCCAGATAGCCCGGCAGCGTGTTGAAGAGGAGACCGAAGTCCGTGGAACCCTGAACATTCGATTCGCCGCGCAGGGCCTGAATACCGCCGCCGGCAATACCCACGTTTCCAAGCAGCGTCTGGATGATGGACATGGCCCGGATGTTCTGTGTGCCCACCGTATGCTGCGTCCAGCCCATGGCATAGAGGATGTTTCCCGCCTTATCGGGACGGCTTGTCTTTGTGTATTCTTTATATACCTCAAGCAGCTTGTCCCCGGGCGTGCCGGTTATCCGGGATACCATCTCGGGCGAATACCTGCCGTACTGCTTTTTCAACAATTGATATACGCAAGAGGGGTCGCGGAGTGTAATGTCCTTTTTGATTGCACCCTCGGCATCCCTTTGATAGCTCCAGGTGTCTTTGTCATAAGTTTCACCCTGCAATCCGGAAAAAACCCCGCCGTTTTCACCCGGAAGTTTGCACAGGGGGTTTACCAGGAAACCGGCGTTGGTGTAATTTTTGACATACTCTTCCTGGATCAGGTGATTATCCAAGATATATTTTATCATCCCGCCCAGGAAGGCAATATCGGTGCCCGACCGGAGGGGAGCATAGATATGGGATTTCGCGGCCGACTGCGTGAAGCGCGGATCGACGCAGATGAGCGTTGCGCCCCTTTCCACCGCCTTGGTGATCCATTTGAAGGAGACGGGATGATTGGAGGCGGGGTTGCTGCCCATAATCAAAATGCAGTCACTGTTCTGAAAATCGGTCCAGTGATTCGTCATGGCACCGCGTCCGAACGACTCTCCCAGAGCCGCTACCGTTGCGCTGTGTCAAATCCGCGCCTGATGCTCTATGTAGACCAGGCCCAAACCCCTTAAGAATTTCTGGTAGAGGTAGCATTCCTCGTTATCCAGGGCCGCACTTCCCACGGAAGCAATACCTTCGGTGCGATTCACGATCTGCCCCTGGTCATTGGTGAGACGGAAACTTTTATCCCGGCTTTTTTTTACATTCCTGGCGATTTTATCCAATGCCCATTCCCAGGAAACCTCCTGCCAGTCGCCGGCATAGGGCGCCCGATAGAGAGGTTTGGTCAGGCGATTGCTATTGCCTGTACCCATCTGGTAGAGAGCGCTGCCTTTACTGCATAAGGCACCACCGTTAATCGGGCTGTCGGGATCACCTTCCGTGTTAATGATCTTGCCTTCTCCGGTTGTGGATACGATGATGCTGCAGCCCACGGAGCAGTAAGGGCAAATCGTCGTGGTTTCCTTCGCATATTTGATTTTCAACGGTTTTGCATAGGCGGATATCGGCTTGATGCTTATCCCGAGACCACCGGCAGCCAACACCATTCCGGAAACCTTCAGAAACCCTCGCCTGGTAATAGGCACAATAAAAAAACTCCTTGTCAATGTTTATATGAAAGAAAAATTGCGCTCAGCCCAGTTCAAAAGTCGTCACGCCGAACAGCCTATTTATGGGCAAATCGGGGGTCTTCCCCGCATACATGCGGGCGGTCTCGAACACCACGGTCATGTTGTGCCGCTTCGCCAGATCTACCGCCGCCGCATTCAGTTCCGGCGTGTCCAGGAACAGGGGGGAACCTTCAGGAACATGCGCCTGCAAAGCTAAGAATAGCTCTTCCGCAAACTCCGGACCGTCTGCAAACAAGGGACCTATCTTGTATCCGGAGCGGCACGAACGCAAAACCCCGTAGCCCGCGGGTTTGCCGTTTCTCAGGATGCCCAGTGCCGTACTGCGGGGTTGATCAATCCAACATTTCAAGAAGCGCGTACGATTGTCGGGGAAAAAAGGTTGGTCGTAGACACACAGCGCATCAAAAGGAATCGTCGCCAGCGGAACGATCCCCGTGCCATTAGTAAAAGATCCGCCGCCCGATCCCTGATACCGGACATTTCTGTAGGCCAGGATAAATCCCGACTTCCGGTAGTTGCCCTGTTGCGCGACGACCCCGTCCAGCCCGATGGTGCGGCCGCTCAGATAGGCAAGCGCGGCATTCCATATCCGGATTCCGTAGCCTTTGCCGCGATACTCCGGCTTGACAATGTAAAAGCCGAGGAAGCCAAAGGAATCGCCGTATTTCACGGCGGAAATCGCAGCCACCGGCTCATCATCAAGCAATCCAATGAGGAAACCTTTCGGATCGGCGGCGTAAAAGCAATCGGCATCGTGCAGTCCGGGATTCCATCCTTCCGCCGCCGCCCAATCGACGGCGATATCGATTTCCTGCCGCATCATCGTTCTTATGGCGTAACCGTTCTGCTGCACAAATACATCCCCGCCGTGCACCGCCTTTATACTGCACGGGCATACGTTAAAGAAAGTTACGGCACGTAGACGCCGGTGCCGATGAAATAGGCGGTTCCGGGAATGGGCTCCACATAACCTATCTTCCTGGATTCACCCTTCGCACCGGCTTTCGGCCAATAGTATTCCACAAAACCGCCGCCTTGTTTCGCCGCCGCGCTCAGTTCGCGGATGACAAACTTGCCCTTGCTGTCTTTATGGTCTTTGAGGTTGCGGCCCTGCAGATCCTTTTGCACGGTATGGGCAATATTCACGCAGTCGTAGTCGTAGACATAGAAATATCCCGAGTTGTCGCCATAAAAGCGTATGGGACTGATAAAACTGCGGATCAGTTCGATCCCCTCTTTTGTGCCCTTTACTCCCTTCAGCAACTCCGCCAGACCAAACGCCGTCGCATGTACAACCGTCTTTGCTTCCTCCTTGGCACATTGCAGGCTCGCGTCGTCCTCGGCATAGGCCGGGCTCACACTGCCGGCGACCATGAATGATGATGCCGCAAGTAATGATAAGACTACCATGATGGCTTTAACCCTTCCAAAATTCACTTGCACACTGAAAACCTCCTATGGTTTGCCGGAAGGCCTTTCCTTTTGATGGAGGGAGTATAAGAAAAAACGCCTTTATGTCAATGAAATAATAGCCAGGTGATTTTCGCAGGTGGAAATAATAGCCACAAGATATGGTGGGAAATGCCAGATGCCTTCCTGTCTCTATATACCTTGTCAGTTGGGGAAAGAAAGTGTATGAAGCGCAACGATTATGAAAATTAATTGGAAACACATAGCGGTTTTTCTGATCATTGGCGTCGGCTCTTTCATGGGCGCCGTTGACAGCGCCATTTCCTCAATAATTGTACCAGTGGTGCAAAAGGATTTTTCCACTTCCGTTACTGCTGTGCAATGGGTGTCGCTCGCTTACCTGGTTGCCGTCAGCGGTTTCCTGCCCATATTTGGACGCCTCGGAGATTTATGGGGACATAACTGGGTTTATCTCCTCGGTATTTTCTCTTTTACCTTGTCTTCCCTACTATGCGGCTTGGCTCCAACCGTAGGTTTGTTGATCGGCTTCCGCATTTTTCAAGCAATTGGATCCGCCATGCTGATTGCCGTGGCTCCGGCTATCCTGATCATGAATTTCCCTACGGAAAATCTCGGCAGGGTCCTCGGCCTCCAATTGATCCTGACCTACCTGGGGTTGATCGCCGGTCCTTCCCTGGGCGGTTTTATCACCTATTATTGGAGTTGGCGGGCTGCCTTCTGGATCAACGTGCCGATCGGCATCGTGCTTTTCTTCTCTACGCTCTGGCTGGTTTCTCCTTCCACGGGAGGGCGAAAAGAACGCTTTGATTTACTGGGCGCCTTTCTGCTCTTTACTGCTGTCATATCACTATTATTGGGGATCACAGACGTAGGCATTAGGAACGCTTTCCTGCGGCCGGTCCTGATTATCCTGGGCATAGCTTCCGGCGTATTCTTTGCCCGCCATGAATTGGGATTGGAAAACAGGCAGGAACCCGTCTTGCTCCGCATGTCACTATTCCGTAATCGCAGTTTTTCTTTGAGCGCCGTAGTCTGTATTGTTGGCTACACTTGTGAATTTTTCATATCATTCCTGCTCCCCTTTTATATAACACAGGTGCTCGGTCTTTCCATAAGCACTGCCGGATTGCTCCTTACCGTAAAGTCTTTCGTTATGGTCTTTGCCGCACCGTTTGCGGGCCATTTGTCGGATCGGCTCGGACCACGTCCGCTCAGCATTGCCAGTATGACATGTTATATGCTCTCTTTGTTCCTTCAAGCGCAACTCACGAGAGCGAGCGGGATAACATGGCTGGCCATGCTCATGATCCTGAGCGGTCTGGCAGCGGGCTTTTTTGTCTCCCCAAATAACAGTGCCATGCTGGGAGGAGCACCACCGTCATCCAGGGGTGTTGTATCCTCTATTCTGGGGTTGGTGAGGCATCTGGGGATGTCACTTGGTGTCGCCCTCTCTGGTATGTTGCTGTCTTTAAGAATGACAAGTTTGCTGGACGGTTTCCGCTTTGCCATGACCTGGGGGGCAGTGATCGCGGCAGCAGGCATCGTCCTGGCTATATTTCAGCAACCGACAACGATTGCCGCAGAAGAAAGACAGCGTTAGCGTCTAATGGCCGGAGTAATAATGAGCCATTTATCGGCGGAATAAAATGAGCGTCAATTAAGGGGCTAGTGGCCGTTATAAGCTACCCAGAAAGAAGGGGCCACGCTCTGCCCCGATGAATGGTGGTTATAGGCCTTGGATAGAGCATCAACATGTGTTATAAATTGACTCACTTGACCCTTAAGAAGGGGAGATCCAGAAATCGTCGGAATCACGGCCGCGGTGCTTTGGGATGGGTCACAGCAGGTGATTCTCCTGAAAGATGTCGGCAGGAGTGTGAACTCTTTCTATCGCAAGCGCACGGGGAGAAGGAATAGCAGATTCAAGAAATAGGAGCTTGGATGTCAAAATTACTGAAAAGCATCCTCTTTATGATCGCCGGGCTCATGGGGCTGCTCGTCCTCATCTCTGTTGCTCTAATTTTTTTTGTTGATACCAGTGTCTACAAACCCCGGTTGGAAAGGGCCGCCTCGGATGCCTTGGGGATGGAGGTCCGGGTCGGCGGCCCGTTGGAAATCGCATTCTTCCCGCACTTGCAGGTCAGGCTTAATGACGTGCTCATTCGGAATCGGGGTTTGGACATCGCTGCCGTACAAAAAGCCAGCCTTGAGATCGCTCTCTTCCCTCTTCTCCACAAGGAGGTCCGAGTCAGAAGGGTTGAATTTAAGCACCCCCGCATCTCCATAAAGCGCAATCGCGATGGCGCTTTCAATTTCGAAAAAAGGAAGGAGGCGCAAGGGGCATTCGCCGTCTTGGGCCTCGATAATCTCTCCTTCTCTGACGGGGTTTTCCTCTATGTGGACGAGCAATCCGGGGAAAGATTCGAGGTGGGAAATTTCAAGCTCGACGTGCGCAACTTGCAAATGGCAGGAGGCAATAATAAGAAGCTTCTGACGAATCTTACCTTCACGGCAGAATTCTCCTGCCGGGAGATCCGGAGGAAGGACCTCACTTTTTCCGACGTGAAGTTCACCTGCAAGGGCAAGGATGGCATCTTTACTTTCAAACCGGTCACGCTGCACCTTTTCGGCGGAGAAGGCACAGGCAGCATCAAGATAGATTTTTCTGAACCCGTTCCCCGGTATGCCATACACTCCTCCTTGTCAAAGTTTCAGCTCGGGGCATATCTTAAAACCCTTTCCCCGGAGAAGGTCGCGGCAGGAACGCTGAACTTCTCGGCAACCCTGTCGATGCGGGGGAATTCCGCAAAAGAGATAAAGCTGACTGCCGGAGGGGAGGTAGCTTTGCGGGGCGAGAATCTCACGCTCTACGGTAACGACCTCGACCGGGAGTTTGCCCGGTTTGAGTCCAGTCAGAACTTCAACCTCGTGGATGCAGGCGCCTTCTTTTTTGCCGGTCCAATTGGCATTGCGGTCACGAAGGCGTACAGCTTCGCGAGCATCTTCCGGGGGGCGGGCGGCAGCAGCAGCATCACGAAGCTCCGCTCCGACTGGAAGGTCGACCGCGGCATAGCGCAGGCCAGGGACGTGGCCATGGCTACCAAACAGAACAGAATCGCTCTCAAAGGAAGACTTGATTTTGTCAACGAACGTTTCGATGACGTGACCATCGCACTCATCGACGCCCAGGGGTGTTCCAGGGTACAGCAGAAAATCCGCGGCCCTTTCCGGAAACCGGTGGTGGAGAAGCCAAACATCCTGATATCCCTGGCAGGACCGGCGCTTAACCTTCTCAGGCAGGCCAAGCGCCTCTTTACCAGCGGAAAATGTGAGGTGTTTTATGCCGGATCGGTGCCGGCGCCGAGGTAAGAGCCAACCGGCGCTGAAACTCTCCTCAACCATCGTTGCGACTTCTGCCTATTCTGCCACCAGAACGGTAATTGAGCTGCTTATTTGAATTGATGAGCACTATGTGTATCCGGTCTTTAACAAGCAGTTATGATAGGTTATACCTACCACTTGGCTTCTTTTTAACCCCCATTGATTTACTTTCGCGCGGCAGTTAGATTAGCAAGAAATGTTGGTAACCTGCGCACTTAACGAAACTTGGCTTTCCAATAAGAGAAATAACAACAAAAGCCAACCTGATCGGCAGAGCAATGAAAAGAGAGGCAGATGAAAAGGATATTTATGTTCCTGCTGGTTTTAGTTAATATGCTCATATCTATCCCCCTTATCGCGTTTATCGGGGTTAGGAAAGTGGCAGGATATCTGATATTAGTTATTACTTTAATATCAGGATGCGCGGCACTCCCCTTTGCATCATTTCTTCCCATGATGGGACCAGCCTACGAAGGTTATGTTGTCTGGAAAAGTGGCAAAGCGACAAAATATTATGCCTCTGATCCCGACACGGTCTATCGGGCAGTGATGCGAGCTTCAGACCAGTTGAAACTTGAAGCAACGTTAATAAAATCGGCGCCGCAGGAAGGATATTCCCTGGAGACGAAGAAAAGTGTTCCTATGCACATCGATGTCTTACCGCTCGAAAAGAGTGTCACTACCGTCGTCATCAGAGTACCTACATTCGGAGATAAGCACTACGTCGAACTGTTTTACAGGCTTGTCGATGACAATCTTTCCAAGAAGGGAGCTGTTGATGAAGAGAAGAACTCCATGTAGGTTGCCATAAGAGCGGAAGGTACCATGATTGCAGTTTGGCAATCTGGTAAGAAGTCTTAAATTCTCCAGGAAATAGTTGCCTCCAATAAGAAAATCAAACCATCTTGCAATTAAACGACTGTCCATGTGTCAAGAGAACGGGGCGCTTCGGTAGCTGCTTATTTGTGAGAATTTATATTTCCGGTAGCTCCTCAGGGAGAGGAATAAATGGATTGTAACTGGATTTTGTGCGACAAGTAACAGATTGGGCAGCAGCGCCTGAACAGCGCCTCTTTTTCCTCCTTTTGGCAAGGAATTATAAAAAACCGTTTCCGCCACGCAACTGCTGGCCGAGGTTTCTCCCAATAATGGAAAGGTTTGAAAAGTGAAGTTTATCAGCAAGGTCATCTTAGAAAATCTTTCCCGGGCGTGGACAAGCCTTCGGGACAAGGGATTAGCACAAAAGTTCGCCTGTTTCGAGCCGCCTCTTCGCGAGGAGTTATTCAGCGCCGATCAGATGGAGCAGCATGGCAAGACCCTCGCAGACTCACATACGTTAAGTCCCGGACACGCGCCGGATCGGCTTCTGACACGACTGGCCGAGAATGAAGGCCTCCTGATCGGCGTCCAAGATTTGCTGACGGAGGCGGTAAAGGCAGATCGCCGGATTACGCCGGCTGGGGAATGGCTGCTCGACAACTTCTATCTGATTGAAGAGCAGATTCGCACCGCCCGGAGGCACTTGCCGAAAGGGTACAGCCGGGAACTCCCTCGCCTGTTGCATGGTCCATCGGCGGGTCTGCCGCGGGTCTATGACATTGCGCTGGAAATGATCTCCCACGGCGATGGACGGGTAGATCCGGAGATTCTCAGCAGATTTGTCGCCGCCTACCAGACCGTCACCGCACTGAAGCTGGGCGAATTGTGGGCTATTCCCATCATGCTGCGCCTGGCCCTGATCGAGAATCTCCGCCGCGTTGCCGCCCGGATCGCCACCGATCGCATCGACCGTAACCTGGCCGATTATTGGGCAGATCGGATGACGGAGAGCGCCGCCAAGGACCCGAAAGGCCTGATTCTGGTGATCGCCGACATGGCACGTTCCAACCCGCCGCTGGTGAGCTCGTTTATCGCGGAAATTACGCGCCGCCTGCAGGGACAGGGTCCTGCTCTATCAATGCCGCTTACCTGGCTTGAGCAGCAGTTGTCCGAGTGCGGCCAGACGATCCAGCAAATGGTGCAGGCGGAGAACCAACAACAAGCTGCCGATCAGGTATCCATGAGCAACAGCATCGGCAGTTTGCGTTTCCTGGGCGTGATGGATTGGCAGGAGTTTGTCGAGTCGATGAGCGTGGTCGACCAAACTCTGCGTAAGGATTCCGGCGGCGTTTACGGCAAAATGGATTTTGCTACCCGGGACCGTTACCGCCATGTCGTGGAAAAGATCGCGAAACACAGCCGCTTTTCCGAGAGCGAAGTAGCACGCATGGCAATCGGGCTGGCGCAGAAAGGTGCGGACGGGAATGGCGACGATGATCGCGCGGCGCATGTCGGCTTCTACCTGTTCGACAAGGGATTGCCCCAACTCGAACAGGCGCTTTCGGTACGCCTTCCCCTATCTGAACATCTGCGGAGAGGCTACCGCCGCTTTCCTTTGCTCCTCTATCTGAGTACAATCACATTGTTGACGGCAATCTTCGTTGGGGGGTTGCTGGCAAAGGCGCATGTCGGTGTGTTGTCGGGATGGACAATTGCATTGATCGTGTTTCTCTCAGTTCTAAGCGTAAGCCAGCTTGCGGTTGCCTTGGTGAATTGGCTGGCAACGCTCTTGGCGATACCCCAGTTGCTGCCGCGCCTGGACTTCTCCAAAGGCATCCCCCCGGCATTCCGCACGCTGGTCGTGGTTCCGACGATGCTCAGAACCGAGCAAAGTATCGCTGAACTGACAGAGGCGTTGGAAGTGCGGTTCCTGGCAAATCGGGACGCTAACCTGCACTTTGGCCTGTTGACAGATTTCCGGGACGCACAAGAGGAAACGCTTCCTGAGGACGAACCGCTGTTGCGGCTGGCTCGACAAAAGATCGAAGAGCTGAATATCAAGTACGGCCGTGCCCAAGGTGGCACTTTCTTCCTTTTCCATCGCCCTCGTCGCTGGAATCCGCAGGAGCGGATATGGATGGGATACGAGCGCAAACGGGGGAAACTTGCGGATTTGAATGCCCTCCTGCGCAGCGGGGAAAATGGGGGAGAGCGTTTTTCCCTCGTCGTCGGTGACACGACCGCTTTAGCGAGCGTGAGGTATGTGATCACCCTGGACACGGATACACAACTGCCACGCGATGCGGCATGGCAGTTTGTGGGTGCCATGGCGCATCCCCTGAATCGTCCGCGCTCCGACGAAGGCAACCAGACTGTCCGCGAGGGATACGGAATCCTTCAACCACGGGTAGCCGTGAGCCTACCCGGCATGTACCGTTCGCGGTATGCAGCCATGTGTGGCAGCGAGCCCGGCATCGATCCTTATACACGCGCCGTTTCCGATGTTTACCAGGACCTGTTTGGCGAAGGCTCCTTCATCGGCAAGGGCATCTACGAGGTTGACGCCTTCGAATGGACGCTCAAAGGACGTTTCCCTGAAAACCGGATTCTCAGCCACGATCTTCTGGAAGGGTGTTACGTGCGGTCGGGACTGTTGAGCGATGTGATGCTCTATGAGGAATATCCCTCTCGCTACAATGCGGATGTGAGCCGCCGGCATCGCTGGATTCGCGGTGATTGGCAGCTCCTGCGCTGGCTGCGCTCGGGTGTCCCCGGTCCCGATGGGCGCCTGCAAAAAAATCCGCTCTCAAGGTTGTCCCAATGGAAGATATTCGACAACCTGCGGCGCAGTCTCGTGCCCGCGTCCTTGCTTCTCCTTTTGCTCTCGGGCTGGACTGTCTTGCCAGCGCCTTGTCTCTGGACTCTATCTGTGCTCGGAATCATCCTTGTCCCTTCTCTGATCACTTCTTTGCTCCAAGCGCTTCAGAAGCCGGACGATGTGCTTCTGAAGCAGCACCTCGATGCCAACCTGCAGTCGGCCGGCCGCAACTTTGCTCAGGCGGCATTTACGCTTACCTGCCTTCCCTATGAGGCGTTTTTCAGTCTCGATGCGATTGTGCGCACGGGCTGGCGGATGCTGGTCACCCAGAAACGGCTTCTCGAATGGAGTACGTCCGAAGAACGATATGGCAGCGACCGCATGGACCTCGGTTCTTTTTACCGAGCCATGTGGATCGCCCCGGTTCTTGCGGTTGCCGCGTTCATCGATCTGACAATTTCGAGGCCGGAGACATTAGCGGTAGCCGGGCCCATCCTGGGACTCTGGTTTATCTCTCCTTTTGTCGCCTGGTGGATCAGCCGGCCTCTTGCTCGTCGCGAAGCAAGGCTGACGGTTGATCAGACTGCTTTTCTCCGGAAGCTAGCCCGCAAGACCTGGGCGTTTTTCGAAACCTTCGTTGGCCCGGAAGATCATTGGCTACCTCCTGACAATTTTCAGGAGCATCACGCGGCTGTAATTGCCCATCGCACGTCGCCGACCAACATGGGCCTGTCCCTGCTTGCAAATTTGTCCGCCTACGACTTCGCCTACCTCCCGGCGGGACAACTCATCGAGCGCACGGCAAATGCCCTCCAGACGATGGAAGCAATGGAACGACACCGCGGTCACTTCTACAACTGGTACGACACGCAATCTCTGCAACCTCTGCAACCTACCTACATCTCGACCGTAGACAGCGGCAACCTTGTCGGCCACCTGCTGACATTGCGGCAGGGACTGCTCGCCCTTCCCGATGACCGGATTCTGGGATCACGAGTTTTTGAGGGAATCAGCGACACGGCCGGTGTCCTTGGGGACTTGCATGGCAAGGCCGCATCGGTCCAACTAATGCAACTGCAAAAATTGCTGAAGTCCGCAATCGATTCTCCTCCCACCACGATCGCGGAGGCGCGGCTGTGCCTTGATCAGTTGGCAACCTCCGCCATGGAAGTGGCCGCCGGCGTCAATGTCCTCGCCGCAGACCCCGAGAGCCAGGCGCCGTGGTGGGCGCATGCCCTTAGCCGGCAATGTCAGGACGCGCTCGATGAACTAACGTTTCTCACCGCTTGGTCATCATTACCGGCATCGCCGGACGGGCCCCGCGAGATGCCGGATTTCGATGGAATCCCGACATTGCGCGAATTGGCCAACCTTGAGGGAGGGGCACAGGGTGCCCCTCCCCATATCGGGATGGCAAGCCAACGTGCCAGGGCAAGAATTGCGGCTATCGAAGGACTGGCACGGCAAATCGACAAACTCTCCCATATGGAATACGACTTTCTCTTCGACAAGGCATGTAATCTCTTGGCGATCGGGTACAACGTTGGTGAACGTCGGCGGGACCAGAGTTACTATGATCTGCTGGCTTCCGAAGCAAGATTTTGCAGCTTCGTCGCGATTGCGCAGGGACAGCTGCCACAGGAAAGCTGGTTTGCCTTAGGACGACTGCTTACCACTGCCGGAGGAGAGCAGATCCTCCTTTCGTGGGGCGGCTCGATGTTCGAATACCTCATGCCGCTCCTGGTGATGCCAACGTACGAACACACGCTGCTTGACCAGACCTGCAAGACGGCGGTGGCCCGGCAAATCGACTATGGGAGGAAACGCGGGGTACCCTGGGGTAGTTCGGAATCCGGCTACAACGCGACTGACGTTCATCTCAACTACCAGTATCGCGCCTTCGGCGTGCCCGGCCTGGGCCTAAAACGCGGGCTTGCCGAGGATCTGGTCATTGCGCCCTATGCCTCGGCGCTGGCGCTGATGGTAGCTCCCGAAGAGGCGTGCCTGAATCTCGAAAGACTTGCGGCGGAAGGCTTTGTCGGAAAGTATGGCTTCTATGAGGCAATCGACTACACTCCTTCACGCCTGCCCCGCGGACAAGCAAGCGCCGTGGTCCGTTCCTTCATGGCGCATCATCAGGGGATGAGTTTCCTCTCTCTGGCTTATGTGCTTCTGGACCGTCCGATGCAGAAGCGATTTGAGTCGGAACCCATGTTTCAGGCAACTATGCTGCTGCTCCAGGAGCGAATCCCCAAGGCAACGGCGTTCTATGCGCACACCGCCGAGTTCTCCGGCCACGCTGAATCGCCGGGCGCGGAGGCGCCGTTACGCGTGTTTGGCAGTCCGAACACGCCGAAACCGGAAGTGCACCTGTTGTCGAACGGCAGATACCACGTGATGATCACAAACGCAGGCGGCGGGTACAGCCGCTGGAAAGACATAGCCGTCACCCGCTGGCGCGAAGACAGTACCTGCGATAACTGGGGCTCCTTCTGTTACCTCCGGGACGTGGCGAGCCGCGAATTTTGGTCAACGGCCTATCAGCCGGCGCTCAAACAAGCGGACAAATACGAAACGATCTTCTCGGAGGCGAAAGCGGAGTTCCGTTGCCGTGACCATGACCTTGATGCGCATACAGAAATTGCCGTTTCGCCCGAGGATGACATCGAGTTGCGCCGCATTACCATCATCAACCGTTCCGGGAAACGCCGAGCCATTGATGTCACGAGTTATGCGGAGGTCGTCCTCGCCTCGCCGGCGGCAGATGCGCTGCATCCGGCGTTCAGCAATCTCTTTGTGCAGACCGAGATCATCCGTGGGCAACGGGCGATTCTCTGCACGCGCCGGCCCCGCTCCCAGGGCGAGCACGCTCCCTGGATGTTTCATTTGATGGCCGTGCACGGCGCGGACATCGGAGAAATCTCTTATGAAACGGATCGCCTGCGGTTCATCGGTCGCGGCCATACTGTTGTCGACCCGCAAGCAATGGGCGCAGCAGAGGCCCTCTCCGGCAGTGAGGGATCTGTACTGGATCCGATTGTCGCGATCCGTTATCGCATCACCCTCGATGCGGAAGAAACGGCAACGGTCGATATTGTTTCCGGCATCGGCGAGACTCGCGGTGCAGCCTTGAGCTTAGTCGGGAAGTACCAGGATCGTCGTCTTGCGGATCGGGTCTTCGACCTGGCATGGACGCACAGCGATATCTTCTTGCGGCAGATCAATGCCACGGAGGGCGACGCACAGCTCTATGGACAACTCGCCGGCTCTGTGCTCTATGCCAATGCTTCCCTGCGTGCCGACACGAACGTCATCATCAAGAATCACCGCGGGCAATCCGGTCTCTGGGGCTATGCCATTTCCGGCGATTTGCCTATCGTCCTTTTGCGGATCGAAGATCCGGCCAATATTGACCTGGTACGCCAACTCATACAGGCCCATACATATTGGCGCTTAAAAGGGCTGGCGGTGGACCTGGTGATCTGGAACGAAGATCACGCCGGTTACCGACAACAACTCCAGGACCAAATTATGGGGCTCATCGCCGCAGGTGTGGGAGCCCACTTGACGGATCAACCGGGCGGCATTTTCGTAAGGCCGGCGGACCAGATATCGATCGAGGAACGCATCCTGCTCCAAACGGTCGCCCGCGCCATCGTCACCGACAGCCGGGGGATGCTGGCGGACCAGATCAACCGTCGGAGCCTCTTGGAATTAACCTTGCCGACCTTTACGCCATCCCTCGCGCCGAGCCGGACTCATCGTGGCGCTCCCCCGGCAGTTGCCGCCATGCCTCGCCTCGATCTGCTGTTTTTCAACGGACTCGGCGGCTTCACCACTGATGGCCGCGAGTACATCATTACCACCACGCCGGATCAGGTGACTCCGGCGCCATGGGTGAATGTCCTTGCGAATCCACACTTCGGGACCGTTATCTCCGAGAGCGGCTCTGCCTATACCTGGGCCGAAAATGCTCACGAGTTTCGCCTCACTCCCTGGTGCAATGATGCCGTGAGCGATGCGAGCGGGGAAGCGTTCTACCTCCGCGATGAAGAGCGTGGCCACGTTTGGTCCCCCATGCCGCTGCCCAGCCGCGGGGCGACGCCTTATGTCACCCGGCACGGATTCGGCTACACTGTCTTCGAGCACACAGAACGCGGTATCCGCTCCGAGGTGTGGGTTTACGTGGCCATGGACGCATCGATTAAGTTTACAGTCTTGAAGGTGAGAAATGAGTCAGGCCGATCACGCCGGCTCTCTGCAACCGGATATGCGGAGTGGGTTCTGGGAGATCTGCGGCCCAAATCTGCCATGTATGTAACCACCGAAATTGACACCAACAGCGGCGCTCTCTTCGCGCGTAACCCCTACAATACGGAATTCCCCGACCGGACCGCCTTTTTCGACGTGGACGAAGCGACCCGGACGGTAAGCGGCGACCGGACGGAGTTCCTGGGTAGGAACGGCACGCTGCGGAGTCCGGCCGCGATGACCCGGGTGCGGCTCTCCGGCAGGGTGGGTGCGGCCCTGGACCCCTGTGCCGCAATCCAGGTTCCCTTCGAACTGGCCGCCGGGCAGGAACGTGAAATCGTCTTCCGGCTAGGCGTCGGGCGGGACCCCGAGGACGCCGGTAACCTGGTCCGCCGCTTCCGGGGAGCTGCGGCCGCGCGTGGCGCCCTGGAAACAGTCTGGCAATATTGGCAGCACACGCTCGGCGCCGTGAACGTGGAAACACCCGACCGGTCCCTCAACATGTTGACTAACGGTTGGCTCATGTACCAGACGCTGGCGTGCCGCCTCTGGGCGCGGAGCGGCTACTACCAGTCCGGAGGCGCCTTCGGTTTTCGCGACCAATTGCAGGACGCGATGGCGCTTATCCATACCGAGCCGCGCCTCGCCCGCGAGCACCTCCTGCTGGCCGCGGGCCGTCAATTCTCCGAGGGAGATGTACAGCATTGGTGGCATCCTCCTCAAGGTCGCGGCGTGCGCACTCACTGTTCCGATGATTACCTCTGGCTGCCGTTGGCGGTGTGCCGCTACGTCCGGAGTACCGGGGATTACGGTGTCTTGGATGAAACCATCCGCTTCCTCCAGGGCCGCCCGCTAAACGCGAATGAGGATTCCTATTACGATCTGCCCGTCCGGTCTCAAGAGACGGTCAGTTTGTATGAACACTGTGCAAGAGCCATCCTGAGAGGTCTCAACTATGGAGAGCATGGCTTGCCGCTCATGGGCTCCGGCGATTGGAACGACGGCATGAACAAGGTGGGCGCCGAGGGTAAAGGCGAAAGCGTCTGGCTGGGGTTTTTCCTATATGATTCGCTTGGGCAATTCGCTGAGATTGCCCGCGGGCGCGGCGATCTGCCCTTCGCCGCACGGTGCGAAGCGGAGGCGGCTCAGCTGCGCCGGAACATCGAGCAGCATGGCTGGGATGGCGGGTGGTACCGACGCGCTTACTTCGACGACGGCTCGCCGCTTGGGTCGGCGGAAAACCCCGAATGCCGGATCGATTCGATTGCGCAAAGCTGGTCTGTTCTCTCCGGCGCCGGCGATCCCGAACGCGCGCGCCTGGCCATGGCAGCGGCGGAGCAGCACCTGGTCCACCGGGAGCGGGCGCTGATCCAACTCCTGGACCCGCCCTTCGACAAGTCTGATTTGAATCCCGGCTACATCAAGGGATACGTCCCCGGCGTGCGGGAGAATGGGGGGCAATACACCCATGCGGCGATCTGGATGGCGATGGCCTTCGCAAAATTAGGCGACAGCCGGCGCGCCTGGGAACTGATGGCCATGATCAATCCGGTGAACCATGCGCTGTCTCCCGAATCGATAATGACTTACAAAGTGGAACCCTACGTCGTCGCGGCCGACGTCTATGCGCTTTCACCGCACACCGGCCGCGGCGGCTGGACGTGGTACACCGGTTCCGCCGCTTGGATGTACCGGCTGATCGTGGAATCCCTCCTGGGGCTGAAGCTTACGGCAAATCAATTGAGTTTTGCACCGCTTCTCCCAGCGGATTGGGAGGGCTTCACAGTACACTACCGTTACCGGGAAACAGTCTACCACATTGTTATCAGGCTCTGGCAGGTTGGCGACGGCGAAACGCTCCTGACCGTCGACGGCGCCCCGCAACAGGATACAACGATCATCCTCGTTGACGACCATCAGGAACACGCCGTCGAGGTGAGAATCCCCGCCGCAGGCGGTTAACTTCGGCTAGAGCAGAGAACCGGCAATGCCCACCTTGCGCAGGGACACAGTATGATGTTAATCTGGCATCGGAGCATATCGAGATTGTCAATTATTTTCCCCAAATGATTCCCAAAGCATTATCCTCTGATCCTGAGCCTCCCGTCTTGAAATACGCAGAAACGAAATTCGATTTTATCGAAATATTCAGTAAGTATTTTCTTGATGGCTGTGACCTTGGTATCACCATCGGCATCTTCGAGGCGTAGAATCAGAACCCCGGAATGAAGCTTCCCTGAGTTGTAAACCAGTTCGCCGAAGTCTTTGTCCATAGTGATGATCATCCTCTGCTGATCTTTTGCCCATTGCAATATCTGTAAATCCTTTGCGCACGAGTCAATGTCTCTCACAGCAAGGACATCAAAACTGTTTTCCTTCAGCCAGTTTTCGACCTTTTTGCCGACACCCACGTCCACCAGAAACTTCATAGTCACCTGTAAGTGGATTAATTTGAACCAACAGCGTAAACGCGTTCTTCGTCGACCAATTGCGATGCATAAAGAAGAGCGGCCCGGATGTCCTCTTTTTCCAACTCGGGATATTCATCGAGGAGTTGATCGGTTGTTATACCGTTAGCCAAGGCTTTGAGGATCTGTTCGACGGTAATGCGCATTCCCCTAATAGTGGGTTTTCCTACCATCAAGTCCGGGTGTGCCGTGATACGCCCCATAATTTTTACCTCTTCCATTTGTGTCACCTCTTTTCTTGCTCTCTCGCGGCGAAGTCCCTTTTTCTTTCTTCAGCATACCATTGATGCAGCAAAACATAAAGAAATTTTGGGTGTTCTATAGTATGGTCGAAGCCCTGATTCTGGGCTCGAAGAAGATGAGTGAGCCGCGGTCCGATGTCCTGGCCCTGCTGCTTTCCCATTTTAAAAGCCCGATCATCCTCACTCTCGTATTTGCGGCAGGGTTGTCTTTCTTCCTCCGTGATCCCGTGGACGCCTGTATCATTCTGGTGATCGTCCTGATCAGCGGCCTCCTCGGCTTCTGGCAGGAACGGGGCGCCGCTGATGCGGTGGCAAAGCTCCTGTCCATCGTCAAGAACAAGGCCGCGGTGCTTCGTGACGGGTCGCAGCAGGAAATTCCCCTGGAAAATGTCGTCCCGGGAGACATCGTCCTCCTGAATGCCGGCGACGCCATTCCCGCTGATTGTCTGATCCTGGAATCCCGTGACCTCTTTGTGGATGAGGCAACCATGACGGGTGAAACCTACCCGTCGAAAAGGCCGCGGTGTCATCGGCAAGGGCGACGAACAGGACATGACGCTCCTTGGATTTGTGCTTTTTTTCGATCCGCCGAAAAAAGACATTGCCGAGACAATTGACCGGCTCAAAAAACTGGGGGTGACGTTGAAGATTATTACGGGTGACAATCGTCTCGTGGCCGCCAAAGTGAGCCAGGACGTGGGCATGGGATCGGCAAAAATTCTAACAGGCAGTGAACTCCGGGAAACGAGTGACGACGCCCTGCTGCGGAAGGTAACAGAAACAGACATCTTCTCGGAAGTGGAGCCTAATCAGAAGGAGCGCATCATCCTGGCCTTGCGCAAGGCGGGACATGTCGTGGGGTATATGGGGGACGGCATCAATGATGCCTCCGCCCTCCATGCGGCCGATGTGGGCATCTCCGTGGACACGGCGGTGGATGTGGCCAAAGAAGCGGCGGATATCGTGCTTCTGGAAAAGGACCTGGCCGTACTCGTGCAAGGCGTGCAGGAGGGCAGGACGACCTTTGCCAACACCCTGAAATACGTCTTTATGTCCACCAGCGCCAATTTCGGTAACATGTTCAGCATGGCGGGAGCCTCCCTTTTCCTGCCCTTTTCCTGCCCTTTCTCCCGCTCTTGCCCAAGCAGATCCTGCTCACCAACCTGATGACGGATTTTCCCGAGATGACGATCGCCACGGATGCCGTGGATGCGGAAATGGATGAACTGCCCTTCCTTTCTCCTGATCCTCGCCCTGATCCTGATCCTATATATCTTTATGGCGGAAGTGGTGAAAAAGGTATTTTACCGGCGAATGAATCATTGACCCTGCATCATGGGAAATGGAATCTATCTGGGAAATAGGTCTCTGCAATCAGTCTACCGTTGCTCCTCCGGCGGAAGCGCCGGTATGCTGAAATAGAACGTGGCGCCCTTGTTCTCCTCTCCCTCGGCCCAAACCTTTCCCCCGTGGCGGAGGATGATCTTCTCAACGATCGCCAGTCCGATACCGGTACCTTCAAATTTCTCGGCAGTCGGAAGCCGCTGAAAAACCATGAAAAGTTTGTCTTTATACTGCATGTCGAAACCTGTCCCGTTATCCCGGACGAAGAAGACCCCGCTGTCTCCGTCGCGATAACCGCCCACCTGGATATCCGCCATCTCCTTGAACTTCGTGAACTTCAGGGCATTGGTGAGCAGGTTTAACCATACCTGCTTGAGGAGGATGCGATCGCCGAAGCAAGGTGGCAGGGTTCCTATGTGAAAGGTTACTTTCCTTTCCTGATCAGCCTCCCCAACTTCCTCCAAAGCATCGCGAACGAGGCCGCCCATGTCCACCCGCGCTGCCGCGAGCTCCCGTCTTTCCAGGCGGGAGAAGGCGAGTAAATCGACAATAAGCAGGTTCATCCGGGCGGCATGCTTGCGGATCACCTCGATCTTGTGCTGTATCTCGCTGTTTGTCGATTCCGCGAGTTCCTTCTGGAGCATCCGGGCAAAGATGTCGATGATTCGCAGGGGAGCCCGCAGATCATGGGAGATGGAGTAGTTGAAGGCATCCAGCTCCTTATTTTGTGCGGCAATTACCTTTTCCGCCCGCCAGCGGTCCGTGATATCGCTCACCAAGGCATTAACCAACGGGGCGCTGTCGCCAGTCCTCACCCGGATGCTTTCCAGATGGGCGGGCAAGGTGGACCCATCCACCCGCCTGAGGTGGAGATCGCAGGATTGCTTCTCCTCCCCCTTGAGCACGCTCAGGAGATGGTGGTCCCACGCGCCCTGGTCCTCGGGAGCCACAAAACGCCGGAAACGGCCGTTCAGCAGTTTCTGGCGCGCACCCCCCAGGAGCCCCGCGCCCGTGAGGTTCACCGCGGCGATCAAGCCCTTGTCGGTCAGTGTAAAATATCCCACCGGGGCAAATTCATAAAGGTCCAGGTACTTGCTCCGGGATTCTTCCAGGGAGAGTTGCGTCCTTCTCAACTCCTCGTTTTGCATCTCCAGTTCGATCTGGTGCACTTGAAGTTAATGAATGATCTCCTCCGGCGTTTTCCCGCTTAAGGGGAGTGATGCGCCGGGCGCTCGGGCAAGTTTCTCTTCAGCCCTGTCCCTCAGTTCAGGCTTTTTCTTCTCTCTCTTCATGGCTTCCTTGTTTTTCAGGCTTTGTTTTTCTCTTCACGGTGCGGTCAGTAATGTCTTCCATTGCCAGAAGGATAAACTGCGTCTCGCCTTTTTTCCCGGAAATACGCCGGGCATTCAGCAGCATCCTTCTGAACCCGATGGTCGGAAATTTGTGTTCCACCTCCAAGTTATCAAAGCTTTTGTGGCGTGGCAAAATAGTCTCCAGTAACTCCCGTAACCGGGGGATGTCCCACTGGCGATTGCCAAGCTCGTAGAGATAGCTGCCAACTGTTTCCTGTGACGTTGCCTGAAAGTAGTTGTAAAACGACCGGCTGGCGGAAACCACATTCAAGTTCCCATCCAGCACCATGAGGGGTTCCCGAACCGTATCCACGATACTTTCAGCATAGTCTCGCGCCTGCCTGGCAGCGTCCTCACTCTCTTTCAGCCGGGTGATGTTGGTAAACGTCAGCACTACCCCTTCGGTGACGTTATCCAGCGTTCGATAAGGAAAAATCCGGGCCAGATACCACTCATTGCCCTTTGCTTGCACCTCCTTTTCCCAGGGCAGGAGCGTCTCGATCACGGCTTGGGCAGCCTCAAAGAATTCCTCTCCCTCAATGTTGGACTTGATATCGCCGAGGGAGCGTCCGACGTCGGAGGCAACCAGGCGAAATATCTTGGCGGCCTCGCGGTTGGACCGCCTGATGACAAGGCGTTCATCCAGAAAGATGGTCGCAATCATCGTATTGTCAAGGAGGTTCTTCAAGTCGTTCTGTATCGCCGCAAGTTCCTCGATCTTCGACTGCAATTCCGTATTGACCGTCAAGAGCTCTTCATTGACCGATTGGAGTTCTTCCTTCGAGGTCTCGATTTCCTCATTTGTGGACTGCAGTTCTTCATTAGTGGATTGTAGCTCTTCGTTGGCCGATTTGAGCTCTTCACTAGCGGCTTGTGCTTCCTCGACGGTGGCATGCAGCTTCGACTTCGTCTCCAGGAGCTCCTGTTCGAGCTCTTGCGGGCACTGTGGTCGTCCCGCCCTGGCTGGCCGTTTCGCCCGTGCCGGTTTCCCCGTTGTCGCCGGGGGCCGGAACGACAGGATCAGCAAGGGCTGGTTAGCAGCGGGGTTCGGCAGCGGGCTGACGGCAACGGTCACTGTCTAGCTCCCGCCATCCGTTTTAACCGACAAACCCGGGCAGACCACCGGCCCTTTTTCCACGGCCACCTTTAAAACGGCGGACTTGATTCCCAACGTCAGGCCCTCGCGCGCCATATCTATGACATTCAGGCTAGCCTGACCCGGCGCCGGCCGCAGGTATTTTCCCGTGTCGCCATGCACATAGAGTATATTGCCTCTCGCGTCGGTAACTACCGACGGAGGTGCATAGGATTGCAGTAAGGCCCGCTCGGCGAGTTCGGCAAAGTTGGTCTTAGTCACCTTTCTCAGCGCCTCGTCAAGGTCCTGCGCCGCCTGTTCGCCACCCCCGATGATAGGCCGTACCGTCGCCGGGATGTGCGGGGAAACAGATGCCGTGGCCCGGTAGAACTTCCATTTCTTACTGACCTGCTTAAAGAAGTCATTCTGATCCCCGATACTTTCCGAGGGACTCAGGAAGAGTATGCCGCCCGGTTTCAAGGCGTAACGAAACGTCGCGATGAGCCGAACTTGCAGTTCTGCCTCTAGATAAATGAGGAGGTTGCGGCAACTGACCAGATCCATTTTGGTAAAAGGTGGATCTTTGATCACATTCTGGACGGCAAAAACGATCACCTCCCGGATATCCTTCTTGACGCGGTAACCACCCTCTTCCCTGATAAAAAACCGTTTCAGCCTCTCTGCGGAGATGTCCGCGGCCACATTAGGCGGGTAAACGCCGGTACGGGCCTTGGCAATTGTCTCCTCGTCGATGTCCGTACCATAAATCTGGACTTTGAACTCCTTGCCCGCTGCGTACATGTGCTCCCGCAAGACAATGGCGATCGAGTAGGCCTCCTCCCCAGTTGAGCATCCGGGCACCCAGATTCTCAAGGCGTCATTTTCCGGTTTGTCCGCGCAGAGCTGTGGCAGGATATCTTCTTTCAGGACGGCAAAGGCTGCGGGATCACGGAAAAAGCTGGTAACATTGATGAGAAATTCCTTTGCCAGTACGCGCACCTCCTCAGGATGATCCTGAAGGTACCGGGCATAGGTATCCAGATCTTCGATGCTGTGAATACTGAGGCGCCGTTCGAGGCGGCGCAGGATCGTGCTCTTTTTGTACAGGGAGAAGTCATTGCCCGTTCTAGCCCTAAGGAGCATCAAGATCCTGGTTAAATTATTCGCAACGGCGGGAATGATTGTTACAGATTTTACCTTTTTGCCGAAAGAAGTTCTTACATAGGTAATTATCAGTTCCGGCATCTTCTCGGCGGGCAGGACATAGGTGGCAAAACCGCTCTGGATAGCGCTTGCGGGCATACCGTCATATTTCGCCGTGGCTGGATCCTGGACGAAGGAGACTCCCCCGGCACCGTGTATGGCCCGGAGGCCAAGCGTCCCGTCCGTTCCGGTCCCGGAAAGAATTACGCCGATCGCCCGTTCTCCCTGCTCTTCCGCCAGGGAGCGCAGGAAACAATCGATCGGCATCCTCTGCCCGCGAGGCGCTTCCGGCACGTTGACCTGCAGGGTGCCGTGAAAAATGCTCATTTCCCGGGCTGGCGGGATCACATAGATATGATCCGGCGCCACCCGGACCTGGTCCTTCGCCTCGGCAACGGGCATCGCGGTGGCACGCTGCATGATCTCGGTCATCAGGCTTACATGACCCGGATCGAGGTGGGTAATCAGGACGAAGGCCATGCCGCTTGCCGGAGGCATTTGGCGGAAGAATTGTTCAAATGCTTCCAGCCCTCCCGCGGAAGCGCCCATCCCGATGATCGGGAAGGCAAGGGTCTGTTCATGTTGCTCTTTCGCCTTGGGTGCTTTTGCCGGTTTTTTTTTGGCCATTACCGCGTGCATAATCTTTCTGCCATGAGGCCGCAGCAATCGGACAGTGGACATGGTCCGCAGGGTCTTGCACCGTCTATCAGAGCAAGAATCCTACCTCGCACCGTGATCCCGGATGCAGCCTTCACCCCGGGGCTGCGATTATCTGAGTCCGAGAACCTGCTTCCTTGGTCAATCCTTTTTTTTATTTTTCGAGAACAATTGTACCGGTACAGATTTGGTGAGGCTTACTGAGACCATAATCTTGAATACACTTCTTGATTGGTTATTTATCTTAAAGTTCTTAAGGTGTCAAAAGGAAAAAAGCGATATGGTAGATTATGCCCACCATTTGACTTCTATTTAACCACCATTGATTTACTTCCGTCTGTTTGTTAAAAATATCAATAATTTCACCTTTGGCCCGAAGGAGGGGATATCGATGCCGACTAGGAAGTTTCATAACCTATAACAGCGAAGGAAGGGTGAAAAAAATGAAAGGCAAGTTAATGAAACAAATCTCCAGGTGTCTTGTCGTAACCATGTTTATTATTGGTATCGTCCCAAATGTTGAGGCGGGATTTGCTCCTTCTGATATAATAGCGTTTTCGCCGGCTGACAGGGCTGTGGACCTTGACAGGATACAGAAAGTGCTGGAAACTAAGATGGTCGGGGAAAGGCTTGGAAAATTGGGATACACGCAGGAAGAGATTAACAGCAGGCTTGCCCAGCTTAGCGACCAGCAGATACACAAGCTGGCGCTTCAGATAGATGAGATGAAGGTTGGGGGAGATGGTCTCGGCGTAGTGATAGCTCTTCTGGTAATAGCCATACTTGTGGTGTTGTTCATCCAGCTCACCGGCCACCGGGTAGTGGTAACACAATAAAATGAAGCTAAGATTTTTTCAGTCCCTGAATAAGCAGGCATGCCCAACATATGTGCCTGCTTATTTATTTTTTGTGTTGCTCACATTGTCTTTGCAAGCCTGCGCTGTCGTCGGCCACCGCGCTATGCCTGAATCAAGGTATCACAGGATTATCCATGATGTTCCTTTCTATGCTCAGGAGGCTTATCAGTGCGGACCTGCGTCTCTTGCCGGGGTGATGAATTACTGGAAGATAGAGGTTGACCCTGATGATATTGCCAAGGGGATATACAGCAGATCTGCGAAAGGGACCTTAAACATTGATGTGGCGATTTATCCGCAACAAAAAGGGTTACTTGCAGAGCAATATGCAGGAAATATGAATGACCTGAAAAAAAATATAGATTCAGGTTATCCGCTTATTGTGCTGGTAGATTATGGCTTCTGGGTATATCAGTTAAATCATTTCATGGTTGTTGTCGGGTATGATGAGGATGGCGTGATTGTAAATTCCGGAAAAGATGAGAGTAAGTTCATACCTGAAAAGGATTTTATGAAGTCTTGGGAAAAGACAGCGTTCTGGACCCTGCTGATAAAAAAAGGTGAACAGTTATAAACGGAGCGTTAAAACGGCAAGATCCGTAAAGAATAATCTGATCGGGAAATAGGCGATTGCGGAAGAAGAATAGTGCAGGGTGAAGAGCTGAGGCAAATGTTGTCCGAATCGATTAACCAGGGCAGCAGTGCTTGAGCGGTGTCTCTCCACAACGTAGCCTGTCTAATTACCTTCAAAGCATCCCTTCATATATTGAGGCTCCACCAAATATTGAGGCCGAACGAAACATTTCATACATTACTATTTGTCTCTCACCTCGATCTAAGCAATTGTTATTAGATGGCTATTCCCAATTTTTGACCTCCCTTCGGCTTTTGGCAGGCCATTTGCAATTGTGGGATGAGATCAAGGTCAGGGGAAGATCGCCTGGTGGCGAGACCACGGACGACGTCTTCAAGAAAATCGGCTTTGGCAGGCTATATTCGAGATGAATGGCTTTAATAAGGCCGACGCAGAAGTACAACTGAAAAAGCGCGGGCTAACGTAAAAGGGAGGCAGTTCGTGTTACGTGTTGTTCTTTCGATTTTCTTTGTTCTTCTGACTTCTCCGCTTTATGCTGGGGAAATTGTCTTCCTCGGCGGTTATGGGGTGACAAATAACCCCGTGCAGAATACCGGAGCTTGGCAAGTCCGATATATGGAGGGGCTTGGTGAGCATTTCGCCTATAGTCTTTCCTATGTGAACCAGGGGCATTTTATCTCGCACCATCGGGATGGGAATGCCGCCAATCTATGGCTCCGCACAAACATGATCGACAAGCAGTTAATACTGGGCATCGGTGCCGGTCCCATCTTCTATTATGACACCGACCGCCCCCCTGCCGGAGCGCCCGCCGATATTCACGGTTGGGGGACCATGGTCAACCTATTGGCGAGTTGGTACACAAAAAATCGTTGGATTTATCAACTGCAAGGCTCCTGGGTCAAGGGCGGCGCCAACAGTTTCGATACCTTATCGGTGCTCGCCGGCATCGGCTACCAGCTCGACTCACCTCCCTCGCCAGGACCAGATCTCAAAGCGCCTCGCCAGACTGAGGAAACGACCAAGAACGAACTGACGGTCTTTGGTGGTCAAACGGTCGTAAACATCCCCGGCGAC